>FLNX01003395.1_pt1 | contig 53389 bp, 67 predicted proteins | sample 1140341 | NCBI WGS metagenome assembly FLNX01 (sample SAMEA3878208, study PRJEB12797) | bioreactor metagenome | biome: Moose rumen | place: Sweden | collected 2011-10
CCGTCTGACCGCCCCTCGCGGAACGGTCCTACTGACTTGTCTTCTTTCCTTCTCTTTTCTGTCAAAAATCTTACCTGCATCGTGCGGCGGGCTGCCGTACTGTTTCGCAAGTGAATAAGACTATATCACGCCCACTCTTTCTTGTCAACTCTTTTTTATTTATTTTTGCAATTTTTTTTATTTTTTTTCATGATTTTTACACAGTTGGATAAAGATGTAGCTGCATACGGAAAAGAAGGTTGCAAACTGAACTCAGCATCTTGAGCTTTCTGAAATCGGAAAAAACACTTCCGCACTTTTGTTGGTGCAAAGGCATTATATATTTATGCACTGCTAGAAAACAAACTTATAAATCATTACAAAGAAATGGGGTTTACAAGATTACAAGAAGATAGCACAAAAAAACGTTCCTGCGAACCATTCAAGTTGACATTAAAAAGTTGTCAATTATAAACTCGCAGATACTCTGGAAAAAGCCACTTGCGTGACCTTTTCCAGAGTGACCTATAATAAAAAAATACCGTTATTAATCAACTTCAACATCTTTAGAAAAATCAGAAAGTGTTTTTGTAAAGCGGGTGCCAACATACGAAGCAACCTTAAAGCAGTAAGGAACCTCACTGCACCAAAGGTATGTCTCATCATCCTTCTCATAGCCCCTAAGCTTAACAGTTTTATCTTTCGCAAAAATAGTCATAGAAAAATCGCTGTTCTCTTCCGCAATCGAAAAACCGTCATCCAGCCACTCTGAAGCATTCAACACAGAAAGCATTCTCACCCAGGAAGAAACTTTATCATCATCAAGAGTGCCTGTATTCTCACCGTCAAGCAACCAGTTTTTCTTTGTAACAAGACCTTCTTCAGTCTCCTCAGCCTCTGACCTTTTCAGAGTAAAAGACTTCCAATCCCCTTGATTGCATTTCGCCAAGGTAACAGCAGAAATTTCGGAACCGTCAAACGAATACACCTCCTTGCTGCGCAAATCATCCACCGTAACAGCAAAGGCAGAGTGCAAGCCACCGTCAGCCAGATACACGCTACTGCCTGTTTTCAGCTGAACAAAACACTGTCTGTTTGTAGAAGTATCTTTTCCTATCAGCAATGACTGAATTTCCTTGCCATCCTTGTATGCAGTTACAGCAATCCGATTGCCGGCATCAAGTCCGTATCGCTCTTCTTCGTCGCCCGCAGAACGGGCTGCAGTTCCCAAAAGCTTGATGGACTGAATGTTTTCGCACAGCTCCTGTACAGCAGAAGCACTTGCAGGATACTTTTCACCTCCAACAACCCAGGCATCTCCATCCTTATCAAGCCTCACTTCCGTACCGTTTCCAGAATGAATGACAATGGAATCAGGTTCATCCTTTACAGAAACAATCCTCACTTCATTTTTTCCAGCAACCACAACCTGAATGCAGTATATGCTCACTAAAACAGCAAGCACGCCAAGCAATACAATCTTTCTTTTTCCGTTAGTCTTCATCTTTCGCCTCTCTTGCATCATCAGCATCATAGCACAAGCGAATTCTCATGCGGTGCTTGCTTCGAGACACGGCAACAAACAAGCCGATCAATGCCACAATAACAGCAAGACCTACAGAGTTCATGTATTTTGCAAAAGTAACCATTGCCCCCCGAGTCTCCTTCAAGGCGTTCAGGCTCAATCCCTTTGTACGCATTTCGCACAGCTCGCCATTTCCATTCATGTAATCCACCGCATTCTGAAGGAACAAAGCAATTGGTTCCGTACTGTTTTCCTGCAGCATCTGAGGCCCCGTAATGTACGAAGTGGCTGCCACAAACAACTTTCCTTTTTGTACGCTTTTTGAAAGATGTGAAACTGTCGTCATAGACGATGATGCATCTCCGGAAACCCCGTCAGGAGGATTTTCAAATGCACTGGTAAAATTTCCTTCCACCAGAACAGAAAGATTATAGGACTGATTCTGCGACGAATCTTCGGGCTTTGAAATCGACAACGGATTCATCATGATATTGTCTTTTACCAGCCAAGAATCAGCCGAAGACTTTGCAAGCACCGTTGCCGATTCACCAGACGGTATCTGGGACACATCAACCGCACCGGACTGAAGGAATATGACATAGCCAAGATTCTTTGAAATGTCACTGTTTTTATCCAACTGCTTTTTCTGAAGCAATGGTGCATAATAAAAATTGACACGCCCATACTGAGGTGTATTCTGATGGTAGCACTGGCCGTCAAAGACATACGCTTCGTCCATCGAAACGCCATAGGCGGAAAGCAGCTTTTCCATTCCAGTCTTGTTTGGCACATACTGCGGCTGGGCATAATAAGCCATTTCACCCTCTGGCATGACCTCATTGAACGGATCCAGAAACAGCATGACGTTTCCACCGCGCATAAGGAACTGGTCTATCTTGTACAGCTCGCTATCCGAAAGTGCAGTCTTTGGACCATTAATGACAAGACTTTGGACACCAGCAGGAATGTCTTTTTGAGACAAGTCAAGTTCTTCAAAAGAATATCGATCAGCCATAAGCGATGCAAAGCTTCCGGCTCCGTTTTGACTGTCATTCAAAGCCAGCTCCCCATGATTGGTAAGATAGGCAACCGTACTCGTCTTTGCAGCAAGAGCCTGAACAGACTTTACAAGCGTATCATCAAGCTCATCCAAACCGCTGATTGCATAGCCAAATATAACATTCACCATTTCAAGAGGCACAATGCGAAATTTCTCACCGCATTCGACAACAAGTCCCAAAGCTCCATACGACACGCTGCCGTTCTTTTCATTCCAGCTCACTTTTTGAATGCCGTAATGAGAAGCAATGTCGGAAACTTCCGAAGATGCAGGGTCAACAACATTATAGGTCAGTGCATTGTGAAAGCGCTTGTTTGCAGCATTGACCGCAGACTGAACACGGCCGTCAATCTCGTCAAATCCATTGATTCCGAAATCTTCAAGACGGCGAGAGCGGTACAAGGTCACCCGCACAGGATCCGAAAGACCTGCAAGGGCATTCGTGCTCGAAATGACTTTGTTGATGGTCGTCGTAATCTTATATTCCACCCCATCAGATTGAGACAGTCCGTCCACTGTCTCAATCTGATCCGCATAAGTCAGCACAAGCCCCATGAACACATTTTTATAGCCGACTTCGTGATCCTTTATCTCTCGGATTTGCACTTGGTTCAGTCCGTAACTGCGGGCAAGAGATTCATTTTCGGGCTTTGACATGTCAAACAGTTCGTAATTAAAATTGCGGTTTGCCACCCTACCGTATTCAGAAAGCAAGTCCTTTACATACTGATAAACCTCGGAATACGGAGAAGGTAGATTGTCCGAAAAGAAAACCTTTATGCTCAAAGGTTCTTCAATTGTCCTTACGGCATTTTTACTGGCAGCAGAAATCGAATAGGATTTCGGAGCAGTCAAGTCAAAACGCAAAAAACTACGCGACGCAACAAGATTTGCAAATATCAAAATAAGGATAAAAATCCACACGTCACTCATAGGATTTTTTATCCATCGAATCAATTCATGTTCACTCTGGATTTTCATACATCAACCCTTCTTAGCAGTATCAAGCACATACACAGTCATTACCCCAAAGCCCAATGCCACAGAAACAAAATAAATGACATCGCGCGTATCAATGACACCTCGTGCAATGGATTCAAAATGACTTGCAGCAGAAATAAAATTCAGGAACGGCACAAGCGGAGCCGGCAACAGAATCGCAAACGCATTCAGCAAGAACCCAAGAACTATGCACATTGAAAATGCCACAAAAAAAGCAACAATCTGGTTTTTAGTCATGGCAGACGCAAAGATTCCGATTGCACAGAACGCAGCCGCAAGCAGTATGGCTCCCAGATAGCCTCCCACAATAGGACCTGCATCGGGACTTCCAAAAATGCAGCACGTTACAACATATAATATAGTAGGAACAAGCATGGCAATGCTTGAAACCAGTACTGCCAGATACTTTCCAACCACAATGTCACGTATCGACACAGGCAGCGTCAAAAGCGTCTCGTAAGAACCGCTTCTTTTTTCCTCACTGAACACTCTCATGGTCAGGGCAGGAATAAAAAAACTAAAAACGATTGGCAGCAGCACGAAAAAGTTTCTGAGTTCCGCCCTGCCCGAAATGAAGAATGCAGAAAACACGAGCATTCCCGAAGCAAGAAGGAACAGGCACATCACAATGTATGCAATGGGACTGACAAAGTAGGCATACAGTTCCCGCTCCAAAATAACAGCCCATGCCTTTTTAGTTTTCATTTTCAGAACCTCCTGTCGTCAATGTCCTGAACACATCTTCAAGACTATTTCTATGAACATTCATTTCATACAAATCCCAGTCATGTAAGGCAACAAGACGAGCAAGGGCAGGCCGCACGGACACATCATGGTCAGTGCGCACACAGGCACGAATTTTTTCCTCTTCCTGGCTGACAGTGCAGGACAGCACGTGAGATTCTGCAGAAAAAGCTGATTGCACAGCCTGTGCGTCTGCATTGCCAATGACAAGCTGGACTTCATCAGATGAATTGTACTGGGAACGGAGTTCTTCGGTAGGACTGTCTGCAACCTTCTTTCCATTCGATATGATAATGACACGGTTGCACAGCATTTCAACCTCGCTCAATATGTGCGTTGAAATAATAACTGTGCGCGTTTCACCGATTTTTTTGATAAGAGAGCGAACTTCGGACACTTGATTAGGGTCAAGTCCGCTCGTAGGTTCATCAAGAACAAGGATTTCAGGATCTCCCATCAAAGCATGGGCAAGTCCAACTCGCTGTCGGTTTCCCCTCGACAAATCCCCTATGTTTTTATGCATCACCTCTTTTAAGCCGCATACGTCTGCCAGCTCAGGAATTTTTTTGCCGGCATCGACACCTTCAACATTCGCAACGTACTTCAGGTAATCTGCAACAATCATGTCGCTGTACAGCGGAGCTGATTCCGGCATGTAGCCTATTTTCCGTTTCGTTTCAACTTCATGAGTAAAAACGTTCATGCCGTCAATCTTTACCACACCCTCGGAGGGTTCAAGGTATCCCGTGATCATGCGCATCGTAGTCGTTTTTCCTGCACCATTCGGTCCAAGAAGTCCAACAATTTCCCCTGTCTGAATGGAAAAACTGATGTCGTCTACAGCGCGAAACGTCCCGAATCTTCGGGAAACGTGTTCAACTTCTATCATTGTCTAACCCCATTTTGAATTTTAATATAATAAAACAAAGTTCATACGGCAAGTTACGATGGCATTTTGAAAAAACTGTCTCAGAACTTTTTAAGGTTTTCCACCGACATTTCTTCATTCCCCAGGTTTCACGACACAAATCCTTAGGGTTTTACGACGCAAATCCTTAGGGTTTTACGACGCAAATCCTTAGGGTTTTACGACGCAAATCCTTAGGGTTTTACGACGCAAATCCTTAGGGTTTTACGACGCAAATCCTTAGGGTTTTACGACGCAAATCCTTAGGGTTTTACGACGCAAATCCTTAGGGTTTTACGACACAAATCCTTAGGGGTTTACGATGCAAATCCTTAGGGTTTTACGACACAAATCCTCCTCATTGTATTGTAATGAAAGAAAAGCCGAAAACCGAAGCGTTTCGGAGTTGCCTACCATGCGTTTGTGCCGTTACATGCAGTGCCGTCAATTGACTATTTTACATATATCTCATATTATAACTTGTTATGGGAAAAGGTAATATTTTTCAGGACATACTGACGTCGATATTTAACAGCAACAGCTCAGAAGTTCTTAAAAAGAGAATGCTCAAAAAGGCTGCAAAAGACCTGTCTAAAACGAAATATCATTTCTATAAATATAGTGCAAATGAAGTTGATGTATCTTTTGCAAAATTCTTTTACGAAATATACAAGGCCATTTCTCCTGCACAGCTCATGTTTGCAAACGCAAACCAGAACTCCCTCAAGCACATCGTCATCAGCCAGTCGCTCTCAGACGATCAGAAAACACTCATAGACTCATTGTCAGAAGAGTCATTGCGACAGGACTCCCACTCAATGTCTTTGCCGGAACTGTCAAAAAAGGTAAACGGCATGCTTGAAAAGTTTAATGCAGAATTGAACAAGGACAAGATAAACAGAATCGACACCTTGTACACAAAATTCGTATTGTTCAAGAATTTTTGCCAGTATGACTTTTATTTCCTCCTGAAAAAATTTGACAGCTCACTCAAAGAGCGAAATTTCAATGCCGCTCCCCGTTTCCAGCCAATCGGCGGTTCCTATGTCGAAGAAGACATTAAGAATTTTACGTCAATTGCATGGTGCATTCCACTCGATGCCGAGTGGGACGACGTGTTCAAGCTGCTCAAATCGCTCAAAGGCGTAGAACCAATAGCCCCCAATGTATGGAAGAAAATACTGCAGCGGCTCAAAAGCGTACGCGAATACAATGTTTTTGAACTGATGGTTCAACTCATTACCGAAGATCCCGGATACCGCGAATTGTATAAGACGGAAGAAATCCACATAATGGACGAATTCATCCTGGAAATCCGAAAGACGGCAGAATCCACATTGGAACAGCTTCAGTCAGAACAGCGAGCCGGCAAAGTTGACAACCTGCTGTCGGAGATTTTCGAATCATCATCAGTCGAACCGTTGCACAATTACAATCAAGACACCAGCACCGTTTTTGAAAACAAAGGTCTCAAGGGTCTGACATACGCAAATCCGCTGAGCTACCTGAGGAGCTTCCTTCTTGACTTTGTAAAGAAAGATGTGCGCGAACTGTCGGACATCCTGCTTGTCCGTGCAGAATGGACTTCCCAGCAGATGGCAACCCCAATGAGCGAGGCATATCACCAGATGATAGATTATGCCACTGCAATTGCAACGCTCGATGAAAAATTTGCAGAAAACGGAGAACTGGGTGGCAAAATAAAGATGCTTTTACCGCGCGTAGAACGTGACCGCGAAGGCAAAAACATTGCACAGATGGTCATCAACGATGCAAACAACGAAGCTGCAAGAATCCTTTTGGTTTCCAGACAAAACTTCATAGCCTATGCAAAAAACCTTAAGATGCTTCTGGAAGACTTTGTAAAGCCGCGCAGTGAACTCATTCGCAACTGGAAGGCGTTGGACACGTTTGCAGAAGGCAAATTGAAGCAGAAATGCATTGACGTGTACAAAAAGCTGTTTGCCTTTGTTTCATTGCTCCAGAACTTTGACATTGAGATTTCAGAACTCAACTAATATATGGTAGAAATACAGGAAGAGCAGGAAAAAAAGCCCCGATGCCTGCTGATAGGTTCTCCCCCAAAGAAAAAGGGAGTCAACCAAGAAGAACCTTATGAACTGAAGGATCTCGTTTCGACATTGGGCATGGAAATTGCGGGAGTCATGGTTCTGACGCGCATTGAACCGACACCCGCATACGGACTTGGCAAAGGCAAAGTACAGGAAATTGCCGACATGGCAAAAGAAACGTTTGCCGACTGCATCATTTTCGACCGGGAAATAGATCCTACAAAGCAACGCAACTGGGAAAAACTCACAAACATTCCTGTATTTGACCGCAATGAGGTCATTATCCGCATATTTGCCCAACGGGCACAGACAAAAGAAGCCGTTCTTCAGGTAGATTTGGCACGGCTCACCTATTCGCTGCCACGTTTAAGCCATACGTATGGCGATTTGGCACGGCAGCGCGGAGGTTCCTACGGTGCAAAGGGAAGCGGAGAAACACAGCTGGAGCTGGACAGGCGGCAGATAGAAGACAAAATACTCCAGATAAAGAAAGAATTGAATCAGATTATAGTGAACAGGCAGGTTCAGCGGAAACAGAGGGAGCGGAATGCGATGCCTTCATGCGCCTTGGTAGGCTACACGAATGCCGGCAAATCGAGCCTTCTGAACGCATTGACAGGGGCAGACGTATTCGTTGAAGACAAACTGTTCGCCACTCTCGATCCAACGACACGAAAACTTTCCTTGGCAGAAGGATCGTTCATCCTGCTTACGGATACGGTAGGCTTCATTTCAAACCTGCCCCACACGCTCATAGATGCATTCAAATCCACGCTGGAAGAAGCAGCATTTGCAGACTTGCTGTTGATTACAGTAGATGCCAGCGATTCACATTGCAAGGAACAGTATGCACAAGTGCTTTCGGTTCTAGAGGAAATCAAGGCAGACAGAGTTCCCCGCCTTGTCATTCTGAACAAGTGCGACCTGATTGAGGGCAACGAGCTTGCCGTTTCAGAACTGGATGCGGCGTTTCCTGATGCAATCAAAGTCAGTGCAAAAAGCCACGAAGGGTTTGAAAAACTGCTAGAACGCATTACGGAACGCCTCTTGGGCACGCAGGCACTGTTCAAGATTCCCATGTCACAGAACAGCCTTGTAGAGCTTGCAAGAAAAAACGGCACCATCATTCAGGAAGAATGGCAGGAAGACTGTATCGTACTGAATGCACGCATTCCCGGCACAATCGATCAAAACGGAAATGCTTCAACACGGACACTTGCAATGCTCATGAAATATTTGGTACAGTAATAAAACAAGATGTATAACTCACGATATAATCCAAACTCGATTTTTGTAAAGCACCACAAGCGCGTAACAACTGAATACGTACTCACGGTCATGCTCATCTGTCTCATGGTCTGCATTACAGCAGGAACAGTGTATGCCTTTGTCGTAAAAAAAAGCGGCATAGGACATCAATACCGCAAATCAGACCCGACACCCAAACAGGTGATTGATTCCAGCATCAAGGCAAACAGCCGCGTGAGTGCCTTTAATGAACTTGGGCAAATACGAACAATTACAAAAAGCCCCGACGACGAGCACACGGGTACACTCCTTGTCGTAACGCCGTGGTTTTCCTATGATGCAAGCAACACCATTCTTCAGGAAGAACTTTCCCAAAAATCGCAGCAGGAAAAAGCCATCATCATCAATTATTTCGGACAAAACACAAAAAGCGAACTTTTAGCAAAAGGAGAAGACTCCGTAAAAGATGAAATCAAGGCATTGCTGAACGAACAGCTCATTCTTGGCAAAATTCAGAACATTTTCTTCAAGGAATACATTTTCTTTGAATAAAAAAGAAAATTCTGAAACTTTTTCTGCAAAAACAGGTCAAATACTGCAAGAGGTTACCATGACATCGACTACGCTTGCACCTGCAGCACAAGTAATTGTTTCTCTCATTCCCTTGACAGGAATTGTCCTTACGACAATCCTGATATTTTTTGCATTGCTGTGGCATCACCACGAAACAAAGATGCTCATCCTGAAAGGCCTGTACACACAAAAAAAATTCAACATGAAGGCATTTTCCCTGCTGTCGGGACTGTGCCTCATAGGAACAGGACTCGTACTGACAGTACTGTTTGCCCTCCTGACAGGCTTGTCATGGGCATTACTGAGCGGGCTTTTGCCACTTGCCATTGGCATTGCGCTTACACTGTTTTCATTTATCAACAAAGAATGAAACATGAAAAGCAAGCCGGTGCAGACAATTGCACGAAGCATTGAAGACTTTCTTTCTCAAAAAAAAGATAATGCCCTTGTACAAAAAACACTGGACGGCAAAAAGGAAGCTTTTGCAGAACTCATGACGATGCACCAGCGACGTGTGGAAATCATGGGCTACAGTTTTTTTCACAACAAGGCCGATGTCGATGATTTCGTGCAGGATGTATTCATCAAAGTATTCAACAACCTTGCTTCGTTCCGGCACGAAAGCAAATTTTCCACATGGCTCACACGGATTGCATACACGACTGCCATCAATACGAAAAGCCGCAGGCAGGAAAATGAAAACATTGCAGACGAAAACCAGCTGACAAGCGAATATCTTTCCCCCGAAGAGCAAGAAATCCGTAAAATTACGGCACAGGCGGTAAAGCAGGCAATGGAAAACCTGCCCGAACACTATTACAGCTGCCTGAACCTTTACTTTTTCCAAGACTTGTCGTATGACGAAATTGCAGTCATTACGGACTTACCCATCAACACCATAAAATCGCATATTTTCAGGGCAAAGAAAATTTTGCGTCAAAAACTGAATGAATACAAGTAACAAGAACGCAAGGAGGACAACATGAAACATTCCTGTGATTTTTACATGGATCAGTATCTGTCTCTGGACAAAGGAGAGCGGCTTTCGGCATCACTCACGCTCCATCTTTTGACATGTCCAAAATGCCGGACAGAGGTGCGGTCGCTCCTGAAAGCCGAAAAGCTGCTGAAAAAGCCGCTGGACATTCCTGTTCCCATAGAAAGCGATACCATTACGACCGTCATGAAGGAAATCGATCCATCGTACAATCTTCGCGAATGCAAAGTTTCATTCATGCAATGGATCATAACGGGAATATTCATGATTCTCTGTGTCATTGCCCTCAGCATATTTCCCATTCCCATTACCGAAATGGTAGCACTGCTTTCATACGGCATGCTCGCCCTTATGATTGTAGGTTATTGCATTGCATTCATTGGTTCAAATCTTGATTTTTTTATAAAAAAAATGGAAACTGCAAAGATAAAATAACCGACAAATAAAGTATGCCGTCAAAGACGAACAGCTATGCAAAACCTGATTTCTGGTCTCAAAAAGCCTTTAAAGAGGGATATCCTGCACGGAGCGTTTACAAACTGCAGGAAATTGACCAGAAATTCGGAATGCTCAAAAAAAACTATACGGTACTCGATCTCGGTTCTGCTCCTGGAAGTTGGACAACATGGCTCATCAGAAATCTTGAAGGCACGGGAAAAGTCGTTTCCGTTGACTTGAACCCTCTTTCAAAATCAGTAAAAGGTGAAAATCTGGTCTTTTTTCAGGGCGATTTGCTAAGCGAGGAAATTCGCGAAAGCATCACGAACGAAGGTCCCTACGATTTAGTCGTATGCGATGCAGCACCGTTGACCACCGGAAACAGGACGGTAGACACTGCCCGTTCCCATGCATTAGTACAAATGGCAATCTGGTATGCCGAAAAAATGCTAAAGACAGGCGGTAATTTTTGTGTTAAAATATTTCAAAACGGCGACCAGCAAAAAGACTTGCAGAAGATGAGGAACATTTTTACTACTGCAAAAGGATTCAAGCCGGAAGCCTGCAGGACAACATCATTTGAAACATACTTAATTGGATTACATAAAAAATAAAAGAGAGGATTAAAAAATGGACGAAATAGCTTTTTTCGCAGAATCTTGCTACACAAGGAAAAACAGAATGAAAGAATATCTAAAGGTGGGACTGTTTTTTTCATTATTCGTTGTATGCGCAGCAGGATTTGTTGTTGCAACAACTCTCGGAGTAATCCATTACAACAATACGCAGGGACAGGGAGGCTTGGAAACCCCCGGATTGCCGGAGCTCATGGCAACAAACCTTGAAACAGGAGAGGTCTTGGACATGCAGAGCGAAGAAATCATACCTGATGATTCCGAAGACAAACCCCTGTGGTACTTTTCATACTGCATCAAGCCCAATGATCAGATAGGAAAGCTTGCAGAATCGTTCAACATTACCCAGGACACAATCATAAGCATAAACAACATCAAGGAATCTCGCCTTATCCAGCCGGGACAGTACTTGAAGATACCTTCAATGCCAGGAATCCTGTATACCATAAAAGATTCTGGAGAGACCATAAACGGCATTGCAGAAAAATACAAGGTTGATGCACAGAAATGTGCACTTGCAAACAACATCCAGCAGGACGAATCAATTGCAGCGGGCAGAACAATCTTTGTTCCCGATGCCAAGCTGGATTGGGCAACTGTTCAAGAAATCAACGGAGACTTGTTCCACAATCCTCTCCATTCATGGTATTACATATCTTCACGCTACGGCTGGAGAACAAGTCCATTCGATTCTTCTCGAAGAACGTTCCACGGTGGACTCGACATGGCATGTTCACAGGGAACACCCATTTATGCAGCACTTTCAGGCACTGTCATTGAAGTAGGATACAATAATGTATACGGAAACTATGCCATCGTAAAGCATGGCAAGACTGGTTACAAAACGCTGTACGGCCACATGAGTTCTGTAGACGTAAAACAGGGGCAGGCAGTAGTAACGTCAACACGCATCGGAAGAGTTGGAAGCACGGGAATGAGTACGGGACCTCACCTGCATTTTACAGTATATAAAAACGGACGAAGCATAAACCCTCAGGGAGTGCTGAACTAAGTTGGCACGATGACAAAAAGAGGCAATATGCGGTGCATGCCGCACAGAGCCTCTTTTATGTAAATGCTGGATGTAAATCTAAATATTAGGTTTACAATTTTCACTTTAACATATATAATTTAACTATGGCGGATTTGCTTACAGACTCACAGTTTCACGAGTATAAAGATTTAATTTACAAATCAAGCGGCATCACTTTTTCTGATACAAACAGATCAATTTTGGACAGTCGTTTAAAAGAGCGTCTTCGGGAAAAGCAGATTTCAGATGTACAAGAATACTACAACATCATTACCTCCAATCAAGAAGAAATGAAGTTGTTTCTAGACAGCATCACAACAAATCTGACCAGGTTTTTCCGCAATCAGCCTCACTTTGATACGCTCATTAATTATGTAATTCCACATATCATTGAAAACAAAAAGAAAACAGGCAACACAAAAATAAAGATTTGGAGTGCTGGCTGTTCTACGGGCGAAGAGCCATATACAATTGCCATGCTCTTGAAAGACAAGCTTCCCGCTCCGTACACATTCGAAATCAAAGCTTCAGACATTTCATTGAAATCGCTTCTTGTTGGCAAGCAGGGATTTTACCACAATAACAAAGTAACAGGCATTCCAGAAAACTATCTGGAACGTTTTTTCACAAAATCATCAGACGGATATCAGGTCAAGCCAGAGTTGATGTCCACCATTCGATTTGACTATCACAATCTTGCATACGACAGCGGAGTACGTGATCTTGACATTGTATTTTGCCGCAACGTATTGATTTACTTTGATGAGGCAGCCCAAAAAAATACAATAGACAAATTCTGGACTTCTATGGCAAAGCATTCCTATCTTTTCATAGGACACTCAGAAAGCCTGTTCGGAATGGACACGAAGTTCAAGTTTCTGAAAACTGACTGGGCTTGCATTTACGAAAAGGAAGACAATTAAAATAGCGTCCACATAGTGGCACTGCAAAACATAGAGGGGATAAAAATGGATGATATACAGGTTCTCGTTTGCGATGATTCTGCACTCATGAGGAACTTAATTTCACGTATTATAGACGGCACCGAGGGTCTGAAAGTTGCAGGAACAGCCATGAACGGAAAGTTCTGCCTTCAAAAAATTCCTTCCCTGCAGCCTGACATCATTGTCCTTGACATAGAAATGCCCGAAATGACTGGCGTTCAGTTTCTTGAAGAACGCAAGAAACAGGGCATCGACATTCCAGTAATCATTCTTTCTTCCATAGCCACAAAGGGTGCTGCTGTTACCATGCAGTGTCTTGAACTGGGAGCAAGCGACTTTATCACAAAGCCGTCCGGTTCAACTTCAAGCAACATCTCATCTGTAGGCAGCGACCTTATAGAAGCAGTTGCTTCTTACGGAAGACGCTATGCAATGAGGAAAGGCAAGGACATTCCTCCGATTGACTTTTACATGCAGCAGGCAAAGCAGAAAGAATCAAAGCCTACTATTTTAAATACAGCACGCCCAGATTCTTCTCGTTCTCCATCTGCTGCACAGGTTTCGCCAAAACCGATATTTTCTCCGCCATCATCATTTTCATCAACGACAAAAAAAGAACCGGCAGTCATTGAACCATTGCGCAAGCCAGGTTCTATAGACATTGTTGCAATTGGCATTTCCACAGGCGGTCCAAATGCCCTTCGTGAGGTATTTGCAAAAATCGATCCGAAGTTCCCAAAGCCCATACTTGTCGTGCAGCACATGCCAGCAGGTTTTACCAAAGAATTTGCAGCCAGCTTAAACAGGATTTGTCCTTTGGAAGTAAAGGAAGCCGAAGAAGGCGATTTAATTCATCCTGGTCAGATATACATTGCACCTGGAGACTTTCACATTGTCGTTGAAAAATCAACGCTGTGCAATGTCATCCACCTGTCAAAGGAAGATCCCCGCAATGGACACAGACCATCGGCAGACGTTCTGTTTGAATCTGTTGCCAAGATTTACCAGAACAGGGCTCTTGGTGTAATCATGACGGGAATGGGACGTGACGGTGCCGTTCAGCTTGCCGAAATGAGAAAACAGGGCGCATGGACGCTCGGACAGGATGAAAAGACTGCGATTGTCTACGGAATGCCTAAAGTAGCATTCGAACTGGGAGCCGTGCAGAAACAGGTTCCACTGGAAGACATGGCAAATGAAATCAACAGGCTTGTAAAATCTGCCTGATAGAAAAGATGAACAGTATCTTTATTCCTTATTTAGAAAAAATAGAATGGTCAATAGCAAATGCATTGCCAGAGACTGCTCATGTCCACTGGCAAGAAGCATCTTTTGGCGTGCTTCCAGACTGCATCACAGAAGACACTTTTAAGCCTCTCGTACAGCCAACCCGTTCACTCATAGATTTGGGAGGAAAAAGATGGAGGCCTCTTTTTTTGGTGTTATGTGCAGAAGCGTATGCCGAAATGCGAGGCATTCTTGTTTCCGAAACAGCATATCACTTGACTCCGCTCGTAGAATTCGTGCATACGGCAAGCCTCATTCACGACGACATAGAGGATTCTTCGGAAACCAGAAGAAACCAGCCGTCAGCATACATCACATACGGTCTTGACGTTGCCATAAATGCAGGTTCATGGCTCTATTTTGAAGCTCCTGTATGCATTGATACTTTGGACGTTCCCGCAGAAACAAAACTGGAGCTGTACAAGATATATTCACAGGAATTGAGACGACTGCACCTAGGTCAGGCAATGGACATTGCATGGCACAGGGATACAGATTTCTGTCCTACCGAAGAGCAGTATCTTGCAATGGTCAAGAACAAGACGGGAACACTTGCATCCCTTGCAGCAAAAATCGGTCTTTCAACAGCCAATGCACCACAGGATGTATATGACAGGTGCGGAGTTATTGCCAGTGAGATTGGTGCAGGATTCCAGATTATTGATGATGTCATAAACTTGACAACCGGCAATCCCGGAAAAAAACGGGGCGATGACATTGTAGAAAACAAAAAATCACTTCCTGTCATTCTGTTTGCACAGAAATACGGAACAGCATCCGCAGAGTTTAAGGAACTTACAGTTCATTTTGCACAGGCAAGAAAAGATGGCATAGACAGTCCTTCCGTGGAAAGCGCAATACACTTACTGGATCAGAGCGAATGCATAGAAAACGCCAAGACAAGGGGTGTTCAGTTCATACAAGACAGTTGCAATGCAATCAAGAATCTTTTTGGAGCAGATAATAAAACAGCAGAAAAGATACGGACTCTTTTTACTGCAATGATTCCAGAATCCATCATAAAGGCATAATGGGAACCTTGAAAAACTTCAGAGGTTTTCATACGCACCATACGCAGGCTACAGCTTTTATTGACAAGACAAGCCTCTCTTATTGTCATAGCGGGTTTCCCTTATTGTTGCAAAAGCCCTAGACATTTACAGTAAAAAAAGCTGATTATATCCATATATGCAGAACAGAACAAACCGCGGTTCACTATCAATGATTTCCCTTGCATTGCCAATAGCTCTTGAACAGCTATTCAGGCTGCTCGTATCATCTGCAGACACTGTCATGCTCAGTTATTACAGCAATCAGGCCGTTGCAGCAGTTGGACTGGTGTCGCAATATATATTTTTTTTGAACCTCATTTTTTCTGTCATCGGAACGGGATGTTCCATCGTCCTTGCCCAATACCTTGGAGCACAAAAGACAAAAACAGAATTGAACAACATTGCTCAAGCCAGCACCATCATGGTCTTTGTTACATCGCTCTTGCTGACGGTCATAGTCATTGCAGGAACTCCGCTTCTTTTGGGATGCTATGTGCTTGAAGAAAAAGTAAGGCAGTTCGCCACCCAGTACCTTATCATTTACGGAGGCATCTGCTGTTTTTTCAATGCATTCAACCTTCTGCAAGGGGCAATTCTTCGCAGCTACGGATATTCCGGAGAAGTCATGATAGTTTCAGTCATTGCAAACCTCATAAACGTCACAGGAAATGCACTGTCGCTTTACGGTTGGTTTGGATTGCCAGTTTTTGGCGTTGCAGGTGTTGCATGGTCTTCGGGAATTTCAATGATTGTTTCATGCATCTTGTGCATCCATTTCATTGCCCGAAAAGACGACATCGCCTTTTCCCTGAAAGGCATTCGCAAAGTTCCATCCGAAAGCTTTAGACTCATCCTTTCCGTGGGAGTGCCAACCGCAGGAGAAAGCCTATCGTACAACATAAGTCAAATTGTCATCATGGCAATGATTTCAACATTAGGCACATACGCCATATCTGCCCAAGTATATACGCAGACAATTGTTCGTTTCGTATTTGCCATAGCCATTGCCATTGGAAATGCGACTCAAATAAAAGCAGGATATTTTGTTGGAGCACATCAAAGTGAAACTGCGTACAAAAAAGTATTCCGATATCAGCTTGCGGCAACGTCATGTTCCATGATTCTAATTGCAATTGTCAACATCTTTAAGCATCCTATCATCTCATTGTTCACGGACATCGAAGAAATAAGCATGCTCGTATGTTCGCTCCTCATTTTTTCGACATACATAGAATTTGGACGTTCACTTAATTTGGTGTACATTGGTGCACTCAAAGGTGCAGGAGACATTCGTTTTCCCGTTCTGTACGGAATCTGTTCAAACTGGGGCATCATGGTCTTAGGGAGCTACATTCTGGGACTAAAAATGGGGCTTGGTCTCATCGGCTTTTGGCTCGGCATTGGAACGGACGAAACGACTCGGGGAATAGTCATGTTTTTCAGATGGAAAAGCAGGCGTTGGCAAAAACATTCCCTTGTATAGGAAAGCCTCAACCAGTTTCAGAGTCCAGCGGCAAACCAAGGTTGCCTTTAGCAAGGGCATCTCGAAGTTCCCAGTATTGTAATACTCCGTATTGTAATACTTCGTATTGTTTAGTTTCAGGATTCCTGTTATACTTGTAAAGGGGTAAGTCAGTGTTTGAGAATTGTGAAAATTTAAATAACCAAGCAATAGAATTAGCCTCTCAAGGAGAATACGAAGAAGCAATTGCCTGTTTTAAAAGGGCTATTACCATGGAAAAAGACAACTATCTTCTGTGGTACAATCTCGGAATAACGTACAGGGATGCAGGCGACCTTGAAGATGCAGCTTCGGCACTGCAGAAATCATATTTAATCAAACCTGAAGACGAATCTCTGCTGGAGTCTCTGACAACAACGTATTATGCAATGGAAAATTTTCCGGAAGCATTCAGATTTGCTGCAGAGGCACTTTCCATAAATCAAGACAACTACAGGGTATGGAATACGCTCGGTGTACTGTATTTCAATGAGTCAGACTTTGAGCTGGCAAGTGAAGCTTTTGAGCAGGCAATCTCCCTTAATCCGTATTACTATGACGCCCTGTACAATCTGAGAGACTGCTACGAGGAACTCGGAAACACCACTGGTGCCGATGAATGTGAAAAAAGGATGAAAGAACTTCCTTACCATGATTAAAGTATGTATAGACGAGTAATGATAGTATCCGTACAGGATGGCGATTCGGCTTCCGTTTTGCCCGTAATAAATGATGAATGTGCAAAATGTGCAGGAGGATGTTCAAAGCAAGGCTCCCCTTTTTCTGTAAAAAATCCGCAGCATTTTTCTTTGCGAACGGGAACCATTGCTGCAATATCAACCCCGAAAAGCAAGCAGGCCATAGAAGGAATTTTGTCGCTTGTAATACCTTTTTTATGTGCAGTTGCGGGGTATTTTGCAGCAGTTCCTCTAGCGACAATGATGGGATTGCCATCTGGAGATGAAGCCCGAGCTGCAGGTGTACTGCTGTTTCTTGCAACAGCATCTGGCATTGTCATGTTTATCAACAGGGGAATTCCTGAATTTTCAAAGCCTGAAATCATTGAAGTTTTGCAACCGTAAACACTCAGCTATGACAAGTTTTCCTGCATTCCTTGCTATTGTTATTGACCAAAAACTATTATAATGGGAAAATAGAACGTTATGAGTAAATATATCCTTGTTACCAGTGGAGTTTGTTCCAGTTTAGGAAAAGGTGTTGCTGCAAGCACTATCGGAAGCCTTCTTGAATGCAGCGGTCTGAAAATTGCCATGTTGAAATGTGATCCATACATAAATGTGGACGCGGGAAACATTAGCCCATACCAGCATGGCGAAGTCTATGTTACGGAAGATGGAGCAGAAACAGACCTTGACCTCGGAAACTTCAGCAGATTTACCAGCATAAAGCTTTCAAACGAAAACTGCATTTCCATTGGAAAGGTATATGAAAATGTTATAAAAAACGAACGTGCCGGTAGATATAACGGAAGAACAGTTCAAGTCATCCCTCATATTACAGATGAAATCAAACGGTGCATCCGTCATTTGGGTGACACGACAAAAGCTGACGTCGTCATAGTCGAAATAGGAGGAACTGTTGGAGACATTGAAGCCGTTCCTTACCTTGAGGCAATCCGTCAGCTTATTCGTGAAGTCGGCAAAAACAATGCCATTAGCGTGCACCTTACACTCATACCTGTAATCACAGGTGGTGAATTGAAATCAAAGCCAACGCAACATTCAGTAAAACAGCTGCAGGAAGTGGGTGTTCAGCCAGATATTCTTCTGTGCCGATGCGAAGCTGCTGTTGAGGAGTCAATGAAAAAAAAGATTGCCCTTTTCTGCAATGTTTCTGAAGGTTCAGTCTTTATTTCGCCAGATGTAAAGAAATCCATTTATGAACTTCCTATTATATTCCACGAACAGCAGTTAGATAAAAAAATCATTGAAAAGCTGTCGTTGGGCAATAGGACTACGGATATTCGGCAATGGACAAATTTCATTGAAAAGCTGAACAATCCTTCTAAGAATGTATGCATTGCAATGGTTGGAAAAAAAGACTACCTAGACAACTGCTATAAATCTGTACAGGAATCTTTATTTCACGCAGCTGTTACTGGAAACAATGCAGTCGTTACAATAAAAAAAATAGATGCTGAAACTTTGGAAGATGCGAAAAATTTTGATGAAAGCTTTAAGAATGTTGACGGCATTGTAATTCCTGGCAATTATGGACAACGCGGCTTTTTAGGATTGCTTTCTACCGTAAAGTATGCAAGAGAGCACAAAATTCCTTATTTAGGCATTGATCTTGGAATGCAACTCATGGCAATTGATACAGCTCGATATTTATGCAACTGGGAAGATGCCGACACAACAGAATTCATGCAGAATTCAAAATATCCTGTCATTAGTCTTCCCGAAGAACAATCTGCGCCATCTGCAGGTGTCATGAAACTTGGTGCAAGCGAAGTTACTGTCATAGAAAAAACAAAGCTGTATTCCATTTACAATACAACATCCGTAATTGAGCGACACCGTTCCAAATATACATTTGACCGCAGATACATAAAAGACATGACAGAGCACGGACTCACAACATCTGCCCTTGCTGCTGACGATAAACAGGTGGAAGCTTTTGAATGGAATGAACATCCATGGGGCATTGGCGTTCAATATCATCCCGAATTTTTAAGCAGACCTGCAAAGCCTCATCCTTTGTTTGATGCTTTTATACAAGCTGCAATTGCATATCATGAGGAGAATTCCCTTTAGCATTTATGGATAGAGTACAGCTTATTTTTAAAAGTATATGTTTTCTGATTGGCTGCACACTGCTCGCATCATGTTCCTTAAACTATGAGGACAATAGAAAAGAATCGTTGCACAGCAGCCCAGAACTCTCGTTTCAAACTGTTATTTTCAATCGCTACGAAAACAATAAAATAACGGTATCCGTATCTGCGGACAAAATAGAACAGTACACATCAAATGTTTCTTATGCGAAACAGGCTTCATTTGATTTTTGGAATGAAAAAAACGAAAGACAAGTGACAGGCTCATGCAAGTTAATGAGCATACAGACATACAAAAACATTTTCGCTCTATACGATGACATACAAATAACCGATATTAAAAACGAATCAGAAATAAACGCATCCGCACTAAAGTGGGATTCGGGAAAAAAATTTTTAGTATCTGATAAATCAAAAATGGTTCGACTCTCTAAGAAAAAAATGGAGATTGAGGGAACATGCTTTTCTGCTGCAGAAGAAACAAATTCATTTGAATTTGCATCGGGAGTTTCAGGAATTATTCATCTAGAAGAAGGAAATTGATTATGAAAAAAAATTTTCTTACTTTAATTGTAATACAGGCAATTACTTCTTTATGCTTTGCAGAAAATATTATATTCAAAGCCGATTTAATGTCTGGAAAATCCTCAGGAACAAAAGAGTATGCAAAACTCACAGGGAATGCCAGCATCATTACAAGTTCAATGGAAATTTATGCAGATGTAATAGAACTTTCGGGGGAAAACTACCGTTTTATCGAGGCAACAGGCAATGTTTCCGGTACGAATGTTAAAAATAAAATTGACTTTACATGCGGGCAACTTTTATATGACAGAGAAACCGAGATTGCAACATTGCAAAATGCAGTACATCTTATCGACAGAGAAAATGAAACTATTGCAAATGCAGAAATAATGGATTACAATCAAAATAGATCAACAATAGTCATGCAAATTTCAGTAGCAATGCAGCAGAAAGACAACATCTGCACGGGTTCCCATGCCATTTACAAGACAAAAGATAGAACTTTATTTTTAAGCGGTAATCCTCAAATTACAAAAGGAAAAGATGTCTTTAGGGCGCAGGAAATAGAACTTAACCTTGATACGCAGGATATTGTCCTGGACGGCCGTGTAAGAGGATCCGTAGAAGATACAAAGAATAAACAATAAGATTGGAAGTTTCATATCATGAATGTTCATAAATTACAAGTAAGTTCACTTTATAAATCATTCGGCAAAAAAAAAGTCGTACAGGGAATTGATTTTTCAATGACAACAGGAGAAGTATTAGGATTGCTTGGACCAAACGGTTCTGGAAAAACAACAACTTTTTACATGATAGTTGGATTTTACAAACCAACGGATGGAAATGTTTTTCTTGATGATACTCTTATTACAAAATTACCAATGTATAAAAGAGCCAAACTTGGAATCTCATATCTTCCACAAGAACCTTCTGTTTTCAGAAAATTAACTGTAGAAGAAAACATATGGTCCATACTAGAAACAAGGCAGGATTTATCAAATAAAGAAAAAAAAGCACAACTGGAAGAGTTGATCGAAGAATTTTCCATCCAAAAGATACGAAAACAGCAAGCATACACACTATCTGGAGGTGAACGAAGAAGGACGGAGATCGCCCGCTCTCTTGCAATTCAACCAAAATTTTTGTTGCTTGATGAACCATTTGCAGGAATTGATCCTATAGCAGTTGCCGACATAAAAAAACTAATCAAACTTCTTTCAAAGAGAGGAATAGGAATTCTCATTACAGATCACAATGTACGAGACACGCTTGAAATAACAGACAGAGCCATCATTATTTCTTCTGGGCAAATCGTAATACAAGGAAACAAGCAAGAAATATTAAATTCTGAAATTGCCCGTGAAATATATCTAGGCACAGATTTTTCAATGTAAAAAATAGAGCCACCCTTGTTTATGTAAGGGTGGCTAACGAAGTATTAGGCTTCAGCTTTTTCTTCAGAAGCAGGAGTTGCTTTTTTTGCAACCCTTGCATCTATACGAGCTTTATTTTTCAAAGCTGCTTTACAGAATTTACAAATTTTTACCTTATTACCATCAACATCCTGCTCATACAGAACCTTGATCTGCTCAGTACCGCAAATAGCGCATTTTCCACGACCATGATTTGGCTCTTTACGGATTCCAGTTCCACGATGTGCTTTTGACATACATTACTCCTTTGCGGCCTCAGCTTTTGGAGCTGAAACTTTTTTATCAGCCTTAACTGATTTCTCAGCTTTTCCCTCTTTTTCATCAGGCTCTGGCAACTTATAATCAACAAGTTCCAAAATCACAACATCTGCAGCATCCCCCTGACGGAAGCCAAGCTTCAATACACGAGTATATCCACCATTGCGATCTTTCATTCGAGGTCCAATTTCGGTAAACAATTTGTTCAGAATTTTTTCATCTGCTATGAATTTAGCAGCAACTCTTCTATTATGAACACTATCAACTTTTGCACGTGTGATAAGTTTTTCAGCAGCCTTACGTACTTCAAGAGCCTTAGCCTTCGTTGTAGTAACACGCTCATATCTAAAGAGTGATGTTACCATATTTCGTGACATTGCACGGCGATGTGCTGTTGTACGTGAAAGCGGATTAAATCCATTTCTGTGGTTCATTCGTTCTCGTCCTTATTTTTACGAAAGTTAACATCTTTTAAATGACTATAGTCAGTCATTCCCAAAGTCAGATTATGCTCTTCAAGTTTCGTCTTGATTTCTTCAAGACTCTTCTTTCCAAAATTTCGAGTCTTTGTAATGTCTTCTTCCGTTTTCTTAGTTAATTCACCTATAGTGTGAATATTAGCATTCTTGAGACAGTTTGAACTGCGTACAGACAACTCCAACTCCTCAACAGGAGTATTAAGCAGCTTACGAATCATCTCATCGCCTTCATCCAAATCTTCGCCAGAAGAATATTCATCTTCATTGAAATTCACAAAGATAGAAAAATAATCTTTTGCAATCTTTGCAGCTTCTGCCAAAGCATCTTCAGGTTTGATTGATCCATCAGTCCAAATCTCGAGAATTAATTTATCATAGTCGTTTCGCTGACCTACACGGCAAGGTTCAATGGAATATTTTACCTTTGGTACAGGTGTAAAAATGCAGTCCATTGGAATTGTACCAACAACTTCAATGTACGCACTATTTACTTCCGCCGGAACATATCCCCTTCCAAGATCAACTTGAATTTCCATATCCAGGCGAGAGCCTTCCATCATTGTAAAAATTTCAAGCCCCTCTGTCATAACTTCAAGCCGACCTTCTTTTACGAAGCTATCACTCTTAATAGTTCCAGAACCTTTAAACTCAAAGAGGAATGTATCCTGTTCAACATCCCGCGGCAAGCGCAAACGAATCTGTTTCAAGCTATTCAAGACTTCCATAGTATCTTCACTGACACCTGGAATTTTCTCAAATTCACTAGAAATAACATGAGGAACATCATTTGAATCATACGAGGTAATACGAACAGAAGAAATTGCATATCCCTGAATAGACGAAAGAAGAACTCTACGAAGAGTATTTCCTACCGTCGTACCAAATCCAGGTTCAAATGGATATGCAGTAAATTTTCCATAGTTCGGATTAGTTTCGAGATGCTCAAATGTAATTCCCTTTGGTTTTTTAAAACCTTTAAGCAGATTTTTGCGAGCCATCTGAACTCCTTATTATTTAGAATAGAGCTCAACTACGAGCTGTTCTTTTACGTCTGCAAGATCTGTCACTTCATCACGACGCGGATACTGTACAAAAGTGCCTTTTACGGCATCTTCATCTACCGTCAACCATGAAGCTGAACCTGATTTTGAAATTTCTTTAAGACCATCCTGAACAACAGCAAGCCTTTTACTTCTTTCTTTCACTTCAACAACATCACCTGGCTTTACCTGATAGCTTGCAATGTTCACAATTCTACCATTAACCATAACATGTCTGTGAAGAACAAGCTGGCGAGCTTGATTACGACAAGAAGCAAAATGCATTCGGAAAACAACATTATCAAGACGACTTTCAAGCAAACGAATAAGATTTTCACCAGTTACACCAGACATCCGAAGAGCATTTTCAAAGGTAATATGGAACTGTTTTTCCATCATACCATAAATTCTCTTAATCTTCTGCTTTTCACGCAACTGAAGACCATATTCACTACGCTTTCCAGTACGATCCTTCGGATCCTTTCCAGGAGCAGTGCGTTTCTTATTAATAGGACACTTATCGCTTCTGCAACGTTCTCCTTTTAGGAACAATTTACTCTGCTCCGTTCTACAAAGTCTACAAACAGGACCTGTATATCTTGCCATATTATACTAATCTCCTTACATGCGACGCGTCTTGCGAGGGCGACATCCATTATGAGGTATAGGTGTTACATCAGAAATAGACTTCACCTTAAGACCTAATGTACCAAGAACGCGAATTGCATTTTCGCGACCAATACCAGGTCCTTTTACAAATACATGTACCTCACGCAAACCATAGCTTGCAGCATTCTGAACTGCCGTTTCTGCTACTGACTGAGCTGCAAACGGAGTTGACTTCTTAGCTCCGCGGAATCCCAATCCTCCAGAAGATGCCCAAGCAATAGCATTTCCCCTGAGATCTGTAATTGTTACAATAGTGTTGTTGAAGCTTGCCTGAATATAGACATTACCTTCATACACACTCTTTTTTTCTTTTCTTTTCTTAGCAGTTGCCATCAGTTTCCTCCGCCTTATGCCTTCTTCTTGTTAGCAACGGTCTTCTTCTTACCCTTACGAGTACGAGAATTTGTACGAGTCCGCTGACCACGAACAGGTAAACCTCTAGCATGGCGCATGCCACGATAACTTCCGATATCAATAAGGCGTTTGATATTCAAACCAATCTCAGAACGTAAACGTCCTTCTGTCTTATAATTATCATCAATTGCCTTACGAACCTTTGCCAAATCATCTTCTGAAAGATCATTAATCATTGTATTTGGATTAATCTTTGTAATCTCACAGATACGATTTGCTGCTGAACGGCCAATACCATAAATATATGTCAATGCAATATTGACATGCTTATTTGGGAGGTCAACTCCCGCAATTCGAGCCATCAGTTACTCCTCAACCCTGTCTCTGCTTATGCTTTGGGTTTACACAGATAATACGAATAATTCCGTTTCTCTTAATAACCTTGCACTTGTCGCAAATGGGCTTTACGCTGGTTCTTACTTTCATAAAAGTCCCCCAGAAAATGTATTAGATTAAGACCACACGTTAAATCATGGCAATTCGCTATGAATTACAATTTAACGTGCCACTTTCTATATAAGTGGTGTCCTAATATAACACATTTTACTAATTTTAATCTAGACCTTATAATAGAATTCTTTAATTTTTAAAGACTTCTTGGTCTTAATCCCTTCTTTGTAAGTCCATCATGATGATGCATTTTTAGAAGAGCCTCTACCTGAGACATTGTATCAAGATCAACACCAACCAGAATTAACAGAGAAGTTCCACCCATCAACATAGCAATGGACTGCGGGAACTTAAATATAATCTGGATAATTGTTGGCAAGACAGCTATTACTGCCAAGTACAATGAACCAGGAAGGATCAGACGGTTCAACACCCTCTGAAGATATTCCTCAGTTTTGTCAGTTCTGATTCCTGGAATAGAACCACCGTTTTCACGAATATTTCTTGCGATTTCAGTGGGGTTCAGTGTTACCTGAGTGTAGAAGTATGCAAAGAATATAATCAACAAAACTTCGATAATATTATACAAAACACCAAGCGGATTTAGTACAGCCGAAACCTTCATGAGCCATGTAGCCCTGTTAGAAAGGCTGTTTGCAAGCTGAAGGGGGAATGTCAAGAATGCAGATGCAAAAATTATAGGGATTACTCCAGAAGGATTAATCTTAAAAGGAATGTACGTGCTCTGACCTCCGTACATTTTGCGACCTACTACACGTTTTGCATAATGAACTGGAATCTTGCGTTCTCCAGATTGTTCATATACTACAAAACAAATAATTACAACATACATAAAAAGAGCTACAATTACGAAAACAAAATTATTATCTCCGTTTGAAACTCCTTTCCCCAATTCATACACCGCACTTGGTATACGCGCAACGATACCGGCAAAAATCAACATTGAAATGCCGTTACCAATGCCATGAGCAGTAATTTGATCACCAAGCCAAACAGTAATCATTGATCCTGTAGTTACTGTAAGAATGGCAAGCAAGTTAAAATAGACTTTATTATCAAATATAATTGCCCCAGGTTGCTGTTGATTAATGGCATCAGCATAAACGGTCAGTGCATAAGACTGGATAAGACATACAAAAATCGTTCCTACTCTTGTCCACCATGCAACCTTCTGCTGACCACCTTCTTCCTGAGCAATTCTTTTGAGTGACGGAAATATAACAAGTGCCAACTGCATGATAATCTGTGTTGAAATGTAAGGCATTACACCAAGCATAAACACAGAAAATCGTTCAAAAGCACCACCGGCGAAAAAGTCCATGTAACTGGCAAACGCGCTTTCTGCACCACTTGCAAGGCTATTGAAGTACTGCAGAAGCAAGGTTGCATCAATGCCTGGTATCGTCAAAACGCTACCAAGACGAAATACTGCGAGAATAAGCAATGTAAAGAGCATGCGGTCACGCAACTCCTTAACTCTGAACATATTTACAACAGGATTGTTTGCCATGTATCACTCCAACGTTTTTACTTCGCTTCGTTTTCTACTTTTTTTTCTGATTTTTTTTCATCAGAACAGGAAGCCTTTACACTTCCACCAGCTTTTTCAATCTTTTCTTTTGCAGAAGCAGAAATTTTATCAACGTTTACAGTGAGTTTTTTAGAAACATCACCATTTCCAAGAACTTTAATCTGAGAACTGGCTTTGCTCAACAAACCTTTCAAAACAAGAGACTCTCTGTCTACTGTTTCACCATCTGAATACTTAGCTTCCAAATCACGAAGATTTACAATATCGTATTCATTTTTAAAGGCTGCATTAGAAAAACCTCGATGAGCAATGCGACGGTAAAGAGGCATCTGTCCGCCCTCAAACCCCACATATGTTTTTCCTCCAGAGCGAGACTGCTGACCTTTATTACCTTTTCCTGCAGTTGTACCGCGTCCTGATGAAGAACCACGTCCAACAATACGTCTTTTCTTATTTGCTCCCTCAGGTGCATGCAATTCAAAATCAGCCATCAGTCAATCTCCTCAACCTTTACAAGATGCTCAACAGAATGAATCATTCCCCTTACAGAAGCATTATCATTATGTTCAACACAAGAATTTATCTTCTTCAGACCAAGGCTGCGGACGGTTGCCTTCTTTTCAGGTTTCTGTCCAATGGTACTTCTTACAAGTGTAATACGTAATTTTTTTGCCATATCATCAGCCCCACAAATCATTCAAAGATTTACCGCGATTCTCAGCAACATTTCCTGCATTCATCATCTTAGAAACGGCATCAAATGTTGCACGAATAACATTAACAGACGTTCTTGAGCCCTGAGACTTAGAAATAACATCTGTAATTCCTGCGGCATCCATAACAGCACGAACAGGTCCTCCAGCCTTAACTCCTGTACCAGGACAAGCAGGCTTCAAAAGTACAGAAGAACTATTATAAGTTCCAATTACTTCATGAGGAAGCGTACCGTTCTTCATAGGAAGAGTTACAAGATTAGCCTTAGCCTTATCAATGCTCTTCCTTATTGCTTCAGTAACATCATTTGCCTTACCAAATCCGTATCCGATTCTGCCTTTCTGATCACCTACAACAGTCAAAGCAGAGAAAGACATTTTACGTCCACCTTTCTTTGTAACAGAAGTACGTGTCAATTTAACAAGCTTTTCAACGAATTCGTCCTGAGGCTTTCTATCATTGTGGTTTCTGCGTTCTTCCATAGCCACTCCTAGAATTCAATCCCGGCTTTACGGGTAGCATCAGCAAGGGCTTTTACAACGCCATGATAAAGATAACCATTACGATCAAAAACCACTTTTGTAATATTCTTGTCCTTAAGACGAGAACCCAAAGCTTCTCCAAGTTTTACAGCACTGTCAACATTTGCTTTCAATGCAATAAAATCTTTTTCAAGCGTTGAGATGGAAGCAAGAGTTTTGCCTTCATCATCATTTATTACCTGTACGTAAAGATTGCGGCCGCTTTTAAACACAGTCATACGAGGACGTTCGGCAGTTCCATAAATGGACTTACGGATGTGAATCTTTCTGTGCAAGCGTTTTCTTTGTTTATCACTGAGTTTCTTCAACATATTAACCAACCTTATTTAACACCGGTCTTACCGACTTTACGTCTAATAACTTCAGTTTCATACCGAATTCCCTTTCCCTTATAAGGTTCTGGAGCTCGCAATTTACGAATTTCGGCACAATACTCACCAACTTTTTGCTTGTCAATACCTGCAACGGTAACCTTACCATCCTTATCTGCAGTAACAGTAAGTCCCTCAGGAATCGAAGCAATAAAATCTGTTGAATAGCCAAGGTTCAAAACAAGAGTCTTTCCTTGAACCTCTGCACGATAACCAACACCAGTAATAATCAAGGATTTTGTATATCCCTGAGAAACACCAACAACCATATTGTGAATAAGATTGCGATAAAGACCATGAGCAGCATTTGCAGGTTTACTTTCAACTATTGTTTTTACAATAACTTCAGTTCCCTTTACATCAACAGAAATAAGAGAACTGTTGAAATTCTGCTTTAATTCACCTTTAGGTCCCTTTACCGTTACCAGTCCATCCGCTACGGAAACTGTCACACCTGCAGGAATAGATACAGGAAGCTTACCTATTTTAGACATTTTTTCCTCCCTATTACCATACAGTGCAAATCAACTCGCCACCAACCATCTTTTCAGATGCTTTCTTACCAGTTGTAACGCCAGTTGATGTTGAAACGATCAAAGTGCCATATCCATTGTAAACACGTGGCAAATCCTTATAACCTGAATAAACGCGACGACCAGGTGTCGAAATTTTTTTCATTCCATGAATAACTGGTTCGTTTGCGCTGTCATATTTCATAAAAATGCGAATAATGCTGTGTCCGTCATCATCCTGAACCTTCTTGAAGTTTTTAATATAACCTTCTGTTTTCAGGATTTTAACAATTTCCAGTTTCATCTTAGAAGTAGGAACATCTACTTTTTCGTGACCGGCCTTTGCCGCATTCTGGACTTTTGCAAGCATATCTGCTACTGGATCTGAAGCTGCCATTTATATTCTCCTGTCACTACCAAGATGATTTAGTAACGCCTGGTAAAAGACCTTCGCTAGCCAATTTACGGAAACAGATACGACAAATCTTGAACTTCCGCAAATATCCATGTGGACGTCCACAAATCTGACACCGATTATAACGGCGTGTATCATACTTAGGAGTCCTCTGTGATTTGATAATCATTGATTTCTTTGCCATGAAATTTATCCTTACTTTCTAAATGGCATGCCAAACTTTGTCAACAAAGCCCGAGCCTCGTTGTCAGTTTTAGCACTGGTTACAATACTGATATTCATACCAGAAATCTTAACGATTTTATCAAAATCAATTTCCGGAAAGATAATCTGTTCAGTAATACCAAGAGAGAAGTTTCCGTGACCATCAAAACCAGTTGCTTTGATTCCGCGGAAATCCTTAACACGTGGAAGAGCTACGTTTATAAGACGATCAAGGAACTCATACATGATTGTTCCCCGAAGTGTCACCATAGCACCCACTTCATTGCCTTCACGAAGCTTGAAGTTTGCAATACTTTTCTTAGCTCTTGTTTTAACAGCCTTCTGACCGGTAATTTGAGTGAGATCTGTAACTGCAGCATCAAGAAGTTTCTTATTCGTGAGAGCTTCGCCAACACCCATGCTAACAACAATCTTTTTGATTGCAGGAATTTGCATTGTAGATGTATAACCCAGTTCCTTAAAAAGTTCTGGAGCGATTGTGTCTTTATAGACTTTCTTAAGCCGTGGTACGTAATTTTCCATTACAGTTTTTCTCCACACTTACGGCAAACGCGAATTTTTTTGTCGCCGTCAAGTTTATATCCTGCTTTTACAGGGCGTCCACATTTTTTGCAGACGAGCGCTACATTAGAAATATCAAGAGGAGCTTCAACTTCGGCGATTCCGCCAGCATCCTGCTGTGTCTTTCTCTTCATTGCTTTCTTTATAAGGTTAGCACCACTTACAATAACCTTGCCTTTGTTATCCTTAACAAAAACGCGGATTACAGAACCACGCTTTCCCTTATCCTTTCCAGCAATAATTTCAACATTATCATCCTTATGGATCTTGAATTTTGTTGCCATTCTAAAGCTCCTTAAAGGACTTCCGGAGCAAGTGATACAATCTTCATATAATCCATATCACGAAGCTCACGGGCTACAGGTCCAAATATACGCTTACCCTTTGGGTTCTTATCAGCATCAACTATAACACAGGCGTTATCGTCAAAGCGGATGTATGTACCGTCAGCACGGCGGTATTCCTTTGCAACGCGAACAATTACTGCCTTCTGAACTGAACCTTCTTTAATTGTAGATGTAGGAATAGCTTCCTTAACAGCTACCACAACAATGTCACCAATTCCTGCATAACGGCGGTGAGATCCACCTAAAACCTTAATGCACTGAACCAATTTAGCTCCGGAGTTATCGGCAACAACCAGATTTGACTGCATTTGAAGCATAGTTTTACTCCTGCCTTATTTGGCTCTCTCGATTATTGAATCGAGACGCCAGCATTTTTCTTTGCTGATTGGACTGCATTCTACGATGCGAACGGTATCTCCCTGATGGGCCTCGTTCTTCTCATCATGCGCCTTGCACTTCTTGGTCCGTGTTACATATTTTTTGTAAAGGCGATCCATCTTTTTTGTATCGATAGAAACAACGATAGTTTTATCCATCTTGTCACTAGTGACGATACCTACGAATGAACGTTTTGTAGCCTTCTTCTGTACATTCTGTTCTTCCACGGGTCAGCTCCTAGTTATTTGCAGCTATAGCTTCAACAGCAGCCTTTCTGAAGTTCTCCAGATCCTGCTGATGAATAAGTGTATTCAAACGTGCAATTTCACGTCTAACAATACGCTTCTGCATTGGATTATCTACATGGCTTACAACTGTCTGAAAGCGAAGATCCATGTACTGTTTCTTTAACTCATTCCGTTTGGTTACAAGTTCAGAATAAGAAAGTTTTTTATCATCTGCCTTCTTAAATTTCTTTGCATCTGCCATTTCTTACTCCTTACTCTACCGTTGGACGGAACGCTACTTTTGTTTTGATTGGAAGTTTACTTGCAGCAAGATGCATTGCCTTTTCTGCAATCTTAAGATCAACTTCACCAATTTCAAACAAAACCATACCTGGCTTTATAACTGCAGCCCAGAATTCAGGAGCACCCTTTCCCTTACCCATACGAGTATCGGCAGGCTTCTTTGAAACAGGCTTATCAGGAAATACACGAGTCCACATATGCCCCTGACGGTTAATGCAGCGATTAATAGCAACACGAGCAGCCTCAATGTGCTTAGCACTAAGCCACACTGGTTCCAAAGCAACAAGAGCTATGTCTCCAAAATCAACGTGATTATCACGTGTTGCGCATCCTTTTTCTCTACCGCGCTGAACTTTGCGGTGAGCTACTCTTTTTGGACTAAGCATATTCTACTTTTCCTCCCCAGCTTTATTTGCTTTTGGAGCACGGGTAGACTTGCGGTCACCATTAAAATGATCCCGTCTTGGCTTTCTTACAACATCGCCAGAATCTTCATTTCTATCATGACCATAGTTCATTCCATTGTAAACCCATACTTTAATACCAATTTTGCCGTATGTAGTAAGAGCTTCATAGAATCCATAGTCAATGTCAGCACGAAGAGTATGAAGAGGTACGCGACCTTCCTTATGTTCTTCTGAACGTGTCATATCTGCACCTGCAAGACGACCAGAAATACGAATCTTAATACCCTGAGCACCACCCTTCATAGCATTAGAAGAAGACTGCTTCAAGGCCTTTCTGAAAGATCCTCTTCCCGAAAGCTGTCTTGCAATGTTCTGTGCAATGAGAGATGCATTGACTTCAGCACGCTTTACTTCCTTTATCTTTATTTGGACTTTCTTAGTAAGCTGCTTCTGAATGTCAGCGCTAATCTTTTCAATTGTTGCACCCTTCACACCAATAATCACACCAGGACGTGCTGTATGAATTACAATAGTTACACGCTGTGGGTGACGTACGATTTCAATTTCAGCAATGTCAGCGTTTTTGCATTCTGGAAGAGAGTTCACAAGCTTGCGAATCTTTATGTCTTCCAAAACATAGTCTGCATAATCACGTGGATCTGCATACCAACGAGACTGCCATGTCTTGTTTACTCCAAGACGTAAACCGATAGGACTAACTTTCTGACCCATATTATTTTCCCGCCTTTTCGTCAACTACAACAGTGATATGACACATACGTCTCAAGAGCTGATCAGCACGTCCGCGAGCGCGGAACCAAACTCTCTTAAGCCTAGGACCTTCGTCTATACGAATTTCTCTGACATAGAGCATATCTTCATCAAGTTTCTTATTTTTGTTAAGGGCATTAGCAACAGCAGACTTCAATGTTCCCTGTATGAGCCGAGCACCCTTCTGAGGCATATTATCAAGAATAGCCACAGCTTCCGAGCAAGACTTTCTCTTGATTACATTTGCTACAGGACGAACCTTTGTAGGTGATGCAATCAAAAATTTGGTTGTTGCAGAATAACCTTTATTTTCAGCCATTTCGTCCACCCTTATTTAGCACCTTTATCTGAACCGCCATGTCCCTTAAAAGTACGTGTTGCAGCAAACTCACCAAGCTTGTGACCTACTAAGTTCTCTGTTATGTACACAGGAATCCATGACTTGCCATTATGAACAGAAATAGTATTTCCTACCATTTCTGGAATGATTGTAGAGCAGCGAGAATAAGTCTTAATGATTTTCTTATCAGCTGCTGAAGATTTATTCATTTCAGAAACCTTTTTATAAAGAGATTTCTCTACAAAAGGTCCTTTCTTAACAGATCTTGACACTTTTAACTCCTACTCTACTTCTTGCGGCGACTAACAATGAAACGGCTTGAAGTCTTTCTCTTGTTACGAGTCTTGTAACCCTTACAAGGCTGACCCCAAGGAGTAACTGGATGATGTCCTTTTCCAGCACCTTCACCACCACCAAGAGGATGATCAACTGGGTTCATAGCCATACCACGAACAGTAGGACGAATACCTCTCCATCTGTTGCGGCCTGCCTTACCAAGTTTTGTATTCATGCGGTCTTCATTACCAACAACACCAATCGTTGCATAGCACTTAGCATTGACACGGCGAAGTTCTGAAGAAGGAAGGCGAATAGTAACATACTCTCCCTCTTTTGCAGCCACAAGAGCACCTGCACCAGCAGAACGTACAAGTTGTCCACCCCGACCAAGCGTAAGCTCAATATTATGAACTGTAAAACCAACTGGAATGGCAGACAGTGGAAGTGCATTTCCGACTGTTGGAGTTGCATTTTCACCAGACATGACCTTCTGGCCTACGGTAAGACCCTTTGGAGCAATAATATAACGCTTTTCTCCGTCTGCATAAGCAATCAATGCAATGTCTGCACTGCGGAATGGATCGTACTCAATAGTTTTTACTGTGCCTGGAATACCATGTTTATCACGTCTAAAATCTATCTCACGATACTTTCTTTTATGACCGCCACCCTGATGACGTACAGAGATACGTCCGCCCTGACCACGACCGGCATGAGCCTTTATGCCGTGAGTAAGACTTTTCTCGGGTTTATCGGCTGTAATTGCGTCACGAACCAAATCAACACGTGAACGAGTACCTTTTGTATAAGGTTTAAATACTTTAAGAGCCATATGGTTCCCCTTATCTTCTATTCAAAGGCTCAAGCGCCTTCAAATACCTTTATTGATTCACCAGGAGCAAGCTTAACGATTGCCTTCTTGTAGCTGGAAGTTCTTCCCGGTCTACCACGAAGTCTCTTAACTTTTCCCTGTACATTAATCGTTGTGCAGTCTACAACTTTAACATTAAAAAGCTTTCTGACAGCTTCTTTGATCTGAATCTTTGATGCGTCAGGTCTTACTTTAAAAGTATACTTATTCTGCTCACGAAGAATATTTGCCTTTTCTGAAAGAACTGGTTCAATAAGAACATCTTCAAATGTCATTATTCAGCCTCCACTTCAGCATAAAAATCAGAAAGACACTTTGCAGCACCCTCAAGAATAATGATCTTTCTTGCATAGAACAAATCATGAGCACGAAGTCTGTTGTAAGAAAGGAAATAAACATTAGGAAGATTTCTTCCAGCCTGCTTAATCAATTTGTCATCATCCTTTAAAAGGATTACTGTACGGGTATCTTTTGCAAAGTTGTTCAAAATCTTTACAAGATCCTTTGTCTTTCCACTATCTACAGTGAAATCCTCAACGACAGTCAACCTGTCAGCCTGAGCCTGAAGGCTCAAAATAGATTTCATTGCAAGGCGCTTTGCCTTTTTTGGAATATAATAAGTAAAATCACGTGGTTTTGGTCCAAAAATAGTACCACCGCCTACATTGATTGGTGACTTTTTATCACCACGACGTGCATTACCTGTTCCCTTCTGCTTATAAGGCTTGGCATTGCTGCCATGAACTTCGGCACGACCTTTTGTACAGGCAGTTCCAACACGCATATTTGCTAATTCGTTAGTGATGGCATAATAGATAACATCTTCGTTGACTGGGAGACCGAAAATTTTATCATCAAGATTTATTGTTCTCAGTTCTTTACCATCTTTTGAATAGACTTTCTTTTCCATACTAGTCCTCGACTCTACTTCTTGATAGCAGCCTTAACGATAAGAGTGCCTTCTTTGTTCCCAGGAACAGCACCACGTACCATCAAAACTTTTAATTCAGGATCTACTTTGACAATCTTAAGATTCTGTACAGTTACACGCACAAAGCCCATGTGACCTGGCAACTTAGTATTCTTAAGGCTGTGTCCTGGCGTTGTACAGTTTCCTGTTCCACCCGGCTCACGATGAAACTTAGAACCATGTGTAGCACGACCACCATGGAAGCCCCATCTCTTCATAACACCCTGAAAGCCTTTACCTTTGGAAGTTGCGGTTACATCAACATAAGCAACTTCATTAAACAACTCTACACCAAGCTGGTCGCCAACTTTTACTTCCGAATCAAAATCGCGGAATTCCTTTAACTGACGCTTTGGTGTAATGTTCTCAGGAAACTGATGTGCGTATGGCTTTGTAACATGATTTTTTTTCATTTCATCAACGCCAAGAACAACGGCATCATAGCCAAACTTTTCCTGTGTCTTTGTAGCAACAACTGTATTCGGATCGACGCGGATCACGGTTACTGGTGTCAGGTTTCCGTTTTCGTCAAAAACTTGAGTCATTCCTACTTTTTTTGCAATCAGACCTTTCATCTGAAATCTCCTATTGGCCGCCATTCCCGATCCAAGGGAACCGTACCGTTTATTTAACAATAAGAAAAAAAACTTACTGTTTAATTTCTACGTCAACACCCGCAGGCAATTCAAGCTTCATCAGAGAATCCATAACCTCTGCACTTGGCTCAAAAATATCAATAAGACGCTTATGAGTTCTCATCTCAAACTGTTCACGTGACTTCTTGTTTACAAAAGGTGAACGCAAAACTGTAATCTTATTAACTCTCGTAGGAAGCGGAATTGGACCAGATACCTTAGCACCAGCTTTCTGGACCTGCTGTACGATGTCTTTTGCGCTCTGATCGATAAGAGCTACATCAAAAGCGCGAAGTCTTACGCGAATCTTGCCATCTGCCATTATTTTCTCCTAATGAACGACAGAACCAGTCAAACAACCGTTTCTGTCGTTCAATTACTAACTATTCAATAATCTTTGTTACCTGTCCAGAAGCGATTGTACGACCACCTTCACGGATAGCAAGCTTAAGACCTTCATCCATAGCAATTGGGTGAATAAGTTCACCGATGATCTTTACATTGTCGCCTGGTTTTACCATGTCTGTTCCAGCTTCAAGATTTACTGTACCAGTAATATCTGTTGTACGGAAGTAGAACTGAGGACGATAACCTGTAAAGAATGGACTGTGACGTCCACCTTCTTCCTTTGAAAGAACATAGATCTGAGCTTCGAACTTTGTATGTGGGTTGATTGACTTAGGAGCAGCAAGAACCTGTCCACGAATAACGTCCTTCTTTTCAACTCCACGGAGAAGGATACCAGCATTATCACCAGCCATACCTTCACTCAATGTCTTGTTGAACATTTCGATACCAGTAACAGTTGTATCCTGTGTTGGTCTGATACCAACAATCTGAACTGCATCACCCATGTGGACGACACCGCGTTCAATACGTCCTGTAACAACAGTACCACGACCAGAAATTGTAAAGATGTCTTCGATTGGCATCAAGAATGGCTTCTGATCATCACGAACAGGATCATCAAACCATGAGTCCATGGCGGTAAGAAGCTCTTCAATGCACTTCGTGTCATCAGGAGTTGCACCGTCAGCCAAAGCCTTGAATGCAGAACCCTTGATGATTGGTGTATCAGGAGAGAAGCCGTAGCTCTGTACTGTATCTTTTACTTCTTCTTCAACAAGCTCAAGAAGATCTGGATCATCTACAAGGTCAACCTTGTTCAAGAAAACGATGATCTTTGGAACACCAACCTGACGAGCAAGAAGCAAGTGCTCCTTTGTCTGAGGCATAACAGAATCTGGAGCAGAAACAACAAGAATAGCTCCATCCATCTGTGCAGCACCAGTAATCATGTTCTTAACATAGTCAGCATGACCTGGACAGTCAATGTGAGCATAATGGCGTTTGTCAGACTGATACTCAAGGTGACGGCTGTTGATTGTAATACCACGAGCCTTTTCCTCTGGAGCATTATCAATTTCATCATACTTCAAAACTTTGTCGCCATACTTTCTTGCACAATATGCAGTAATAGCTGCAGACAATGTAGTCTTACCATGGTCAACGTGACCGATGGTACCAACGTTCATGTGAGGTTTAGTTCTTTTGAACTCTTCCTTTGCCATGATTTTCTCCTTACCTACAGGAACATACCCCTGCGGCATATATAAGTTTTATGTGCTGCACTTTAAGCCAGAAAATATTATTGCTTAAAAAGTCAACAATACTTTCGCATACACACTTTGACCAAAATTATGTAAATGATTGAAAAATAAGTAAAATACGGACAACTAGAACTATACTGTTTCATCAATTCGAAGCAGTTGGCCGACACCACCTATCATCATCATTTACTCGACAACCGGTCTGGTATCCAAAACCTCTGTCAGAAACATCTGAATACCAGTCAAACCTGTAAGACTGTTTGCATATTCAGGGTGTAAAATTCTGAAAGCTTCCACAAAACGAAAACTAACTTTACGAACTTTACCGGACAACATTAAAAAATCGTCCGTCTGACATCTCAAATAACCCTTCTGCACACAGTTTGCAGAATACACACTATACAGTGTTTTAAAACTAATTATTTATATACTTTTTATAAATTTAATGCAATAGGCTTATTACTGTTTTTATGAATTTTTTACCGTTTTTTAACAAAAAAAAGACACTTCCTGAAAGAAGTGTCTTTTCAACAAACTTACTTTTTCAAAAGGACTACCATCTGTAGTGTGCAAAAGCCTTGTTAGCCTCTGCCATCTTATGAGTATCTTCCTTCTTCTTGTAAGCTGAACCTGTATTGTTGAATGCATCCATCAGTTCTGCAGCCAAAGTTTCTGCCATTCCATGTCCAGAACGTGAACGAGCAGCCTGAATCATCCAACGCATAGCCAAAGCCTCGCGACGAGAATCACGGATTTCAATAGGAACCTGATAGGTTGCACCACCAACACGGCGGCTCTTAACTTCTACCAAAGGCTTTACATTATCAAGAGCCTTAAGGAATACTTCCAAAGGATCTTTATCAGTCTTGCTCTTCAACTTATCCAATGCTTCATATACAATGCTCAAACATTTCTGTTTCTTTCCATCAAGCATCATGCGAGTTACAAATTTCGAAATAACTACGCTGTTATACTTTTCATCTGGCATAACAGGACGGTTAACTGATTTCTTATGTCTTCCCATAGTTCTTAAACTCCTCTACATTATGCCTTTGGCTTCTTAGCACCATACTTTGAACGAGCACGCTTGCGTCCATCAACGCCAAGAGTATCCTTTGTACCACGAATGATGTGATAACGTACACCAGGAAGATCCTTAACACGTCCACCACGAACAAGTACAACTGAGTGTTCCTGCAAGTTATGTCCAATTCCTGGAATGTAAGCAGTCACTTCAATACCATTGCTCAAACGAACACGAGCAATCTTTCTAAGAGCTGAGTTAGGTTTCTTAGGTGTCATTGTCATGACACGTGTACAAACGCCACGTTTCTGCGGACAAGAATCAAGTGCGGGAGCCTTGGTTCTGTTTGCGGCAGACTGACGTCCTTTACGAATTAATTGATTTATTGTAGGCATCGGCCTATTCTCCTATTAAATGCCGAGCAGCACCTCGGACAGAAATACAAAATCAAACTATTTTACCGAATTCAAAGACAGTCCGTCAATAGAATTTCCTTGAATTCGGCACATCTCCATGTACAGACACCCCGAAAAAAATGAGTTTTTTCAGGAATTTCTTACATAGTTCTGAAAACATGATGCCCGAACAAGAAAACGAGTCCGGACATCTATCTTTTCATGCATCAGACCAAAACCTAGTCTTCATCATTTGCTGATACTTCAGGAACCATCATTTCTGATGACATCTGAGTTTCCATTTCCTTTTCTAGCTTCCGCTGTTCCAGAATCTCATTCATTCGAGCATCAAGATCTGCATAATCATGTGATGACAGCTTTATGTTCTGATATGTACGCATACCCGTTCCTGCAGGAATCATGTGACCGATAATGACATTTTCCTTTAGACCATGCAGATGATCTACAGCGCCAGCGATAGCGGCATTCGTCAGAACCTTTGTCGTTTCCTGGAATGAAGAAGCAGAAATAAACGAATCTGTTGCAAGAGCAGCTTTCGTAATACCCTGGAACATTGGGCTAGCCACAGCCGGCTGACCACCTTCTGCTATGACGCGCTCATTTTCCTTATGGAATTCATACTTGCCAACCTGCTGACCAAAGATAAACTTTGTATCGCCGACAGAACGAATTTCAACCTTTCTAAGCATCTGGCGGATGATGATACCAATATGCTTGTCATTGATTGCAACACCCTGTGCACGGTAAACAGACTGAATCTGATCCATAAGGAAGTTCTGCAATTCATTTTCACCAAGAATTGCAAGAACATCGCGTGGATCGGCAGAACCATCACAAAGCATTTCGCCAGCTTTTACATGGTCGCCATCACGAACAAGAAGACGCTTCGTCATTGGAACAAGATGGTCAAACTTCTTTCCATACTCGTCCAAAACCTGAATGCAACGCTTTCCCTTAACAATCTTGTCGAATTTAACTGTACCAGAAATCTGAGCAAGAACAGTAGGATTCTTTGGTTTTCGGGCTTCAAACAACTCAGAAACACGAGGAAGACCAAGCGTAATATCATTAGCCTTTGTAGCAGCCTTTGGAATCGTAGCAAGAACTTTTCCAGCAACAACAGGATCCATATTCTGAACCTGCAGCAATGCTCCCGTAGGCAGATAATATGTTCCCAATTCGTTACCAGCATCATCAGTAACAACAATGCGAGGTTGCTTTGTATCAAGGTGAAGGTCTGTTACCTCACGACGAACATTACCAGTCTGTACATCTGTCGTTTCAATGAGGGTTTCACCCTGAACAACATCTTCCCAGTGAGCAACACCGGAAACTTCTGCAATGATAGGTTCGTTATACTGTTCAAACTCTCCAACAGGAACAGATGCTTTTGCCGTACAGTCTGCATGTACAAAGGAAGAATAGATGACAGAACCGTTTTCAATCATGATTTCCTGATCATTACTGATAAGATACAGAACATCAGCCTTAATCAGAATGCGTCCATCATCAGAGGCCTTAACATCCGAACCATCCTTTGAAAAAATTACAGAACCTTTACGAACGCGCTTGCCATCTTCAACAGCAACCTTTCCACCAGCAATGTTATAACTGTTAAACAGTTTTGTTACAACCATGGAACCGCGTCGAGTAAACAGCCAATCGCCGTTTTCCTTTACAACATGAGTACCTTCTACACTCTTAATGTAAACATCATACTTCATGGTAATGTGATTGTCAGAAGCAGTAGTATCCGCAGCACCACCCGTATGGAATGTACGGAGCGTCAGCTGTGTACCAGGCTGACCGATAGACTGGGCAGCAATAGTACCGACAGCCTCTCCAATCTCAACAATCTTATTGCGTGCAAGATCTTTTCCGTAACACTTTACACAGATGCCGTACTTGCTTTCACATGTCAATACAGTACGAAGCTTAACCTTTTCAACACCTGCCTTATCAATTTTTTCTGCAAGAGCCTCATCAATGTACTGGTTTACATCACAAAGCAATTCACCGCTATATGGATCAAGAACACGTTCAATTGAATAATGTCCTGCAATGCGAGAAGCCAAAGATTCTATAACGGAATCACCATCTTTAATCGCTGTATAGTCAATACCGTTAATAGTTCCACAGTCATCTTCATTGACAACAACATTCTGAGAAACATCTACCAGACGACGTGTCATGTAACCAGCGTCAGCAGTCTTCAAAGCAGTATCAGACAATCCCTTTCGGGCACCGTTTGTTGAAATGAAGAACTCAATAACAGACAAGCCTTCCTTAAAGTTTGCCTTGATAGGAAGCTCAATGATATCTCCGTTAGGCTTCTGCATCAATCCACGCATTGCAGCCAGCTGAGAAATCTGTTTTTTAGAACCACGAGCACCAGAATGAGCCATCATGTAGATAGTATTAAATCCATCACGATGAACCTCAAGGTTCTTCATCATAAGATCTGTAAGGGTATCATTTGTTTTTTCCCAAACTTCAGTAACCCTCTTATAGCGTTCATCTCCAGTAATCGTACCGTCTGACCACTGCTTTACAATTGCCTCAACTTCCTTGTTGGCCTTATCGACCATGCCTTTCTTTTCTTCTGGAACAAGGATATCTTCCATGGAAAGGGTTGCACCAAAGAATGTTGCATTCTTATAACCACACTCCTTGATTGCATCGAGCATTCTGATAGTAAGCCATGCTCCCTTTGAATGGTATACATCTTCAATCATAGATTTAAGCTTTTTATCGCCCATCTGTTCATTGTAATATTCAACTTCTTCCGGCATTGCTTCATTAAAGCGCAATCGACCAGCAGAAGTAAGGAGATACTTCTTGCCATTTGCTTCAGTTACGACACCCTTGTTTCCATGAACGTCTTTTGCAACAGCATCACAATGAATCTTTATTTCTGCCTGCCATTCAATAGCACCAGAAGATGCTGCAAGGCGTACTTCATCAGCAGAACTGAACAGCTTATATCGCAACTCTCCAGTCTTTTCATCTTTTACAGGGCCACCCTTTGCATTCGGCTTGATGGATGTCATGTAATAGATTCCAAGAACCATGTCCTGAGACGGAGCAACAATCGTTTTTCCATTTGCCGGGTCAAGAAGGTTTCTCGCAGAAAGCATGAGTGTCCAACATTCCATTTGAGCAGCCTGCGTCAGAGGAACATGGATAGCCATCTGGTCTCCATCAAAGTCTGCATTAAATGCCTTACAGGCAAGAGGATGCAGCTTCAATGCCTTTCCTGGTACAAGAACTGGTTCAAATGCCTGAATACCAAGACGGTGAAGCGTAGGAGCACGGTTAAGCATGACAGGATGTTCGCGAACAACTTCATCAAGAACTGCATATACTTCAGCAGCTTCACTTTCTACAAGCATCTTTGCCTTTTTAATGTTAAAGACAACGCCTTTGTCTACAAGCTTCTTCATGATGAACGGCTTAAATAGTTCCAAAGCCATCTTTTCAGGAAGACCACACTGCCACAGTTTCAATTCAGGACCTACGACTATAACTGAACGTCCAGAATAGTCAACGCGTTTACCAAGCAGGTTCTGGCGGAATCGTCCCTGCTTTCCTTTGAGCATGTCACTGATTGACTTGAGAGGGCGATTTGAAGCACCCTTTACAACACGCTGCTTGCGCTTTGTATTATCAAAGAGAGCATCAACCGCCTCCTGAAGCATGCGCTTTTCGTTGCGGATAATGATGTCCGGAGCAGAAAGGCTCTGAAGTCTCTTAAGACGATTATTGCGGTTAATGACCCTTCGGTACAAGTCATTCAAGTCGGACGTAGCAAAACGTCCACCATCAAGCTGAACCATAGGACGCAATTCTGGAGGAATAACAGGAATGACATCAAGAACCATCCAGCTCGCTTTGTTTCCCGAAGAGCGGAAATTTTCAACAATCTCAATGCGCTTCAAAAGACGTTTGTCAGACTTGTCACCCTTTTCTATCATCTTTGCACGCAATTCTGCTGCAAGTTCATCAAGATCCAAGTTTTCCAAAAGCGTTTTTATGGCTTCTGCACCCATGCCTGCTGTAAATGAACCGCCATATCGTTCTTGCGCCTGCATGTACTCATCTTCAGTCAAAAGCTGATTCTTTTCCAAATCAGTATCGCCCGGATCAATGACAATGTATTTTTCATAGTACAGAACAGAACGAAGGCTTGCCACTTGCAAATCAAGCAAAAGACCCATGCGGCTTGGTACAGAATGATAGTACCAAATGTGGCTTACAGGAGCGGCAAGCTCAATGTGTCCAGTTCTTTCACGGCGAACTTTAAAGTGAGTAACTTCAACGCCACAGCGGTCACAGATAACACCCTTGTAACGAATGCTCTTGAATTTTCCACAGTAGCATTCCCACTCTTTTGTCGTTCCAAAAATGCGTTCGCAGAAAAGACCGTCACGCTCAGGACGAAGAGTTCGATAATTTATAGTTTCTGGTTTCTTGACCTCGCCATAAGACCACTGTCTGATGGCTTCCGGTGAAGCAATTTTAATCTGAAGACTGGCAAAATCCTTAATATCACGCATTGTCGCTCTCCTTATCAAAACCCTGACCATTCTTGTCAATCAATTCCTGGTCACGTTCAGTAAGCGCAATCTGCTTACCCTTATCATCATAAATGCTAAAATCCAATGCAAGGCCGCGCATTTCCTGAACCAAAACGTTAAATGACTCAGGAACTCCAATAGGAGCACTCGGATCACCTTTTACGATTGACTCGTACACCTTTGAACGACCATTCATATCATCAGACTTTATAGTCATCATTTCCTGCAACGTATTTGCAGCACCATAAGCTTCAAGAGCCCAAACTTCCATTTCTCCCAAACGCTGACCACCAAACTGAGCCTTACCGCCAAGAGGTTGCTGCGTAACAAGAGAATAAGGACCAGTTGAACGAGCATGCATCTTGTCGTCAACCAAGTGGTGCAACTTCATAAAGTAAATGACTCCAACAAATATTGGGTTTACAAATGGTTCACCAGTAAATCCGTCATGAACAATCTGCTTACAGTCAGAAGACAGACCAGCCTTTTTAAGCTCTTTTGCAATTTCTTCCTGACTTGGAGTCTGGAATGCAGGAGAATCATACCACTTGTTCAATACAAGACCAGCACGACCAAGTTCAGATTCCATTATCTGACCAATATTCATACGAGAAGGAACACCAAGAGGATTCAAACAAACATCAAGAGGAGTTCCGTCTTCGAGATACGGCATGTCTTCAACAGGAAGAATACGTGCAACAACACCCTTGTTTCCGTGGCGACCAGCCATCTTGTCTCCGACAACAAGCTTTCGCTTGTCAGCAATGACAACCTTTACAAGCTCGTCTACTCCAGGACTCAATTCGTCTCCTTCGGTTCTCTTAAGACGTTGAATGTCAATTACAACACCTTCAACACCATGAGGCAGCTTCAAAGAAGTATCACGCACTTCCTTAGCTTTTTCACCAAAGATAGAATTCAACAGCTTGAATTCAGGGGTTGTTTCCGTGTCGCTCTTCGGAGTCACCTTACCGACAAGGATGTCTCCCGAGCGAACTTTTGCACCAATGCGAATGATGCCTTCTGCATCAAGATTATCGAGCGTCTTTTCAGACGTATTCGGAATGTCTCGGGTAATCTTTTCAGCTCCAAGCTTTGTTTCGCGTATTTCGGTAGAGAATTCATGGATATGCATTGATGTATACATATCTTCCTTTACGACTCTCTGGCTAATCAAAACAGCATCCTCATAGTTGAATCCGTTCCAAGGAACGAATCCAACCAGAAGGTTCCTACCAAGAGCCAATTCTCCATTGAATGTTGCAGGTCCGTCTGCAATGACCGCACCAGCCTTTACCTTTTCGCCAACCTGAACAGTTGGACGCTGGTGGTTACATGTATCAGAGTTGTTCTTCTGATACTTTAAGAGTGGATATTCATCCAGCTCACCGGCAGCTGCTCCATCAGGCTTAATCTTTATGAGGTCACTTTCAACCCAGACAACTTCACCGTCACGGCGAGCCTTTACAAGGACACCAGAATCATAGGCAGTTTTGGCTTCCATACCAGTTCCAACATGAGGTGGTTCTGGGAAAATAAGAGGAACAGCCTGGCGCTGCATGTTACAACCCATCAAAGCACGGTTAGCATCATCATGTTCAAGGAACGGAACGAGCGATGCTGATACAGAAATAACCTGACGTGGAGAAACATCCATGTACTGAATGTCTTTAGGAGAACGGCTTGAATAGTCACCACGATGACGCACAGAAACCATTTCTGTAGGGAATGAACCATCTTCCTTCATGCCCTCTGTTACCTGTCCAATAGTATACTTGTCCTCATCGATAGCTGTCAGATACTCAACTTCGTTCGTAGCCTTTCCATCAACAACCTTTCGGTATGGCTCAGAAAGGAATCCATATTCATTTACGCGGGTAAAGATTGCAAGAGAAACAATCAAACCAATGTTTGGACCTTCAGGTGTTTCAATAGGACACATTCGACCGTAATGCGTATAGTGAACATCACGAACCTCAAAGCCTGCACGTTCACGGGAAAGTCCTCCAGGACCAAGAGCATTCAGACGGCGCTTGTGAGTCAATTCAGATAGAGGATTACACTGATCCATGAACTGAGAGAGCTGTGAAGAACCAAAGAATTCCTTTATGCCAGATACGATAGGCTTTATGGAAATAAGATCCTGAGGCTTCAATGTTTCAGTTTCCTTAAGGTTCATCCTGTCTTTTGCAATGCGCTCCATGCGGGCAAATGCAGTCTTAAACTGATTTGTCAAAAGTTCACCGACAGAACGGACACGACGGTTGCCCAAGTGGTCAATATCATCAAGCACTTCATCGCCAACGTAAACGGCAATAAGATGCTTCATTGTCTGTATGATATCATCCTTGATGAGAGTTACATCGTCAGTAGGATTCTTGTAGTCAAATTTCTTGTTCAACTTGTAGCGTCCTACAGCACCCAAATCATAGCGTCTCTGGGTAAAGAACATGCTGTTCAAATCTTTTTCAGCAGATTCATACGTAATAGGCTCGCCAGGCATCAAAACTTCATACACTTTTGAAAGACAGTCTTCCTTAGAAGGCTCGTCTGTTACCATTTCTCCGTTTTTGGAAAAGAGGATTTCCTCCCTTTCAAAACAGTTGATTATCATCTCACTGTCAAGGGACAGGTTTTCTTCTGTCTTGTCACGAGGATCTTTCCGCGTATTGAGTTTTATAACCGTAATTTCGCTGACACCGTTTGCAATCAAATCATCAACATCATGCGGATGAATCTTATCGCCGGCACGGAACAGCTTTTTATCTTCACCAGTTTCTGCATCCTTAAGGACAACAGCCGTTGCAAGAACCTTGCCTATAAGCTCTTCCCTCTTTTCTGGATCAGTGGAAACAGAAATTGGTTCCGTTAAATAGAAGGACTTTATGATTTCTTCACGTGTGCTGTATCCCAAGGCACGAAGGAAAATGGTGCCGAGGATCTTCTTTTTACGATCAATCTTTGCGTAAATGAGTTCCTTTTTCTGATCAATTTCAAATTCAAGCCATGAACCGCGATACGGAATGATGCGGCTTGAAAGTACACCCTTTTCACGCTGAAAAATAACTCCAGGGGAACGGTGAATCTGACTGACAACAACGCGCTCTGCACCATTTATGATGAATGTACCGCGGTCAGTCATAAGAGGGACATCGCCCATATAAATATCTTTCTGGCGGATTTCGCCCGATTCCATGTTGTTTAAGTTGATTCGTGCCTTCAGAGGAACTGAATAGGTAAGTCCTTTTTTCTTACATTCCAATTCGCTGTACTTTATATTATCAAAGTCCAACATATAGAACTCATATTCCAAAGACATGCTTCCATCCTGGCTTTCAATCGGGAATGTAGAAGCAAACACTTCCTGCAAGCCCTGTCTTTCCAGTTTTTCACCTTTATCGAGCTTCTTTTTCTGAATAAAGCTTTCGTATGAAGAAAGCTGAATGTCCACTAAGTCAGGAAGCTCCATAAAATCTTTAATGTCTTTGCCAATATACGTCCTAACTATTTTTTTGGTCTTTGCGTACATCAAATACCCCTATACGTGTTCAAACAGCGCACGGATTGCTGCTACAAGGGAAACTCACCTCAGCACAGAATTCTTCGCACACTTCACGGACAGTTTGAGTCCGAGCAGACTGTACGTCATCGCAGTCTGCCAGTTCTTATTTTTAGACGCCTAAAGCTTCGGAAAAGAAACAGACCTCTCCCGAAGCTTTTTTTAGAGTTCAGGACAGCTTGAAAAGCTGATTTTCAAAGCCATCCTTTATTAAAAAATATATCTTAAAAAGCAATAGCGTTTTCAAGCTTATTTCTTGCTAGCCTTACCACCAGCAGCAGTAATGTCAGCAATCATCTTGTCAGCATCTTCCTTAGATACGCCTTCCTTAAGAACCTTTGGTGCACCTTCAACAAGAGCCTTTGCTTCACCAAGTCCGAGACCTGTGATTGCACGAACAGCCTTGATAACAGCAATCTTCTTTGCTGCATCAATAGACTCAAGAGTAACTGTAAATTCTGTCTGTTCTTCAGCAGCAGCTGCAGGGCCAGCAGCAGCTACAGCTACAGGAGCAGCTGCAGAAACACCAAATTTTTCTTCCATTGCCTTTACGAGGTCAGCAGCCTGCTGAACTGTCATGTTTGCAATTGCGTCAAGGATTTCTTCATTTGTAAGTGCCATAATTGTCTTCTCCATAATCATTATGTCGATTAATTAATTTCCGTCACAGAAAGGACAAACTGTCCCTCTTTATCTGTTTTACGGTATGTTCCCATGGACAGTAATCAGCACATTGAAGCCTGACCATGGTTTTCACTGTCAGCAGCCTATGCCACCGAACAGCAAGTTATGCCGCATTTTTATGCGCTTGCTCCGCCTTCTTCCTGCTTCTTTTCCACGTAAGCCTGCAATGTTCCAGCAAGTTTGCGTGCAGGACCATTGATGGCAGACATAAGCATAGCAATGAGCTGCTTTTTGCCAGGAAGCTTTGAGAAAGCTTCGATTTTTGCCTGATCGTATACTTCGTTTTCTACGATTGCACCCTTTACAACAAGAGCAGGAGCATCCTTTGCAAAGTCAAAAAGAACCTTTGCAGCTTCGTTAGCTTCTCCCTTGATCATTGTAATGGCGGTTGGACCTGTAAGGTAATCAGCAACACCATCTACCTTCATCTCGTCAAAAGCAACACGGGCAAATGTATTCTTGAATACCTTTATCTGTGCATCCTTTTCACGCAGTGAATGACGAAGTTTTGTTATCTGTTCTACAGTAAGTCCGCGATAATCTGCAAAAATGTAGTTCTGATACTCAGACAAAACTTTCTTTGCTTCTTCAATAGCTTTAGTCTTTGCAGGCTGAATTTGTTTAGCTCTGATAGCCATTATGCTTCCTCCTTGTAGTCAATCCATACACCAGGACCCATTGATGAGCTCAAAGAAACTGAACGTACAAAACCTGCCTTTGCATCGGAAGGCTTCTTGCGGTTCAATTCAGCAAGGAAAGCATTTACGTTTTCTGCAGTATTCTTTTCATCCATAGAAACCTTACCTACAGCAATGTGAACAACGCCACCTTTGTCAGCACGGTATTCTGTACGACCCTTTTTAAGCTCGCTAACAGCATTGGCAATGTCATTTGTAACAGTACCAGTCTTTGGGTTAGGCATAAGACCCTTTCTACCCAAAACCATACCGAGACGACCAACATCTTTCATCATGTCTGGAGTTGCAACTGCAACATCAAATTCTGTCCAGCCACCCTTAACCTTTTCGATGTACTCTGTTGAACCTGCATAAGCGGCACCAGCATCAAGAGCTTCCTTTACGCGCTCATCCTTACAGAAAACAAGCACTTTCTTTTCACCGGCAAACTGATGTGGGAACACCAATGTATCGCGAACAGTCTGATTCTTTGCAAGGCGAAGACTGATTGACAGTTCGATTGTTTCATCAAACTTTACGTAGTGAAGGTCTTTCACGAGCTTGCAAGCTTCTGCAACCTCATACTTCTTAGAAACGTCGTACTTCTTAAGTGAATCCTGATATTTCTTTCCGTGTTTCATGTGTTAGCCCTCCACCTGAACGCCCATACTGCGAGCAGTACCAGCGATAATCTTCTTTGCAGCTTCAAGGTCATTTGCATTAAGATCAGGAAGCTTTTCCTTTGCGATATCCTCAAGAGCTTTCTGGGAAATTTTTCCAACTTTGTTAAGAAGAGGATTTCCAGAACCCTTCTGGATTCCAGCAGCCTTTTTGATAAGAACTGCAGCAGGTGGTGTTTTAAGGATGAATGTGTAAGACTTATCCTGATAAACAGTGATGATAACAGGGATTATGAGTCCCTTTTCCATTTTGGCAGTTCTTGCATTAAATTCCTGAACGAATTTTGGAGCAGAAACGCCGTGAGGTCCAAGAGCAGGACCGATAGGTGGAGCTGGAGTAGCAGCGCCAGCAGGGCACTGTAACTTAATGACAGCCGTAACCTTTTTCTGAGCCATAATATATCTCCTTATGTGGTAGTAACGAAATGTTTTTGCTCAACGAGCACCTTTACATTTCTCCCAAAACATTTGATATGTCAGTCAGCTATATTTTTTCAACCTGAGAAAAGTCAACTTCAACCGGTGTTACGCGACCAAAAATCTGAACATTAACGCGCAACTTATTTTTCTCAGTATTGATTTCTTCTACAGTACCGCTGAATGTAGCAAAGGCACCTTCTGTTATCTTAACGTTATCACCGATGTCATAATTCTGTGCAAGACGAGAAACACGCTCCCCCTTAATGACACCCGTCTGCTGCAAAATGCCTCTTGCTTCTTCTGTAGAAATCGGACGAGGACGCTCCTGAGGTTCTGTTCCAACAAAACCATTCACGCCTGTAATTGAACGAACTTTTGTACATGTTGCTTTCCAGCCAATCTGCGGAAGATCCATTTCAAGCATTATGTAACCAGGAAGCAATTTATTATGGCGAACAGTCTTTTTTCCAGTCTTAGTAGTTCCAGAAATTTCTTCCATTGGAACCTTAACATCAGTCAGAACAGCAGAATCAATTTCACTATTATCGAGAAGCCGATGCAACTCGCGTTCAATCTTCTGTTCCCACCCCGTAAAAGTCTGAACAATATACCAACTCTTTGCCATTAGGACTACCTACAATCTGATTCTAGAATATGATGCGAAGACCTTCTGTAAACATCCAGTCAAGAAGACCAAGAATCAATGCACACACAATAGTAGAAACAAGGACAACCTCTACCGAAGCAACAGCTTCTTCACGAGAAGGCCACACAACCTTTCCTAACTCTGCAGCACATTCTTTGCAAAACTGGACAAACTTCTTCATTACAAAATCCTCTTTTTATGAAATTAACAGGCCAGGCAGGACTCGAACCCGCGACAACCGGTTTTGGAGACCGGGACTCTACCAACTGAGCTACTGACCTAAAATATTTTTATTTTACTTTTGTTTCCTTATGAAGAGTCTGCTTGCGGCAGAACGGACAATACTTATTCTTTTCAAGCTTACCGCTGATGTTCTTGCGGTTCTTATATGTTGTATAGTTCTTCTGCTTGCAATCAACGCACTGCAAGGCAATAATTTCTACGGCTGACTTTTTCTTGCTTGCCATACATTTGCTCCTTACTAATTTTCTTCACAGCTCCCGAGCGGAATCGGACCGCTGACCTCATCGTTACCAACGATGTGCTCTACCGACTGAGCTACAAGAGCATTGAAACTGAATATGTGTTTTGGTACTATAACCAAATAATTATATATTGTCAATAAGTAAATTCAGAATTTACATGAATTTACATGAGACAACCTCTAAAAACTGAAGTTTTCAGAGGCTACCATGCGGACACTTTCAAATTCCACCCGTCATCAGGTAGGATCCTGACGCTTCCCCTGTGTCAGCGTTGAATTTGGCGGCACAGAGCGAGTAATCCATGTATTGCCCCCAATAACGGAATCGTGTCCAATGACAGTCTGACCGCCGAGAATTGTAGAATTGGCATAAATCGTCACATTGTCTTCTATAGTAGGATGCCTTTTTTTGTTCATCAGTTCCTTTTTGACGCTCAGTGCCCCAAGGGTCACACCCTGATAGATTTTTACGTTGTTGCCGATAGTGCACGTTTCGCCAATGACAACACCAGTACCGTGGTCAATGAAAAAGCTTTCGCCAATGTCTGCCCCAGGATTAATGTCTATGCCCGTACGGCTGTGGGCATACTCCGTCATGATGCGAGGAATAACGGGAACTCCGCTTTTTATGAGGAAATGGGCGATACGATACACGACGATGGCTTCAAGTCCTGGATATGAAACAATTACTTCCTTTGTGGATTTTGCAGCAGGGTCTCCGTCATACGCAGCCTGAACGTCCTTGCCGATTTTACGCCTAAGCTCTGGAATTTCTTCAATGAGGGCAAGGCTTGTCTGCTCCGCAAGCTGGAAACAGTGCGACTGTTCGACTTCTGCATTGCGAACAGTATACAAAAGGGCTTTCTTTATTTCCCTTGTGAGCATTGACACAATGCGATTGACGCGCTGACCAGTAACATAGCGCAATGTCTGACGGTCAATGTCGTCTGCAGTACGAAAGCCCGGAAAAATAAGGAAATGAATGTCATGCAGGATGTCTATGACATTCTGACGGTTCGGAAAATTATGGGCTTCTTCAAGGTTGATTCCGCCGTATTTATCATAAGAGCACAAAATATCATCTATTATCTTGTCTATTGTCATTGGCATATAACATATCAGAAAAGTAGATCAATATCAATGTATCGGCACGCAAACTATGCAAGGCATGTTCAGTCGTTTCTTTTACAGCATGGCGACCGTCTTGATTTCGCATTCAGGTTTAATCAAGCTCCCCTGTTGTGAGGTGAAAGCCCGGGCTACAGCGTTTATGCAAAAATAAATTACATCGTTTTTTCAATAAATTCTGCAAAATTCTTAAAGTCATCCAAATGATTTGTAATAATTGCATAAATGATATTGCAGTCAATGTTTTCATATTGATGTACGGCAATGTTTCTGAATCCGACGGCATGGCTTAATTCCATTGCATTTTGTTCGGAAATTATGCTGTTTAAAGCAAGATTCTTGAAAGTTTCCGCCATTGTGGTGGGAGTCGGTGTCTGGTAATCCAAAAGAACATGGTTTCCTATATCGACACAGATTTGTACTGCCCGCTGAAGATTCAAAACAATGATTTCCTGCTTGTCGAGATTTCTTTCAAGTTCCTCAATGGATATTACATTCTGGCTTTTTATGCGGTGGACGCATCTTGCGAGGGCTTCCAGCTTTGTTTCCAGCACATCTTTATCCATAAATGAATCTCCTGATTTTTTCTTGCCGGCTGAATGTAATGATTGGCAGAAAATCTTCCCTAAAGCACAGTGCTTTTGTCAGATATTTTACAAAGACGGAATTGGAGATTTTAATCTTTATGCCTGTCGTCATAATCTGATACAAGAACACGCCCTCAGCCAGAGACAAATCAGCAAGATCAATTTCCCGCTTGCACAAAAGGGCAAGTTCCGTTTGCAGTTCCGAAAGCCGCTGGTATGTGAGCGGAGAAGAGGAATGCACGGCAATATCGATGTCGCTGTGCGGTGTGACTGTATTCTTGGCAAACGAACCGAACAGAAGCACGGTGTCAATGTCTACCTGTCGAGAAAAATAATCTGTCAGTGTTTGCTTGATTACATCTGTTTCCACAAATTCAGTATAACACAGAATGCAAAAATGCGATAGTAATACAATAGATCCGATTGCGCCGGTCGTACCCGCCACAATGGCAGACTTGTCGCGCGTTGCCTTGCGCAGTTTTTTCGGCTGGCTGTGTGCAATGCCGCTGTCAAAGTGCTTGGCATAGTTCTGCAAGTCTGCTTCCGAAACTTTTTTCTGTTGATTTTCACTGCTACCATTGTCTTGGATGGCAAACATCACAGTGCTTCAGCATGAAAATATTCTTAGTTGAGCGAGGACAGCTACATCAGTCTGGATGGCAAAACAATCATATAGAAAATTCCAGATTTCCCATTGCACAAGAACTATAAGGCATGTATACTGACATAGAAATTGTTTTTATCTTTAGAACCATATCCTGCAATAAAAAGTGAAATAAAAAAGAGATGCATTATGAAAGTTATTACTGCAAATGAAATTTCAAAGCCTTCAGCAGCAAAGAGAGCCCTTGCACTTTTTACAGCCCTCCTGTACCTGTCGTGCCTTGCTCCTGCTGCAACATACGCAGCACCGCCAGCCCAGCCGGCACTGGAGCAGGCCGCGCAGACATTCGCGGCGGCAACCATCAGCGCGGAAAAAGGCGGGGAAGTCAGGCTCGGAAAGGCCTGCATAGCGATACCCGCAGGCGCGCTGGAGCGCGACACCGAAATCTCCATCACGCGGCTCAGGAAGGTCGAGGACACGGGCGAAAACCTTGACAATGCCACCGCATCAGGCGGAGGCTACCGATTCCTTCCTTCAGGACAGCAGTTCCAGAAGGAAGTAAGCATAACCATTCCTTATGACAGAACCTTGAACATGAGGGAAACCGCTCTTGAAGATGCGGCAACCTATTTCTACGATACAAAAGCGGAAAAATGGACTAAACTTAAAAGGCTTGAGGTAAACAGGCCCGATGCCACAATAACCAGTGCAAGCACCCACTTCACCGACATGATAAATGCCACCCTTGCATTGCCGGACACTGCAAGCCCACTGGAGCTGAACATAAACAGCATAAAGGGGCTTGAGGCTGCAGACCCGCTCGGCGGAATGATAAGGATGGAGGCTCCTCAGGCTGGAGCATCAGGAG
>FLNX01001809.1_pt1 | contig 53321 bp, 44 predicted proteins | sample 1140341 | NCBI WGS metagenome assembly FLNX01 (sample SAMEA3878208, study PRJEB12797) | bioreactor metagenome | biome: Moose rumen | place: Sweden | collected 2011-10
CCATGGGAGATGATGGATGAGTTCTTCTTGTCCTCACGCATCTGAATCTTCTTCTCGTCAAGCCATATGTCGAAACGAGAGGCAGTCTTCTCAAATTTGGCAACATCAAAGTTGTCTATCAGCACATCCGGAAGGATGGCACGCAGCAGTTGGGTATGATTCATGCTGCAAAGGTAACACTTTATTCTTGATTAGCCAAGCTTTACCAACCGGGTAAATCCGCTGAGCCCTTTTTTGTATTGTGCTTACTTAATTGCATAAATCTGGCTTTCCCTTCGGCCGCCGATTTTCAATTCTCACCCTCAACAAAAGAAATATATTCCTTTTGCATTCGTTTTCTCGAAATTTTGTACCTTTGTCCCCATGAAGCTGAAGACCATCATAATACTCATCGCATACATGTTGGCATTGTTGCCTCTACATGCGCAGCACCTCGCAGGTGGAAAGCTGTCACCGTTCGTTGGCAGAATCCTACAGCAGCATGAGATCGATAGAAGTCGCAAGGCTCCGTCACAGAATCCGCTTGCCAGTGAAGCGTTTTTGACGGCATTCGTACGAGTTGAGGGTGATGCGGAGTCGCTTTTTGAGGAGTACAATTGTAAAGAGCTGGCAAGGTTTGGGGATATCTATATTGCGGGAATACCAATAAATAAACTCGGAGCTTTGTCGCTACGTAAGGAGGTCAGCCGGATTGAGGCAGGACCACGTTGTACGGCACAGATGGACTCTGCCGCAATACTCACACATGCTATTCCTGTTTACGCAGGCTCAGCCTTGCCCCATGCCTATACAGGTAATGGGGTCGTGATGGGAGTGCAGGACGTAGGGTTCGACCTAACCCATCCTACGTTCTATGGCGGCACGCCGCGGGGTTACCGTATAAAGGCCTTTTGGGACCAGTTGTCTGTTGACACACTCAATAGTACCCTTTACGTAGGCAACGACTATACCACCGAGAATGATATCCTTGCCTATGCGCATTCACGCGATGCCCATCTTTTGTCGCATGGCACTCATACGGCAGGCAGTGCGGCAGGATTCAGCTATCCCTATCGTGGCATGGCTTTCGAGAGTGATATCTGTCTGGTGTCGAATGCAGTCTCTAACGATGTGGAGCTTATAGACAGTATAAACCTTTATAAATATACAAGTGCCACAGATGCCTTGGGGTTCAAATACATCTTCGACTATGCGGAGAGTGTAGGCAAGCCCTGTGTCATCTCTTTCAGTGAGGGATCTCACGAGTCCTTTGACGAAGATGAGCGTCTTTATTTTGAGGTCTTGGAATCACTCACCGGACCAGGTCGTATTATTGTAGCCTCGGCAGGTAATATAGGACATACCACCACATATTTTCATAAGCCGCGAGGGGAGGTGTCAAAAGGCTCTTTTATCTATTCTGTTGACAGTACTATGGTGTTTCGTATAAAAGGCGACGCTCCTTTTACTATCCGTATGAAAGTATATACGAATAATATGGAGACTTTTGACATCACTTCGGACCAGATACTTGCCGCAGGTGAGAATGAGTATATTGACACCCTGAACACATCAGACGGAAAATATATCATTGACGCGCTGGGATATAAATCCGCATACAATCCTCAGGAGCCTGTGTGTGTGATGCTTGTTAAGGCACCACATATATTAGGTGCGGGCACTTTAGTCTCGCTCGAGCTTGTCGGCAAGGATGCCGATGTGGAGTTCTATCGTTCTACCGGTGGCTTACGTACTGACCCCCGTGATCCGTCGATGACAGCCGGAGAGTATTCGCATAGCATACATACACCAGGCAGTGCTCCGGCGGTTATCTGTGTGGGGGCGACGACATACCGTAAAGGTGCCCTAAACTACAAAAACAACTGGAAGCCCCTTGATTGGGGGAATAGCGGTGAGCGTGCCCGTTTCTCATCGATAGGTCCGGCAGCTGACGGACGTGTCAAGCCCGATGTCGTGGCACCCGGTGTTTGTGTGATCTCATCCTACAGCAGTTATTTCATGGAGCATAATCCCACACATACAAGTATTGACTGGAATGTAAGTAACTTTGACTATAACGGACGTACATACGGATGGAATGCCATGACGGGAACATCTATGTCTACGCCTATTGTCGGCGGTGCTGTCGCATTGTGGTTAGAGGCTTGTCCTACTCTCACACCCGATCAGGTAAGGGAGGTGTTGAGTAAGACATGTCGCCATAATGATCCGTCACTGACATATCCTAACAATTATTATGGATATGGTGAGATTGATGTATACGCAGGTCTTGTAGAGGTGTTGAAGATAAAGGCAAGCGGCTTGTCCTCCCTCCCTGTCAGTCACCCTGAGAATGTAAGTATAGCCTTGAATGGTAATCTTCTGTCATTGCAATGGGCAGAGCTCTCTCAAACCTCGTCAACTTTATATCTGTATGCTGTTAATGGTAATATGGTAGACAAGGTTCATATTCCTTCCGGAGTACTGTCGTTTGATTTGAGCTTGGGTCATCTACCACAAGGTGTCTATGCCATTCATCTTGTTAGTGCCAGCCCAGGATGTTCTGGCTCAGAGATAATAAGGATTGGACATAGATAATCACTCTCATCATTATTAGGTATTTTTGCAAAACCCCTATTTTTAGGTATTGTATGATTGTGTTTTTACAATTACCTTTGCACCGGATTTAGTAATGTGTGACAGTGATAAACTTTTTAGATAATCAATCTTGTTCGCTAAATAAAATTCATAATGTTTTTGTATAATCATAGAGGGCTGTCCGTGAGGATGGTCCTTAATGTTTTAAGGCATAGAGGACAATTTCCTCAATGTTTATGCGCTACATTTTTATCCTTTTTACTTGCTAAATGGAAAAAATAGTTTATCTTTGTGCAAACAAATATATAATAGTAGAGTTTTATACCTGTAAGATGAGGAAATTCATAGAGTTCTTTAAGAGAGACCGTTTTGCGGTTATGGCTGGTGCGGAGCTGTTAGAGGTACGCGAGGGCTATGCTAAGGCACGCATGCTTATTACATCCCAGCATCTCAATGGAGGAGATGTGTGTCAGGGTGGCGCATTGTTTACTTTGGCAGACTTGGCTTTTGCCGCTGCGGTAAACAGTCATTTGAAGCTTACATTCTCCACAACTTCAAGCATAACCTTTGTACGTTCTGTTGCCAAAGGATATGTATATGCAGAGGCAAATGAGATAGTGAACCATCATAGGATGCCTTTTGGTGAGGTGAGGATTACCGATGAACAAGGCAATCTGGTGGCTGTATTCACGTCAAGCGGTTATCGCAAAGATATACACATTGACACTCTTCAAGCGTGATACTATTTATTTATTGCAGGGATTATATTATGAGAATCCCTGCAATAAATTCTTGAGTGCTTATTCAGATAATTATCCGATGCTTGCCAAGGCGTTTTCGGATATGTACTTCAGGTTCTTGTCAATAATAGTCTGGCGAGCTTGTTCCGCCTCGTCAGTGCGGAAAATGAGAATTCCTTTGCCATTTAGCATAAACGTATACATATAAGTAATGCCTATGCCTGCTTCGCTGAATGCCTCGATAGCCTCGGCGGCACGTCCCGGGTAATTGTCAAGCTCCAGTGCAAAGACATCCGACAAAGCAACAGCGACTCCAGCTTTCTTCAGTTCCTCATGGGCACGAAGAGGCTCACTACAGATAATACGGTAGATACCGTATTCTGCGGTGTCGGCTATGGTTGACGCAATAATTTGTATTTCTGCCTGTTTCAGCAGATTGAGAACCTTGAGCAATGTTCCCGCCCTGTTCTCAATGAAGATAGATAACTGGTGAATAGTCATGATATTTGATACTTTTCTTAATTATGGTTTATAATTTTCGTTTGTCAATGACATGGGCACTCTTGCCTTGGCTGCGCTCAATGGTATTAGGAGCCTTGAGCTGCACTTTAGCACTAATGCTCAGCACACTCTTCAGTTTGGCAGAGAGCTTCTTCTCGAGGTTGGCAATGGCGGCTGGTGTGTCGAAGGTGTCGGTGAAGTATTCTTGACGTAGCTCTACCTGAACCTGTAAGGTGTCAAGATTATTTACGCGGTCTACTATAAGCATATATCGTGGCGCAAACTCTTTCATGCTGAGAACCACGCTCTCTACCTGTGATGGGAATACATTGATACCACGTATGATAAGCATATCATCACTACGTCCCTCAATACGGCTCATGCGTACATTGGTCCTGCCGCAATTACATTGTCCTGGCAAGAGTGAGCAAAGGTCACGTGTGCGGTATCGTAAAACCGGCATTCCCTCTTTCGTAAGGGTGGTGAATACCAGCTCGCCGCTCTGTCCGGCTGGTAGAGGCTCCAATGTGACAGGATTGATAATCTCCGGATAGAAGTGGTCCTCATTGATGTGTGAGCCATGTTGCTCTTGACATTCATAGCTGACGCTTGGTCCCATAATTTCGCTCAGTCCGTAAAGGTTATAGCCCTTCAACCCCAGCCGGTCTTGTATTTCTTGTCGCATACTCTCTGTCCATGGCTCGGCACCGAAGGCTCCTACTCTGAGTTTTATTTGTTCCTTGGTGATACCCATCTTGTCCATCGTCTCGGCAAGATAGAGAGCGTATGACGGTGTACAGGCGATACCTGTGATGCCAAGGTCGCGAATGAGCTTAAGGTGTTTCTCTGTATTACCTGTAGATGCTGGTACTACCGATGCTCCAATATGCTCAACTCCATTGTGCGCTCCCAAGCCGCCAGTGAACAGGCCGTAGCCATAACTTACTGAGAAGATGTCATCGCGGGTGACACCATATGCTGTAAGGCAGCGTGCCATACATTCACTCCATACGCCAATATCCTTACGTGTATATCCTACTATGGTAGGGTTACCTGTCGTTCCGCTTGAGGCATGAATACGGATAATCTCACTCTGTGGAGCTGCCTGTAATCCAAAGGGATAGTTGTCGCGCAAATCTTTCTTTGTAGTGAAAGGCAGCTTGGTAATGTCCTCAATAGTCTGGATATCATCAGGTCTGATGTCCATCTCTTGAAGCTTGTTACGATAAAAAGGTACGTTGTGGTAAACGTATTCTACTATTTTGTGAAGTCTCTTTCCTTGCAGAGCCCGCCTCTCATCTAAGCTCATGCACTCTTTGTTTGGATTCCAGATCATTTGTGTTGTGGTGTATAATTAGTAATTGGTTATTTATTGCCGTTTTCGGTAATTTGTTATCAGCGATGGCAAAATTAATAAATTGTGCTGAGGTGACAAAACGATTTGACAATAAAAATAAAAAATACGCTTTTCTTTTTTGTTTCGTCTGTATTTTATGCTATCTTTGCAGAAGAAAATCAAATTAGTTAAAACGATGGTAGATTATTTTATGCAGCATCTTTGGCAACTATGGGCATTGTTATCGCTTATTTGCCTTATATTGGAATTGACAAACGGTGATTTATACATCTTGTGCTTCTCTGTCGGAGCCTTGTTTGCAGTCTTTGCCGCACTACTGGGAGTAAGTGGCTGGATCCAAACCCTTGTGTTCGCCATCTTCTCGCTATTATGTCTATTCTTTGTGCGTCCCATAGCTTTGCGATGGCTTCACAAAGGAGAGGACGGACGTCTTAGTAACGCTGATGCTTTGGTCGGACGCATAGGGAAGGTGTCAGAGACAATCGCCACCGATGGTTATGGACGCGTTGCAATTGACGGTGATGACTGGAAAGCCACTTCGGTTGGCGGTTTTGAGATTAAGCAAGGTGAGCGTGTGAGAGTAGTCAGCATTGACAGTATTATCATTACTGTTGAGCCGGTAGAATAAGAAATTAGTAACCATTTAATATTTTCAATTATGGACATTGTATCATATGTATTGATTGCGGTTGTCGTACTTGTAGCTGTAATCCTTAAAAAGTCGCTGGTCATTATTTCACAGTCAGAGACAAAGATTATTGAACGATTGGGTAAATATTACGCTACTTTGAAACCAGGTGTAAATATTATTATTCCATTTATTGACAGGGCGAAGGAAATCGTCGCTCTTCATAACGGACGCTATGTCTATACAAGTAATATCGATTTAAGGGAGCAGGTGTATGATTTCGATCGTCAGAACGTAATAACGAAGGATAACATCCAGATGCAGATTAATGCCTTGCTGTATTTCCAAATTGTCGATCCGTTCAAAGCTGTGTATGAGATTAACAATCTCCCTAATGCGATAGAGAAGCTTACACAGACGACATTGCGTAATATTATTGGTGAGATGGAGCTCGATCAGACTCTTACCTCCCGTGATACCATTAACACGAAGCTGCGTGCGGTGCTTGACGATGCTACCAATAAATGGGGTATTAAGGTTAATCGAGTAGAGCTGCAGGATATCATGCCTCCTGAGAGTGTCCTCTCTGCAATGGAGAAACAGATGCAGGCAGAGCGAAACAAACGTGCGGTGATTCTTACCAGTGAGGGACAGAAACAAAGTCAGATCCTACAGTCAGAAGGTGAGAAGGCAGCTACTATCAACAAGGCAGAAGCTCAGAAGCAGCAGGAGATTCTTCATGCTGAGGGTGAGGCTCAGGCCCGCATACGTAAGGCAGAGGCAGAGGCGATAGCCATAGAGAAGATTACTTCGGCAGTTGGCAAGTCAACGAATCCGGCAAATTATCTGTTGGCTCAGAAATATATCCAGATGATGGAAGAGCTTGCCAAGGGTGACAAGACAAAGACAGTTTATCTGCCTTACGAGGCTACCAATGTCATGGGCAGTATCGGAGGTATTAAGGAACTGTTTAAGAGTACTGACTGATTTTTGAAAGAAACCTCTTTCGTATATGAAGATATGCATATTTGCTGGTGCCCGACCTAACTTCATAAAAGTAGCTCCGGTAATCCGTGTTATAGAGAAGGCGGAAGAACAAGGACATGATGTCAGCTTCTCACTGGTATACGCAGGAAAGGAAGATGATCCTACTTTAGAAGGGTCTTTGTTTGCTGACTTGCAGATTCCCTCTCCGCATGTGTACTTAGGTGTGGACTGTGAGAACCTTAACGAGTTGACAGGTTTGGTGATGTCGAAGTTTGAGCACTATCTTCAGGCACATCCTACCGATGCCGTGATTGTTGTTGATGACCTTGCCTCTACTATGGCTGCCGCTATCGTCACGAAAAAACAAGGGTTGTTGCTGGCTCATATAGCGGCAGGCACCCGGTCCTTCGACATTACTATGCCAAAGGAGATAAATCGTCTGGTGATAGATGGTTTGTCGGACATCCTTTTTACAGCAGGGATGTCAAACAATTCTATAGCCAACAAGGAGGGTGCCGACCTGTCAAAGGTATATATGGTAGGTAATATCCTTATAGACAATATCCGATATAACCAATCCAGGTTACAGCGTCCGGCTATTCTTGATGAGCTTCATCTTGCAGATGGCAGTTATCTGGTATTCACAATCAACAGAAAGGCTCTGCTTGCTGATATCTCCAATCTGAAAGAGATGGTGGCAGCCATTCTACGGGATTCTGGTGATATTGAGATTATAGCCCCATTGCGTGAGCCCGCCAGGACAATCGTTTCGTCTTTTGTGGATCAATGGGAACAATCCGGAGCCGATAGCTCTTTGCACATGCATTTTATCTCACCACTTTCCTATCTTGAATTCGGATATCTCACGGCTAATGCCAAAGGTATTATTACCGACTCTGGTAATGTGGCGGAGGAAGCTACTTTCTACGGAGTGCCGTGTATCACCTTGAATAGCTATACGGAGCATATTGAGACCGTAAAAAAAGGCTCTAATGTGCTTGTGGGAGAGGATGCCGTGAAGTTGTCAGAAGCTCTTCAGCGGCTTAAAGCAGGGCAGTGGAAAACTTGTTCTATTCCAGACAGATGGGATGGCAGAAGTGCGGAACGTGTCGTTCAGATTCTATATGAGCGGCTAAAGCATCCTTCTCTCATTAATGGATAATTATACTTACCTGACGCAAGGACCTGTCCATCGTGTTATACTTACGATGGCTGTACCTACTATTATCTCTATGCTGGTGACAAGCTTGTATAACCTTGTCGACACATTTTTCGTTGGACAGCTGAATACGCAGTCAACGGCAGCGGTGGGTATTGTCTTTTCTGTCATGTTCTTTATCCAGGCAATATCATTCTTCTATGGTAACGGGTCTGGTAATTTCATATCCAGGGAGTTAGGAGCAAAGCGTAATGAGAATGCCAATAAGATGGCATCAACAGGTTGGTTCTATGCCTTCGTCACGGGATGTCTGATAATGGTTGCTGGTGAGTTGTTACTGGGGGATTTGTCGTTGTGGCTGGGTAGTACGCCGACGATACTGCCATATACTAAAGAATATCTCGGAATAATATTGTTAGGTGCGCCTTTGATGGCTTCCTCCTATTGCTTGAACAACCAGATGAGGTTTCAGGGTAATGCGAGGTATGCAATGTATGGTATCGTTTCTGGTGCCGTTATAAATGTTGTCCTTGACCCTCTGTTGATATTCGGTTTTGATATGGGAATCTCAGGTGCGGCATGGGCTACCGTTATTGGACAGTTGGTTAGTATGTGTATTCTTTTACGTTTATCGTATAACGGTAAGAATATTCCGATAAAGTTGCGGTGGATTTCCTTCGAATGGCGCTTTATCCGTGAGATTATTGCAGGAGGAACCCCCTCATTGTCGCGACAAGGTCTGGGGTGTATCGCAACTATGATGCTTAATATAGCGGCAGGTGTCTATGGTGATGCGGCGATAGCCGGAATGTCAATAGTCAATCGTATAACGATGCTGATTATGTCTATCGTAGTAGGACTTGGACAAGGCTTTCAGCCGTTCTGCGGTTTCTGTTATGGCGCCCGTCTATATGACCGCTTGCGTCAGGGCTACTGGTTTTGCGTAAGGGTAGGCACTGTGTTCCTTATTGTCGTTGGTGCCATTTGCTTTGTATTTGCCAATGAGACGATAGCCATGTTCCGTGACGATGCGGCTGTCATCGCTGTAGGCGTTGTCGCTTTGCGTTGGCAGTTGGTTACATATCCTTTGAATGCTTTGATAATGACAAGTAATATGATGATGCAGACTATTCGGAAACCATGGCGTGCCAATATTCTGGCAGCGGCTCGGCGTGGTCTGTTTTTCATTCCCCTTATAATTGTCTTGCCACATTTTTGGGGATTGTTTGGTGTTGAGATATGTCAGGCTGTCAGTGATGTGTTATCATTCATGCTGACACTCCCGATAGTATGGAGCGGTTTCAGAGATATGCGTATAGACCAATTGCGGTTTAATAAAGATGTATAGCTAATAATGATGAGAAAGACAATACCGGTAGTGGGAATGGCATGCTCGTCATGCTCGTCTCATATTGAGAAAAAACTTAATTCGCTCAATGGTGTGATGTCGGCGGAAGTGTCTTTGGTCGGGCGCTCTGCACAGATAGAATATGATGATTCTGTTATTTCTCTTGACGACATGAAACGGGAGATTAATGCTATAGGCTTTGACTTAATCATAGAGGAAACCCGTTCAGTGGAAGAGATTGAGCGACGTGAGTATGTTCGTTTACGAAACAGGACAATCCTTTCGTGTTTGATAGCCATATTAGTTATGGCGATCTCCATGAGGTGGATAGATTTGGGCAGTCGTGACATTGTTAATCAGACCGCCTTGCTATTATCACTTGCCAATATAGTATTCTGTGGACGACAGTTTTTCGTTAATTCATGGAAACAGGCATGCAATGCTATGTTCAGCATGGACACATTAGTGTCTTTGTCTACGGGTGTTGTCTTTTTGTTTAGTTCCTTTAACACCTTTTTTGGGGAAGCCTACTGGGGGCGTTATGGTATGGAGTGGCATACATATTTTGACGCCTCTGTCATGATAATAACATTTGTTCTTGCAGGAAGACTGTTGGAAGAAAAAGCAAAGAGCAGCACAGCTGACAGTATCCGGAAACTGATGGGATTGCAGCCTACTACGGCAAGAGTTGTTATTGATGATAATGTTGAGGAGGTTCCATTGTCAACCGTCTCTATTGGTGATGTGTTGGAGGTGCGTCCAGGCGACAGGATTCCTGTTGACGGAATGGTTTCATGGGCGAATAGTTATATGACAGCGGAGGGGGCTTACGTCGATGAGTCCATGATCTCCGGTGAGCCAGTGCCGGTGTTGAAGCAACGTGGCAGTAAGGTGCTTGCGGGCACGGTATTGCAACAAGGCAAGCTGCGTTTTCGTGCAAGTCAGGTAGGTGAGCACACAGCCTTGGCACAGATAATAAGTATGGTACGTCAGGCACAGAGCAGTAAGGCACCAATGCAGCGTATCGTTGATAAGGCGGCACGTGTTTTTGTTCCAGTGGTTGTGTCATTGTCAGTCGTGACGTTCTTGGCGTGGTGGCTCTTCGGAGGTAATAGCTGTCTTCCACAAGCAATTCTCTCTGCGGTATCGGTATTGGTGATTGCTTGTCCATGTGCTATGGGGTTAGCTACTCCTACGGCATTGATGGTTGGTATAGGTAAGGCTGCTCAGAAGAATATTCTCATCAAAGATGCGGGAGCCCTGGAGAAAATTCGCAATATTAATGCTATGGTGATAGACAAGACTGGTACGCTTACTATTCCAAATCAAACTATTGACTTTACTAAGGCGGATTCAATACCTTATGAGGAGAGGGAGCAGTTGAAGCCGCATGTGACTGAGGCAATAGCGCAGTTGAATGATTTGGGTATAGAGGTCTTTCTCATGAGCGGCGATAAGGATGATGCTGTGCGTTATTGGGCTGAGAAAGCTGGCATTAGTAATTATCAGAGCAAGGTACTGCCTGACGACAAAGCCAGCCTTGTGAGGCGTTTGCAAGAGAACGATAAGGTCACATCTTCGAGCAGAGGTCTTATTGGTAAATGCTTTATCGGTCTTCGTCAGAAAAGGAATATCGTTGCAATGGTTGGTGACGGTATTAATGATACTCAGGCATTAGCATTGGCAGATGTCAGTATTGCCATGGGCACAGGTACAGACGTCGCAATGGATGTGGCTCAGATGACTTTGATGAGTGATGACCTCCGACGCCTTCCTGAGGCAGTACGCTTAAGCCGTAAAACAGTGTCTATGATTTGGCAGAATCTGTTTTGGGCTTTCATATATAATATTGTATGTATTCCTCTTGCTGCAGGTTTGCCTTATGCTTTTGGCATTCATTTGCAAATAACTCCTATGTGGGGTAGTGCATTGATGGCGTTCTCCAGTCTGAGCGTAATCCTTAACAGTCTGCGGTTAAAGTTAGTGGAATAAGCAAGCGAAAAATATACAAAGGCTACCTTACCGGGTAGTCATAGCGGTGGTAGTCATAGAAAGAATTACGTTGCGTAGGAACGTGGTCGGCTTCTACTTGTATTTCAATATAGTTGTGGTTGCCCCATTCATATCGTACACCTCCACCTATACGATCCATAAACCGGCTGTTCATTATCGTAGGGTTATATGGGTTGTATGGTGAATAAGGGACACGGGTATAATATGGTGACCAGCCCTCGTTGCTCACATTGCCACTGTTGAATGCTTTCTGGACAAAAGCATATGCGCTCCAATGCTCATTAATACGGTAGTTTATTAGGGCATTGATGCCAGCTACGGTATAATTATCTCCTTTCCATGTGACATTATCCAGATAGCCTCCTAAATACAATGATGTCTTTGGAGACAGACTTGTAACGTATGTAAGTGAGATGTCTTGAGTGAAACCTACACCGCTGACTCCGCCACCGGAGTTAGCGAAAACTGATGTTCCAAGACTCGTATTCAGTCCATAGTGTAAAGGATAGAATCTTGTGTATTCCTCCTGAGCGTCTACGACCGAACAGAGACATAGAATTATAGCTATCGTCAGTATTTTCCTCATTGTGTTACTTTCATTTTTCTACTTTCATTATCAGTGGAGGGTCTGTGCTAAACTTGAAAACCGTTTTTGAATGGAATTCTTTGCCTGGACGTAGCACAGTTGACGGGAATTGTGGACGGTTGGGAGAGTCCGCAATGTGCATTGTCTCAAGGCAGATCGCGGAGCGTCGCTGATATTTTATTCCGTTCTTTCCAATCTGATTACCCTTCAATCCGTTGCCTGTGTAGATTTGAATGGCTGGCTCTGTAGTATATACTGTTAAAGTCCGTCCGCTTTGTGTGTCATACAGTATGGCTGCGGGCTTCTGCAAATTACCAGGATGGCGTAGAATATATGTATGGTCATAGCCTCCAGTGACAGCCAGCTGTGGATGATCGCGGTCTATGCGCTCTCCAATCTCATGAGGCTTCTTGAAGTCAAAGGGTGTGTGTGCCACAGCCATGACGTTGCCGTCTACATTTTTGTTTTTATCGTATGTGGCAATCTCTTTGCTGTCTATCCATAAATGTTGTGTGAGAATAGTCCTGGAGAGGTCGCCAGATATGTTGAAGAAGCTATGATTACTGAGATTCAGTACTGTAGGCTTAGTTGTCGTTGCTTTGAAGTCGATATCAAGCGTGTTCTGATCGGTGAGGGTATAGGTTAGGATAACGGTAAGTTCACCTGGAAACCCATTCTCTCCATCAGGTGATATGTAACGCAGCTTAATGCGTTGGTTGTCGACCTCACAGACATCCCATACGCGGTTTTGGAATCCAGGCTTTCCACCATGTGAGATATGTCCCTTTCCGTCATCCTGCAACATGTACACTTTACCATCCAAGGTAAAGTACGGTCCCTTTATTCGTCCTATGTATCGTCCCACCGTAGCACCGAAATTCTGTCCTTTGGTGTGATAGTCCATCACGTTGTCATATCCAAGTACCACATCTTCCATTCTGCCATTCCAGTTAGGAGCCATCAGTGAGACAAGTCTTGCGCCATAGTTCGTGACGCATGCCTCCATGCCGTTAGAATTGGTGAGTGTGTAAAGTGCGGTTTCTTTGCCGTCTATTGTCTTATGGAATTTCTCTGGCAGCAATCCAGACTTTGTCTGTGCGGTGATTTGCGCAGACATAATGGCGGGAATTGCCATCAATAGAATTATAAGGTTTTTCCTTATTGTTCTCATAATTAATTATCAGATGGTCCTGCAAAGATAATGCAAATCGAATACAATCAAGCTTGCTTGAAATTGTTGAGATGTAGCTTATCTTCTGCAAAGTTATTCTAAATTTCATAATTAAGCAAGTTTTTTGTATTTTTATTTGCTAAGTAAGAATAAAATTTCTAACTTTGCAGGCTTTTCCTTTTTTTAAAGGTTAAACAATCTATTACCGCTAACTATTAAAGATTAAGAATAATGGCAAGAAGGAAATCATTTGAGTTTTATGTAAGATGGAGTGTCGCTATGCTCCTTTTGTTATCGTTCTCTATTAATGTTGGTGCTGTTCCTGCAAAGCCAGGACTGACACGAGTATTGAAGTTGACTGATGGCACGACAGTAACTGCACGTCTTGTCGGTGATGAGCATGGTCACTATTGGCTGGCAGAGAATGGAAGTGCTTATCTTCAGAAAGAAGGTACAGACCTTTTCCAGTTGGCTGATGCCACAGCTATAAAAACAAAAGCCAAGCTACGTCGCCAGAAGGCAAATTCGCAGCACATGAAGCGGTTGTCACCGAAAAAGGTTGGAACGGTAGGCAATTATACTGGTCAGAAGAAAGGATTGGTTATCTTGGTTAATTTCTCTGGCTCCTCATTTAAGTCATCGAATAATGTTGCCCTATACGAGAGGATTGCCAATGAGCCGAACTTCTCATACGGTAGCTTCAAAGGTTCTATGTATGACTATTTCTATGCGCAGAGCGAGGGTCAGTTTGAGCTGACTTTCGACATAGTAGGACCAGTAACCGTCTCGAAGTCTGCATCATATTATGGCTCTAACGACTATCAAGGCAATGATAAGTATCCAGGCACAATGGTTGTTGAGGCTGTAAATCTTGCTGACGAGTACGTTGACTATAGTGACTATGACTGGGACGGTGACGGAAAGGTTGACCAGGTATACGTCATCTATGCAGGAAAGGGTGAGGCTGATGGCGGCTCGTCATCAACGATATGGCCTCATGCCTGGACATTGTCGGAGGCAGCATATTATGGTGATGGTAGCGGTCCTGTGACACTCGATGGCGTCACCGTTGACACATACGCATGCGGTCCGGAGCTTGACGGCACTTCTGGTACCATCGCAGGTATCGGTACAATGTGTCATGAGTTCAGCCACTGTCTGGGCTATCCTGATTTCTATGATATTGACTATAGTGGCGGCCAGGGTATGGGCAGCTGGGATCTCATGGATAGCGGCTCTTATAATGGTGATGGCTATCAGCCGGCAGGATATACAAGCTATGAGCGTTGGGTGGCAGGCTGGAAGGAGCCTATAGAGCTTACCACCACTACAACAGTGGAAAATCTTAAAGCACTGCAAAATGGTGGTAGCGGATATATTGTTTATAATAAAGGTAACCAAAACGAGTACTTCCTTCTGGAGAACAGGCAGAAGGTAGGGTGGGACGCCTCTATTCCAGGGGCGGGCTTGCTGATCCTACATGTTGACTATAACGAGTCTATTTGGGAGAGCAATCAGCCGAACGATGATCCAAACCATCAGCGTATGACATGGATACCTGCAGATAACAAGTATCAATATACGACGTATCAGGGCACAAAGTATTATTCTGTGGATGGCATGGTGAACGACCCCTTCCCATATGGTAGCGTCAATTCTTTTAGCAAGTCATCAACACCAGCGGCTAAATTCTACAATAAGAACATTGACGGTACTTACTATCTGGATTCCTCTATAGAACAGATAACGCAGAATAGTGACGGTACAATTTCGTTCAAGTTCATGGGTGTCTCAAATGTCACCATGCCAAAGTTTACGCCAAATGCCGGTGTCTATTCTGAGTCTCAGGATGTGACTATCACATGTGATACAGAAGGTGCCACGATTTATTACACGACTGATGGGACTGAGCCTACAACAAGCAGTACGGAGTATACTGCTCCGATAACAGTTGAGACAACCACCACAATCAAAGCTATCGCCTTCAAGGATGGTGAGCAGAGTGATGTGGCAACAGCTAAATATACTATCCGCTCGAATAATGGAACTATTGCGACGACATACAAGCGTGTAACAGCAATAAGTGAGATGGAATCTGGCAAGAACTATATCATCGCTTGTGGCTCAAAGAAAACAGCGGCTGGCGCTTTGAACAATACATATCTAAATTCTGTGACTGTTACAGAAAACGATGATATAATAACTATAAATGACGATGTGACAGTGTTTATACTGGAAGGCAGTGGCAGTAATTATACTATAATGAACCAAGATGGTGAGTATCTCTATGCCTCAGAAGCAAAGAAACTTGCTTATGGTCAGAACGAGGCTACATGGACTCTGTCTGATGGCGATAATGGAGTAATCATGTCGTATGGAAACTACGGCACTATGCGTTATAACTCTACGAGCCCACGTTTTACTACTTATACATCAAATCCTTCTGCCAGTATGATAAATGCCAACCTCTATATGGAATATGAGGAGACGCCACCAACACCAGACAAGACGGATATTACTCTGACATTCAGTGAGGAAGAGCTGGAAGGTGTCGTTGGAGAGGACTTTACGGAGCCGCGGCTAATCGTTGAGCCGGCAGGAGTCGCAATAACGGTAACTTATACAACCAGCGATGCTGATGTCGCAACTGTAGATGAGACTACAGGTGAGGTTACTCTTGTGGGCGAAGGCGATGTGTCGATAACGGCTTCTTTTGCAGGCGATGATCTTTATAATGCAGCTGAAGCTTTCTATTCTATCACTGTTGTTAAAGCACCAGAGCCGGAATACGTGGCTGTTGAGGTCGGAGAGACTGGATATACTACATTATATTATGGTGAGGTAAGTCTTATTGTTCCTGAAGGTGTCACTGCATATACATGTTATGTGGATGGCGCTAAGCTTGAGAAGGGAGAATATTTCTATACATCTGATATTATACCTGCAAGCACAGGTGTCATCGTTGAGGCAGAGCAGGGAGCATACCGGTTCCAGGTTGTAAGTTCTGACCCTACAGCTCTTTCTGTAGGTAAGCGTGCTCCTGGTAACGCAAGTAATATGCTTATGGGTACAGATCTCGACGAGATGACTGTTGGTGCTGATGCTCAGGATTATAAGTTCTATAAGCTCTCTCTTCCATCTGATGGCGGCGACGCTTCTGCGATTGGCTTCTATTATGGTGCTGTTGACGGTGCCGCCTTTACAAACAAGGCTCATGAGGCTTACCTCTGTATATTGGCAGAAAACGCCAAGGAGTATTATCGTCTTGATGGTAGTGTGCCGACAGGTATTAACGGTGTTGTTAAAGAAAGTCTGCAGAAAGATGTTTATTCTGTCACAGGTATACGTATGATGGCGGGTAAGACATTACCTCATGGACTTTATATCGTCAATGGAAAGAAAGTGGTAGTTAAATAGGGTCTAACAATAAGAATCTGGTATGGAAAAGAAGTCTTTCTTTTGTGCTTTGGCACTTATAGCTGTATGTGGCAATGTTTGGGCACAGGGACCTAACAACTCTGGCATATATTATAAAAATGCTGACGGGAAGAAAGGATCTGCATTGAAAGCAGCTTTGACTACTATTATATATCCGCATCATAATGTAGGATATGACGGGTTGTTCAGTGCCTATGAGAAAACAGACAAGCGGACAGATGGGAAAGTGCGTGACTGGTATTCATGTACGACCAACTATAACTTCTCTGATCATGGTTCTTATAAGAAAGAGGGTGACTGTTATAATCGAGAGCATACCGTACCACAAAGCTGGTTTGGTAGCGGAGAGATAAAAAGTGATGTCGTTCAGGTGGTACCTACCGATGGATATGTAAATAACCGGCGTTCTAATTTTCCCTTCGGAGAGGTGAGCTCAATTACCTATCAGTCCAATCAGGGATACTCGAAGCTTGGATCGTGCAAGACAACAGGATATAATAGTACTGTTTTTGAGCCCAACGATGAGATAAAAGGTGATATAGCACGTATATATTTCTATATGGTTACTTGTTATGCCTCAAAGGCGGCTGGATGGGGACACGATGTCTTCTCACAAGATAATCTTGGATTTGAGACGTGGGTTCTCAACATGCTAATGCGATGGTCAAAGCAAGATCCTGTCGATGAGGTTGAGACTGCTCGTAACCTTGCCGTTTATGAGACACAAAATAATCGTAACCCGTTTGTTGACTATCCTGGATTGGAAGACTATATTTGGGGAGACAAGACGGATATGCAGTTCAGTTACGACAATTATGACGGTGGTGGCAGTGGGGAAGTAGTGCCAACTGTTGCCATGCCGGTGTTCTCACCTGATGAGGGCACATATTATAACCAGGTAGAGGTAAGTATCTCGTGTGCCACTGAGGGAGCGACAATTTATTATACCACGTATGGCTCTGTTGCCACAGAGCAGAGCATACCTTATGAGCAGCCGTTTGTACTGACAGAGACTTCTACAGTCAGGGCTGTCGCAGTAAAAGAAGGAGTAACAAGCTATCAGGCAATGGCTTCATATCGTATTACTGACAGTGACCCGGGAGATGAGGCACCAGAAGAAGGAACGGTGCTCTTCAGCGACGATTTCTTTAATACATCCTTTGGCGGACCGATTGCTTCCAGTCATACTGAAGACTTGACCGGCTCGTTAAATGGCGTTAATGTAACCTATTCCCTTGGCGGTGGCTCAAACCGCTATTGTAATAGTGAGCAGATTCGTTTGTATCCTGGCAATAGCCTGACTATCAGCGTTACGCAAGGTATGATTTCTGAACTGGAATTTGTTGTTGTCTCAGGATCACCAAGCAATGACCTCGTCGTATCTGGACGGAGCCTTACTGATGCCAAATGGACGGGCAATGCCCAAAGTGTTAAGGTAGAGCTTGGTACGGGCAAACATATCAGACTCTCTGGCGTAAAGGTGAAATTGGCTGGCAGCACTGGAATAGATAATGTCGACTCCTCTTATCTTTCAGGAAAGCGAGTTGTTTATAACCTCCAGGGACAGCGTGTCGCCAATCCTACAAAGGGTATGTATATTGTTGACGGAAAGAAAGTTATTATAGAGTAACAAGAAGAAAGTGAGGGGGCAATTGCCCCCTCACTTTCTTCTTGTTATAATAAATTATTTATAGTTCCTTTGCAAACTCACGACCGTATTCCACACATTCATCAATAGCCGTTGTATCTGGTACCCACAGCTTGGCAATACCGTCGTTAACAAGTTCGAATCCTGCTTCCTGAAGCTTGCTGCTGATCTGCTTGACAGAACCTCCTCCCCAACCGTATGAGCCGAATGCTGCAGCCTTCTTTTGCTTGAACTTCAAACCACTGATGAGCTCAAGCAATCCTGCAATGGCAAACGAATGACCATTATTGATTGTCGGTGAACCGACGAGGACAGCTTTTGAATGGAATATTTCTGTTGCCACGTCGTTTTTGTCATCATGAGCAATATTCTTGATGATAACGGTAGTGTCGGGTGATACCTCGCGGATACCCAAGGCGATAGCTTCTGCCATCTTTCTTGTAGATTGCCACATTGTATCATAGACAATAGTTACCTGATTCTCTTGATAAGCGTTAGCCCATAACTGGTATTTCTCAACAATCTGCATCGGATTATTCTTCCAGATTACACCATGACTTGGACATATCATCGTCATTGGTAGCTGCATGGAAAGAATCTGCTGTATCTTCTTTGTTACTAATGCGCTGAATGGGCTAAGGATATTGGCATAGTATTTCTCTGCCTCATACATAAGTTCTGCCTCGCAGACGGCACTGTTGTAGAGTGACTCTGTGGCGAAATGCTGACCAAAGCCGTCGTTGGAGAACAGGATGCCACCGTCACCGTCGAAATAGGTAAACATTGTATCCGGCCAGTGTAGCATAGTAGCCTCAATAAAGGTCAGTGTCGTCTCACCCAATGACAGGGTGTCGCCAGTCTTGACATTAACGAAGTTCCAATCCTCATGGAAATGTCCTCGGATAATAGCCTCACCCTTCTTTGTGCAATAGATGGGGGTGCCGGGAATCTCACGCATCAGCTCAGGAAGTGCGCCACTATGGTCAATCTCGTTGTGGTTCATTATGATGTAGTCAATCTTAGAGAGGTCTATCTCTTTCTTAAGCCTTGCTACAAACTCATGGTCATAGGGCTTCCAAACAGTGTCAATAAGTGCCACCTTCTGGTCTCTTACGAGGTATGAGTTATAACTTGAACCGCGATGTGTAGAGTACTCATCGCCGTGAAAGCGTGTCAGCTCCCAGTCAACTTTGCCGACCCAGCTTACTTTTGTAGAAATCTGTTTTGCCATGTCTAAAAATACTTTTGTTTGTTTTTAATTTGCCACAAAGTTACAATTAAGCGAGAAAAATACAAAATTTGCATGGGCGAAAAATGTAATTTGTGAAAAAAAAACCGTAGTTTGTGCAAAACTTGTAAAGTTTTTTTTCGTATCTTTGCAAAATAGAATATAAAGTATGGACAAAAACGAAAAAACAATAGGAAATGAAAAAGAAAATGTTGATGACTGTGATGATGCTGGTGGCGTCCGCAGTAACCTTTGCACAGTCGAAGGTGTATTATACAAAAGAGATTACCCCAGAGTCATTAGTGAGAATCTATAAGGCTCTCGGCGTTGATGCCAAAGGTAGGGTTGCGGTGAAGATTTCTACTGGTGAAGGTGGAAACACTCATTATCTGAAACCTACACTGATACGTAATCTGGTTGATGAGGTGAACGGTACCATCGTTGAGTGTTGTACGGCATATCCTGGTACGCGTATGGATCCAAAGAAACATTGGGAGACAATTCATGAGCATGGCTTTGACAGTATCTTCGCCGTAGACTTGATGGATGAGTCTGGCAGTATCCGTATTCCTATTAAGGATAAAAAGCATTTGAAATATGACATCGTAGGTGCGCATTTGGCAAACTATGACTTTATGATAAACCTCGCACATTTCAAGGGACATGCCATGGGTGGTTTTGGAGGTGTTCTTAAGAATGCCTCTATCGGAGTGGCTTCGACAACAGGTAAATGTTATATTCACTCTGCTGGCAAGACTGATGACCCACAGAAGGCATGGACGGCAGATTGTCTGGCAGCCGGACCTACGCAGGACTCGTTTCTTGAGTCAATGGCAGCTGCCGCACAAGCCGTACACAATTACTTTAATGGCAATATATTATATATTAACGTGATGAACAACATGTCTGTCGATTGTGACTGCGACGGTAATCCTGCCAAGCCAGAGCTTAAAGATATGGGAATTATGGCATCGCTCGATCCTGTGGCTCTCGACCAAGCTTGCCTTGACAAGGTATTCAACTATAACGGAAAAGCTGGTGATGATAATAAGCCTTTGATAGAGCGTATCAACCGCCAGCATGGTACTTATATTACCGATTATGCGGAAAAGATAGGGTTTGGCTCAAAGAAATACATTATAATCAATCTCGACGAATAATGCGAAGACTTTATACCGTGCTTGTGGCTCTGACAGCTACAAGCACTTTCTTATATGCTGATAAAACATTGTCAATGAGTCTGTCGCCACAGACGACAGACTCCCGTCCGTGGCGGGAGTCTGATAAAACATTGTCAATGAGTCTGTCGCCACAGACGACAGACTCCCTTACTTTGAGAGAAGTGGTAGTCACAGGCTCACGCAATGTTGTTGACATTCGCCATCTGCCCATGACGGTAACCGTGATAGGACGTGAGACACTGACGCAACAACAGTATACAAATGTGTTGCCTACAGTAATGCAACAAGTACCAAGCCTTTTCGTCACAAGCCGGTCAATGATGGGATATGGGGTCTCAACGGGAGCTGCCGGAGGCATAAACATGCGTGGCATAACAGGTGGGGCAGGACAGTTGCTCGTGCTTATTGACGGGCATCCACAATATAATGGCATATATGGGCATCCCATCTCTGACAGCTATCAGACCCTGATGGCTGACAGGGTGGAAGTCTTACGTGGACCAGCATCTGTGCTTTATGGAAGCAATGCTATGGGTGGCGTACTGAACATTGTTACCCGCTCAATGCATGGTGATGGCGTGAAGACACACCTGAACCTTGGAGCTGGCAGCTACGGTACCATACAGACAGAAGCCTCAAACCAGGTACGTAGCGGTAAGTTCAGTAGTACTGTCTCTGCGCAATATGGACGTACTGATAACCATAGACCTCGAATGGGATTCGAGCAGTATGGCGGCTACATGAAGCTGGGTTATGACTTCACGCCTCACTGGAATGCCTATGTTGATGCGGATATCACTCATTTCAATGCCAGTTATCCTGGTGCAGAGAGTAGTCCGATGTATGACGCGGATCAATGGATAACGCGTGGAGTGGTGTCGGCTGCTCTTGAGAATCATTATAACAATACAAATGGTGCCTTGAGTGTGTATTCTAACTTTGGACGCCATAAGATAGATGACGGCACAACAGATCCAGATAACCCTACACAGCGATTCTTCCGCTCAAAGGATGCGCTGACAGGTGTCTCTTTGTATCAGAGTGCTCGGATGTTTGAGGGTAACAGGCTGACCTTAGGCGTTGACTACCAGCACATCTATGGTAATGCCTACTATACATCGAAGCAGACGGGCGAAATCTTGGATACTCCTAACAAACAGAGTGGGAGAAGCTATCGTAATGAGATTGCCATATATGCAGATTTTAGGCAGGATATCGTGACATGGCTTACCGTTGATGCGGGACTGCGCTTTGATAATCATAGTGTTACCGGGACAGAGTGGATACCACAAGCTGGAATTGTGGTCCGTCCAATGGCGACTGGCGAGATAAAGGTTATGGCAAGTAAGGGCTTCCGTAATCCTACAATGCGGGAGATGTATCTGTATCCTCCATCAAATGAGGAGCTGGAGCCTGAGCGGATATGGAACTATGAGCTTTCATGGCGGCATCGCTTGGAGACATTCTCGTATGGCACAAATTTGTTTTATATTAAAGGCGACAACATGATTCAAACCGTGAATCGTAAGAATGTAAATACAGGAGAGATAGAGAACTATGGTATGGAACTGGAGGGACAGTGGACGATTAGTCGGCATTGGAGCCTTACCACTAACCATTCATTACTGCATATGAAAAATAAGGTCGTCGCTGCTCCTGAGTATAAAGGATTCCTTGGCGCGAGTTTCCGTAATGGCAAATGGAGTGTTGTCACCGGTGCTCAATACATAAACAACCTTTATACAGAAATTGGCGATGCCGAGACAAAGGAGAGTTTTTTCTTATTGAACGCCACGGTAGGGTACGCTCTTTATGACAATTTGAATCTATGGCTGCGTGGCGAGAATCTGTTGGCTCAACGATATGAGATAAATCTTGGCTATCCCATGCCGCGTGCTACCTTCATGGGAGGGGTGAACATTAATTTCTGAAATATATGCCGCACATAAAATGTGTTTGCTAAAAACCAGTTTTAGAAAAATGTAAATTTGCGTCACGCGTCACACTTTGTGCAAAGATGAAAGTAATCTTTAGTTTCCTGCTTGGTTGGATTTGCAATCCAACCGTATTGAGTATTAGCATTTGTAATGCTAAATAACAACTTTTATCAAGGATTGCAAATCCACCCGAGCATGCAATGCTAAAATACAGAGAATCGTGTCTTTAGTACGCTTTCACCAAGCGAAGCGACTGAAAGAAACCTGTCACACTTGCGTCACAGGCAATCCCCTGTCCGTAAACACCTGATAATCAGGGGGATTTTAATCCAAAAGTGGCCGTTTTCGCTTAAAAACAGGCTTCACGAGTGCGTCTCACGTGCGTCACGCCACATTTTTAGCATATACCTGTGACGCAAACGTGACACGATACCCGTAAAAACACCTCATCTCGCACACCCCTCCCACTCATCCCGCACTTGATGCGGGATCTCCATTAGCATTGATATTGACATAGTAGAGCTATCATATAAACTTGCTAAAGCATACATCTTCCATTCCGATATCAATGCTTTCAGAAAAAAGTTGTTACAACTTTTAAAATTCTTGTTACAACTTTCCTACATAAGCTTTGTTCTTAGAATATCGCTCTACCATCTTTAACCTCTAACCACTCATCCCGCACAACCATTCCCTCATCCCGCACTTGATGCAGGACCTCCTCTAAACTTTACCCTAAAGTGTGACGCGTGACGCAAAAATACGTTTTTTAAAAATTAGTTTTTAGCTGCTTCTGTGTCAAAGGGCGGCACCATAATTGTTTCTCGTTGCAGCAAAGATACTACAATTTCTGGAAAAGAGTCGCTATTATCATTAAAATAATGGCGATTTTTTTGTATTAATCGTGTTGAATTAGCAAAAAAATACTAACTTTGTCGTCAACAATATATGATAAAGTGTAACTTATGGAGAATAAATCACTGAATAGTATCAAGGTGATGCTTGCTGAGTGCAAAATTCGAGGTATTGAAAATTAAAAATCCCTGTAAGTATTTGGCTTACAGGGCTTTCCTTTGAAGGGTGCCCGGTGGGACTCGAACCCACGACATTCAGAACCACAATCTGACGCTCTAACCAACTGAACTACGGGCACCATTTATGCACTTCCTCAGTCTAAAACTGAAAAGCGGTTGCAAAGGTACGTGATTTATTCGAGATTGCCAAATAAATCACGCACTTTTTTGAAAAATCAATTAGTTTTCTCTGCAGGAGCTTGTTTCCCGTCTGCTTTAGGTGCGGCAGCTTTCTGTGCGTCTTTTGCAGGCGCCTCTTGCTTTTGCTGGCTTGCTCCGAAGTTAGGCAATGTGTTTGGATTGGTTGCGCTTCCTTCTGTAGCAGCTTTCTCTATTACACTGGCATCAGTGTTTGCAGTAGGTGCTACGTGTGCGCAGATAATGCTACATACTACCATTGTGATGGCAAGCCCCCATGTTGCCTTTTCTATGAAGTCAGTAGTTTTTCTGACACCCATAATTTGGTTTGAGGATGAGAAGTTGGAAGCGAGACCTCCACCTTTAGATTCTTGAATCAGTACGATGCCAATCATTAGGATGGCAGCGAAGACAATTAAAATTACAAATAACGTGTAAATTCCCATTTTTCTATTTATTTTTTGTTATTATTCATTATCAATTTCTCTAAAAATCGAATTTGGTCTGCAAAGTAACGATTTTTTTTCGGATAAACCAAATTTAATCGCTTAATAATTTCCAAAGCCTTCGAATATCTGCCTTGTTTGATGTAAATTCGGGCTAAAGTTTCTGTAAAGTACCCTGTTTCGTCCTCATTGTCAGTATCTTTATTTTGGTCTTCTATCTCTGGTATGAATTCAGGGTCTTCTTTTAGATCAAAATTGCCACCCTCCTTGAAGATGAAGTTATCGATAAGGTCTTGTCCTCTCATGTGAGGTGTTTTGTCAGTTTGTTCCTTTTCTTCCTCTTTCTCCAGTTCCAGAAGGTATGCGACGTAGTCAACCGTTGGTAGCGGTTGACTTTTAGACGATGATTTATTTGACCTCCGCCCTGGACGGCGGTCTACGGTGGCATTGGCTGGTGCAGGCTTGTCTTTTTCCTTTTTCTCCGAAGTGTCTTCTGGTATGGAGTCAAGGAAGTTGTCGATTAAAGCCACGGTACGGTTCTTGTCTTCATTTTCCTCCTTTTTATTTTGCGGAGTTGTTTCCTTGGCTTTTTTCTGAAGTTCATAATGTGCGGCTTCTACAAGTTGGAATAGTGTGTTACGGTCTTGTATATATATAGCAGCTTTTCTAAGTTCTTTGTCGAATGAAGAGTCATGCATCAGGTATAAGTTTCTGAGCAGCAATAACCTTGCAGGCTGAAAGTAGGGATAAAGTGCAAGTATACCCCGGAGATCGTAAAGGGTCTCCTTGTTCATTGTCTCGGGATGTTTTATGAGTTGCGCCAGATCCATTTCTATTATACCTTAAAAATAAATGGTGTTACCAGTTTGCTACAGTCTCATTGAATATCTGTCCAACGATGTCGTCAACCATTTCCTGTACGAGCTGTTCTTGTACGGAATTTAGACTAAGTGCCGAGTCATATACTTTTGATGACGTAAACTGTTTCTCAAAATCCTCGGAGTGGTTTACATTATTAGTAAATCTTACGTTAACGGTCATAGACAACTCTACTTGTGCGGAGTATCCTTCGGATGACACTGCTTTATTGCGTTGCTGGTATTGTGTAATCTCACCTTCAAGTTTCAAGTCACCGTTTCGTCTCACCTGTGCCAATTTAGTGTTCCGGGCGAAGATATCTCTAAGTCCTTCATTGAACATAGGCTCCATACGTCCCCATACGTATGTTGCCCTAATAGGGAACTGGTCAATTTGTATGGTCTTGATTTTACTGTAATCAATACTTGCGCCATTGAACTTGTAGCTTACAGAACAGGATATAAACGTTAGTACCAGCACAAACAAGCATAATGCCATATTACGTTTTGTGCCTGCTAACCTGAGATTTCTCTTCTGCTGTTTAGACCTTGTCATATCGTTCATCCTAATTATTGTTATTCCCTTTTTGTCCTTTTTGAGTCAAGACCGTATTGGCTTATTTTCCTGTATAGTGTGCGGTCGGAGATTCCGAGCTCTGCAGCTGCCTTTTTACGGTTGCCTCCGTTGCGTTCAAGAGCCTTCTCTAACATTTGCTTTCCTAAGTCGTCAAGGTTCAGGCTTTCCTGCTCTGATATCTCCTCGGCAAAAGCATATTCCGGTTGCTGAATGTTGTGTTCCTGTCTGTTTATTGCTGTCGGAAGATTCTCCGTAGGCATTGCCTGATAGGTCTTTGAGAATGCCGTTGCCCCGTTGATGTCACGCACCTCTTCCATTTGTTTGCGTACGCTATTAAGCTCTCTTCTCAAATCCCCAACGTTTCCTCTCAGTTCCAGCAGGATTTTGTAAAGCATCTCCCTCTCATTCTCATACGAATGGCTGTCGCTGTGTTGTATTACTGCCAGCTGGGTACTCTCCACATCATCTGGTATGAAGTTATGAAGAGTCTCGGCATCGATCTCTCTCTTAGGTGACAATACCGACAACTGCTCTGTTATGTTCTTCAGCTGACGTACGTTGCCAGGCCATTTGTAACGGAGCATCACCTCCTTGGCATCTTCTGTAAGCGTTATCTTTGGCAAATGGAACTTCTCGGCGGTTTTCAGTGCAAACAGGCGGAAAAGTAGTATGATGTCCTCCCCACGGTCACGTAATGGGGGCATCTGTATTGGTATTGTGTTGAGGCGATAGTACAGGTCTTCCCTGAATCGTCTTTCACTAATGGCCTTTTGCATATTGACATTGGTAGCTGCGACGATGCGAACGTCAGTCTTGCGAATCTCGGTACCTCCCACACGTATGTACTCACCAGTCTCCAATACCCTGAGCAGTCGTGCTTGTGTCGCTAAGGGCAATTCACCTACCTCGTCAAGGAAAATAGTTCCTTTGTTGGCAATGCCAAAATAGCCTTCGCTTTTCTCCACTGCTCCTGTAAAAGACCCTTTTTCGTGTCCGAAGAGCTCACTGTCGATGGTTCCTTCAGGAATCGAGCCACAGTTTATGGCGAAATATTTCTCCCTTCTCCTCGGCGAGTTGTCGTGAATAACACGTGGTATGATCTCTTTTCCCACACCGCTTTCGCCGATAATGAGCACACTTAAATCTGTCGGTGCCACTTGTAATGCGACATCGAGAGCGCGGTTTAATCCACTGTCGTTTCCAACGATACTGTATCGTTGTTTTATTTTCTGTATTTCAGTTGTGTTCATAATGAGCTGACAAAATTACATATTTTATTTTAATTATCTGCAATTATGGCAGAAAAACTTTTTATTTTATTATCTTTGCAATCTCTTTCCATGCAAAGCGCATGGCATGATTTTTGGTAATGTGAAAATATAGTTATATCGATATGGCAATAAGGAAATGGATTGGGGGCGTATTAGGATGGATTGCAAGTGGTGGCAGCATACTTGGAGCCCTTGCGGGGTATTGTATTGGGTCTTTGCTTGATGATGCTTTCGATAGTCAGGATAATAGTGGAGGCGGTTCTGGCAGGACTGACGATGCATATTCCAACGACACGTATGAGGGAGCGCGCAATTCCTTCTTATTTTCTATGTTGGCATTGGCTTCCTATATAATCAAGGCCGATGGGAAGATAATGCATTCTGAGATGGAGTTCGTGCGAATGTTCCTGCGCCAGAACTTTGGAGAACAGGCGGTCGTTGAGGGTGAGCAGATCTTATCAAGATTGTTTGAAGAACAGAAACGGCAAGGTGCCGGAGTCTTCCATGAGACTATACGTAAGTCGTGTGTTGAGATACGTTTCCACATGAACTATAGCATGCGTCTTCAGCTTTTGAGTTTCCTTGTTATGATAGCCAAGGCTGATGGGAATATATCTCCAGAAGAACTCACGGCATTGAAGGAAGTCGCACAGGTGATGGGTGTGTCCTCAGCCGATCTTGAGTCTGTTCTTGCCATGGGCTACTACTCTTATCAGGAACAGCAGTCATATAATAGTAGAGGCTCTCGTGGTGGAGGACGTTATGCTAACTACAATGAACCAGACGAACTTGCCAATGCATACAAGATATTGGGAATATCTCCTTCCTCTACAGATGATGAGGTGAAGAAAGCTTATCGGCAGATGGCACTTAAACATCATCCAGACCGTGTTGCCACGCTTGGTGACGATGTGCGTAAGGCTTCAGAGAAGAAATTCCAGGAAATAAATCATGCCAAGGATGTGATATATAAGGCTCGTGGATTATGATAATCTATGACATGATACGGGGGCAGATCTAATCAAGATGTGCCCCCGTGTCATGTTGTCTTTATTCTTCTGTCGCTTCTGGTACGGCTGGAGCGACAGGCTCCTCAGCCTTCTTAACCGTCTTGCGGATAGCGCGCTTGCGCTTTGGCTTCTCTTCGTTAGATGCAATCTTCACTCCGGCAAGCTCCGGGTCAATCATTATACGTCCACAATACTCGCAGACAATAATCTTTTTGTGCATCTTAATGTCAAGCTGTCGCTGTGGCGGAATCTTGTTGAAACATCCGCCACAGGCATCACGTTGTACATATACGATTCCGAGTCCGTTGCGTGCGTTCTTGCGAATACGTTTGAAGCTGGTGAGCAGACGTGGCTCGATTTTTGTCTCCAGCTCTTTTGCTTTTTCCTTGAGTCTGTCCTCCTCCTCACGTGTCTCTTGCATAATTTCGTCCAACTCACTCTTCTTTTCGTTGAGATTCTGCTGTCGGTCTTCCATCTGCTCTGTAGCACGGTTCAGATCTTCTGTTCTTTCTTCGATTCGTGTTGACGCCTCACGTATCTTCTTGTTGCAAAGCTCTATCTCAAGAGTCTGGTATTCTATCTCCTTGCTAAGCATATCATACTCTCGATTGTTCTTTACCTCATTCAACTGTGACTGATACCGCTCTACACTTGCCTTGGCAGTCTCAATCTCACCTTTTTTTATGACAACGGCATTCTGGAACTCATCAATCTCATTTTTGATTTTCTCAATACGGGTGTTCAGACCTTCAATCTCATCTTCAAGGTCTTGCACCTCAAGAGGCAACTCGCCACGTAAGGCGCGCTTCTCGTCGATTGATGACAGTGTCGTCTGTAACATGAAGAGGTTTTTCAGTTTGTCCTCAACAGGTAAATCTTTTGGATCTTTTTTAGCCATAGTTATAAATAAATTATAGGATTTGTGTTTGTCTGTGCAAGACAGCATCTTACACCAGGACACGCATCCTCGATGATTGATTTGAATATTTCGTTTGTATATTGCTCGCTTTGATAGTGCCCAATGACAGCTATCTGTATCTGTTGCTCGTGATCGAAGAAATCATGATAGTGCATTTCTCCAGTTATAAAAGCGTCGGCACCAGCCTTGATCGCATCGTCAAGCATGAAGGAGCCGGCTCCACCACAGACAGCCACACGACAGATGTCTCGTCTAAGCAGCTCATTGGCTTGCACACACTCTACCTTGAATACCTGTTTGATATGTGTGATAAAGTCGCTTGCGCACATAGGTTTACTTAATGACCCGATTACTCCGCTTGCGCCTTCTGTGTCGCCAATTATCTTTCTTTCTCCAAGAAGCTCGATTTTGTCTATTCCAATTTTTTCTGCAATCTTGTAGTTCACACCACCGATAGCATTGTCCATGTTGGTATGCATCGATACGATAACAATATTATTGGTGATGGCTCGAACCACAATCCGTTGCACAAAATCTTCATCAGAAATATGCGACAGCTTGTGGAATATCAGTGGATGATGGCTCACAATAAGGTTGCACCCTTCTTTTATGGCCTCATCAACGATCTTCTCCGTGACATCCAGACACAATAATACCCCTGACACTTCCTGCGTCTCTGTCAATCCGACTTGCAAGCCAGCATTGTCGAAGCTTTCCTGCAAGGGCAGAGGCGCGAATAGTTCAAGGGCATTCACCACTTTACTTATTTTCACGCTGTTTCTATTTAAGCGCTGCAAAGTTACGAAATAAATATTGTATAATCAACTTTTTAATGATTTTTTTGCATTTCCGCTTATTGTTTGATAAATATTTGGCTATTCCAAATAATAGTGGTATCTTTGTACGGAATTAAATCTAAAAATATGAGACAAACAGTTATTCTTAATCCAAGAAGAACCTTATTTATGGCATGCTTAATCTTCGTTGTTTCGCAATTTGGAAGTATGCGGATGCAAATGTGTGCTCAGGAATCGACATTTACAGTTGTAGAATTAAATGTGGAAAACCTGTTTGACACCACTCATGATACTTTGAAAAACGACTGGGAGTTTTTGCCGGAGTCATCTCACCATTGGACTCGTAGCAGATATTGGACGAAACTTAGGAGAATAGGGAAGACAATCCTGTCATGTGGCATGGAGAATGTCGGGCATGATGGCAGTGAGGTGTTGTGCCTGCCAGATTTGGTCGGTTTGTGTGAGGTCGAGAATGACACATGTATACGTGACCTTACAAAACGATCGTTATTACGAAATGCCAGGTATGAATATGTGATGACGGACTCTCCTGACGAGCGTGGCATTGATGTTGCATTATTATATTCACCGTTTTCTTTCAAAATGCTTTCATGGAAGGCTTTGAGGGTTGTTCCGTCGCAAGGAATGAAACCTACACGTGACATCCTTTATGTGTCTGGGGAATTGCTGACGGGCGACACGTTGCATGTCTTTGTATTACATGCCCCCAGTAGGGCACAAGGTGTTCGTGAGACAAACCGCTTCCGTTTGCAAGTAATGAAGTGTATGTGTATGGCTATCGACTCTATACGCAAAGTGAATGGTAGTGTGAAGATCCTTGCCATGGGCGACTTTAACGATGGTGCTGATGCCGCTTCTTTGCATTATGTCTATGGGTATGATATGGTAAATGTCTCAGAAAATACAAAAGGAAGGCATGGTGCATGTGGCACCTATCGATACCAAGGCGAGTGGGGGAGTCTGGACCATATCCTTGTTAGTCGTAATCTTCTTCCTTTTGTAAAGGATTGTCGCATTCATGACGCTCCTTTCTTGCTTGAGGAAGATGAGAAATATGGTGGTGTAAAGCCACGGCGCAATTATTTGGGTCCTCGCTACAATGACGGGTATTCCGACCATTTGCCGTTGGTTCTTAGGTTGGAGTGGCAGAAATGATGTGCCTTTATGTAAAACATAAAGCGGGAAATATGCATTTCTTTTGTCTTGAATCCGTTGATTTCAGAAATTTCTCATGTTTGGTAAAAGAAATTTATTCCTTTTGCACTCACTTACTCGATTTTTTCGTACCTTTGCACTCAGAATAGGAAAAAAGAAAATAGAATAAAGTATGTTCGAAAATCTAAGTGACAGACTTGAACGGTCGTTCAAGATACTGAAAGGTGAGGGAAAAATCACCGAGATTAATGTCGCTGAGACATTGAAAGATGTACGTCGCGCTTTGTTGGATGCAGACGTGAACTATAAAGTAGCAAAGACATTTACAGACACCGTAAAGCAGAAGGCACTGGGTATGAATGTGCTGACAGCGGTGAAACCTGGTCAGCTTATGGTAAAATTGGTTCATGACGAGCTGGCTGAGCTTATGGGTGGCGAAACGGCAGATTTGAAACTGGAGAATCGCCCGGCCATAATCCTGATGAGCGGTCTGCAAGGTTCTGGTAAGACAACTTTCAGTGGTAAGTTGGCAAATATGCTGAAAACAAAACAGCACAAGAATCCGTTATTGGTAGCCTGTGATGTCTATCGCCCTGCTGCAATCCAGCAGTTACATGTGGTAGGAGAGCAAATAGGTGTACCCGTATATTCTGAACCGGAGAGCAAGAACGTTAACGAAATAGCTGACCATGCTCTGCGTGAGGCAAAGGAGAAAAACTACAATGTGGTTATCATCGATACTGCCGGTCGCTTAGCTGTCGACGAGGAGATGATGAACGAGATAGAAAGTCTGAAAAATCATGTTCATCCAGATGAGACGTTGTTTGTTGTTGACTCTATGACAGGACAGGACGCTGTGAATACGGCCAAGGAGTTCAATGATCGTCTCGATTTTGACGGTGTCGTCCTTACAAAACTTGATGGTGATACTCGTGGTGGTGCGGCTCTTTCCATCCGTACGGTGGTGACGAAGCCTATAAAGTTTATCGGTACAGGTGAGAAGATGGAGGCTATTGATGTTTTCCATCCTTCTCGTATGGCAGACCGTATTCTTGGTATGGGTGACGTCGTGTCGTTGGTTGAGCGTGCGCAGGAGCAGTATGACGAGGAAGAAGCCCGTCGCTTGCAAAAGAAGATTGCAAAGAACCAGTTTGACTTCAATGACTTCATGAACCAGATTCAGCAGATAAAGAAGATGGGAAACCTGAAGGATCTTGCTTCTATGATTCCTGGCGTTGGTAAGGCTATTCGTGACATAGATATTGACGATGATGCCTTTAAGGGTATTGAGGCAATAATACAAAGCATGACTCCGAAGGAGCGTACTCATCCTGAGATCTTGAACACCAGTCGCCGACAGCGTATCGCAAAAGGCTCAGGCACAAATATTCAAGAGGTTAACCGTCTTATAAAGCAGTTTGACCAGACACGCAAGATGATGAAGATGGTGACAGGTGCCAAGATGCCCGGAATGATGGGGCGAATGAAAGGAATGCCAAGGTTTTAGCATCACATAATTCTAATTACCGAAATAAAAAATAACTATGCAACTAATTGACGGAAAAGCTACTGCGACAGCAATAAAGGCGCAGATTGCCGATGAAGTGAAAGAAATTGTGGCTTCAGGTGGCAAGCGCCCTCATCTGGCAGCCGTTCTCGTAGGTCATGATGGTGGCTCAGAGACGTATGTTAAGAATAAAGTTATCGCTTGTGAGCAATGCGGTTTCAAATCCACTCTGATACGTTACGAGGCAGATATTACCGAAGATGAGCTGCTGTCTTGCGTTGACAAGCTAAACAAGGATGATGATGTGGACGGCTTTATTGTTCAGCTCCCATTGCCCAAGCATATAGACGAGCAGAAGGTGATTGAGGCTATTGACTATCGAAAAGATGTAGACGGCTTTCATCCTGTAAATGTCGGTCGTATGGCTATTGGACTGCCATGTTTCATTTCTGCCACTCCTCTTGGAATCCTTACATTGTTGAGGCATTATGGTATTGAGACAAGCGGTAAAAAGTGCGTTGTACTTGGACGTTCGAATATCGTAGGTAAGCCAATGGCTCAGCTTATGATGCAAAAACAATATGGAGATGCTACAGTGACAGTATGCCATAGCCGCTCGAAAGACCTGAAAAAAGAATGTAGTGAGGCTGATATTATTATCGCGGCAATAGGTAAGCCGAATTTTGTCACTGCCGACATGGTGAAAGATGGGGCGGTAATAATTGATGTCGGTACGACAAGAGTACCTGACTCTACACGCAAGAGCGGATTCCGTCTTAATGGTGATGTCAAGTTTGATGAAGTAGCTGCTAAGTGCTCTTTCATCACACCTGTTCCAGGTGGGGTGGGACCAATGACTATTTGCTCATTGATGAAGAACACATTGTCTGCTGGCAAGAAGGAGTTCTATCGATGACAGCTGAGGATTGGTATCAGAAAGGCAATGCCTATCGTAGGAAGAGTGACTGGCAACATGCCATGGATTGCTACTCTGAGGCTATAGCTTTGGATCCTGCATCTCCGGCGGTGGAGGCAAAGAAGATGCTTGAGGATATCTTGAATTTCTATCACAAGGATGCATATAATCCTTAAGCCTTTTATGATGATATTGAGACAGATACTTAAATACAAGATATTATGAGTAAAATGAAAGGTGCCATTGTGGTGAATACCGACAGATGCAAGGGATGTCAGTTGTGCATCGTTGCCTGTCCGCAGGATGTTATCGCCCTGGCGCAAAAGAAAGTGAACGTTCATGGGTATCCGTACGTGGAGCCAGTTGTCCCGGAAAAATGTGTGGGATGCAGCTCCTGTGCAATCGTGTGTCCTGACGGTTGTATCACGGTTTACCGTAAAAAAGTGGAGGATTAACCATGGCAGAACAAGAAGTAAAGTTGATGAAAGGCAACGAGGCGATAGCCTACGCTGCCATCAGATGTGGGGCTGACGGATATTTCGGATACCCGATAACTCCACAGAGTGAGGTGTTGGAGACACTTGCTGCTCTTAAGCCCTGGGAAACTACGGGAATGGTTGTGCTACAGGCTGAAAGTGAGGTCGCTTCAATAAACATGATATATGGTGGTGCAGGCGCAGGTAAGCGTGTGATGACCTCCTCTTCAAGCCCTGGAGTGGCTCTTATGCAGGAGGGAATAGCTTATATGGCTGGTGCCGAGCTTCCTGGTGTTTTGGTAAATGTACAACGTGGCGGACCAGGCTTAGGTACGATACAACCATCTCAGAGCGATTATTTCCAAGCTACCCGCGGTGGTGGTAATGGTGACTATTATGTTATTGTCCTCGCTCCAAACTCTGTTCAGGAGATGGCTGACTTTGTAGACCTTGCCTTCGAACTCGCTTTCAAATACCGTAATCCCGCAATGATTCTCAGTGACGGTGTTATTGGTCAGATGATGGAGAAAGTGGTATTGCCTCCACAAAAGCCTCGTAAGACTGAAGAGGAGATTCGCCGTCTATATCCTTGGGCAACTACAGGTAGGACAAAGGATCGTAAACCAAATATTATTACGTCACTTGAGCTTACATCCGAGGTGATGGAACAACGTAATCTACATCTGCAAGAGAAATATGCAGAGATTCGTGAGAACGAAGTGCGTTATGAAACCCAGCAGTTGGATGATGCGGAATACATGATAGTATCATTCGGAAGTGCTTCCCGTATTGCGGAAAATGCAATAGAGCTTGCACGCGCTGAGGGAATGAAGGTCGGATTGTTCCGCCCGATTACTCTTTGGCCGTTCCCTGAAAAGCAAATCCGTGAGGCTGCTGAAGGAAAGAAAGGCGTACTGGTAGCTGAGATCAATGCCGGACAGATGGTTGAGGATGTTCGCCTTGCCATCAATGGTGCCGTTCCAGTAGCACATTTCGGTCGCTTGGGAGGTATTGTTCCTGAGCCAGAGGAGATAGTACGTGCATTAAAAGAAAAATTGGAGGGTTAATGATGAGTGAACTGAATATCATAAGTCCAGAGAATCTGGTATATAAGAAACCAACGCTGATGAATGACACTCCTATGCATTATTGCCCGGGGTGTTCTCATGGTGTTGTCCATAAGTTGGTCGCAGAAGTGATCGAAGACCTGGGCATGGAAGAGAAAGCTATTGGCGTGAGTCCAGTGGGATGTGCCGTCTTTGCGTATAAGTATTTGGATATCGACTGGTCAGAGGCGGCTCATGGACGGGCACCTGCCGTTGCGACAGCTATAAAGAGGCTATGGCCTGACCGTCTTGTCTTTACCTATCAAGGCGATGGTGACCTGGCTTGTATTGGTACGGCAGAGACAATACATGCTCTGAACCGTGGTGAGAATATCACAATCATCTTTATCAATAACGCGATATATGGTATGACGGGTGGACAGATGGCTCCTACAACTCTGTTAGGACAAAAAACCGCAACGTGCCCGTACGGACGAACTCCAGAGCTCCATGGATATCCGTTGAAGATGACTGAGATTGCCGCACAGCTACAGGGTACTTGTTTCGTATCACGACAGAGTGTGGAAAGCGTAGGCTCTATTCGTAAGGCAAAGAAAGCTATCCGTAAGGCATTTGAGGCTTCTATGTTAGGTAAGGGCTCTTCTCTGGTGGAAATCGTATCAACATGTAACAGTGGTTGGAAGCTCTCGCCAGTGAAAGCCAACCAATGGATGCAGGAGAATATGTTTAAGTTCTATGAGAAAGGTGACCTTAAAGACACTACAGGTCTCTAAAATATCAATGGACAATGCAAAAGAGCTATAGAAGTCAATAGACAATAAAAATGTGACTACGATGAAAACAGAAATAATTATTAGTGGTTTTGGCGGTCAGGGCGTTCTTTCTATGGGAAAGATACTGGCTTATTCTGGTCTTATGGAGAACAAAGAAGTCACCTGGATGCCTGCTTATGGACCTGAGCAGCGTGGTGGTACTGCCAATGTAACGGTTATCGTAAGTGACAACCGTATCTCATCGCCTATTCTCAGTAAGTATGATGTCGCAATAGTGCTAAATCAACCATCGTTGGATAAATTCGAACCGAAGATTAAACCAGGTGGAATATTGATTTATGATGGATATGGAATCGTTAATCCACCTACACGCGCGGACATTAATATATATCGTATAGACGCAATGGACAAGGCGGCAGAAATGAAGAACTCCAAGGTTTTCAATATGATTGTGCTTGGAGGTCTGTTGAAAGTTTGTCCTGTCGTCAGCACCGATGGTCTGAACAAAGCTTTATATAAAAGTTTACCGGAACGCCATCATGGTATGATACCTTTGAACATGGAGGCCGTAGAGGAAGGGATGAAGCTGATTGCAAAGCAGAACGTCTAAAAGATTTAGATATTAAAAAAGAGGCTGACTTTTATCATAAAGGGCAGTCTCTTTTTTTGTTTGTTTGCGAACACAAAACAGGTGTTAATTCTATGAAAAGGTGCTATTTTTGGGCTTTTTTTACCTTAAAATCACATGTTTTTACAAAATAATTTGGCTTTTTCGTATTTTTTGCTTTACTTTGCAGCCAATTTAGAGAAGGAAATAAAAATCTCGAGTAAGCGAGTGCAAAAGAAATATATTGATTTTGCCGAGCCAGGAGAGATTTATCCAAAAAAGTTTTTAAGTGTAATTAATTTTTTTAGACATGAAAAAGGTATTAGTACTTTTAGCCGTTGCGACAATGGCAATTTCTGTTTCAGCTCAGACTGTAACAGAGAGCAAAACTTTCGACAATTTTTACATTGGACTTCAGGGTGGTGTAAGCACACGTACTCTTCACAATTCTTGGTTGAATAACCTGAATCCTAATGCAGGTCTCCGTATCGGTCGTTACTTCACTCCAGTATTCGGTCTGGCTGCTGAAGGTAACGCTTACCTCGGATGGAGAGGCAAGGGTGTACACAACATCTACAGCACAGCCGTTAAGACTGTAAATGTAAACTTGCTCGGTACAGTAAACCTCAGCAACTGGTTTGGTGGTTACAAAGGTGAGCCACGTGCCTTCGAGGTATCTGGTCTTTATGGTTTCGGCTGGCTCCACGGATGTGGTACTGAGTCTGAGCGTGGTGGCGCAGATCCATTCAATGGCATGACATCTAAGGCTGCTATCGACTTCGCTTTCAACCTCGGTGCTGCTAAGGCTGTACAGCTTTTCATCGAGCCATCTATCAACTGGGATATGAGCGAGGGTACATTCAAATACAACCTGAACCACTCTTGGGTACAGCTTAACGCTGGTATCGTTTACAAGTTCAAGAACTCTAACGGTACTCATAACTTCACTATCGCTCAGCTCCGCGACCAGGCTGAGATCGACGCTCTCAACGCTGAGATCAACCGTCTGCGCAACCAGCCAGCAAAGGTTGTTGAGAAGATCGTAGAGGTTCCTGCTAAGGAAGTTGTTAAGGAGGTTAAGGTTGAGGATCTCGTATTCGTAACCTTCGCACAGGCTAAGTATAACCTCACCGCTGACGCTAAGAAGGCTCTTGACAACATCGCTGAGGGTTCTCACGTTCAGATCGTTGGTACCGCTTCTCCAGAGGGTAACCCAGAGAAGAACCTCATCCTCTCTCAGAATCGCGCTAACGCTGTTGCTGACTACCTGAGAGGTCGTGGCGTTATCGTTGACGAGGCTACAGGTAAGGGTGTACAGGGTACAACTTCTAACCGTCTGGCCGTTGTATACGTAAAATAATCTGAAAGAATAATTTTATCTATAGTAATCGAAGTCCCTGGTGCAATCGCACTGGGGACTTTTGCTTTCAGAAATAGCATATTTGACCGTGATTTGTTTTGGATTGTAAGGGAAATAGCGTTATTTTGGAGGTTTTAATATTGCTCTTACATCTGGAAATTAAAAGAAAAACAAACTTTTCTTTTGTATTGTGCTCATTTAATAGTACCTTTGCAACCTAAAAAGCAAAAAAGTAACATTATGAAGCATCAGTTAAGAAGTGCGGTATGTACGGAAGGACGCAAGATGGCGGGTGCCCGTGCGTTGTGGGTAGCTGCCGGAATGAAGCATGAGCAGTTTGGTAAGCCTATTATCGCTGTAGTTAATTCTTTTACTCAGTTTGTTCCTGGTCATACCCATTTGCATGAGATAGGTCAGATCGTAAAGAGAGAGATTGAGGCAATGGGCTGTTATGCCGCAGAGTTCAATACTATTGCTATCGATGATGGTATTGCAATGGGGCATGACGGAATGCTGTATTCGCTTCCAAGCCGTGATGTCATTGCAGACTCCGTGGAATATATGGTTAATGCGCACAAGGCTGATGCTATGATATGTATATCAAACTGTGATAAGGTTACTCCAGGTATGCTTATGGCGTCCATGCGTCTTAATATACCAACGGTGTTCTGCTCAGGTGGACCGATGGAGGCTGGTCGCTGGCGTGGTGAGAATGCTGACCTGATAACGGCGATGGTAAAAGGTGCCGACCCTTCTGAAAGTGATGAGGACATACGCCAGTTGGAGGGGTGCGCATGTCCCGGTTGTGGTAGCTGCTCAGGTATGTTTACGGCAAATTCCATGAACTCCCTTACAGAGGCTATCGGCTTGTCATTGCCAGGTAATGGCACAATCCTTGCGACGCACTCTAACCGTGTGGAGCTGTTTAAGGCTGCCGCCCGTCAGGTAGTAAAGAATGCCTTTGCCTATTATGAGGATGGTGACGAGAGTGTCCTTCCGCGTAATATCGCCACAAGACAGGCATTCCTTAATGCTATGACACTTGATATTGCCATGGGCGGTAGTACGAATACAGTCCTTCATCTGTTGGCCGTGGCACAAGAGGCAGAGGTTGACTTTAAGATGCAGGATATCGATGAGCTGAGTCGCAAAGTTCCTTGTCTTTGCAAGCTCTCACCGAACACCCAGAAATATAGCGTGCAGGAGTGTAACCGTGCGGGAGGTATTCTCGGAATAATGAATGAGCTTGATAAAGGCGGTCTTTTGTATGGTGATGCCATGCGTGTAGACGGGATGACTCTTAGTGAGGCAATAGCCACATACGATATTGCACCTATAGCACAGTCGCCTCAGACCCCTCATCCGGCACATATATATTTCTCTGCTCCCGCAGGCAGGTTCTCAACGGAAATGGGTTCTCAAAGTGAACTTTACGACACTCTCGATACTGATCGGGAGAACGGATGCATACGCAACCTTGAGCATGCTTATACGAAAGATGGTGGATTGGCAGTGCTATTCGGTAATATCGCTCAGGATGGCTGTGTCGTGAAAACCGCCGGTGTTGATGAAAGCTTGTGGCATTTTGAAGGACCGGCAGTAGTATTCGATTCTCAAGAGGAGGCTTGTGACGGCATTCTTGGCGGTAAGGTCAAGAGTGGCGATTGTGTTGTCATCACCCATGAAGGTCCAAAGGGCGGACCAGGCATGCAAGAAATGCTTTATCCGACCTCATATATAAAGAGCATGCATCTTGGTAAGGAATGTGCGTTGATTACTGACGGGCGTTTTTCTGGCGGCACAAGCGGATTGAGTATCGGTCATGTCTCTCCAGAGGCGGCCTCGGGTGGCAACATTGGAAAGATAAAAGACGGTGACATCATCGTAATAGATATCCCCAGCCGTTCTATAAATGTCAAGCTCTCGGATGAGGAACTTGCAAGCCGTCAGCAACAGCCTCTTAAGCGCAACCGTGTCGTCAGTAAAGCCCTTCGTGCATACGCTCAGAGTGTGTCATCGGCAGATAAGGGCGGCGTGAGAATAATAGATTGACGTTGGCAAGGCAACCAAAGCTTGTGGTATTAATTGATAGAAAGAACTATGAAGGAGAAAATTTCAGGAGCAGAGGCATTGATGCGTGCGTTACGCCAAGAAGGGGTAAAGACAATCTTCGGATATCCTGGTGGTGCCATCATGCCGGTATACGACTCTTTATATACCTATACCCGTGGAGAGAATAAATGGTTTGACCATATTCTTGTGCGACATGAACAAGCTGCTACTCATGCGGCGGAGGGATACGCGCGTGTGAGCGGAGATGTGGGCGTGGCAATTGTCACCAGTGGTCCTGGTGCTACGAACACTTTGACTGGTGTTGCGGATGCAATGATGGATTCAACGCCAATGGTGGTGATTGCCGGTCAGGTGAGTATTGCGGCCTTGGGTACAGATGCGTTCCAGGAGGTAGACTTAGTTGGCGTGGCACAACCAATCTCCAAGTGGAGCTATCAGATACGTCGGCCTGAAGATGTGTCATGGGCGGTGAGCCGTGCATTCTTTATTGCTCGTAGCGGACGCCCCGGTCCGGTTGTTCTCGACTTTCCAAAGAACGCACAGGTTCATACATGTGAATGGAATCCGGTAAAGGTGTCAAATGTGCGTTCATATCAGCCTTATCCGAAACTTGATGATATAAGCGTGAGGACTGCGGCTGAGCTTATCAATAAGGCAAAGAAACCTTTGGCACTCGTAGGACAGGGCGTGGAACTTGGAAATGCACAACAAGAGCTTGTTGAGTTTCTTGAGAAGGCAGACATTCCTGCGGGGCGTACGTTGTTGGGTATGTCGGCATTACCTACCGACCATCCCTTGGATGTCGGTATGCTTGGCATGCATGGCAATTATGCTCCGAATATTAAAACTCAGGAGTGTGATGTGCTTATTGCCATTGGTATGCGGTTCAGTGACCGCGTGACAGGGTTACCGTCAACATATGCCAAACAAGCGAAGATAATACAACTGGATATCGACCCGGCGGAGATAGACAAGAACATAAAGACTGATGTGGCGGTTGTGGCTGACTGTAAGGAGTCGTTACCTGCCATCACGGCTCTGCTGGAGAAAGCAGACCACAGGGAATGGCGTGCTTCTTTCAAATCTCTCCACGACCAGGAGCTTCAGGTAGTGATAGAACCTGCTATCCATCCAAAGGAAGGTCCCCTGTTGATGGGTGAGGTGACGAATGCTGTGGCTGAGGCTGTCCATGGCGATGCCGTACTTGTTAATGATGTTGGTCTGAACCAGATGTTCTCCAGTCGTTATTTCAAATATAACCATAAACGCTCTATTGTGACCAGTGGTGGACTCGGAACCATGGGATTCGGATTGCCGGCTGCTATTGGTGCATCGTTTGGTACAAATCGCACAATATGTCTGTTTACCGGTGACGGAGGCTTCCAGATGAGTATTCAGGAGCTGGGCACAATCATGGAACAGAACGCTCCCGTCAAGATGATACTGCTGAATAACAGCTATCTGGGTAATGTACGCCAGTGGCAGGACTTGTATTATGAGCACCGCCATTCCTATACCGACATGCTTAATCCCGACTATGCGCATATAGCCAAAGGCTATGGTATTCCCTATGATGTGGTTGTTGATAGGAGAGATTTGCAATCTAAGGTTGAGAAGATGCTTTCAACCGACGGCCCTTATATCTTGGAATGTGCGGTGAGGAAAGAGGAAAACGTGCTTCCGATGACTATTCCGGGAAGGAGTGTCGATGAGATGTCTTTGGTGTTGGATATTTAGTTTTAGTTTTAAGTTTTAGTTCCCAACCTTTATTGGGTGGGCATACGAAGGATGGAAAAGAAATTCTATACATTATTGGTTTATTCAGAAAATATAGCAGGTATCTTAAACCAGATTACTGCGGTATTTACTCGTCGACAGGTGAATATTGAGAGCTTGAACGTGTCAGCATCAAGTATAAAGGGTATTCACAAGTACACTATCACGGCTTGGAGCGACCCCGACCAGATCGTTAAGATTACCAAGCAGATTGAGAAGAAGATAGATGTGGTAAAAGCTGACTACTATACTGATGATGAGGTGTTTATCCATGAGGTTGGACTATATAAGATTTCTACTCCGAAACTAATGGAGAATCCTGAGATTTCCCGTACAATACGATGGAATGACGCCCGTATGATGGAGGTTAATCCAACTTATACCACCGTGCAGCTGGCTGGTGTCACGGAAGATATTACATCATTGTTTGAGAAACTCAATGAGTTCGGATGCCTGCTTCAATATAGCCGAAGCGGACGAATTGCCGTAACACGAAGCATGGAAGAGCCAATTTCAGAATATCTTCATCAACAGGAAAGGATTGACAATGGAAAAGCTTAGTAAGATAGGGAAATATGAGTTTATGGCAGAGCCTTTCCATTGTGACTTCTCGGGCAGGCTCTTCATGGGACACCTCGGCAACCACATGCTTAATGCTGCGGATTTCCACAGCACTGACCGTGGCTTCGGAATGAAGTATCTCATGACGATACAGAGGGCATGGGTGCTATCCCGCCTCGCTATTGAGATGGAGGAGATGCCGGTGCAGTACACAAGGTTTAATGTGGAGACATGGGTTGAGGGTGCCATGCGCTACTTCACTAACCGTAACTTCCGTATAGCAGATGATGAAGGTAAGGTCTATGGGTATGGAAGGAGTATATGGGCAATGATTGACACCGAGAGCCGCCAGCCTACAGATATTCTTGCCATCAATGATGGTAGCATTTGCGACTGGATAGAAAAAGAGAAAGAATGTCCTGTCGCTAAGGGCGGGCGTGTGAAGATGAGTGACTCGGCTGAGTTCGTACGCACTATCGACACTTTTTATAATGATGTGGATATCAATGGACACATAAACTCCGTGAAGTACATTGAGCATGTGCTCGACCTTTGGTCTCTCGAATGGTATAAGACTCACAATATCAAACGTTTCGAGATAGCATACGTCGCAGAGGCTCATGCAGGTGACAAACTCTCATTCTATCGTGAGCAGACTGCCGATAATGAATATTGCGTACGTATCTGTAAAGACAATGACACGGAAGTAGTCCGTAGCAAAATTGTGTTTGTACCCTGAACTATTTCTTTGTATTAGTTAATTTCGTATAAATTAATAATAATATTTGGCAATTCAGTTTCATTTCATTACCTTTGTGCCCGATTTATAAGTTAATCCATAGTTTTATCCTCGGGCAGGATAGGAATGAGACCAATAAGACGACAGCTCTCGAGTAGGGCAGGCATGGCTCAGTGGACATGTATAACAATTAAAAAACAAATTGCTTTATGGCAGAAATGAATTTTGGTGGCGTTATCGAGACTGTAGTCACCAGTAAGGAGTTTTCACTCGACAAGGCACGCGAAGTGCTCAAAGACGAAACAATCGCAGTAATCGGTTATGGTATTCAAGGACCTGGTCAGGCTTGTAACCTCCGTGACAATGGCTTCAACGTAATCGTTGGTCAGCGTCAGGGAAAGACCTACGAGAAGGCTGTTGCCGACGGATGGGTTCCAGGTAAGACACTGTTCTCTATAGAGGAGGCAGCCGAGAAGGGTACCATCTTATGTATGCTGTTATCTGACGCCGGTCAGATTCAGGTATGGCCAACAATTAAGAAATATCTTACACCAGGTAAGACCCTGTATTATTCTCATGGTTTTGCCATCAACTGGAGCGACCGTACAGGTGTTGTTCCTCCATCAGATGTTGACGTTATCCTCGTTGCCCCGAAAGGTTCAGGAACCTCTCTTCGCACGATGTTCTGTGAGGGACGTGGCTTGAACTGCTCATATGCTGTATATCAGGATGCCAGCGGAAAGGCAGAGGAGAAAACCCTTGCCTTCGGTATCGGCATTGGCGCAGGTTATCTGTTTAAGACCACCTTTGAGCGTGAGGCAACCTCAGACCTTACAGGTGAGCGTGGCTCGCTGATGGGTGCCATCCAGGGATTGCTGCTTGCTCAGTATGAGGTGCTTCGTGAGAATGGACACTCTCCGTCGGAGGCATTCAATGAGACTGTTGAGGAGCTGACGCAGAGTCTTGGTCCGTTGTTTGGCGAGAAGGGTATGGATTGGATGTATGCCAACTGCTCTACCACGGCACAGCGTGGTGCCCTGGACTGGGCTCCCCGTTTCCATGATGCCATCAAACCAGTAGTACAGCAGCTTTACGAGTCAGTGAAGAATGGTACTGAGGCACAGATTTCCATCGATGCCAACTCTAAGCCAGACTATCGTGCTGGTTTGGAGAAAGAGCTTGAGGCTATGCGCAATCAGGAGATGTGGCGTGCTGGTGCTGTCGTACGTCAGCTCCGTCCTGAGAATAACTGATTTTGCAATTCATGGAGTTAAAACGGGAACGATGACGGGAGTTTAACGTTATCGTTCCCGTTATCGTTATCGTTAATTGTTACGAATTCTTTGATAATAAAGATCCCTTTGCGATAATAATTTCCTCATCGAGAAGATATTCAAGTGCGGCATCAATCAGCTTCGAGTCGAGTTTAATATTTCTCAGTTCTGTTATGGCATGTTCCTTGCCGTCGGCAAGGATGTCCATTATTTGTTGCCTTGCCGGTGCCAACTGCCCTTCTGAGAGGTCTCTGTTGGAATGTTCCAGGCAAACATCGCATTGCTTACAATCCTTTGAGCGTTTCTCTCCAAAGTATCTAAGCAACTGTCTGCTTCTGCATATTTCGCCATTGTCGGCATACGAGATAATGGCGTTGATACGGTTCTCAAACTGCTCCCGCCGTTTCTCATAGACCTCTTGTGTTATGACGATCTCAGCCCCGTCAACCCTGTCTTTCTTGTATCTTATGAGTGGAACGTTTCTCCTTGGGATAAAATCGATAATATGTTTTTGTCCCAGGACTTTCAAAACCTGGTATACCTGATTCCTATCGAGTCTGGCTGACACGGCAAGGTATGACTCGTCAATGTATCCGTAGTCAGTAAACAATCCTCCATAGTTACGAAGCAGGGCGGTGATAACGGCATTCTCATAGTCGGAGAGTTCGTTTAAACGGTATAGCTCATCACGCCTCAGCATAAACCTGACTTTTGCTGCCGTGTCAGGATTCTGCTCATATTCTATGTAGCCGGCTCGTTGGAGTATTTGCAAGGCTGCGTTGACACGTACAGGGAAGTGGTGGTATGCCGTGCAGAACTTATCAATATTGAACTCGAAAAGGTGTCCTGCCCCGCTACCAACGCCTATCTGGTAGAAATAGGCAAGCTCGTCGTAGACCTCACGGATAAAGTCTTTTGGCGGAAAAGTGTCGTCTATACGTTTCCTCAGCCTTGCTCTGTCACTGTTGTTGTGCAATAATACCGCATAGGCTTTCTTGCCGTCACGTCCGGCACGTCCCGCCTCTTGGAAATAGGCTTCCAGACTTGAGGGATGGTCAATATGTATTACAATCCTTACGTCAGCCTTGTCGATTCCCATGCCGAAAGCGTTCGTGGCAACCATAATCTGAAATTTACCTGATTGCCATTCTTCTTGTCTCTGGTCCTTCACCGCAGGTTCGAGTCCTGCGTGATAGAATGTGGCAGACAATCCTTCGGAATTGAGACTTTTATTCAGCATCTCCGCAATCTCCTTACACCGCTTCCTGCTTCTCACATATACTATTGCGCAGCTTCGCATAAGATGTAGGATATGTATAAGCTCAGCATTCTTGTCGGTTGCCGTGCGTACCACATAGGCGAGGTTCTTCCGTTCGAAACTCATCCGGAAGACATTCTTCTCCTTGAAGCACAGCCGTTCTTGGATGTCGTCTATGACTTCGGGCGTGGCAGTGGCAGTCAGTGCCAGTATGGGAGCGGATGGGATAAGCTTTCGGATATTTGATATCTCCAGATATGCTGGTCTGAAGTCGTACCCCCACTGGCTGATGCAGTGCGCCTCGTCCACGGTAATGAAGCTGATGCGCATTCTCTTGAGCTTTATCTGAAAGATGTCGGATGATAGTCTCTCTGGTGATATATACAAGAGCTTTATGTTTCCGAAGATACAATTCTCAAGAGTGGTGATAATCTCATCCCGTGTCATCCCAGAATAGATGGCACACGCTTTTATACCTTGCCGGATCAGGTTGTCAACCTGATCTTTCATTAAGGCAATGAGTGGAGTTATGACAATACAAGTACCCTGCTTGGATAGAGCCGGGACTTGGAAAGTCAACGACTTTCCTCCGCCAGTAGGCATAAGTCCCAGGGTATCCCTGCCTTCACCGATACTCTCGATAATTTCACGTTGAATGCCACGGAAACTATCATATCCCCAATATCGATGGAGAATGTCTAAATATTTGTCCATCAGTCTTCTTCCGCAGGACGTATCGCCTCAATCTGTAACTGTACGGCACCTCTTTTGAAAACGTTGTCTTCTATCGTATATGCTATGTCGAATGAACGTTTTGACTTGATGTATCTGGCTGATGCACTTTGTCCGAATGCGATGCCGTTCATCACATTGTTTGATCGTGAGTCTACGAGTTCCAGTTTGATATGTTCCTGCTCTCTTCCAACAACCTTGCTGGTGCCAAAGTCATAGACATCCTCTGTACAGAAGAGAGGCTTTGGATTGTCAGGACCGAATGGTGCGAATTTCTTCAAGTCGCTATGTAGGCGTTTTGTAATATCCTTGAAGTCAATCTTTGCGTCGATGTCGAGTATTGCTTCCGTCTGTTCCGGCTCAATATGCTCTTCGACATATTTCTGGAAACGGTTGCGGAACTCTTGTATGTCATCCCATCTCAGAGTCAGTCCTGCGGCGTATGTGTGTCCTCCGAAGTTAAGCAGCAGGTCGCGGCAGCTCTTTATGGCTGAATAGATATCAAATCCTGCCACACTCCGCGCGGAGCCTGTCGCAAGGTTCTCGTCACGGGTAAGCACTACCGTCGGGCGGAAATAGATTTCCGTAAGTCGTGATGCGACAATGCCTATGACGCCTTTCTTCCAGTTCTCGTCATAGAGCACAATACTTGACTGGTGTTTCTGGTTTTCCAAGCGAGCAACAATCTGGTTGGCTTCCTCTGTCATCTGCCGGTCAACATCCTTACGTTGCTCATTGTACTCATCAATGTGCTTGGCTGCTTTCAACGCTTGGTTGAAGTCGCGCTCTACAAGCAGGTCAACGGTTTCCTTACCGTTCTCCATGCGTCCTGATGCGTTGATGCGCGGACCAATCTTGAAGATGATGTCGCTCATTGAGATCTCCCTGCCATTGAGACCGCACACGTCAATAATCGCTTTCAGACCGATGCTCGGGTTCTGGTTCAACTGCTTCAATCCGTGGAATGCCAAGATGCGGTTCTCGTCAACAACCGATACAAGGTCAGCCGCTATGCTCACGGCACAGAAGTCGAGTAGGGGGATGAGCCGGGAGAATGGTATTCCATTGTTCTTTGCGAATGCCTGCATGAATTTAAATCCAACGCCGCAACCGCAAAGCTCCTTAAAGGGGAAAGTGTCGTCTTTCCGTTTCGGGTTGAGGATTGCCACGGCGGGCGGCATCTCCTCATCCGGCACATGATGGTCGCAGATGATAAAGTCGATGCCAATGCTCTTGGCATACGTAATCTCTTGGACAGCCTTGATGCCGCAATCAAGGATGATAATCAATTTAACACCGGTTTCTTTCGCGTAGTTTATTCCTTTCTGGCTTACTCCATATCCTTCGTCATAGCGGTCTGGAATATAATAGTCAATATTGGAATAATACTGCCTTAGAAACTTGTACACCAACGCCACAGCCGTACAACCATCTACGTCATAGTCACCATAGACTAAAATACGCTCTTTGCGTCCCATCGCATCATTCAGTCTGTCTACCGCAGCATCCATATCTTTCATTAAGAATGGATTGATAAGGTCGGCAAGCTGTGGACGGAAATACCTCTTGGCTGCCGACTCGGTGGTGATGCCGCGTCGGATAAGCAATGAGGCCAGTACCGGGCTTATGCTCAGTTTCTCGCCAAGCTCATTGGCTGCCTTCTGCTGTTCTGGTGTCGGTGGTTCGTAATTCCATTTAAATTGCATTTATATTGTTTTTTATTATATTCCTGTCCAAAGGTTGGGGCGTCTCTGAGACCTGTAGGAAAGCTAAAGCCACTTTTCCCCAATATAATTTGGGGTCAAAGATACAAATAAGACACTAAACTACAAAATAATATTGTATTTATTTTTGTTTTTTTGAACGAAATCAACAAAAAAAAGAGGGAGGCTTCTGAAGTGAACTTCGCCATCCCTCTCTCTAACTCTTAAATTCCTAACTTCTTGCGGATATCCTTTGGAATTGCATTCTTGTTGATAAGGAAGTCCATGGTCTTGCCAGCCACGAACGCCTTCGTCATATACCATGTGCCTTTATAGTCACCATACTCACCCCAGGAGTTCTTTACCATGTAATACTCTTTGCCGTTCTGGTCTTTTGCCAGACCGTAGATATGCATGCCATGGTCATCGGTGAGCTCCCAGTTGTCGAAACCATCCTGACGGAACTGCTGTGTCGGAACGATCTCCGGAGCGTTGACACCTAAGGAGTCAAGCTTGCTCTTCTTCTCTGTAGACGATAGTTTCAGCCAACGTGCGGCATCACTGCCAGTGAGTGACTGAGCTTTCTTTGTGTCGTATAGTATTCCCAGTCCCTTGCGAGTGAACCCTTCCTCACTAACGTCGCCTCCCCATGCGATGGTATAGCCGTTGTCAAGTGCGTTGTCAATGATTCGCATCATCTCATCCATCGGGACATTGTAGCTCTGATCCCAGCGCCAGTTGTCTTGTACCTCAACGGCAAACTTGGTATAGAAAGGATGGTGTGTATAGCTCGTAATGCTTACGTAGTCGTTGAGGTCTATGCCGAGGCTTGCCATGAAAGTCTTCGGGGTATATTTCTTACCTTCATATACAAACTCCTCCGGACATTTGCCGAGGTAAGAGTCGATGATACCCTGCAAACCAGGTTTCCATTGGTTGCTGATTTTCTTTGCCTTGTTCTTTGCGATGGCATCAACATACGGTTCCATGACAGAGAAGAACTCATTGAAGTTGGCAAGTGAGTCACCCTGCATAGTACCAGGCAGAGGCATAGCTGTCTCAGGGCAGATGCCATGTTCCTTCATGATAATAAGTACGTCACCGGCGCTTCCACCTTGTGAGAACTGACTGTCGCCATGCATGCGTACTGTTAGTACGGCTCTGTCCATGTAGTCTTTGTTGGCGATAAACATCTCGCAGAGGTCATACGTCTTTCCAGTCTTCTTTAAGATCTCACTCTCAAAGAAGGAGAGGGTAGAGTATGCCCAGCATGTACCTGAGCGGTTTTGGTCTTTGATACTCGTGATAGGCAACGCCTTCACAGTTGTGAACACAGGTTTGTTTGACTTTGTTGAGTCAGAGTCTTGTGCTTTTGCGCCTGTTGCTATTAAGGCAAGCAGCACCATTGTCAATAGTTTTCTCATATTCTTTAATTATTAATGTATATTCTCACTAACGGCTAACAACTAGAAACTAACAACCAGAAACTAACAACCGACACCCGCCATAGCCTCCTCAACATCTTTCGGATGGTATGGTATGCGGTCTTTCCCGAGGAAGCGGCAACCGTCCGCGGTGATAAGCACATCGTCTTCGATACGTATGCCTCCGAAGTCCTTGTATGTCTCCAGCATGTCGAAATTCAGGAACTCCGCACAATGACCGCTGTTGCGCCAGTCATCGATGAGTGCCGGAATAAAATAGATGCCAGGCTCGTCGGTGACGACAAATCCTTCCTCTAACCGGCGTCCCATACGCAGGCAGTTGGTGCCGAATTGTTCAAGGTTCGGACGTGTCTCGTCATCGAAGCCGACATATATCTGTCCGAGACCTTCCATGTCGTGTACGTCCATTCCCATCATGTGACCGAGACCGTGTGGCAGGAACATCGCGTGTGCGCCGGCATTGACGGCTTCATCGACGTCACCTTTCATCAGTCCAAGCTCTTTCAGACGCTCTGTCATCAGACGGCATACGGCAAAATGTACGTCCATGTATCTCACACCCGGCTTTGCCACATTAAGTACGTAGTCATGGCATTCCTCTACTATCTTGTAGATATCCAACTGGCGTTGGGTGAATCTGCCGTTGACGGGGAATGTGCGGGTGTTGTCGGAGCAATAGTGATTGATAGTCTCTGCACCGGCATCGCAGAGTGCGAGCCTTCCCGATTCCAGCAATGCCATGGAGGGATTGCCGTGCATGATCTCTCCATGTTGGGAGAATATCGTGGCGAAGCTTACCTGTGCCCCGTATGAGTGTGCTATGCCGTCGACCTGTCCACCTACATATTTCTCGGTGACGCCAGGGCGTGTGATACGCATTGCCGTGGTGTGCATCTTATAGCCTATCTCGGCGGCTCGTTCCAGCTCTTCGATTTCCTCTTGTGTCTTGGTCGAGCGCATCTTCACCACAGCCTTGATGAGGTCTGTTGACGCGGATTCTTTTTGTTGTGCGGGATGAATACCCAACAGCTCCATAATCTGAATCTTCGTGTCATGGCGGTAAGGTGGAAGGAAGTGAATGGTACGGTTGGCGCGAATGGCTTCCGAGCAGATCTTCTTGAGAGCAGCCATCGGAGCACTATTGGCTACGCCAACCTGTGCCGCCATGTCGGCGACACTGTCTACAGAGCCGTACCATACGATGTCGTCTATGTCAATGTCGTCACCGATGAGTGTCTCTGTGTCGTTTTCCACATCTATTACGCCTACCAGTCCGTCTCTCTTCTGTCCGAAGTAATACAGGAACGAGGAGTCCTGCCTGAAAGGATAATATGCGTTGGCGGGATAGTTGCATGGAGCCTCATTATTACCGAATAATATTATAATGCCGTCTTTTACAAGCTGTTTCAGCTCGGTGCGGCGGCTGATATATGTCTCTTTACTAAACATGACCCAGTAAAAACTAATACGTTAAACTTAAAACCAAAGTATTCAATTTGCAAATTTAAATAAAAATTCTGAGAATATGCGCCATTCTCCATAAAAATCTTTGGTATTTCTCTCGTTTATACTTATCTTTGCATCCGATTAATAAATAAATATCAAGTTGTTATGATTAAAATCACATTCCCCAATGGCGATGTTCGTGAGTACGAGCAGGGTGTCACTGGTTATCAAATCGCCGAGAGCATCTCACCGGCTCTCGCCCGCAACGTTGTATCTTGCGGTGTCAATGGTGAGACAATAGAGCTCAACCGACCAATCAATGAGGATGCCACCATCAATCTCTATAAGTTTGAGGATGAGGAAGGCAAGCACACATTCTGGCATACCTCAGCCCACTTGCTGGCAGAGGCATTGAAGGAGTTGTATCCGGGAATACAATTCGGTTTCGGACCAGCTGTGGAGAACGGTTTCTTCTATGATGTCATGCCGAAGGACGGTGTGGCTATCAGTGAGAACGATTTCCCGAAGATTGAGGCTAAGATGATGGAACTGGCTAAAAAGGACGAGCCAGTGGTTCGCAAGGAGATCAGTAAGGCTGATGCTTTGAAGGAGTTTGGCGAAGACGGTCAGACCTATAAGTGCGAGCACATTGACCAGGACTTGGAAGACGGAACAATCTCCACATACACACAGGGTGCCTTCACCGACCTTTGCCGTGGTCCACACCTCGTAAGCACTGGCCTTATCAAGGCTGTGAAAATCACCAGTGTGGCAGGAGCGTTCTGGCGTGGTGACGCTGAGCGTGAGCAGATGACACGTATCTACGGTATCACCTTCCCAAAGAAGAAGATGCTCGATGAGTATCTTGTCATGCTGGAAGAGGCAAAGAAGCGCGACCATCGTAAGATTGGCAAGGAGATGGAGCTGTTTATGTTCTCTGAGCGTGTAGGCAAAGGTCTGCCTATCTGGTTGCCAAAGGGCACCGAGCTTCGTTTGAGGTTGCAAGACATGCTTCGTAAGATTCAGAAGAACTTCGGCTATCATGAGGTTATTACCCCGCATATCGGCGGAAAGAACCTATATGTCACATCAGGTCACTATGCACATTATTCCAAAGACGCCTTCCGCCCGATCACCACACCGGAGGAGGATGAGGAGTATATGCTCAAGCCGATGAACTGTCCTCACCACTGTGAGGTGTTCGCTTGGAAGCCGCGCTCATATAAAGACCTGCCATTGCGTATCGCAGAGTTTGGTACGGTATATCGCTATGAGAAGAGCGGCGAGCTTCACGGACTGACCCGTGTGCGCTCGTTCACACAGGATGATGCGCATATCTTCTGCCGTCCAGACCAGGTGAAGGGTGAGTTCCTCCGCGTGATGGACATCATCCAGGCTGTGTTCTCCATATTCCATTTCGACAATGTAGAGGCTCAGATCTCTCTTCGTGATCCTAATGACAAGGTGAAGTATATTGGCTCTGACGAGGTATGGGCAGAGAGTGAGCAGGCTATCATCGATGCCTGCAAGGAGAAAGGACTTGAGGCAAAGGTCGAATATGGTGAGGCGGCATTCTATGGACCAAAGCTCGACTTTATGGTGAAAGATGCCATCGGACGTCGCTGGCAGTTAGGTACCATACAGGTTGACTACAACCTGCCGCAGCGATTCAAGCTGGAGTATACGGCTGAGGACAACACCAAGCAGACACCGGTGATGGTACACCGTGCGCCGTTTGGCTCCATGGAGCGTTTCACCGCCGTGCTTATCGAGCATACTGCCGGTCACTTCCCATTGTGGCTTACACCTGACCAGGTTGCCATATTGCCTATATCGGAGAAGTACAACGACTATGCCAAGGAGGTGCAGAAGTTCTTCGACTCACAGGGTGTACGTGCCAATGTCGATGACCGCAATGAGAAGATTGGACGTAAGATCCGTGACAACGAGCTGAAGCGTGTTCCTTATATGGTTATTGTTGGTGAGAAAGAGGCTGCCGAGGGACTTGTCTCTATGCGTAAGCAGGGTGGCGGCGAGCAGGCAACCATGACTAAGGAAGAGTTTGCTAAGCGCATCAACGACGAGGTCGCTGAGATGCTGAAGGCAACAAACCTTAAGCCGAGAGACTAATTTGTGGTTTTACAATAAACAAAGAGAGTGGGGAACCGAAGGCTCCCCACTCTCTGTTTATGCTCTTTTTTATTCATTCCAGATAATCTTGTTGGCACTCATGTAACCCATGTAGTCGCCGTTGCGGTCGTAGACCCTATACCAAGAGTCACCAGGACGTCCGCTGAAGAGAATGTCAGAGCCATCCCTTACTTTCTTGACGATGCTGTAACGTGTGCCGGGGCCGCTACGAACATTGGTATAGCCTCCTTCACGTACAACAATACCCCAGCGCTTGTGAACGCGTGGCTGAGGAGCCGATCGACGGCTGCTTACCACCTTACTGGCATGAATATAGCCGATAGGCTCGCCATAGTCGGCGTAAACCCTGTACCAGTTGCCCTTGCCGCGGGAATACAGAATCTCGGAACCGTCCCTCCGCTTCTGTATAATACTATAGTTAGTACCTGGACCGCTACGAATGTTGGTGTAACCGTCCTCATCTCTGATGTAGCCCCAAGTCTGTGCAACCATTGGCACGGCTATAAACAAGGCTACCATTGCAATAAAGAACTTTTTCATGATTAATAGAGTTTTAGTTATAATAACTGCCACAAAGATACGGATAAACTGGCAAAAAACAAAATAAAAATCAAAGAAATGCTTACGTTGTTACAACTATTTTCTGAAAGCATTGATATTGGAATGGAAGATGTATGCTTTAGCCTGTCTATAT
>FLNX01003045.1_pt1 | contig 52918 bp, 43 predicted proteins | sample 1140341 | NCBI WGS metagenome assembly FLNX01 (sample SAMEA3878208, study PRJEB12797) | bioreactor metagenome | biome: Moose rumen | place: Sweden | collected 2011-10
GGAGCAGACGATGGAGACGCTTGACGAGAAAGTTTCTTCTTTGTTGGGTGACTACGAGAATGTCATTGTCGATTTGGCCAACACCATCCCGTCCCTTTCCGACCGTGACCAAATCGAATCGGTCGTGGTCGGCATGGGTAAACGGATAGGCGCGGACAACCTCCTCTACTACGCGACTGTCGAGCAGATTTGGGAGGGTGGGACGCTCATCTCGAACACAGGGTGGAAGGCTCCTTCCAATTTCGACATGCAGGGCAGGGAGTGGCACAGGAACGCGATAGCGAACCGCTCGAAAATAAGCTATACAATTCCGTTCGTGGACGCGAATACCGGAAAGCTGATAGTCACGATTAGCCGCGCCGTCTTGGATTCTTCCGGCGGTGTCGTCGGAGTGAGCGCGATGGACTTGGTGCTTGACGGGTTGTCAAAGACAGTGAGCGGGATAAATGTTTCGGCGAACAGCAAAATGCGAATCGTCACCAAAGACGGAATGTACGTGACTCACAGTGATTCCGCATTGATAATGAAAAAAAACTATTTCGATGATTTCAAATCTGTTTCGTATTCTAAAACTTCCTATCTCGACGGAACCGAGAGGGCGTTCATGGAAGGCGGGATGTTCTATGGTGTCAGGAAAATCGGCGACACCGATTATTTCGTAGTCACGGAAGGTCCTATCTCCGACTTCTCTTCTGAATACATGAAGATAATAAGGAACGTTTTCATCGCCCTTCTTGTCATAATTGTCGCTTTGATTGTCATGGACGTGCTCATAACGAAGCGCGTTTCAAGCCATTTCAAGGAGCTTGTCGATGGATGCGAGTACCTGGCGAAAGGCGACTTCACGAAGTCCCATCCCGATTATCTTACGACCGAGGCATCCCTGCTTTCGAAGGGGTTCAACTCGTTCTCCCACAACATCGGCTCCTTGGTCCGAACCATCAGGGGCGCATCGTCAACAATACAGAACGTCTCCAGCAGCCTTTCCGAGAACTCCGCTGAAATCCGGGATTCCGTTTCCATGACGGAAAGCGCGATAAAAGAGGTCAATGTCAGCATAGAAAACCAGAGCAGAGCCATCCGCGCAGTTAACGATGCGGTCGTCCAGGTCTCCCAGAAGACGAAATCGCTGGATTCTGAAATTGAGACGCAGAACAGCCTCATAATCTCTTCGTCCTCCAACATCGAGGACATGATGAACAGGTTTTTCGACATAACGAAGACCGCCGAATCAATGTCCGTCAAGGTCGGCTCCATCATGGACTCGTCTTTCGCGAACTCTGCCGCGCTCAAGAAGTCGGTCGGGCAGATACAGGAAGTGCAGTCGGAATCCGGCGCGCTCCTTGAGATGAACACTGTCATTTCGTCGGTCGCGAGCCAGACGAACCTGTTGGCCATGAACGCTGCGATAGAGGCCGCCCATGCAGGGGAGGCCGGAGCGGGATTCGCCGTTGTCGCGGATGAAATCAGGAAGCTCGCCGAGACGACGAGCAAACAGGCGAAAGATTCGAGCGCGTCCCTCAAGGCGATTCAGAGTAAAATCAACGAAATCTCAGAGTCGTCGCTGGATGTCGAACGGTCGTTCGAATCCACAATCGGGGAAATCAAGAACTTCGAGGAGACGATGAACACTCTTTCACAGACTGTCACGGAGCAGGGGAGCAGGGCGAAGGAGATTCTCAACTCTCTGTCCGACATAAAAGACAGCTGCACGAACGTCAAGGACAACGCCGCCGTCATAGCGAACGCGACAGAGCAGGTCTCCTGCAACTGCGAGTCGCTTTCCTCGATTCAGGAGGAGGTCGATTCCGGGCTGCGCTCTTGCGATTCCGCTTCCAAGAGACTTTCCACTACGTCCGAGAGCATGTCTAGGATTTCCGAGGATGCCCGGAAGTCAGTCGGTGCGCTTTCGGATGCTGTCAGCCTCTTCACTGTTTAGTGTTCATCGATAATGCGGAAAAGACTAAGCAGAAAGCTCTAACGCAGAAAACGAAAAAACGGACTTGCCAGAAGTTTGGGCTTCAAATGGCAAGTCCGTTTTCGTTTCGAGGCTAGTCGGTGGAGCTTGTGCCCACCAGTTCATAGCCGATTTCCTTTAGTGTCTTAGCCAACGCGTTTGTGTCGAGCGGTTCCTCGCTCTCGACTGTGCAGATGCCGGTCTTGTGCGAGGACTTGACCGACTTGACTCGGAAGTTGTTCCGTATCGCGTCGTTCACGTGGCTCTCGCACATGGAGCACATCATGCCGTCAATCTCAAGGGTTGTGGTGTGAAGCCCCTTCTCTGTCATGCCGGCATGGCAGCTTCCGTGGCAGTGGGCGCAGTCTCCGCCGCACGATGATTTTCCTTTTTTCTTGTTCCTCACAAGGCTTGCGATGATGGCCGCGACGGCGGCCACCAGGACAAACGCGACTGCTAGCGTCCCCATCATTTGCCAACTTTAGCTGAAAGAGTCGTCGCTTCGCTGTACTTCTTGATGAAGAGCATGTAGACCATGCAGGCGAGGGCGGCGAGAGAGAATACCAGGCCGACGATGTTCATGTCGCCCGTGAAGATTCCTCCAATCTGGTTCACCAGGAAGGCGATTACATAGGCGAAGCCGCACTGGTAGCCGATTGCGAACCATGTCCACTTGGCGTTGTTCATCTCGCGCTTGATGGCTCCGATTGCGGCGAAACAAGGCGCGCAGAGCAGGTTGAAGACGAGGAACGAGAATCCCGCGACCGATGTGAATGCCTGTGACATCGCCTGGTAAGCCGTGAGCTCTCCGCTGCCGTACAGGATTCCCATCGTGCCGACGATGTTCTCCTTCGCCACGAGTCCCGTGATGGAAGCGACCGCGGCCTGCCAGTTTCCCCAGCCCAAAGGCGCGAAAATCCATGCGATGCAAGAACCGATTTTGGCGAGGATTGAAGAGTCCAGCTGGTCTTCAGAGAGCATTCCGAATCCTTCTTCCGTCCAGCCGAAGAAACTTGTGAACCATACGATGATTGTCGAAAGGAGGATGATTGTTCCAGCTTTCTTGATGAACGACCAGCCGCGCTCCCACATTGAGCGGAGGACGTTTCCGATTGTCGGCAGGTGGTAGGCTGGAAGCTCCATTACGAACGGAGCCGGGTTGCCTGCGAACATCTTCGTCTTCTTGAGCATGATTCCTGAGATGACGATTGCCGCCATGCCGATGAAGTAGGCTGATGTGGCCACCCATGCGGCACCGCCGAATATCGCTCCCGCAATCATCGCGATGAACGGCACTTTCGCACCGCAAGGAATGAATGTCGTCGTCATGATTGTCATGCGGCGGTCGCGTTCGTTCTCGATTGTGCGGCTCGCCATAATGCCTGGAACTCCGCAGCCGGTTCCGACGAGCATCGGGATGAACGATTTCCCTGAAAGACCGAATTTGCGGAAGATGCGGTCGAGGACGAACGCGATTCTCGCCATGTATCCGCAGGCTTCGAGGAATGCCAAGAGAAGGAAGAGGACGAGCATCTGCGGAACGAATCCGAGAACCGCTCCGACACCAGCCACGATTCCATCGAGTATGAGGCCTGAGAGCCACTCTGCGCATCCGATTTTTTCGAGAAGTGAGCCGATGAGGACGGGAACGCCAGGAACCCACACTCCGTATTCGGCTGGGTCAGGCTCGTCGAATCCTTTTTCCGCGAAGTAGCCGACAGCGTCCTTGAATGAAACCGGGTTCACGTCGTCGTCGGCGTCTTCCGGCACAGAGTCGAAATAGACCGTGATTTCTCCGTCTTCAAGAGTTTCCTCGTCGACAGTCGCATATTTGACTTCGTTCGCTTCTGGAACGAATGACTCCAGTTCCGCGATTTTCGCGCCCGCGTCGAAGTCCTCGGCTTCCGTGTCCAATCCGGCGAAAGCGTCCACGGCCGTGACGGCCGCTCCGTAGTTTTCCGCTTCCTCCTCGTACGCAGGCGTGCCGATTCCAAAGAGGTGCCAGCCGTCTCCGAAGAGTCCGTCGTTCGCCCAGTCCGTCGCGCTCGCACCGATTCCGACCATCGAAATCCAATAGACGAGGAACATGATGACAGCGAAAATCGGGAGTCCGAGCCACCTGTTCGTCACGATTCTGTCTATTTTGTCCGATGTGGAAAGTTTTCCGACATTCTGTTTCTTGAAGCTCGACTTGAGGATGTTCGCGATGTAGATGTATCTCTCGTTCGTTATGATGCTTTCCGCGTCGTCGTCAAGCTCCTTCTCCGCGGCCTTGATGTCCGTCTCCACGTGTTCGAGCGTGGCCTTGTCCACTTTGAGGGATTCGAGAACCTTGTCGTCGCGCTCGAAAACCTTTATGGCGTACCATCTCTGCTGCTCCTCCGGGAGCGTGTGCACGACGGCCTCTTCGATGTGGGCGATCGCGTGCTCGACAGGACCTGCGAACGTGTGCTGCGGAATTGTCTTGGTCTCTTTCGCGGCCTTTATCGCTTCCTCTGCCGCTTCCATCACACCAGTTTCCTTGAGCGCGGAAATCTCGACTATTTTGCAACCGAGCTGCCTTGAAAGCTCTTCCGTGTTGATTTTGTCGCCGGATTTCTTCACCAAATCCATCATGTTCAGCGCGATGACGACCGGGATTCCAAGCTCAACGAGCTGCGTCGTGAGGTAAAGGTTCCTCTCTAGGTTCGTCGCGTCGACGATGTTGAGTATCGCGTCGGGTCTTTCCCCGACGAGGTAGTTTCTGGCGACGACCTCCTCAAGCGTGTAGGGGGAGAGGGAGTAGATTCCAGGAAGGTCCGTGATGACCACGCCGTCATGCTTCTTGAGTTTTCCCTCCTTCTTTTCCACCGTGACTCCCGGCCAGTTTCCTACGAACTGGTTCGAGCCTGTGAGGGCGTTGAAGAGCGTCGTCTTTCCCGCGTTCGGGTTTCCCGCCAATGCTATTCTCAAGTCCATCTTGTTCTCCTATTCAATCTCAATCATTTCTGAGTCTTCTTTTCTGAGCGAAAGTTCGTAGCCCCTGACCGTGACCTCGATGGGGTCTCCAAGCGGCGCCACTTTCCTGATGTACACATCAGCGCCTTTTGTAACGCCCATGTCCATTATCCTGCGCTTGACAGCTCCTTCTCCGTGGAGTTTGACTACTTTGACGGTTTCGCCAATTTTCGCTTCACGCAATGTTCTCATCTATGAATACCTCCAATTTATGACAAAACGATTTTTTTGAATCTCTTCCGAAATCAGACCATTATTCTTCTAGCCATGTCTTCGTTGATTGCGACTCTCGATTCTTTCACCTTGACTATCAAATTTCCCGATAGAGAATTCACTACGGCGACAGTTCCTCCGACTGTGAAACCAAGATTTGCCAGATGACGCTTCACCTCGTCGCTGCCGCCTATTTTTTTTACGATTTGCTCCTCTCCTTGGGGTGCTAATGCTAAAGGAATCATCATTTACTCCTTGTTTGTTGTGTTTAATTAATATATGTTAGTTCATGATAACTTTCAATACTTATTGATAACTAGATTGCAATAATTTCGGGTGCAACTCTGCTTTGTACATTTCCTTTGACTTTGCGTGAATGTAATCTATAATTGAATTAATGCTCTCGTAACGGTTCATTAAAAAAAGTAGGTACAAGGATGAGGATAACAAAAAAATACATTGATGCGGTTTTCATAATCCTTGCGCTCGTGGGGATTTTGACGGGAATCGGCATTCTCACGTTCGGTTATTACGATTTCATAAAGACTGTCAAGGACAGTCGCGTGGTTCGTCCGTCGTCTCTCTCCAAGGATGTCCTGTTCATCGGCTCCTACAGCGAAAGCTATCCGTACACCAGGGAACAGATGAGGGGATTCAACAGGGTGTTCGGAAGGTACGGGATTCCCTACGACAGCGCGTTCATGGACACGAAGGTCTACAATACCGAAGAGAACGTGGGCAACTTCTACAAGACGATAAAATACAAGATGTCTGTCCATGAGCCGTACAAGGCCATAATCGTCGGCGACGATCCCGCCTTGGATTTCGTCATGAAGCACTACGACGAGCTTTTCAGCGGGGTGCCGATTGTGTTCCTGGGGGCGAACGACGAGAGGCTGGCGGAAGAGGCGGCCTTGAAGCCGATGGTGACAGGCTCCACCGAGCACATCGCTTTCGATTCTATTTTCGCGAACATCGAGCGGCTCTTCCCGAACGTGAAGAACATAGCGGTCATATACGACGACTCCAACCAGACGACAGTGGGGTGCAGGGACCAGTTCTTCAGGTTCATCAAGGGCAGGAATCTTGGATGCATAGAAATCCACACGAGGCTCATGTGCCAGATCGACATCATCGAAAAGATTCGCGGACTGTCCGACGACACCGTGATTTTCAATGTCGGAATGTACAACGATTCTGACGGGCACAAGTATTCGATAACGGAGAGCGCCGACATTATGACGAGCAATTCGTCAGTGCCTTGTTTCACGATGGTGTACGAGACAATCGGAAGGGGAATCCTCGGCGCGACCATATTCGACATATCGGCTGCCGCGGAGTACACCGCCCGGACTGTGGTGGACATACTCGGCGGAGCGGACGTGTCTAAAATCCCCCTCAGGACCGACATCGGATCGGATTTGATTTTCGACTGGAACGTGATGAAGAGATTCGGTTTGGACGTGGATGAACTCTCGTCCGACGCGTCCGTGATAAACGTCCCGAAAGGCTACATCGCTGAGTATTCGTTCATCTTCTATCCGACTGTGCTCGTGGTTACGTCCCTCATGGTCCTTCTGATGATTCTATTCGTCTATACGATGCACATCAGAAAAATAAGGAAGAAACTGGAATTCCAAGTCTCCCACAATATGCTCACGAAACTTCCAAGCCGCTCTATGGCGTTGTCCAGGATAGAGGCCCTCATGGAGCAGGGGACGGAATTTTCCGTGGTGATGCTCGACATAGAGGAATTCCGGGTGGTGAACGACTACTACTCGCAGGAATTCGGCGACAGGATGCTTGTCGAGATGGCCGAGCGTCTCCGCTCTCTTTCGTCTTCGTGGAAATTCGAGGCGTTCAGTTTCGCGGGGGATGAATTCACTCTTGTGCATACGTCGGGACACATACAGGAGGACGGATTCGAGATTAGCGCACTGCGGGATGCGTTGTCCATGCCGTTCTGCGCGGACGAGAATCCGATTTTCGTCAAGACAGCGATAGGGATAATCAACTCCGATATCGTCCACCCCGCTGCCGAGGACTATCTCATAAACGCCGAAATCGCGATGTACGAGGCGAAGAAAATCGGTTCGAACAAGAATGCGCTCTTCACGCTGGAGATGAGGAAGGCGATTGAGAAGAGGCACAACATCGTGCGCGACGTGGAATTCGCGTGCGAGAACGACGGGTTCTTTGTCGTGTTCCAGCCGCAGGTGATAACGAAGGACGACAGCGTTTTCGGGTACGAGGCGCTGACGAGGCTTCGGCTGGAGGACGAAAACGGGAAAATTCGCATTGTCTCTCCTGTGGATTTCATTCCCGTCGCGGAAAAGAGCGGATACATAGCCAAGATAGGCAGAATCATAACCGAAAAGACGATTTTGGCGATGGTCAACTGGCGGAACAACGGAATGAAGCTCCGCAAGGTCTCCATAAATTTCAGCGCGGCACAGATAGCAGACATCGGTTATGTGTCGTATCTGGAGGAGCTTCTGAAAAAGCACAACATCGCTCCCAAACTTATCTGCATAGAAATCACCGAGAGCCTTTTCCTCGGAAACAGGAAGCAGGCGACCGAGCTTTTCGAGCAGTTCAAGAAACTCGGCGTGCAGCTCGCCCTCGACGATTTCGGCACTGGATATTCCTCTCTCAGCTACTTGGCTTATCTGCCGGTTGACATAGTGAAAATCGACAAGACGATGGTGGACAACTACCTTTCCGTTCCCGACAAGTCCGTGTTTGTGGAGAACATCGTGAATCTCGTCCATTCTCTGAACATGAAGCTGATTGTGGAGGGAATCGAGACCAAGTGGCAGTACGACAAGATAAAGATGCTCGGCGGCGACTACATACAGGGATATTTTTTCAGCAAGCCGATTCTTCCTGATGAAGTCGAGACGTTCAAGGTCAATATCTCCAATGATTCGTGATGGTCTCGACTTCTTCCGGCGTCTTTCTGCCTTGTCCTACTTCAGGCACTCCCTGACCCATTCGATGAAGTTCCCTGTCGAAGTTCCCTTCCTCTCGGCTTCCGTGTGGTAGAGTCCCCAGACTTCCGTGAAGTCTACCGACTCCAAATCGTTCCCGTAGTTTTCAAGGGCGAGAGCGTACGCCATTTCCGTGCTGATTGCCGTATCCCCCTGGAAGATTCCCGCATGGATTCTCCAGTATTTAGCGACTTTCGAGGTCCTGTATCCAGGGTAGGCTTCGCTGAGGTAGTACATCGGATTGTACATGTTCTGCCTCTCTGCCGTTGTAGAGCCGAGCGCGTCTTTTTTAGCGATGTCGGCTTCGTACTCGGACGCGAGCTTTGAGCTGCTTTCCTTCAGCACTTTCGCCATGTATTCGTCGAAGTGCAGGCCTTTGCCGTCTCCGAGTCCGAAAAGCGTGTTCTCTGGCTGGCTTTTGTCCATGCTGTCGAACGCTCCGACGTTTTTCTGGAGCTGCTTGGCGTTTCTCATGAACGCTTCGACGCTTGCGATTTTTGCCGTGTTGGTCTTTGCGTCGTAGAGAACCCACTTCTCGTTTTTGTTCAGCGCGTCGATGTATGATTCGGCGGTCTCGTAAGTTCCGCTCAAGTCCACGTTGCCTGTGTTGCAGGTTTTCCTGCTGAATCCGTCCATGTTCTCCGCAGAAACCGGCCTTTCCGTTGCCGCTCCGATTCCCTGCGGTCCCCTCGGTTTCCAGTCCAGCGTTGAATCTTTCGACAAGGTTGTCCACGCTTCGAGCCTGATAAGCTTCGAGTCGAATTTCCTTGAGATTGACGTGGCCGATCATGTCCGTGTCCCTGTCGTAGACGGCGAGGCCCGGATAACATACCATGCGGCGGTGCTTGGACGCATGGCGTCTTCCGGCTGCTTCCCGGAGTTCCTTCGCAGCCTGGATTCTCTTAAGGACTAGAGAATCTTCTCCATCCCGATTTTCTGCGCCTTCATTCCGATTCTTTCGTAGAATCCTACAGCGGCTTCGTTGAGCGTCCAGACGTTCAGCGTGACGTTGTAGCAGCCTTTCTCTTTGGCGAACTCGCAGACGCGCTCGTAAAGCCGTTTCCCGATTCTTTTTCCGCGTTCTCTCTCGTCCACGCAGAGGTCGTCTATGTAGAGCGTCTTCATGTCGGCCAGCAGCCTGTCGCCCTTCGTCTCTTTCAGCACGCAGAATGCGTACCCTTTGACCTTTCCGCCGTCGTCGAATACGAAGACGGGTGTCTTTTCGTCATTGAAGATTTCCTTGAGGTCTTCTTTTGAATATTTTGTCGCCAAATTGAACAAATCAGGCCTTCCGTCATGGTGGATTTTGTTGACCTGTTCAAGAAGCGAGAGCACGTCTTCCGTGTCCTTCTCTTCCGCGAATCTGATTTCTTCCATGATTCATTCCTTTTGAAATTCTATGCCGCCGCCGGTGATGGCGAGTTCGGGGTGTCGTTTCCGTTGTTGTTCATGTCGATGAGCCACAAAAGCCATCTGACTGTCTTGGGGAGGATGTCGCGTATCAGAACAGTCTCCCCGGATTTCGTTGAGGCCTTCGCTTCCTCTATCAGGTCGCTCATGAGCGGCGGAACAGCCCCAATCGCCTCTTCGGTCTCCGCTTCCGAATACTGCCGCTTTTGGATCGGGGGATTCCTTGACGCGAGGTATTCGTCAGGGTAGAACTTGCACGGCCTCCAGACTTTGCCGTCGTCTTTTCCCTTGTAGCTCGAAGCTCCAAAAAGGCGGCAGATGAACGCCCTGCCACCGTAAATCGAACAGTGGAACGGGGAGTTTTCGTTGAAGAAGAGGCAGGTGCCGTTGTCGTGCGCGAACGGAAACTCGTCCTCGGCTATCTTCATGGCGGTGAATCGCTGGTTCTCCAGGAGCCATGCCGCCATGTACAACGCCTCGCCTTCGAAGATGTCCGGCTCGAAGCCTTTGCAGCATGAGCCGCAGCCCGACGGACAGTTGAATCCGCTTTTTTTGTACCATTCGTTTTGTTCCGATGAAATGCGTTCGTACGATGCTTCCATGTCCAAAAGGGTTCCATAAACGGAAGTCCCCTCAAGTTTTTCCAAAATTCCTGAAATCTGACTCATAATTTTTGCCTGCGGGCTAGAATACTGCATGGAAACGAGTTAATCAAGAATGGACTTGTTCGGAAAACTGATGTTTCCGAACAAGCTGTCCTGAGATGCGAGAATGATACGGTTGGGAAGAATTGCCCTAGTTCAGATTTGCTCTCAAAAAGTCAATCATCGTCTTGAGGGCTGGTTCTGTGTTGAATCCGCCCCTGCCGTGTTCCGCGCCCACGAGCGAGTATCTTGTCGATGGGACTCCCGCTTTCAGGAGCGCTTCGTGCACCAAAAGGCTCTGGCTGGAAGAGACGAGGCTGTCCGAGTCTCCGTGCATGATGAGCATCGGGCATTCGTTTCCGCCGATGTATGTGAGCGGGTTCGCCTTGGCGGCTTTCTCCAAGTCCTCGTTGATTGCCTTGCCGCTGAAAACGCCGTTGACATACTGGCTTTCAGAGCTTGTGGGGGAGTGGTGGGCGGCCTTGCAGTCGTCGTCGAAGTCCATGCCGACCATAGTCAAGTCGGAAAGCCCGTAAAGGTCAATCGAAGCCTTTATGCCTGTCGAGTCCATGGCGGTGACGAGGGCCGTCATGTAGCCGCCCGCGCTGTTCCCCATGAGGGCGAGGCGTGACGTGTCTATGTTGTATTTTTCTGCGTTGTCCGAGAGGAATTTCATCGCGTCGCGGACGTCCTGGACCGCGTCGCTGTAGAAGCCGTTTCCGACGACGTGGTATTCGATGCTGGCGACCGCGAAACCGTTCTCCGCAAGATACTGCCGCTCAAGCCTGAGACTGTTCTGCGAGTCGCATCCGATGAAGCCGCCGCCCGGAATGAAAAGAACAATCGGCTGCGGGGAAGAGGCGTCGTCGTGGTACATGATGTCCATGTGGAGGTCGAGCTCCTCTCCCTTTTTGTAGCCGTCCGTGACAACCGACTTCTTGTAGACTACGGCCTTCTCTTCCTTCGCCGTGACGTTAGGAACTTCCACCGTCTTTTCGTTCTTCCAGTCGACCACTATGCTGCTTGAACTGTCCGCCTTCACCTTGATTTCCTTCGTGAGCGTCATCTTCGTTCCGTATTCGTTGACCGCCCCCTTCTCGAACGTGATGCTCTTGTCCTTGTCTTCCATGTTGCCCCCCTTCGTGATTTTCGAGTCCGACGCGCAAGAGAATGCCATGATTGCCGCTGTGGAAAGAACCGCTGTAAAAATTGTCTTGTTGATTTTCATAAGTGTCTCCTGTTTGTTTGTTTGTTTCTGAGTTGTCCGGAAACTCTTTCGCTTTACGGTCTCATGATACGACAGAGATTAAAGTCTGCATAATACTTTATTTTTTGACCGGTCTAACTTAAAATTAGAGCATGTACGAATTGCAGCAGGTGAAACTTTTTTTGAAATTCGCTGAATGCGGCTCTCTGAAAAAGGCCTCCGAGAAACTGAACATGACGCAGCCCGGTCTGAGCCGCTCCATGCGTCGTCTTGAGGAAGAACTCGGCGTTTCCCTTTTTGTCCGGACGAGCAACACGATTTCATTGAACGAAAACGGGCGCAAGGCATTGGAGCTTTTTGGGGACTTGTACGGAAAGGCCGTGGAGGTCGGAGACGCGCTCAAACTTTTCAGCGAGTCGAAACGGACTGTGAAGGTCCTCTCTCCGTCGCCGACTTTGTTCCCCGAACTGAAGCGCAGGTTCGCCATTTCGAATCCGGAATTGGAAGTCATCGCCGAGACATCGGCCTATGAGGGCATGGTGGAAGCGTTGAGGAATGGCGACTGCCAGCTGATTCAAGTTTCACATCCTGTGGAGGGCGACGATGTGTACAACGCTGTTTTCGACGAGGAGTCCCTCTGCCTTCTTCTGCCGGAGAACCACAAATTCTCTTCAAGAAAGGACGGCGTGCTGCTTTCTGAACTTGACGGAGAGACTGTCCTGGCACCGCTTGAGACCGGCTATTGGAACAACGTGACCGAGAAGTTGCTTCCGAATTCCCATTTCATCCACCAGAAAGAGAAGACTGATTTTGAGACTCTCCTCGTGTCCTCGACCCTCCCGACCTTCGTGACCGACACCATGATAGGCTCGTTCAGGGATTCCTTCAAAAAATCCGGCCGCTCGATAATCCCCCTCTTGGACGAATACCTGAACGTGACGGTCTACTGCTGCTGCCTCCTGAAAAACCGTGGACAATTTGAGAGATTCTTCTCTCTATATTAAGTGTGCCTCAAAAAACGTCAAAAAGTGGTTGACAGTATACCCCTTGTGGGTATAAGTTTTACTCCGAAAAATAAATATACCCCCTTGGGTATTGTTTTTAGGAGTGCGATTATGTCGGAAAATCAAGATATGGATGATAGAGACTGCTGCTGTGGAAAAACAGAGGAAGCGGAACCGGCCTGTCCGCACTGCACGGGGAAGCACAAGGTTCGGGACGAAGTGGAGTTCAAGACGCTCATGAACCGCCTAAAAAGAATCGAGGGGCAAGTCCGCGGTGTTGAGGGCATGCTTGAGAACAACGCATACTGCACTGACATTCTGATGCAGGTCTCCGCAATTACGAGCGCGCTCAACAGCTTCAACAAGGCTTTGCTCGCAAATCACATGAAAACGTGCGTTGCCGATGGAATCCGAAACGGCGACGAGAGCGTAATCGATGAGTTTGTCGTCACGCTTCAAAAACTGATGAAGTAGTCGATAAAACAAACCGCAGAAAACAAACCGCAAAAAAAACTTTGGAGAATATTTTATGGAACATTATATTGTTACCGGGATGACCTGTGCTGCCTGCCAGTCAAGAGTCGAAAAGGCTGTCAGCGCAGTCGCGGGCGTTGAGTCTTGTGCTGTAAATTTACTTACAAATTCCATGGGAATTACAGGAAATGCAAATCCTTCTGAAATCATAAATGCCGTTGAAAAAGCGGGCTATGGCGCGAGTTTGAAAAAAAGCGGCGCGGAAAAGAGTGCGTCTGGCGGAACATCGGCCTATGAAGATGAATTAAAAGATACCGAGACTCCAAAAATGAAAAAGCGCCTTGTCGCCTCTGTCGTTCTTCTGATTCCGCTTTTGTATGTTTCGATGGGGCACATGCTTTTGGACTGGCCGCTTCCGCCATTCCTCGACGGAAATCATGTGGCGATGGGGCTGTACGAGCTTTTGCTCTCCGCCTTCATCATGGTGATAAACCAAAAGTTTTTTGTGAGTGGCTTCAAGGGCTTACTTCACAAATCGCCGAACATGGACAGCCTTGTCGCTCTTGGCTCTGGCGCGGCGTTTGTCTACAGCGTGATTGCGCTTTTTTTGATGAGCGGCGCGGTTTTAGCGGGCGACGAGGAAAAAATCAAATATTTGATGAACCAGTTTTATTTTGAGTCCGCCGCCACGATTCTCACGCTCATCACCGTTGGAAAAATGCTTGAGGCAAAATCAAAGGGAAAGACGACTGACGCGTTGAAGTCGTTGATGAAGATGGCACCGAAAACAGCCGTGATTGTGGAGGGCGAAGGAAGTGAGCGCACTGAAAAGACCGTTCCGATTGAGCAGGTGAAAAAGGGAGACCGCTTTGCGGTGCGTCCGGGCGAGAGCATTCCTGTTGACGGAATTGTCATCGAGGGCGAGAGCGCCGTCAACGAAGCCGCACTCACAGGGGAAAGCGTTCCTGTTGAAAAAACTGTGGGAAGCACAGTTTCGGCGGCGACGATAAACACTTCGGGCTTTTTGGTTTGCGAGGCGACGAGAGTAGGCGAGGACACGACGCTTTCGGGGATTATCCGCATGGTAAGCGATGCTGCCGCCACGAAAGCTCCGATTGCAAAAATCGCCGACAAGGTTTCGGGCATTTTTGTTCCAGCGGTCATTTTGATTGCGCTCGTGACTTTTGCAGTCTGGCTTTTAGTCGGCGAGAGCGTCGGATATGCTGTTGCCCGTGCTGTTTCCGTTCTGGTCATCAGCTGCCCTTGTGCCCTTGGCCTGGCCACGCCCGTTGCAATCATGGTCGGAAGCGGCATGGGCGCGAAGTCTGGCATCTTGTTCAAGACGGCTGCCGCTCAGGAAATGGCTGGGAAAACGCAGATTGTCGCTCTGGACAAAACGGGCACGGTTACGACGGGAATCATGCAGGTTACGGATGTCATTGTAGCGGAGGGCGTGGCGGAAAGTGATTTGCTTGAAGCCGCCTACGCACTGGAAGCAAAGAGCGAGCACCCGATTTCAAAGGCGATTGTCGAATATGCCGAGAAAAAGCAGATTAGACTTTTGGACACGAGCGAGTTTGAAATCAAGGCAGGAAACGGGCTTTGTGCCAAACTCGACGGAAAAACAATCATCGGCGGAAACGCAAGATATATCACGGCGAATTGTAATGCTGAAATTGTTTCAGTATCCATGCAGACGGAACTTGAAAGACTTGCTTCACAAGGAAAGACACCCGTGCTTTTCGCGCGCGACAAAACTCTGCTCGGAATCATCGCTGTCGCGGACACAATCAAAGAGGATTCCGCAAAGGCAATCAGCGAGCTGAAAAACATGGGAATCCACACGGTGCTTTTGACTGGCGACAACGAAATCACAGCGCGCGCGATTGCCGCTCAAGCTGGCGTTGACGAGGTTGTGGCGGGAGTTTTGCCCGACGGAAAAGAAGCCGTAATCATAAAGCTCATGGAAAGCGGAAAGGTTGCCATGGTGGGCGACGGAATCAACGACGCGCCGTCATTGACCCGCGCTGACCTTGGAATCGCAATCGGAGCGGGAACGGACATCACAATAGACGCCGCCGACGTTGTTTTGATGAAGGGAAGCCTTCTTGACGTGAGCGGAGCAATCAGGCTTTCGAGGGCTGTCATCAAGAATATCCACGAAAACTTGTTCTGGGCATTTTTCTATAATGTGATTGGAATTCCGCTCGCTGCCGGCTGTTATGTTGCGGCTTTCGGCTGGAGCTTGAACCCGATTTTTGGCGCGGCGGCGATGGGGCTTTCAAGTTTCTGCGTTGTGTCGAATGCCCTGCGCCTTAACTTCTTGAAGAGTCACGATTCAAGGAGGGACAAAAAAGTGAAGAATCCCGTTGTGGGAAATCTTATATCAAATGCTGGTCAAGAAAAGGCTGGCAAGGAGAAATCTATGAAAATTTCTGTAAAAGGAATGATGTGCGGACACTGCGAAAAGCATGTAAAAGATGCGCTCGAAGCAATCGAGGGAATCACAAACGCGACAGCCTCTCACGAGAAGGCGGAGGTCGCAATCGAAACTTCAAAAGATGTCGATGAGAGCGCAATAAAAGCCGCTATTGAAAAAGCTGGCTACGAGTACAAAGGTGTGATTGCGTAATCATTCTGGTCGAAAAGGGAAGTGAAGCATGGACGAAAAAATGATTCATGAGCTTCTTTCGGTTGAAGGAATGACTTGCATCAATTGTCAGAACAGAATTGAAGGAAGACTCAAAAATACAAAAGGCATTTCTTTTGCCCGTGTTTCCTTTCAGGAATCAAAGGCGGAAATCACTTTCGACAAATCTCTCATCTCGCATGAAAAAATCGTCCTGATAATTCGGGAACTTGGTTATGATGCGAAAGACGAGAATCAAAAAACGGCTGTCAAATGGATAAAAAATGCCGGAATCATCGCATTGATTGTCGTTTTGTACATTCTGCTCCAAGAGTTCGGAATATTGAACATGCTCGTTCCCTCTGAACTCGCGGACTCAAAAATGGGCTATGGCGCGCTTTTTGTCGTCGGCTTGCTCACTTCTGTTCACTGCATCGCGATGTGCGGAGGAATTAACCTTTCACAAAGCATTCCGTCTTCTGACTCTGAAAAATCCAAATCAAAATTGGTGACCGCACCTCTTTTGTATAACGCAGGCCGGGTCATTTCATACACAACTGCGGGCTTTTTGCTCGGCGGACTTGGCATGATTCTAAGCGCCGGCTCTGGAGAGGGTGTTCCCCTTGTGGTTCAGGGACTGTTGAAAATTGCGGCGGGAGTTTTCATGGTCATAATGGGGGCGAATATGCTTGGACTTTCTGCATGGCTCAGAAAATTCCATCTTGCGCTTCCCAAAAAAGCCGTTCAAGAAATCTCCAAAATCAGCTTGAAGCAAAAGCGTCCTTTTGTCATCGGACTTTTAAATGTCTTTATGCCCTGCGGCCCCATGCAGTCCATGCAGATTGTCGCGCTTGGTTCCGGAAATCCACTTGCGGGCGCCCTTTCAATGTTCATGTTCAGTCTTGGCACTCTTCCGCTAATGCTTGGGCTTGGAAGTTTTGTTGCGGCCCTCGGAAAAAAATATACAAGAGCGATGATGACAATTGGCTCTGTTCTTCTTGTCGTTCTAGGTCTTGCGATGTTCACGCAGGGAACAAATCTTGCAGGAATCAATTTGAACCCGTTTTCAAGTTTTCCGAAAAAAAATGCGGTGTCCAGTCAAATTGAACAAACAGACGCCATGCTTGATAAAGCCATAATTTCAAAAGACGGAAGTGTGCAGTATGTAAAAAGCGAGCTTGATTTTGGAAATTATCCTGAAATCACGGTTTACGAAGGCATTCCTGTAAAGTGGACGATTCTCGTTTCGGAAGAAGTGATTAACGGCTGCAATTACAAAATGATACTCAATGACTACGGAATTATTCATGAATTCACTCCCGGCGAGAATGTAATAGAATTTACGCCCAAAAAAGAGGGGACTGGGTTCTACACATGCTGGATGGGAATGATTTATGGAAAAATAAATGTTCTTTCTTCAAAAAAATCTAATGGAGGAAAAAAATGAAGAAAAATAAAATCGCACGATTATTTGCATCGATTCTTTTTATGTTCGCTTTGCCTGTATTCGCAATTTCTGGCGCAAAGTTCATTACGCCAGCGGTAAAAGACGGAAAAATTTCCATCAGCAAAGCTGAGCTTTCAAATCATCCGCTTTATGTGAATTACGATTCAAACGGAATTACTGTTCAGTTGATTGCGGTAAAAGCGTCCGACAATTCTGCACGGGTTTCTCTGAACACATGTCAGGCTTGCAATCCGTCCCCTCGGGCATTTTTTTTGGAGCAGAACGGACGCCTTGTCTGCCAGAACTGCGGGAATGTCTTTAAGATGGACAGCGTTGGAACGCCATCATTTGGCTGCAACCCAATGAGCATTCCATACGAGGTTTCAGGCAATTCCGTGACTGTAAAAACGAGCGATTTGGATTCTTTTGCAGGAAAGTTCAAAAATTGGAAAGGTCCTGTGAAATGAATTTCAAAGTGGAAAGTCGGGCGGCTGCCGCAGTGGCGGATTGTTTTTTGCATGTGCTATACTTTCCCCAAGGAAAATCCACGCGCTTATTTTGCCCTTGTGTTCAAGAACTTCCTTTTCTGCGCTCTCATGTCCCTTGTGGTTTTGGGAGGACTTTGCCTTCTTGTGTACTTTACAGATAGCGGAAGCGGGAGCGGAGTCGATGAGCGCTCGACTTCGCTCGAAAAATGTTTATGCCGCATAAAGTCCTTTCTGGAACCCAACAAAAATTTTGTTTATTTCGCCAAGACTACCAAGTTCTGCTTTAGCGTCATTTATCGTACCATACTTAAGTTTGATGAGTTCAGGAAGATTTTCTATTGAAAATTCTGTATACCCCTGCTCGATATATTGATTCAAAACAAAGTTCACAAAATCACTTTGTGGTCTATTCAAATCTGCTGTAATTTCAGAACGAGCAATTGAAACCCTCTGTTCCCGTTCAATTGGTGTTGTTTGATATGCTAGGTACTCAAGAACATCAAGTAAATCACACTTTTCATAGTTGAGCATTTCCTGTACTTTAAAAAGTTTATCAAGAGAAAATCCGTCATGTTCCATTTTTTCAAGTAATGCTTTTCTCGTTTCTGGATTCTGCCATTGCATTCTTAAGTCTTCATCATCTTTAAAGAATTTAGGAAGCGTTTCGTTATCAACAAGAACGTTTACAAACTCTTTTAGTGTAATAAGTTTTCCATCGAACATAATACGTTCTTCCCAGTTAAAGCCATCCTTGATTGTAGCCTTACGTCCTTTTCCTATTTCAATTTCGATAACATCTTTAGGGCAGGTGCATGGAAGATTTCCACAAATAGGACATGGTTTTGGTGGGCAAATACAAGGAGCCTGACCACAGATAGGGCAAAGACGTGGTGGCTTTTTACATTCGCATGGCCATTTTCCGCAAACAGGACATTTAGGATGTGTAGCGCATTCACAAGGATATTTTTCACAAATAGGACAAACTGGATTTGGATTGTCCCATTCTTCATCATAGAATTTCTTGTGGGCTCCAACAAAATCGTAAATGGTGAAGTAATATTTATCATCAAAAAGACGGGTTCCACGTCCAATAATTTGTTTGAATTCAATCATATTTGGAACAGGACGCATCAAAACAATATTACGGACATTCTGAGCATCTACACCAGTACTGAGTTTCTGCGAGGTTGTTAAAATTGTTGGGATTGTTTTTTCATTATCTTGAAATTTACGAAGTTGCTCTTCACCTTCGCTACCATCATCGGCAGTAACACGTACACAATAATTTGGACCGCGTTTTGCATAACTGTTAATCATATCGCGAACCTGCATTGCATGATTCTGAGTAGCACAGAAAACAATGGCTTTTTCATCTGGATTTGCACTATCTAAAAACTCTTCTACACGAAGCTCATCTCGTTCACGGATTTTTATTTTTCCATGATAAAAATCTGATTCATCATACGTTTTTTCTTTATCTAAAAACTCTTCACCGCGAATAATTTTATCTTCTTCATTGTAAACATATTCATCAATAATCTGATTTGTACAACTTTTTACACGGTAAGGTGTAAGGTATCCGTCTTCAATTCCTTGCTTGAGAGAATACTGATAAACTGGCTCACCAAAATATTTGTAAGTGTCTCCATTTATTGTTCGGCGTGGAGTTGCTGTAAGTCCAAGCTGATAAGCCGGCTGGAAGTATTCCATCAATTTACGCCATTCACTTTCGTCATTTGCACCGCCACGATGACATTCATCAATGATGATAAAATCAAAAAAGTCTTGAGGATATTGTTTGTAGTATTCAATCTTCTCAGGTTCTGCACCAGATTCAGAAGATTCTTCTCCATCAGAACCACAAAGCATAGTCTGGAATATTGTAAAGTATATACTCTGTCCCATTGGGACTTTTCCGCCATTTTTACGGATCTCTTTTGGAGTAATTCTGGCCAATGCATTCTGATCAAAAGCACCAAAGGCATTGTATGCCTGGTCGGCAAGAATATTTCTGTCTGCGAGGAATAGAATGCGGGGAAGTTTTCCGTTTTGCAGATTGTTCCAGCGAGTGCGCATAAGCTTCCAGCAAATCTGAAAAGCAATATATGTCTTTCCAGTTCCAGTTGCAAGGGTTAAAAGAATACGGTCTATCTTTTTACTGACAGCTTCCAAAACGGCATTGACGGCGTTTTCCTGATAGTAGCGTGGCATTTTTCCGCCATCACGGTTAAACGGTTCAAGATTGAACTTATCTCGCCAATCGTTCTTGTTCGGGAAGGTCATCGCCCAGAGTTCGTCTGGAGTAGGGAAACGGTCTATGAAACCTTCTGAAAAATCTCCGGGCTTTGCCTGCATATCAATTGCCCAGATTTTGTCGCCGTTTGTAGAATAAGTCCAGCGGATATTCATAGCCGCAGCATATTTCTTGGCTTGTTCAACACCGGCACTTACATCCAGTTCATCTTTTTTGGCTTCTATAATTCCAATCTTTACGCCTTTGTAGGTAAGAAGATAATCAATTTTATCAGGATTTCTTTTTGCTTTTGTAACAATGCGACCTGGTGACACAATATAAGCGCGCTGTTCAGTAAAGATATCAGAGCCTTCTACAACGCCCCAACCGGCAGCATGAAGAGCAGGATCTATTTTCTTAAGCCTTGTGTCACTTTCGTTCATAATGATTCTCCAAAAGAAACTTCTGTTAATTTTTCAATTTTTTCTTTTGGCCAGAATTTGTTTTCCCATACAAAGTATTCAGTTTTGCGTTTCTTAAAGATTCTGAAAGGTTCTTTTGTATTATCGTAAAGATGGAAAACATCACAAACTTGAATAAGTTCCGGAAGCAAATCCAAACAGCGATTGTATCGAGTACGGATTTTATCCTTTGGTACATAGTGGCCACCATTTTCAAATCTAGTTTTTACTCGATGAATATTAATTTGCGAATTTGCAGTTATCACATATATACACCGAATAAAATAACCTGCTTCCTTTGCTTTTTTCAGCAGATTCAAATTTCGCTCTGTAGAAAGAACTGTTTCAAAAGTAAAACTTTGCTTCTGTTCAACAAGAGAATATCTCATTTCATCTGCTTTTTGAGCAGCCTCTAAATCTGAGCAATTTGTTGCTTTTTTAATATCATCCGCATTAATATATGGCTCTATAACGTTTGCAAACTGAGTAATTGTAGATTTGCCGCTTCCATTTGGGCCCGCAAAAACAATAATTTCAGGCTTCTTCTGCTCAGGCATACTCACGGCTTCCATCTGGATAAAGAATATACGAGGCTTGTTTTTCGTCATCCCAGCACTGAATAGGATTACCTTTTACTTGTTTAATTTCATTTTCAATTCTTACAGCTTCAACAAAACGACGAGAAAGTTCTTCATCACTTACACCGCAGGTAGAATCAAGTTCATTTTCTTCATTCATAGAAACCTCCAATTATTTAAGTTAATTATACCATCAAATTTATATTTTGAGTACTTGCAAACTTTTTAACATACAGATTAATAAGTTAGTAAAATCCAAAGTTTTTAACATATAAGTTAAAAACTTTGCAAATATCTAGACTTTTAAGATAAGGATGAATAGTTTATGCAATTTTTGCACATTATAAAGTCATGCACAACTTTTTAAGTTTTTTTGCATATTATTAAAAATAGGGGAAATTTTCCCCTAAATTCCCTGTTTGGTTTTTTGTTCATCAATATATTCAAACCAGAACAGAGGGAATGCATTAAGCACCGCAATTTCTTGTTTTGGAGTTATGTACTTTTCTATCTGTTTGTCAAAAATATTTCGCTGATTAATTGTGTCTTTATTTTCAGGAATTGAATAATCATCAGTACAGATAAAATGTGCTTTTTTGATATTCAGTTCTTTTAGAAAAAGCCAGTTTTGTTGTATTTTTTTGATTCTATTTTCATCTTCTTTACTCTTAATTTCTCCAGATTTATTCAAATCAAAACACAGATATTTAAGAGTTTTATAAAATGATTCTTCATCTATAATTTTCTTAAAGCTTTTTCCGCTCATTAAATCAAAAGTATAATTCTTAAAATCTTCATCAGGTAATTCTTTTTTAAAGAAACGGTAAGATTCAATCATCGGATAATTTATATAAAGCTTTATTCCGTTGCGCTCAGAATCAAGACTTTCATTTTCAAAGTAGTTGAATAGTTCCAGAATCTTTGCATTCTGCTGCTCTATCGTGAGTTTATTCTTTTCATCCTGTTTGCGGATATCATAATCAAAGAACATAAAGATTTCAGAAACTTCGTAAGAATATTTTATTCTGTCCAAATCTGATTTCACTTCTTTATGTTTGGCGGCTTCTTCTTTTAAAACATTTATAAGATTTACGGAGCCGTCAAAAACGCCATATTCTTTAATCGTGTCATACAAAGAAAAAATATTACTGCAATAATAATGAAGAATTTCTTCTTCATTCAGTTCAAAGTGGAAAATCTCTTTTAATGTTTTGTAGAGGCGTGGTTCGTCGTCTTTTCCTTCAAAAATAAAAAGAATCATTTGCCAAACGTACCGCCGCGATAGAGTTTTTCAAGATTATGACCAAAACGAATTTCTTTCAATGTCGCGTTGTGCGCATTTACAATCTTGTCTTTTGAACAGATGTAATAACAATCCGGTCGAAGCAAATCGTTTGTAAAGATTGAAGTATTATGAGTTGTAAGCAACACCTGACAGCCATAAGATTTTAAACGTTCAATGATAAAGTAAGAAAGTTCAAAATGATAGAATGCATCGAATTCGTCTATGAAAATAAATGACGGACACTTACTTTCATCGGCAATATCTTCAAGCCAGTAGTAAACAAGAAGCAAAGAGCGCATACCAGAAGAAGCTGCAAGATTAAAATCTATGGTATTATTATTTCCATATTTAATCATCAATTGTTCTGCACCATTCCAGGTTCTATGATCAAGTTCATCTTCAAAACCAGCATCTTTAAAAAATTTTTGTAAATCTGCAAAATGATTTTCTTTTATAATTTTTTCTATAATAGATTGACCACTAACAGGAGTATAGCCTACAAAACCTCTCGTATCCAAAGACCAGAATAAAAGCATCTTGCTAACAAAGTCGTACATTTTTTCAAAGAGTTCATTTTCTTCGTTTTGAGTAAGGATAACATTTGATTTTATAAAACGAAGAATTGAAAAATTAAGTTGCTTTAAAATCAAATTGGTATTTTCAGCACCTTTCATATTTAGGATAATTTTGTTTTTATCATTAAGGCGATTATATTCTACAAGAATTTTATCATTAATTCTTAATTTTTCTGAAAGAATGTCCTTAAATCTACTTTTTGTATATGAATAAACAACATCTTTATTATTGAAAGAGAAAGCGTATTCAAAAGAGATAATCATATCTTTTGAATAACGATTCTCATAATTGGCATAATTTTCTTTGCTGATATAATTATCTGTAAGCGTTCCAACAATATCAAAAATGGCAAGGCCAAGAGAAGATTTACCACTGGCGTTTTTACCGTACATTACGGCAGTTTTTACAATTCCATCTTTTACAGCTTCTGTATTAAAAGTGTAGTTACCAGTTGTAGAAAAATCAATTGTTACCGGTTCCTTAAAAGCCTTAAAGTTACTTACCGTTAATGATTTTAGCATAATTATACTCCATCAATAAATTATACTATATTATCGACATAATACACTAAAAAACTATGCTTTTACCGTAATTTTTTTACGGCTAGTATACATTTAAATATCTAGAGTTTCAATTATGTTTTTACTTCTATTTCTACCTTTTTTACATAAGCTCAAAAATAGGCTTATTCTTATAATTAATCAAACTACCATTTATCGATACAACTTCATACAACGATATATGTATACCTCTGTATTCTTTGCTTATAGAAGTAAGCACTTCCTCTATAAAACCTAAATCAGGCATTTTATTTGCCAAATCACATAATTTTATTCCAATTTCATTTACAGAGAATATAGGAACTTCAATGGTTATTTTGTTTTCTGTTTTGTTTTCAATAAAACAAATATAATCATTTGTTTTAAAAAAGGAACCTTTTGTTTTTGCTTCTAATTTCATAGTATGTATTATAAGCCCACGTGAATTTACAATTCCTAGCTCATCCAGTTGTAGAATTAAGTCATATGGAATACCGTAATTTTCTAAGATTTTTTCTTTATGAAAGATTAGTTTTTCAGTGATAAATGGAGCTATTTTTAAGATTAAATCTAATTCATCCTTTGAAATATTTCTTAGAAATTCAAGAATTCGTAATGAATAAGTTTTTGGCTTCAACACTTCCCCAGCTAAAATTCTTGCCCATAAACTCTGCAATTGTTCATCAGAAATATCTTCAACAATATTAAAAAATCTAGTATACCAATCTTCATCAACTTCTTCTGTAGAATCAGAATTTTTGTCTCCTAATTCTAATACAGTTTTTCCGATTACACTTTCTATATTATGTTCTTTTTTTGCCTGTTGAAATTGCAATCGATAATTAGAGCGTTGAATCAATTGCTCTGGATTTGTTATATCAATTGATAAAGTATTGTCCGAAGAATTAAAAGAAACAGGCAAATCTTTATTATTTCTAATGGCTGTTCCGATGGTATCAATTTCGTAAGCTTTTGCATCTGCCAGAACTTTTGTTTTATAAGCTTCTGCATCAGCCATAGCTTTCATATGTTTTGCTTCTAATTTATAACCTAATATCTTAAAAATTCCATTTGAGAGTTTTTCAGTTGCTTTTATGCCTAAATCAAGGACTTGTTTCTGCTGCTCTGGTGGTAAATTCTTGAACGTTTCAATTGGATCCATATTATAATTCTCCTTCAAAGGCTTTTTGTAAGTAGGCTTGTTTTAACTCGTCGCAGTTGGCAATTTGTTTTGTGTAGATTTGCACATAAGATTTTACATCCTTGTAAAATCTTATGTGGCCGAGAATCCGCTTTGCGTATTCTCGCCGGATTTTATTTGTAAAAAACAACGCAATCTCCTGTTGCTATAGTTCACCAGCAAAAGCCTTGCAAAGATAACTCTGTTTTAATTCTTCGCAATCTGCAATTTGGTTTTCGTAAATCGCACACAAGACTTTTACCTTTTCGCTGAGGGAGTCGAGTTCTTTTACGATGCGTTTTTGGATTTCTGCTGATGGAACTGGAATTATAAAATTCTTTACATCTGCAACATTTACATGTGGAACCCCGCAACCATTGTTTTTCTCTAATGCCTGTTTATATACGTAAGGCGAAATAATTGCCTTTAATAAGAATTTTGGATTTATAATATCACTATTTGGCCTTAATAACATAGTCCTTTGACCTAAAGAAAAATGATGTGTATTGGGAAGAAGTACAGCATCACCGAAAGTTCCTTCACGGCCATAAACAATGTCATTTTCTTTAGGTTCAAGTCTAGTAATTCTTTTTAAGTATTCTTCTTTTTCCAGATATTGCATAGTCGACCAATCTATTTCTCCATTTTTTAATTCAGATGTTCGTATACATGGATAATCTGTAGGAACAACACTTTTCTTTGGAGTCGTATGTGGACAATCGACGATATTTTGGCATATTTCAAATAATCTTTTCTTTTCCCAAGTGGTATTGCTAAAGGCTTTTGCCAGCTGAGACTGGAATAAATCTTTTGCGTTCTGCAGGTTTGTTTGAGCATTTGTTTTTATTGTTTCCAGTTGCGCAAATTTTTCATCCAGAATTTTGACTATGCGCTTTTGTTCTTCGAGGGGTGGAACAGGGATTTTATATTCATTAACATAATCCTTTGAAAGACGTTTTAAGCCACAAGCACCAAGCAAATGTTTTTTCCCATTTTCTCTAAAATCTGGTGTTGCTAAACTATAATATAAATATTCGCATAACAATCTATTTGAAGGTCTGAATACAATATACTCACTTGAACCAAATCCAACACCATTCTCTAAATTATTAGCAATTCCTAGTTTTCCATTCTCAAAGCAAGGCGTGACTTTTGCTAATAAAACATCTCCATTAGCAAAACATGTATATGATCCAGAAACTTCTTTTAATTTCTTTAATTGTTTTGGCTCAATATAGTAATTCATTATTTGTAAGTCTTCCATTGGAAAGAATGAAACATTATCGTCGTCTTTTAAGAACTTAGTTGTTTCATTTTTAGAAGGTCGTATCTGACAAACATCTCCAAGTTTCTTTATTTCCCAATCTTTTTTCATCATTCACCTATGATTTTAACCGCATGCCACAGGCATGTCGGTTTACAAATTAATTTATCGGGTTCCAAAGGAATCCCGATATGACCAGATTTGACCGCACTTCGCAAGAAGTGTCGGCTCACAATCTGTTTTCCCAATCTTTTTTCACTTTCAATTCTCCGTTTTCCATAACCTATCTTGCAAAAGAAAATCGAACAAATCTATTGTCACTACGCCTTTTTCATCCTGCATCTGCTTTAGTCCATTTTTTGTTACAACTATTTTTTTGAATGAATCATCAATGTAATAAAGCGATTTTTTTTCCTGAGCCGCCTTTTCCTCAGAGTCCATTGACAATGCTGACTGTATGTATAATTTCTGGCTCCCTAAGGTTGCAATAAAATCAACTTCTAGCGCTTTTTGGGAATAGATGTTTTTTCCATTGACATCAAGGCGTTCAGTTTTTTCGCTGACAGAAATTTCACCAACATCCGCAGAAAAACCACGAAATCTAAGTTCGTTGTAAATTATATTTTCCATTATGTGGGTTTCTTCTATCTGTCTGAAATTCAGCCGTGCATTACGGACACCTATATCCTCAAAATAAATTTTAACCGGAGAAACAATATATTTTTTTCCTTTGATATTGTATTTTCTTGCCCTGGAAATAACAAAGGCGTTTTCAAGGTATTCTACAAAAGTTGTTATCGTGCTGTCGGTAATACTTTTTTTTGTGATTGATTTAAAAGTGTTTGAAAGCTTAAGCGAATTTACCGGGGTTCCAATCATTGAAGAAAGCATGTCAAATGTTTCTGAAAGCTCCATTTGTTTTCTAATTCCATTATGCTGAATAATATCTTTTAAATAAGTTTCTTCGCAAAGATTCTTCAGGTATGAAACTTTCTCTTCTTCCGTTTTCATAAGCGCAACGAGTGGAATTCCTCCGTACACAATGTAAGATTTCCAGGCTTCTTCTGGCAAAAGCCCAAGCCCTTCGCAATATTCAGAAAATGCAAGCGGTAAAACATGAATTTCTGTTCCGCGTCCCTTGAATTCGGTTACGATATCAGAAGAAAGAAATTTTGAGTTTGAACCTGTAACATATATGTCAAAATTCTTGTGCCGCAAGTAGCTGTTCAGCGTTCCTACAAAATTTTCGAGCAGCTGAACTTCATCAAGCAGGAGATAAAAATCTTCAGTATCATTTGTACGGTCTTTTATGAATGAGCGGAATTTCTTTGCGTTTATAAGATAGGAGTTGTTTTTCTGAACTGTTTTTGTTTCTTCATCAGGATAATACTGTTCAAGTTCGTCAATATCTTCGTCTGAATCAAATGCAAATTTAATTATGTTTGAAGGAGGAACCCCTTTTTTTAGGAGGTAGTCGTAAAAGAGTTCGTTCAAAAGGTATGATTTTCCTGCACGACGGCAACCCGTAATGATTTTTATAAGAGAATTTTTTTCACGAGCCTTTATTCGTTCAAGATAGACATTGCGATTAAATTTCATTACGTCATTCCTCTATTAGAAAATTTCCAAAATCTTTGGCTTTTTTCTAATAGGATTGTATAACAGGTCAGACTTACTTTCAACTACTTAAGTCAGTTCTTTCAAAAGCTCCTCGGCCTGTTTGTTCAGCTCGCGCATTTCTTTGATAATCTCGGCAGGCTCGCGTAGGGTCTTTTCTTCCTTCTTGTTGGGATTCTTTACGCTAAGGTCCAGGGTGTCGGGATTCAAATCTTTTACATCAAGAGTCCAGCTGTTAGGGCCTGGGCTAAAAGCCTTTTGCAGGGAAACAAAATCGGCAAGGTCATATTCGTTAAGGGGATTTGTTTTTCCAAGGTTGCGGTCCAGGTTGAGCTGATAGTACCAGATTTTTTCTGTGGGCTTTCCTTTTTCGAAAAAGAGGACTACGGTTTTTACTCCGGCACCTGTGAAGACTCCGCTCGGACAGTCGAGGATTGTATGAAGGTTGCAGCTTTCCAGAAGCTCGCGGCGAAGGGCTATGCTTGCGTTGTCTGTATTGCTAAGGAAGGTGTTTTTGATTACCACACCTGCTCGTCCCCCCGCTTTGAGCATTTTGATAAAATGTTCCATAAACAAGTAAGCGGTTTCGCCGGTTTTAATGGGAAAGTTCTGCTGGATTTCTGAACGTTCCTTGCCGCCAAAAGGTGGATTTGCAAGAATGACATCTTTGCGGTCGCGCTGCTGAATTGTACTCAGGTCTTCGGCAAGCGTGTTTGTGTGCATGATGTTCGGCGCTTCTACTCCGTGGAAAATCATGTTCATGATTCCGATGATGTAGGCAAGGCCTTTCTTTTCTTTGCCGTAGAAGGTCTGCTTCTGGAGTATCTGCTTTTGTTCTACGGTTTTTGCATTTTCGTTTAAGTAGTTGAATGCTTCGCAAAGGAAGCCGGCACTTCCGCAGGCTCCGTCGTAAATTGTGTCTCCGATTTTAGGTTCAACTACGCGGACAATTGTGCGGATAAGTGGACGCGGTGTGTAATACTCTCCTCCGTTGCGGCCGGCGTTTCCCATCTTGTGGATTTTGCTTTCGTAAAGATGGCTCATTTCGTGCTTGTCTGTTGTTGTCTGGAAATGAAGCCCGTCCGCGTAATTTAAGATTTCCCGCATATTATATCCAGAAACAATCTTGTTCTTGAGTTCGCTGAAAATCTCGCCTATTTTATATTCAAGTGTATCAGGAGTTGCAGCTGAATTTTTGAATTCTTTTAAGTATGGAAAAAGTTTGAGATTTACAAAATCTGTAAGATCGTCGCCTGTCATGGCGTTTTTATGGTCTATTTCGCCTTTTGAATTTTTAGGGCAGGCCCAAGAGTTCCAGCGGTATTCTTTTTTGATAATCCGCTTGTATTCTTTTCCCTGAAGCTCCATTTCGTCGCTACGTTCGTCTTCAAGATCATCAAGATATTTTAAGAAGAGGATCCAGCTTGTCTGTTCTACATAATCAAGTTCGTTTGAACAGCCGGCCTCCTTCCAAAGAATGTCGTCTATATTTTTGAAGATTTGTTCGTAGTTCATTACAGTGCTCCTTTCTTTCTATTATATCAATGTTTGCTTTGACTATATAGTTATTTTACAATCCTCCTAATTCTCTAATACCTGACATAATAAACCTCTTAAAGATATTTGACATCATTTAACACCAAAATAAAGATAGCGGGGGCAGGACTCGAACCTACCAGACACCCTTCGTATTGTTTAGAGAATATATGGTGTAACTCTAGCTAATATAAAGAATTAGCTTTGCTTATTTTTGTTTATTTTCGAGCCGTAACGCTTAAAAAAAATGCTTTCAGCATCTTGCAATACAAGGGATGCTGAAAGCAAGTTCGGCATGACAATCTTTTCTCAAGCGAATTCCGCGCAAATCCTTCTGAGAGCTTCCTCAAGAATCGGCCGCGGCGTGGCGCAGTTTATCCTCTGGAACTTCGCCCCCTCTTCTCCGAACATCTTTCCGTAGTCCAGCCAGACTTTCGCCTTCCGAAGAACGCGCTCTGAAATCTCCAAGTCGGAAAGCTCCGTGAAATCCGAGAAGTCGAGCCACAGAAGGTATGTTCCCTCCGGCTCCATGACTTTGATTCTCGGGCAGTGCTCTTTGATGAAGGCCTTTGCGAACTCAATGTTCCTCCAGATGTGCGCTTTCGCTTCCTCGAACCAGTCCGCTCCTTCCTCGTAGACCGCCATCGCCGCCTCAAGCCCCATGAGGCTCGGCTCGTCGTAGCCTGTCTTGTCCACTTCCTTCTGGAATGCGGCCCGAAGGCTCTTGTTCTTGATGATGATGTTCGAGATTTGCAGTCCTGCGAGGTTGAATGTCTTGCTCGGCGACGTGCAGATTACGGAATTCTCCGCCGCCTCGTTTGAGAGTGTCGAGTAGACCGTGTGCTTGCTTCCGTTGAACACGATGTCCGAGTGGATTTCGTCCGAGACGACCACGACCTTGTGCTTGAGGCAGATTTCTGCGATTCTCGAAAGCTCCTCTTTTTTCCAGACGCGGCCGCCGGGGTTGTGCGGAGAGCAGAGGATGAAGAGCTTGGGCTTTTCCGAGACGATTTTCTTCTCGAAGTCGTCGAAGTCAATCTCGTATTTTCCGTTTTTGATGACGAGCGGGCTGTTCACGACTTTCCTTTCGAGGGCGTTTATCATGTTGAAGAAGGGGTAGTAGACCGGCTTTTGAATCAAAACTCCGTCGCCTTCTTTCGTGAACGCCTTGATTGCGGTGGCTATCGCGAAGACGACTCCCGGCGTGGTCACAATCCAGTCGTCTTCGATTGAAAAGCCGTGCCGCTTTGAGAACCAGTTCTTCACGGCTTTGTAGTACCTGTCGTCGGGACGGCTGTAGCCGAAGATGCCGTGCTCGGCCCGCCTCTTCAACGCTTTTTCCACGCATGGGGCCGTGGGGAAGTCCATGTCGGCGACCCAGAGAGAGATTGCGTCCGTCGGCTTGTTGCGCTTTGCCGCCAAGTCGTATTTCGCCGCGAAAGTGTGCGTCCTGTCCGTTATTTTGTCGAAATCGTATGCCATAGGCTTTTTTCTCCTCGCTTGATTGGACTTTCCGTCCGTTTTTTCATCTCATCGCGTTTTCCAAATCCGCAATCAGGTCGTCCGCGTCCTCGATTCCCACCGAGAGCCGCAGTGTGGAATTCGTGATTCCGTTCTTCAGCCTGATTTCCTCCGGCACGTCCGCATGGGTCTGCGTGACCGGGTAGGTGATGAGGCTCTCCACTCCGCCGAGGCTCTCCGCGAACCGTATGAGGGAGACGCTCTTCAATATCGATTTCGCTTTCTCCTCGCTTTCCACGTTGAACGTGACCATCGCTCCGAATCCGCGCGCCTGTTTTTTCTGCGTCTCGTGCCCTGGATGCTCTGGAAGCCCTGGGTAAATCACGGAACTGACGCATTCCTGTTTCTTGAGCCATTCGACAATCTTGAATGCGTTCTCCTCCGCCTTCTTCATGCGCACCGCAAGCGTCTTTATTCCCCTGAGCGTGAGCCACGAGTCGAAGGGGGAGAGTCCGGCTCCCGTCGTCTTTATGAGGAAGCGCAGCTTCTCCTGCACGTCCGCCCTGTTCGTGACGATGAAGCCCGCGAGGGTGTCGTTGTGGCCCGCGAGGTACTTCGTCCCGGAGTGGAGCACGATGTCGGCTCCGAGCGCGAGCGGGTTCTGGAAGTAGGGCGACATGAAAGTGTTGTCCACGATGAGCAAAAGTCCGTGCTTCTTCGCGATTTTCGCCACGAGCGCGATGTCCGTGACGTTCATCATCGGGTTCGTCGGCGTCTCTATGTATATGGCCTTCGTCTTTTTTGTGATGATTCTTTCGAAGTCCGCTTCCGTGAGTGTCGAGAGGTTCTCCCTCGTGAACGAAAGCCCGTTCTTTACCGAAACGTTGTCGAAGAGCCTGATGGAGCCTCCGTAGAGGTCTGCGTCCGCTATGATGTGGTCGCCGGGGGAGAATATCTCCATGAGCAGCGTGATGGCCGCCATTCCGCTTGAGAGTGCGAAAGCGTCGATTCCGCCTTCGAGAGCCGAGACGACTTTCTCAAGCTGCTCCCTCGTGGGGTTCTGCAGCCTGCTGTAGTCGAATCCGGTGCTCTTTCCGACTTCCGGGTGGGCGTATGTCGCCGTCTGGTAGATTGGAAAGCTTATGGAGCCGTAGTGTGTGCATCCGTCCGTCGCCGTGCGCTCAAGGTGCAGGCATTTTGATTCCAGTTTGAGTGGCATTTTCTTCTCCTTGTCTATTCGGGCGAAAGTCGAGTTTTCACAGTGCAATGGCAGAAACGAGCGGAAGCGGGGTTCCGTCCATCAAAACACTAAACATCGCAAGCGATGTTACCGCCACCGCGAAGCGGTACTGCCGTTTTGGGCAAGACTGCGCAAGCAGGCTGCGGTTCCCGCTGGGAGCTTGTTTCTGCAACTACGATATGCATAAACTCGACATTCGACCTATTCAAAAAACTTTCCGCTATCTGTACATGTTGGTCGAAAGGTACTTGAATGCGTTGTCCGCCAGAATCACGACGATGTTCTTTCCCTTCGCCTCTGACCTTTTCGCTATCTGCGTGGCCGTCCACAAAGCCGCTCCCGCCGACTGTCCGACGAAGAATCCCTCGTTTACGACGAGCTTCCGTCCAGTCTCGTATGCGTCCTCCGCCACCACGTCGAAGCATTCGTCGTATTTCGTGTTGAAAATCTTGAAGAGTTCCGGCACTTTGTCGTCGGGCACTCCGTTGAATTTCAGAACTCCGTCTATCGTGTTCCTGTCGGGGAAGTCCGGGCTTTTGAGCGACTGCGGAGCCGGCTGCGCTCCGATGATTTTCACGTCCGGGTTCTTTTTCCTGAAGAAGTCGGCAAGACCCGAGAGCGTTCCGCCCGTTCCGACGAGCTGGACGACGTAGTCCACTTTTCCGCCCGTGGCTTCCCATATTTCAGGGCCTGTTCCCTTGATGTGCGCCTCGGAATTCGCCCTGTCGCCGCACTGGTTCAGGTAGTACCAGCCTTTCGACTTGGCGAAGTCGTTCATCACTTTGTAGAGTCCGGCGAGCGAGAGTCCCGTCTTGAGCATTTCCGCGAAGCCCGGAACGTCCGTCACCTGCAGAAGCTCTGCGCCCAACGCCTTGAGAATCTGCGAGCGTTCCACGGAAACCTGCGGCTGGATTACCGCCACGAATTTGTAGCCCTTCGCGTTCGCGAACGTCGCCTCTCCGATTCCCGTGTTTCCGCTCGTGTAGTCGATGAGAGTCATGCCGGGCTTTATGTCGCCCCTTTTCTCCGCCTCTTCTATGATGTTCAACGCCGCTCTGTCCTTGACGCTTCCGGACGGGTTGAAGTATTCGAATTTTCCGAGGATGTTCGCCTCGAGCTTTTCAGATTCCTCGTATCTGTGGAGGCGCACCAGCGGCGTGCTTCCCACAAGTTCAGTTATCGAGTCGTATATTTTTTTCTCTGCCATAGTTCAGTTCCTCCATGTTTCTCTTTTCTGTTTGTAGTCATGCGAAGTAGTTGTATTCGACAAGTTCCACGAATTTTTCGTTCTTCTCGGCCGCCGCGAGCGAGAGGAGCGACCATGCGTTTCCCGCCGTTCCGATGTAGAGACCGGTGTACGAGTGGACGTCCGTGGGAATCGTCCTCCACCACGCTCCGCTCCAGCGTCTGAGTTTTTTCTGGTGGTAGATGTCTCCGTCCGCGTCGGGGACGAACGACTGTCCGACAACCACGTTTGCGGCCCTCCTTGCGTAGTCGAGGAATTCCTTGTCCTTCGTGAGTCTGTAAATCGAGACGAAGTGTTCGAGAATGCCCGGTGTTCCGCAGCAGAGAGCCTGGCTCTGCCAATATCCCCTGCTGAAAATCTCCGGCGCGCCCGCCTTGATGATTCCCCTGCTGAGCCTGAGCGTCCAGTCGAGGTATTCCTTTTCGCCTGTTATGCGGTAGAGCGACTGGAAGAGAATTGAAGTTCCTGCAGGTCCGTGGCAGGTGCTCAGATAGTAGAATTCTTTTGAGGGGCCTCTTTCGAGCGAGTCGAGGTAGGGAACGAGAACCGCTTTCTCGTCACCCACAGCTATTCCCTCTATGTATTTCGCCGCTTCGATTGCCGCTTTCAAAAATCTCTCGTCCTTGGTGCTGTTGTAGAGAATCGTGAATATCCAGCCGACTCCGCTTGTCCCGTGCGCGTTGTTCACCCAGAACACGTCCTTGGGGAAGTCGATTATCGTGAGGTCCACGACGTTCCAGTACGTTCCTCCGTTCGGTGCGGGCTTTCCCTTCGCCAAAAGGAAGTCTCCGAATCTCTTCTCTGTTTCAAGGTATTTTTTGTCGCCTGTAAGCTCGTATATCGAAGAGAGGTATGTGACGAAGCCCGCGTCTCCGCAGAGGTCGTTCTGCTCGCTCCAATAGATTCCGTCTTCGTTTTCCTTCGCCGCAGAAATGAGGTCGTCTGCGATTTTGACGGCTTGCTTTTTGTACTCCTCGTTCTTTGTCACTTTGTAGAGGTTGAGAAGGAAGTAGCCGCCGCCTGTCGGGCCGTTGTAGTAGCCGGCCGCCCAGCCCGGCATGTTCTTCACGTGGACGAGCTTCGACGCTCCGCTCTGCTTGGTGTTCAGCGTCCTCTCGTAGAATTCCGCACCCTCGTCGCCTTCGATTATCGCCTTTGCCGCTTCTTCCGCTTCTGAAAGGTATTCAGCCTCGTTTGTGGCCTGGTAGAGCCTCAGAAAAAAGAGTCCAATTCCTGCCGCTCCTCCGTAGAGGGATTTCTCCGTGAGCATCGGATAGTCCGAGAAGTCCTCTGTCGAGTCCGGGCTTTGAATCCACGTCTTTCCGTTTTTCCCCTTTTTCTCCGTCGTCTTTATCCATTCAGCCGCCTGCTTCGCGTATTCGATGTAGTCCTCGGCCGCCTTCTCCCTGAAAAGAATGTTCTCCGCCATGTTTGAGTCTCCTGTTTTTTTTGATGCGAAATTTTTCTCATCTGCCTTGCACAAATTGGCGCAACGGCGCATCTGTCTTGGAGAAAAATTTCTTTGGAAAAATGATGATGGTGATTTTTGTTTAGAAGAGAGAAGGGCGGCGCATCCGTCCGTTTCGGAAATTTTCCCGGACAAGTTTTTCGAAGTAGATTGTCATGGTGCGCCTCCTATGTGTTTTTCCTAGTTTCCTACTAGGAAATTGGTATGTTTTATTTATACATTCTATTTCCTAGTAAGTCAATAGGGAAAAAGCATATTTTTTTTCGCGCGCTAGATGTTGTACTCGGCTTCCTGGACTTTTCCTCCGAGGTTCAGGTATTCAAGTATCTTGTTCCGGTAGAGCGTGAACGCGTCCTGCACGCGGACCCTCGGCCGTGGCAGGTCGATGTCGACGACAGCCTCCACACGGCTTGGTCTCGCGCTCATCACGACGACCTTGTCGCTCATGTAGATTGCCTCGTCCACGTCGTGCGTCACCATGAGCATCGTCATGTCGTTCTCGTTCTTTATCCTGAGGATTTCGTCCTGCAAATTCATCCTTGTGAACGCGTCCAACGCTCCGAGCGGTTCGTCGAGCAGGAGGACTTTCGGGTGTCCGACAATCGCCCTCGCAAGCGACGCCCTCTGCTGCATTCCGCCCGAAACCTGGTGGGGGTAGGAGTCCTCGAATCCTGAAAGACCGACGAGCTTGAGCATTTCAGCCACGTCGCCCTTCTTTTCCTTGTAGATTTTCCTCGCCTTGAGCCCGAACGAGACGTTCTCCTTTATCGTCAGCCAGGGAAAAAGATTGGAGCCTTGGAACGCGAAGCCCCTGTCGCTTCCGGCTTTCGTGATTTTCTCGTCGTCGAGGAAGACTGAACCTTCCGACGAGTGCTCAAGCCCTCCGATTATCCTGAGCAGCGTTGATTTTCCGCAGCCCGACGGCCCGATGAGGCTGACGAACGAGCCCGGCTCTATGTCGAGGTTGAAGTCGTTCAAGACGTTCACGCCGTCGAAATTCTTGCTCACGTTCTGAATCTTTATGTTTCCAATCATGGCTTCTCCTTTTTCCGGCTGTTTGTCACTCTCCGAAAAGTCCAGTGCTCAAGTAGCGGAGTCCTGTGTCCGGGAAGATTACGACGATGTTCTTACCCTCGAATTCCTTGCGCGATGCGATTTTTGTCGCTCCCCACAATGCCGCTCCGCTTGAGTTCCCGACGAGGATTCCGTCCGTCTTCGCGACTGCGCGCGCGGCCTCGAACGCTCCTTCCGTGTCCGCCACGAAAACTTCGTCGAAAACGCTGTCTGTGAGTTTTCCGTCCTTTTTGAGGCTCGGCGGAATCCTCTCTATCGGGACTTCTGTGAAGTTGTGGATTCCCGTGAGCTTCGTGTCGTTTTCCGCAGGCTCAACCGCGAAGATTTTCACTCCCGCGTCGTGTTCGTGGACGCTGTCGGCGATTCCCCTTATCGTTCCCGCTGTTCCGACCGCAGCGACCACGGCCGCCAAGTCTCCTTCGGTGTCCTCCCAGATTTCCCTTCCTGTCGTGTCGTGGTGGGCTTTGGGGTTGAGCGGGTTTATCATCTGGTCCACGAAGTAGATGTCGTCGCCTGCAGCCTGCCTGTCCCTGATGTGCTGCTTGAGGATGTTCGTGGCCGCCACGAAGTCGTTGTTCGTTGCCTTGAGCGCGTCCTGGAGTTCCTGTACGTCGCTGATTTCCGTCACGTCCGCTCCGAACGCCTTCATCACCTGCAGCCTCTCATGGCTCACTCCGTTCTGCAGGAAAATGCGCACGCTGTAGCCTTTCATCGCCCCTATCGCGCTCACCGCTATTCCCGTGTTGCCGCTCGTGTATTCGATGAGGGTGGTCTTTCCCGGTTTGATTTTCCCCTCTTTCTCGGCGTCCTCGATTATTCTGAGAACGATTCTGTCCTTTATGCTGCCAATCGGGTTGAAGTACTCCACTTTCGCGAGCAGGTGCGCCTTCAATCCGAGTTTTTTCTCGTAGCCCCTGAGCCTGACGAGCGGGGTGTGCCCCACGAGTTCCGTCAGCGAGTCGTGAATTTTCTTTGCCATTTTAGTGCCTCCGTTTTTTGTTTGATATTTCCTATGGGTAAACTATGTTATTTTCGCATGAAAAAAATCTCGTCGCATTTTTTGAGGGATTCCCCGTCGTGCGTAACGAGAACCACCGTCTTTCCGCTCTCTGAAAGACGCTTGAATATCCCGATTGTTTCGTCCGCCGTCTCTCGGTCGAGCGCGTCCGTCGGCTCGTCGGCGATTATCGTCTTTGGGTCGTTCATGAGGGCGCGGGCGATGAGGAGCCTCCTGTTCTCGCCGCCTGAAAGCGATGAAGGGCTCTGCTTCGCGAGGTTCCCTATCCCCAGGTCGGCGAGGAGCTTTTCCGCGCGCTCGATGTCCTTCCTTGCCGCCCTCCGCTTTTTTCGGGAGAGGAGGGAAACGAGGACCACGTTCTCTATGACGTTCAGGTTCTCAAGGAAACTCTGCTCTTGGGAAACGAAGCCGATGTTCCTGTTCCTGAACGCGCACATCTCGTCGTCGGAAAGGCTGGTCGTCTCTGTTCCGTCGATTGCCACCTTTCCTTCGTCCGCTTTTTGCAGTCCCGCGATTATCGAGACCAGCGTGCTTTTTCCGATTCCAGAATCCCCGCTTATGCCGAAGAGTGTGCCGTCCTTTATCGAAATGGAAATATTGTCGAGGACTTTTTTCTCTCCGTTCGGTGTGGCGAACTTCTTTGACAAATTCTCTATCAAAATCATTTCACATCTCCGTAAGGCTCGACCCTTGAAAGACGCAATGCTCCGTTCAAGGCCGCGCCGAGTGCTGCCGCTGTCCCCGCCGCCACGACGATTGCCGCGATGAGGGCAGTGCTTCCGATTCCGCAGCTGACGAAAGGCATCGAGAGCTTTTCGGCAATCAAGGTCTCGAACGGAATGACGGCAAGTGCCGCCGCCGCCACTCCCAAAGCCGAGCCTGCCGCTCCGACAACAGCCGCTTCCGAAAGCAGCACGGAAGAGAGGCTTCTTTTGTTCGCGCCAAGCACTCTCAGTATGGAGAATTCCCGCCTGCGCTCGTTTATCGTCGCCGAGAACGCAATCGCGAGCGTGAGGAATGTCAGGACGAAGACTGCCGCCGCCGTGGCCGCCGAGAAGACTCTGAACGACGAGAGCCTCTCCGAGAATGTCCTCACGAATTTGTCCCCCTGGATGACCTGCACGCCGGGAGCGGCCGCCTTTATTCGAATGGACGTTCCGTCCGCGGAGCTTCCTTCCGAGAGCTTCACGAGGACTGTGCTGATTTTCGACTCCGTGTCGCCGTCCGATATGAAGGAGAAGCCTTTCTTCTTCGCGTCGTCGAAAATGTCCTTGAGCGTCTCCATGTCGCAGAAGAGTCCGTTGTCCATTCCAGTTCCGCTTTTCGAGAGCTTCGATGTGATTGTCCTCTCTGTTCCGAAAATCTTGATTCTCCCTTTTTCGGTCGTGACTCCGCTTCCCGCGAGCAGGATTTTTCCGTCCTTGTCAGGATTCAAGCTTTCTCCAGCCCAGTTCTGCACTGTGAAGTCGCTTTCCCTGTCGAAGCCGATTATCTGCATCGGAAAGTCGCAGCAGCTCTCTGAAAGACTCGTCAGGTAGAACTGGGGGCTGGCTTTTTCGACTCCCTCCACGCTCCTTGCCGCGTCCAGAATCGATTTGTCCATGTAGAAGTAGCACGGTTCTCCCGACAGCAGCACGTTCTCGGCTCCCGTTTCGTATCCTTCGGGGACGATGAGCAAATCCGCGCCCGTCCTCGCCTTTAGCCCCTCGATTCCCGCTTCCATGTTGGAGTCGATTACCAGCGAGGCGAACGCGAGGGCGGAGGAGAGGGCGACCAGAAGCGAAATCGAGGCCGTCCTGTATCTCTTTTTAGAAAGGTTCGAGAGTGCCAGGAACCTTTCGACTCCAACTTTCTCAATCAGCGTTTTTTCCATAGAACCACCGTCTGAATCAGCGTGGCCAGAATGATGAGTATGCCGAGCACGATGAGGGTCGGCTGCGTGACTTCGTGGCAGTGCATCGTCGCCTTTCCGCAGACTCCGATGAGGGCAGTCGGGAAAAGGATGACTCCAACCGCATTCAGCGCAATGCCTGCGTTGAGCGCGAGCTGGTACTGCCCATTGTCTGAAACGAGCTTGAGCAGGGCGAGTGCCGCCACCGCCAGTCCTACGAAAAGTTCAGCCCTCGCGGTCCAGTGGCATTTCATGACTTTCTCTCCGACTTCGCAGACTTTGGCGAACGTGTACGGTGCAACCGCCGCGAGAAGACCTAAGATGGCTATTGTGAGCGCGATGCAGATTCTTTTTTTCATATAAAACTCTCCTAAATGTGCAGGCTTCTTCTTTTTTCAGAAATCGAAGCCGGTTCTTTCGCCGTTGATTTCCTTGTACGACTTCGTCGCCTTGTCGTAGCTGTAGCCGTCCGGCACTCCGAAAAGCTCGATGTAGCCCTGAGCGATGAATTTCTCTATGTCGGTCGTTGTCTTCAGGATTCCCGCGCTTTGGAGCTGCCTCGCCGCCGCGGCGAACGTCCTCTTTCCGAGCGAGCGGCTCGGTATGAAGTTCAGTTCCTCAAGAAGTGCCGCGTTGAAGTCGAGGTCTCCGCCCACGAGGTCGTTCTCGATTTGCAGCTTCGCCGCCGCCCTGGGTTCCGCCTGCACGAACGCGCTCGCCTTCTGCAGCGCGCGTGTCACCGCGGCCGCTCCCTCCGGGTTCTCCTTCAGAAGTTTGTGGGTGACGAACTGCTGGCAGCAGTATTCGTTCCTGAATTTCTCGTCGGTTCCTGTGTCGAGGATTTTCTTGAAGCCGTATGCCTGTTCCGCCTTTGTCGCCACAGGATCGTGCGCTCCGATTACGTCCACGGCTCCGTTGTTCAAGGCGATTGCGAGGTCGCTCGAAGCGTACGCCACGAACTCAACTTCGTTGTTCTCCGCAGTCACGCCGATTCCTTCGTCCATGAGTTTTCTCTTGAGGTTCATAACGCTTGAGTCAGCCAGTCCCGGAACTCCGATTTTCTTTCCCCTGAGGTCTTTCACGGAATTGATTGGGCTGTCTCCCTTCACATAGTATTTTGTGCAGCCGACGTGGATTCCCGAAGTGTACGATATTGGAAGACCGTTCTCCATCGCCTGTAGCTGCGTGGCGTAGAGTCCGTATCCCGCGTCCACTTTGCCGGAGCCTATCATCTCGGCGAGTGTCGCTCCTCCCTCGACCACCTGCACGTATTCGGCCTTCTGCCCGATTGCCGCCAGTTCCTCGTCGAAAAGCCCCATCTTCATGGCGACGTGCACCGGAGCCGCGCAGAGTCCACCCGTCTGGAAATTGATTCTTACGACTTTCTGTCCGGCAACTTCGCTGTTTGCCTCTTTTCCTTTGCATGAAATCAAAGCGGATGCCGCCACGAGCATCGTGATTCCTGCGAATTTCCTTGCGTTCTTTTGAAATGAAGTTTTTTTCATGTCTTTCTCCTGTTTTGTTTTTGAATTCCGTTTTTTTCCTACCACTTGATGAGTCCCTTCTGCCAGCCCAAGAGCCTCTGCCTCACCTTGAAGAGCAGCGTGATTATGACCGTGCAGAAGAGGGCTATCATGATGAGTCCCGCATATACGCCCGAATAGAGCATCATCGCCTTCTGGTAGCTGATGTACCAGCCGATTCCGTATTTCGCGCCGAACATCTCCGCCGTCATGAGCGCGATGAACGCGGCGCATATTCCGTTGAAGATTCCCTGGAAGATGTTGGGGAGCGCGGCGGGAACAGCAACCTTGAACACCTGGTACAACGTGCCGGCTCCGAGAGTCCTGCTCACCTCGAAATATATCCTGCTCGTGTTCTGGATGCCGGAGCTTGTCATGAGCTGAACCGGAAACCACACCGCGAGCGAGATTATGAAGACGCTCGCTCCGAACGGGGTGGGGAACGTCGTGAGCACGAGCGGAATCCATGCCGTAGCCGGAATCGGGCCGATGAGCTTTATGTACGGGTTTATCCAGTAGTACACTTTCTTCGAGAAGCCGAGGAAGACACCTGTCAGGAATCCCGCGACCACCCCGAACAGCACCCCCAGAATCAGGAGCCTGAACGAGAAAGCGATGCACTTGAGGAGGAGGGGAGTCTGCTCCACGAACACCGCGAGCACGTTGTCGTAGCTCGGAAAGAAAATCACAGGAAGGAGCGCGGCCTTCGCCGTCAGGATGTCGATGAGAGAGACGAGCGCGCCAGCTCCGAAAAAAAACGGCCCTTTCTCCTCCAGCGATTTCCTTGTCCGTCCGTTGAAGAAGGAGAGCGCGAAAAACAGTAGCGAAACGAATCCGACGGCGCACAGGAACGGAGTGTAGTATCGTCCACCCGGCTGCGGATGCAGCTGACTGTCTGGGACCGCCGTCTGCACTGCGAGAGCGAGAAGCACCCCCAGCGAGGGCAGTGCTCGTTTTACAATCTTCTTTGCGTTCTTCATCTTCGCTTCTTCTCCTCCAAAAAATTCCTAGCGGGCGCCTTCGTTCTTGATGAACTTGTCGGAGTTCTGCTCGTACCACCATTTCGTGTACGGGAGCTTTATCCTCGCGGCGAGGTTCTTCTCGAAAGAGCGGTTCGTCACCGTGTCGCGGATGAGCTTGGCGAACGAGAGAGTCCCCTCGTAGCCGAACACCGTGTACTCGTCCGCCACGAACACGGCGGCGTAGCCCTGCTTTATCGCCCACACCGTCGTTCCCGGATGGCGGCTGAAATAGACGTCCGGCTTGTAGCGGTTGAGGATGTTCAGGACCTCGTAGTTCTGCTGGTCGGCCACGGCCACCTTCATGTCCTTCGGAGAGGTGTTCAGGAGGTGCTCCAATGCAGGCGGGACTTTTCCGTTGTCGTACTTGTAGTCGTAGTGCCATGCGAGCGCGTAGTCTACTTTCATGCCGAATTCCTGGAGTACGCGCGCTATCTCGTATGTGAAGCCCGGACCCATTCCGATGACCGCCCTGAGACCGTGGAGCGACTTCGTGACTTCCTCGATCTGCGGAAGGTAGATTTCCCGCTGCTTTTTGATGTACTCCTCCGCCTGCTCCCTCCTGCCGATTGCGTCGCCGATTCCCCTGAGCCATGTCTCGAATCCCGTCACGCCCGAATGGTTTATCGTGCGGACGTATGGGACTCCGTATGTCTCCTCAAGGGCGTTTCCGAGGTATGTTCCGAGCGTTCCGCAGATGCAGACCGTCGCCAGAGCCTCGCTCAAGTGCGAAAGCTCCTCTATCGTCGAGTTGCAGTAGAGGAACTGCGGCTCCGCGTCGAAGACCTCGTTGAAAATCTTCGTGATTTGCGGGCGCGCGCTCTCGTAGAAGTTCTTTATGTTGATGATTCTCCTCTTTTCCTTCGGCGGCTTTACGATGCCCTGGAGAACCGCGTGGTCTGAGATGTCGAATCCCGAAGCCCAGATTCGGCTCTTGAAGCCTTCGCAGTGGACAGGAATCACGGGAATCGGCAGTTCCTCGTTGATTTCGTCGGCCAATCCGTCCACGTCTTCTCCGATGACGCCCGAAACGCACGATGTCGAGATGAAGATTGCGTCCGGCTTGTAGGTCTTGTATGTGTGCTCGACGATTTTCCTCAAGTCGTTCATCGCCCCGAAAACCGTGTCCTTCTCGTTCAAATCCGTGCAGACGAAGACGGAATTCGTGGTCTTGTTGATTCTCGCGGCTATCTGGCCGAATTTCACGCTGTCGTTCGAGGCCATCGCCGTGCAGCCGGCGGGCGCGTGGTAGACGACGGCCACGTTCCTTATCGCCGCGAGGGCGTTCAGTGCGCATCCTGAGAGGCAGGAGCTCGACTGCGAGAAGCACCTTTCCCTGTTCTTGAGGGAGCCGCATTCCGAGCGGTAGACGAGCGTCTCCAAATCGCCCACGAATCCTGTTATCGAGCCGAGGCGGTTTTCCCTCACCGCGAGGTTCGCGTTCTTGAAGTTGTATGGCATAAGATAATCTCCTTAGAAGAATTTGCGGAATTACAGCTTGAGCTTGCTCAACGCCGCCGTGAAAATCTGTTCGAGCAGGTGGAGCCCTCCCGAATATCCTGCGATGTGGTCGTTGATGACGAGCTTCTCAAGCATCGGGTAGCTCACGTTCACATAGTGCGCCCCGATTTCCTGCGCGAGCTTCTTCTCCCAGTTCGAGCCGATGATGAGCGGAGTGCCTGCGAAGTCGGTCTTCCTAATCTGCTCCTGAATGTCGTGTCCGTCTGTCGTGAACTGCACCTGCGCCTGGATTCCGTAGTTCAGGTTCGAGGCTTCGTTCGCTATCTGCGTGCGGAACGCTTCCGGCGCGTCGTCCGTGATGAAGAGTTTTTCGGGGAAGAGCCCCATGTCGTTCACGAGGAATTTCGTCACCGCCACCGTGTACTGGCTGTCGCTCACGACCGTGAACCTTTTTCCGAGGATTCTCGTCTCCAAAAGGGTGTCGGCGAAACGTTCAATATAATAGTAGAATTCCGCTTCCTTCTCCGTTATGACTTTCTCAACCAGCTCTTTGTCCGCGCCTGTGAATTCCTGCACAGCCCTCAAGAACTTCGTGGTCTCCGTGGCTCCGATTGGAAGAATCGGGTAGTGGAGGAGCGGAATCTTGAATTTCGTCTCAAGGTACTTCGCGCTTTCGAGTCCGACCCAAGGCGAGACGAGGATGGAGAATTCCGCCCTTGCGGCGTCCTTGATGTTCTCTATTCCGCGTCCGAACCCGAATACCGTGTTCGGCTTTAGCCCTATCGCGCTGATGAGCGACTCAAGCTCCCTCAGGTTTCCGAGCCAGTACGGGTCCTGCTGCGGAGGTCCCGCGAAGATGTTCACAAGCCCCTTGACCGTTTTGCCTTTCTCGTCCCTCTCGTCCCTCACTTCCGGGCGGTTGAGGAGCTGCTCGAAAATCGACTTCAGAATCCAGTCGTGGCCGACGTAGTTGTTGCCCTTGAATCCCGGTGTCTTCGCCCAGATTACAGGCTTCTCCTCGTCCTCGAATTCCTGCGCCACTTCCTTGATGTCGTCTCCGATGATTTCTCCCGTGCAGCCCGAAAGGACGACGAACAAGTCCGCGTCGATGACCCTGAGCGCGTTGTGGATTGTGGAGCGGAGCTTCTCCGCACCTCCGAAGACGACCTCCTTCTCTGAGATTGAAGTGCATGGGAAGATGTTCGGGCTGTACCGCCCGCTCGTTCCGTTGTTGTCGTTGAGTTTCGACGCGCAGCCGGGTCCCGAATGGAGGACTGGAATCGCCCCCGGTATCGACTGGACTGTCTGCATGGCCGCCAATGCGCACTTGTATCGCGGCTGGTCCAATATTTTAGCCATAGAAATAGTACCCCCAAACTTTTTTCAGCTCTTTTTTTGGCTCTGTCTAGCCTTCATCTTCTTCCTGAAGTCGGTGAGCTTAGATATCGCCTCCCCGATCGGGAGCACGATGTCGAACGCCGTCACGTTGTGCTTCGCCAGTGCCCTGACAGCGTGCGGCCCGATTCTCGCCACGAGAACGTAGTCCACGTCCGAGAGGGCCGCGGCCACCGCTTCAAGAGGGGCTTCGTCCGAGGCTTTCCCCTCGGCTCCGCATTCCCCTCCCGCGCAGCCCGCCGTCACGTTCCGTATCTCGCTTTCCTCGAAGCCCCCGGTCTCCTCGTCGACCTCGAATACGATGAAGGATTCCGCATGCCCGAAGTGGGTGTCGACCGTCTCTCCGTCGCTCGACCCCACCGCGACTTTGTATTTGTCTCCCATGAAAACCGCCTTCGCCAGATTGACTAGATTGAATAGTTGCCTTCCGGCTCCATCATTCCGTTCTCGATGAGGATTTCCTCAAGACGCTCCTGCGTTATCGGTGTCGGAATCGTGAAGTTCGTGTTCTCGTCGATTGCCTGCGCCAAGTCGCGGTAGACCTGCGCCTGCGAGCTTTCCGGCGCGTACTCGATGACGGTCTTCTTCCTGATTTCCGCCTGCTGCACGATGTTGTTCCTCGGGACAAAGTAGATGAGCTGCGTGTTCAGTTCCTTCGTGAACGCCCTGAGAAGATCGAGTTCCCTGTCGACGTTGCGGCTGTTGCAGATGATTCCGCCGAGCCTCACGTCGCCCCTTTCGGCGTAGCGCGCGATTCCCTTGCAGATGTTGTTCGCCGCGTAGAGCGCCATCATCTCGCCCGAAGCGACGATGTAGATTTCCTGAGCCTTGCCCTCGCGGATCGGCATCGCGAATCCTCCGCAGACAACGTCTCCGAGTACGTCGTAGAACACGTAGTCCAAGTCCTCAGTGTAGGCTCCGAGGTTCTCAAGCATCGAAATCGAAGTGATGATTCCGCGTCCAGCGCATCCGACTCCCGGCTCCGGTCCACCAGACTCTACGCAGCGGACTCCCTTGAATCCTGTCTTCTGCAAGTCCTCAAGCTGGATTTCGGTCTTGTTGTCCCTGATTGTGTCCAAAACTGTTTTCTGGTGGAGTCCTCCCAAGAGAAGGCGTGTGGAGTCCGCCTTCGGGTCGCAGCCGACTACGAGAACTTTCTTTCCGAGTTCCAAAAGTCCCGCCGTGAGGTTCTGTGTCGTCGTTGACTTTCCGATTCCGCCTTTTCCGTAGATTGCGATCTGCCTAAGTTTCTTTGCCATGTTTTTTCTCCTGTTTTTTTCTGTTTTGTCGTTGCTGTTTATGTTTTCCCCATCAACCGTGGGAGAAATTCTCTTTGAAGTCCAAATTCCGCTTCGAGAAGAGCGAGTAGACCTGCCTTGAGACCTCCGTCTTCCCCGGCACTCCTATCGCGTCCGCCCGGCACCTGCTGCAGTGCAGGAACAGCTCTATGTACTGTCTCGCCGCCACGTGCGCCGCCTCGATTTCGAAGCAGTCGGGGGCTTTCTCGTCCTTGAGCTTCGCCTGCGGAATCAGGGGGATTATGTTGTACTTCTCCGCGCCCGCCTCGGCGACCTTGTAGGCTATCTGCTCTATGTGGTCTCCGTTTATCCTTGGGACGAGGACTGTGTTCACCTTCACCGTGATTCCGGCCTCCGCGATTTTTTTGATTCCTTCGAGCTGGTTCTTTATGAGGATTTTCGCCCCCTCCACGCCCTCGATTTTCTTTCCGTGGTAGATGATGTAGTCGTTGAGCTGCGCCTCGATTTCCGGGTCGACCGCGTTCACCGTCACCGTGAGGCTGTCGAGCCCAAGCTCGATGAGCTCGTCCGCGCGCTCTGAAAGAAGGAGTCCGTTCGTGCTCATGCACTTTATGAGGTCCGGGAATTCCCTCTTTATGATTCTGAACGTCTCAATCGCGTAGTCCGTGGCGAGTGTGTCCCCCGGACCCGCGATTCCTGCGACCGTTATCTCCGGGGCGATTTCGCGCGCCTTTTTGATGAGCGGCACAGTCTCCTCCGGCTTCAGGACGCAGGATGCCACGCCGGGCCTGTTCTCCGTGTCGTTTATCGACCTCTCGCAGAACCTGCATGCGATGTTGCAGCCTGGGCATACCGGGAGGTGGATTCTTCCCGTGCTCGCGGAGTGTCTTCCGAAGCATGGGTGTTTGTCTGTCAGCTCTTCAAAACTAATTGGCATGTCGCGTACCTCATTTTATATAAAACATATAGGATTAGTATGTAATTAAGTGTTTTTTAACGGATTCCGCCTGCGTCCCTGTTCCGCGGGTCGGAATCCGTGCCGTCGCCGTTTCCGTCAGCCGTTCACCGCTTTGAATCCGACCTCCAGGTCTCCGATGATGTCGTCGATGTGCTCCGTTCCGATCGAGAGCCTTATCGTGCTCTGCGTGATTCCCTGGTCCAGAAGCTCCTCCTCGCTCAACTGGCTGTGCGTAGTCGATGCCGGGTGGATTACGAGCGACTTCACGTCCGCCACGTTCGCGAGCAGGCTGAAAATCTTCAGGTTGTCGATGAATTTCCACGCCGCCTCTTTTCCGCCCTTTATCTCGAACGTGAAAATCGAAGCCCCTCCGTTCGGGAAGTACTTCTCGTAGAGGGCGTGGTCGGGGTGGTCAGGGAGCGAAGGGTGGTTCACCTTCGCCACGTTCGGGTTCTTCGACAAGTACTCGACGACCTTCTTCGTGTTCTCAACGTGCCTGTCGAGCCTGAGGGAGAGGGTCTCGACACCCTGCAGGAGGAGGAACGCGTTGAACGGTGAAATCGTCGCGCCCGTGTCCCTCAAAAGAATCGCCCTGATGTAGGTGACGAACGCCACCGGTCCCAGCGCGTCGTAGAATGAGATTCCGTGGTAGCTCGGGTTCGGCTCCGCGATGTTCTTGTACTTTCCGCTCTTCTTCCAGTCGAATTTTCCGCCCTCGACAATCACTCCGCCCAAAGTCGTTCCGTGGCCTCCGATGAATTTCGTCGCCGAGTGGACGACGATGTCGGCTCCGTGCTCAAGCGGACGAATCAGGTATGGAGTTCCGAACGTGTTGTCGATGACGAGCGGAAGCCCGTGCTTGTGCGCGATTTTTGCGATTTCGTCGATGTCCGGGATGTCCGAGTTCGGGTTTCCGAGAGTCTCAAGGTAGATTGCCCTCGTGTTCTCCTGTATCGCTCCCTCCACTTCCGAAAGGTCGTGCGCGTCCACGAAAGTCGTCGTGATTCCGTACTGCGGGAGGGTGTGGGCGAGGAGGTTGTAGCTTCCTCCGTAGATTGTCTTCTGCGCGACGATGTGCCCGCCGTTCGCCGCCAAGGCCTGAATCGTGTAGGTTATCGCCGCCGCGCCCGATGCCGTCGCCAACGCCGCGCTTCCTCCCTCCAACGCCGCGATTCTCTTCTCGAACACGTCCTGCGTGGAGTTCGTGAGCCGGCCGTAGATGTTCCCCGCGTCCGCGAGTCCGAACCTGTCGGCCGCGTGCTTTGAGTTGTGGAAGACGTAGGAAGTTGTCTGGTAGATTGGTACCGCCCTTGAGTCCGTCGCCGGGTCCGCGCTCTCCTGTCCCACGTGGAGCTGAAGTGTCTCGAATTTATAGTTTGCCATAATGTTGTCTCCTGTAAGTTGTGTTGAAAAATGAGTCCGAAAAAAATAATGTGTTCTGATTTTTATTGCTGAAGGGCTTTCAGCGGTTGTCGGAAAGACAACAAGGGCGCATCCGTCCGTTTCTGAAATTTTCCCTGACAAGTTTTTCGAAATATTTTGCCATGACGCGCCTCCTTTTTAGATGAGTTAAAACCTACTAAACCAATAGGAATTGATGTGAAAAAGATAGAATAAATAACCTACCATGTCAATAGGGAAATATGGGAAATCGTGAAAATTCTGTCGATTTCTCAAAATGTCTGCTATCATGAAAACAGCCTTTAACAACAAGGAGTAGAGCGATGGAATTTTTCAAGAAGCTTTTTTTGTTTTTCACGGCGGTTTTCGTCTCCGCCGTCATTGCGTCGTGTTCGGATTCTGACTTCAAAAGCGGAGGAGGCTCTTCTGTCGTCGTGTCGCTTTCTTCCGTTGGCGGACGCTCCGTCTTCGAAAAGTCGGACGCGGTGAAATTCGTCGTGTCCATTTCGCCCGGCGCGCATGAGCCGATAGTCGTGGACTTGTCGGATTCCGTGGCGCAGACCGTGGAATTTTCGTCGGTGGAAGTCGGCAGGTACACAGTCACGGTGAAGGCCTACGACTCTGACGGCACGAAATGCGCCCAGGGTACGTCGGCGGAATTTCCCGTGAGAAGCGGGGAGACTTCCGAAGTGTCGGTGAAGCTCCGCTGCTGCGTGAAGGACGTGGAGTCGTGGAAGGAGCTTTCCGATGCGGTGGACGAGGCGGAGGACGGCGACACCATCGTGTTGAAGGAAAATCTCGTGGCGGATTCCACGCTGGAAATATCGAAGTATCTTTCCATAAAGAGCGAGCCGTCTCTTTCGCATTCGATTGGGCGTTCCGACGGATTTTCAGGAGCGGTCGCGCAAATCTCGAAGAACGCCTCGCTCTCTATCGGAGAAAATGGAGGCTCCTCAATCACCGTTTCTGGAAGCGAAGGGGCGGAAGAGGCTCTTTTCGTCGTGGAAGGCTCGCTCTACGTTTTGGGGAGCGCGGTTCTCTCTGGAAACAAGTCCCAGTCGGACGGCGGCGCGATCCGTGTGTGCGAGGGCGGAGCGTTGGTCGTTTCAGGAGGAATCATCAGCGGAAACTCTGCGCTGAACGGAGGCGGCATCTATGCGGAATCAGGCTCGTCCGTCTCGATTCTTGGAGGAGCAATCGAAGCGAACGATGCTTCCGAAAACGGCGGAGGACTTTTCTGCGGCGGTTCCCTTTCCATGTCCGGCACGTTCACAATCATGAGGAATACGGCTCCGGACGAGAATACTGTCAGCAACATCTCCATACCGGACTCTGCGGAATCGGTCATGTTCAACACCCGAGAGCTGAAGAAGGGAATCGTCATCTCCCACAATATCATCGATGGTGAATTTTCTGGAAGTGAAGATGAAACAGAAGAATACTATGTGTCATCAGACTCTTCCAGTTCTTCGGATTCTTCAAGCACCCAGGATTCTCTAGTTCCTGTGGAAGAGCATTCGGAGGTGATGTCGTTTGAAGATTTCAAGACCGCCATCGATTCTGGAGAAAGCTTGACGATAACGCTCACGGGAAACGTCACCATAAGCGAGGATTTTGAATTTGATTGCTCGGTGAAGCCTGCCGCCCTCACGATAGACGGGCAGGGAAAGTACCATATAAACGGAGTGGGCGCGACGCTCGTGTTCAGGAGCGTGACTTTCCAGAACTGCTACAACAACGGTTTCGGCGGCGCGCTGAATTTGAACGACTGCGCGGCGACCATAACGGACTGTTCGTTCTTTAACAATTCCGCCTCGTACCGCGGAGCCGCAATCAACATTGCGGGCTGGAGTGCGGGGGTGCAGTTGGAGACAACGATAACCGGCTGCACTTTCAGCGGCAACAAGGACAACGAGGGCTGCTACGACATAAACGCGAGCGGATCGTACACGCATCTCGTACTCGGCGGCGGAAACTCGTCCGACAACGCCAACCCCGTAATCTGCCAAGGTGAAGTGGCGAACGGACATGCCGATGGAACCTGGGAGTGACGATTTCCTTCCGTATTGAGGAATCCTCCGTTTTCCCATATTCTATTTGCATACAAAAATTGATGACAATGCATGGGGCACCTCTGGAAAGTCGATTTCCAGGGGTGGTTTTTTCCCTATGAATCTGCAAGGAGTGAAAAGAAATGCCTGGAACAGAGATTCCCTACAAAATCTACCTTTCTGAAGAAGAGCTTCCGACAAGCTGGTACAACGTCAGGGCGGACATGAAGAACAAGCCCGCTCCGCTTTTGCATCCGGAGACGCACAAGCCTATGACGTTCGACGACCTCCGCCCGGTCTTCTGTGATGAGCTTGTTAAGCAGGAATTGAACGACACCGACGCATACTTCCCGATTCCAAAAGAAATCCGCGAATTCTACAAAATGTACAGGCCGTCGCCTCTCGTCCGCGCCTACTGCCTTGAGAAGAAGCTCGGCACACCGGCCCACATCTACTACAAATTCGAGGGAAACAACACGAGCGGAAGCCACAAGCTCAATTCCGCGATTGCCCAGGCCTACTACGCGAAGCAGCAGGGACTCAAGGGCGTTACGACGGAGACCGGCGCGGGCCAGTGGGGAACCGCGCTTTCCATGGCGTGCTCTTACTTCGACCTCGACTGCCAGGTCTACATGGTCAAGTGCTCCTACGAGCAGAAGCCGTTCCGCAGGGAAGTCATGCGCACTTACGGGGCGAAGGTCACTCCGTCGCCTTCCGACACTACAGAAGTCGGACGCAAAATCAACGCAGAATTCCCCGGCACTTCGGGAAGTTTGGGATGCGCCATTTCTGAGGCTGTCGAGGCCGCCACGAAGCAGGAGGGCTACCGCTACGTCCTCGGAAGCGTACTTTCGCAGGTCCTCGTGCACCAGACTGTAATCGGACTTGAGACGATGGCCGCCTTGGACAAGTACGGAATCGACCCGGACATCGTAATCGGATGCGCGGGCGGCGGCTCGAACCTCGGCGGACTCATCTCTCCGTTCGTCGGAAGGAAGCTCCGCGGGGAAAAGGACTGCCGCTTCATCGCCGTGGAGCCTGCGAGCTGTCCGAGCCTCACGCGCGGAAAGTTCGTCTACGACTTCTGCGACACGGGGCACGTCTGCCCGCTCGCGAAGATGTACACTCTCGGCTCTGAGTTCATCCCTTCTGCGAGCCACGCAGGCGGTCTCCGCTACCACGGCATGAGCTCGATTCTCTCCCAGCTCTACGCAGACGGACTCATGGAGGCGCGCACTGTGGAGCAGACCGCGGTCTTCAAGGCGGCGCAGGATTTCGCGAGAATCGAGGGAATCCTTCCCGCTCCGGAGTCGAGCCACGCAATCAAGGTCGCCATCGACGAGGCCCTCAAGTGCAAGGAGACCGGCGAAGCCAAGAACATCGTCTTCGGCCTCACGGGCACCGGCTACTTCGACATGTACGCCTACAAGGCGTTCAATGACGGAACGATGACCGACTACATTCCGACCGACGAGGACTTGAAGCGCGGTTTCGACGCATTGCCGAAAGTCTGAGCGTGAAGTAAAAAATCCCGGAACATAAAAGAGCCTTGGCTTCCATTCTTTGCATTTGCGTTTTGAATCGGAGTCAAGGCTCTTTCAATTTGCGGTCAAATCTATTTTCAACGTTAGAATTTTTTGTTGTAAGATGTATCAATTCGGTTTTTCAAAGTTTGTTTTCATGGTCATGGTTGAAAATAGACCTGTTCGATAACGAAGTTTCCGAACAAGACTAATGCTGTGACATGGAGGCTTTATGAAAAAAATTCTATCATCGTTCATTCTCGCTGCCGCAATCTTTTCCGCAGGGGCGGATGCTGCGAAGCAGCCTGATGGAGCGAAAAATCCGGGAGAGGGCGGCTTCTTCGGAACTGTCCCGAACGAGGAGAAGCCTGAACTTTCAGGGAAAATCTCCGTGAAGAGCGGGGAGAAGTCCGTCAAGAACGAAAAGACAGAGACGGGCAAGGCCGACGAGAGCGCGGTCTACGTTGGAAAAGGGGCTTCCGCGTCTGTCGTCGGTGGAAGCGTCGTCAAGAAGGGCGACAGCAGCAATGACGGACAGAGCAACTTCTACGGCTTGAACGCGGCCGTCTTGAGCGACAACGGAAAAGTGACCGTCCGCAACTTGGAAATCACAACGGACGGAGACGGAGCGAACGCGGTCTTCTCCACAGGTTCGTCGTCGGTCGTGAGCGTGAAGAACGTGAAAATCCACACGAAGCAGAATTCATCGAGGGGGCTTGATTCCACCTACGGCGGAAAAATCGAGGCGAGCGGAGTGGAAATCGTCACGGAGGGCGAGCATTGCGCGGCGTTCGCCACTGACCGCGGGGAAGGCTTCGTTACGGTCGACGGCGGAAAGGCTTCCACGAACGGAAAAGGCTCGCCCGTCATCTATTCGACAGGCGACATCCGCGTGTCGAACTTGAAGGGAAGCGCGAAAAATTCCGAGATAGCCTGCATTGAGGGGAAGAATTCTATTTCAATCAGCAAGGGCGTTTTGTCTGGAGGCAGCGGACTCGACAACGAGGTTTCAAGCGCGGTGATGCTCTACCAGAGCATGAGCGGCGACGCGAACCGGGGAACGGCTTCGTTCACCTCCTCTTCATCGACTTTGACAAACACGAGCTCTGGTCCGTTCTTCTACGTCACGAACACGAGCGCGAAAATCAATCTGGATTCGACAAAGCTCGTCCAAGCCGGCAAATCAAAAATCCTGCTCCAAGCCTCCGGCAACAATTCCGAGCGCGGCTGGGGAAGAAAGGGCGCGAACGGAGGACAGGTGGAGCTGGCCGCCAGTTCACAGACGCTTTCGGGAGAAATTGTCGTCGACAAGATAAGCTCCGCCAAACTCAATTTCGGAAAAAAGACGACTTTCACCGGAACCGTGAACGCGAAGAACGAAGGCTCTGTCGATTTGGTCCTCGACTCTTCCGCGAAATTCATAGCCGAGGGCAACTGCTACTTCGATTCGATAAGCGACGCCGATGGAAGCTACAAGAACATTGTCTCGAACGGCTACATAATCTACTACAACAAGAACGATTCCGAAAATTCTGCTTTCCACGGAAGGACGATTCTCCTGAATGACGGCGGAAAGCTCGCTCCTTACGAGAGGGTGGCCTCGACAGCCACTGTTTCGTCTTCTCCGCAAGACGAGCGCGGAATGACGCCTCCTCCTGACGGAAAAGCGGACGGCAAGGGACCGAAGATGGATTTCGCGTCCCTCAAGGGCACTCTCTGCGTCGTGAAGGTCGGCGACAACAGCACTTTCACTCTCCTCGACGAAAACAACAAGGCGACCGTCTTGAAACTCATGGACGACATGGGCGGAAAAGGCGGCAAGGGCGGAATGGGGGAGAGAAACGGTCCTCCTCCGTCTGATTTCGGAAACGGCGGCCAGCCTCCAAGCCCTCCTTCTGGCGACATGAAGAACGGCGGCGGCAAGCCTGAAATGAAGGGAATGCCCAAACCCGTGACCGAAAGCGACCTTCGGAAACTCAACGGAAAAACCGTGGAAATCAAGGGCGTGAAGGACAAGGACGGCAAGTTCACTGTGTTCGAGATAAAAGAAGCCGAATGAAATGTGAAATTTGAAAGTTGAAGAATAAAAAATGAAAGGTGAAAACGGAAAGATGAAAAATTTCAGTTTCCACCTTTCATTTTTCAATTCTCCTCGTATATTAATGTTATTGAATTATCTTATTCGATTTGGGATAGTATAC
>FLNX01003815.1_pt1 | contig 52831 bp, 55 predicted proteins | sample 1140341 | NCBI WGS metagenome assembly FLNX01 (sample SAMEA3878208, study PRJEB12797) | bioreactor metagenome | biome: Moose rumen | place: Sweden | collected 2011-10
CCTGGCGGCGGTTTCGGCGGCGGTGGCGGCTTTGGCGGCGGCTTCGGCGGCGATTTCTAGTCCCCTTTTTACCAGATAGATGCCGATGATTGCTCTGCAGCTTCCTGCAGGGCTTTCGGCACGTTGGCAAAGAAGTCGAACCCGGCGCGCTGCTCGATGGCGTCGATGGAGGTGATGCCGCTGGTGTAACTCTGGCCCGAGTGGGCTTCGTTGGTGAAGATATAGCCGCAGCCCTTGGCCGCCGTCATTTCTCCGGACGCGTTGAAGGTGCACTTCATGAGGCACTTGTAGAAATGGCTGGGAAGGGGCACCGACATTCCGTCTTTGCTGGGCAGGTATTTCAGCGTTCCCTCGTAAAGGACGCCGGTCACCACATATAGCGTGTCACGCCCGGACGGGGCGTTGTTGGCTACGGCAATTTCCAGGTTGCTCCATACGCCATCGTTGAAGCTGTTCTGCCACTGGGGCGCCTGGTTGGAATAGTAGAAGGTTTGCTTGTTCTGCTGGACGCTGGTCTGCCGATAATTGGAAGCCACCAAGTGGCCGCGGCTGTAACCCACGCTATTGGCGTTTTGCAGGCCGGACTGCTGCGTGAGGGAAATGGCGGGGTCGCTGGTCCAGGAGTCGTTGCGGCCCACATTCTTATCCGGCCAGGTGTCGCGATGCATCGCGTGTGCCGTCCAGACGGGGGCATACCGGGCGCCGTCGTACAGGACCGTATAGGTACGGACCTTCTTCCCGGACAGCATAAAGGTATGCGTTGCAATCTGCCGTTTGTCGTTGGTGGTATAGTATCGCGTCCACCGGTCGTCCCGCTCGCTGAACGTTCCGGAAACGGACGAGTTGTTCAGGAGGCCGGACACATCCGGCATTTCGTAGCATCCCAGATGTCCCGGGAGCGAACTGTCCGGCTGGACCGGAGGGGTTTGCTCCTGTTCGGTGGTAAAGGACAGCACGCTGCCCAGGCGGTCGACATACTGGCCCAGCGCCGCGTCGTATTCGGCCACGAAGGCCCGGAAGTAGTAGGTGGTGCCCGGCTCCAGGCTCTCCAGCCGGGCCGAGAAGCTGTCATAAGTGTACGGAGACGGATCTACGTATTCCGTGCGGGTGAGAAGGCCCGGAGAGGTGCCCCAGAAGAAGCCCATTTCCCCGATAGTCCCCGTGGCGTTGTAGAAGTAGCCGTTCAGGGTTGCTTCGGTGGAGGAAATGCCGTTTGCCGCCTGTGTGGTTACAGTGGCGGTGGCCGACGGCAGTTCCGGCTCATCGGGCTCATCGGGCTCATCGGGCTCGTCGGGTTCGTCCGGAACGTCTGGAACATCTGGAACATCCGGAACGTCGGGGACGTCGGGCTCGTCCGGTTCGTCCGGTTCGTCGGGTTCATCGGGCTCGTCCGGTTCTGCGGGGGTGGGAACGTCCCCGGAATACCCGGGCGTGTTGAATTCGTACTCCATACGCGCTTCAAAGCCGGTTTCGCTGCCGAAGACATTCCCCTGCAGATTCGTCCTGTAGTTCCTGCGGACTTTCACGTTGGGAATCTGGAACAGAAGGGGCTGAGCCTCCACGCCGCCTTTGCGGACATACACCTCCAGTTCCACGTCGTACAGCCGTTCTTCCCCGGCCAGCACGTAATTGGAGGCGATGAGCCCGGAAGGGGCCGCTGCGGCGGCGAAACTGATGCTGGCGTCCCCGGAAACCGCCCCTGTGGTCAGGTGCAGGGTGCCAGGGACATGCTCCAGCCGCATGGCCGAGCGGGACAGGCTCACCCCGGAGCGTTCGGCCAAGCGCCAGTCTTCTTGCGGGGCCAGGACGTTGATCTGGGCGAAAGGCCGCTTGAGGGTTATCCCGGAGAAGGTGAGGTTCCCGCTGGAGACGGGGCCGGTTTCGAAGGTGCCGTAGAAGGCATCCCGGGAATCGTCGTTGGAGAGGACCTCCGGTTTCACGGTAAGGGTTCCCGCCTCGAAGTCGGGTACATAGTCCTGGTTCCTGTGGTTCTGCGCCCAGAAGACCAGCAGGTAGTTTTCCCCGCAGTTCAGTTTGGCCCGGAACTGGGCCTTCCCTCCGGAAACCGTCAGGGCTTCCTGCATGGAAAGGACCGAGAGCTCCGGCAGGAAAGTGAGTTTGCCGCCGGTTTCTTTGCGGTAAACGCCCACCAGGAGGGCGTCGGCCTGGCTTCCGTCGCCGTCGGCTTTGGTGGAAAGGCCCCCCAGCTGCACGGGGAAAGTGGCCCATGCATCTTCCGGCACGGATTCTCTCCGGCAGGCGGTGAGAAGGATCACGGCCACCAGCAGATATGCGGCAAGGCGTTTCATGGCTGGGCGTCAATTTCCACTTCCAAAGGTCCTTCGGTGGTAAAATAGTCTCCCCGGAGGAAGGTTTCGTAATTCCGCCGGAGGGGAATGTTGTTCAGGATGCGCTCGGCGTCGAATTCCCCATAGGATACTCTGATGCTGGCGCCGATGCGGCTGAGGGTTTCCGGCGCCAACACAAAGGCAAAGGCCACTTCCGTCTCCGACGGGCAGGTTTCTTCCGTAAAACTGACATTGCCGCTGCCTTCCACCTGGCCGCTGAGCAGGTTCATGGACGTGGGCACGTGGTTCAGGTTCAGCCGGCTCCTGGCCCCTGTACGGGCCTGGTCCGACACAAAATGGAGCAGGGCGAAGGGGCGCTTGAGGGTGACATATATTTTTTCATCGGCCCCGCCGGTAACCTCCTGAACGGCGTAGAAGGCGTCCATGGAGGGCGTGCTGGCCGGTATGCCGGAGGCCTGCCGAAGGACGGCGTCTTCTCCCACGGTGTAAGTGCCCGCGGTCTGGGCGAAGAACAGGAGCGTATAGGTTTCTCCCCTGAGCAGGGAACCTTTTGCCGTGAAGTCTCCGTTCCCCAGCTGGGTACAGCTGAAGTGAATGTAATCCAGGTAGTTCCCGCTCAGGTCGTAGGCTTTTATTTCCAGCTGGTCTACGAGGGAGGCATCGCCGACGCTCTTGACGGCCGTCCGGTCCGGCGTCACGGAAAAATCCGCCGCCACCCAGTCTTGCTGCCGGGCTTCCTTGGTGCAGCCTGCCAGGACGGCGGCCAGAAGAAGGATATGCGGGATCTTTTTCATGGCGTCAGAAGTTAATGTCGTATTGGCCGTCGAAGGACGGGTCGTTCACAATGCCGGACGTACTGTCTTCCGAGAGGAAAGCACCTTTGTACACGCTCCTGCGCCCCTTTTGGAGGTTGATACCCAGGCTGATGCGGTTCAGTACCGTTCCGGAGGCGTCCTGCAGGCGAATCTCCGCCTTCAGCATGGCACTGTCCCCGCCCACGAGCACCATGTCCTGCCCCAGCAGCACGCTTCCGTCGGCCTGTACTGCAACGGGAAAGCTGAAAGAAAGGCCTTCCCGCGTATCCGTAGCCGCCTGTTCCCACAGGTTGAAACGGCTGGGAACGGCGTCCGGATAGGAAATGACGGCGGTGATATCCTTGCCATCAAACGCCTCTGCGTCAGTGGCGTAGAGGCTGTAGGCCGCCAGGGGGCGCGTCATCCGGATGTTGCCGGAAGCGATGGCACCGCCGCTGCCCAGGTCTTTTTCCAGCGTGCCGAAGAAGGCCTCCCGATAGGCCGATCCCCCTTCGTAGGCCCCGTCCGGAAGTCGGATGCCGGAGAAATCCCGGGTAATCCACATCCAGTCCGCCGAGCCGCTCTGAACGTAGTCCGTCCAGGCCAGCACCTTGTAGCGGTCGGCCTTGAGTTTCACGTCCAGGTCTATCCCTCCCGCTTTTTCGGCGGTGACCACCTGCTCCAGTTCGGGGGTGGAGGCCCAGCCGCCGGCGCCGTTGGAGCGGTAGAAGCGGAGGGTATGCCGCACCTTCACCTCCCCGGCTTTGGTGTACTGCGTCTCGGGCATGGCGCCCTCGAAGGAGAGGTTCAGCTGCAGGGTTACGGTCTGGTCCGTCGTTACGGGAGTGTCCTCCGGGTTTTCGGGCTTGCCGCAGGCGGCCAGTGCGAAGGCACAGGCTATCAGCAAGGGTATGAAAGGTCTCGGGGACATTATTCGTCCGGGACGCGGATGATTTCTCCATGTTCCTGGGCCACGGTCTGCTTCCACAGTTCCGTGTATCCCGGCCATTCCACACTTTCCGGTATGCCCTGGGAATATTCCGAATGTTTGAAGCTTCCGTCTTCGTTCTGCGGTTTCACGTTGCCGTCCATGAACTTCACCAGGAGCTCCTCCTCCAGTTTGGTCCAGGCCAGGAACTGCTGCTGGGCCGTGTTCACCGAATAGTCGGTAAGGTATTTCACCAGCTTCTCGAAGGGTTTCCGGGAAATCATCACATCGCCCTTGGAAGAGAGCTTCTTCTGCATTTTGATGGCCACTTCGTTGTACATGACAACCGCCATGCTGTCTACGCTGTGGGTTTTCCGGTACACCTGGTCCAGCTCAAAGGCATCGGCCTTGGCCCGTACATACGGGGCCATTACGTTATACATCTTGTAGCAGGCGTTGGAAATGCGGTTGTTCATCCAGAAGGAGGAGGTGGCGGAATAGTGCAGCAGGTCTCCGTTGCCCACCCGGAAGCATTCCGGCACCTTGGTGATGCTGGTGTAGATGGGGGTGAGGTAAGAGGTGGCCGCATCGTCGGTGCCGAACCAGAGGATGCCGCCCACCACGTCCGGCACATAGTTGCGGGCCTGGCCCACCATCCAGAAACCGGTCTGCTGGGTGGCGATGGCGCGCTCGTTCACATAGCTGTGGTCCTCTACCTGGAATTCCATGGGCCTCCAGCGGTACGGAAGGGCGTTTCCGCCGGCGCCGATATCCTGGGTCATGTCCATGGGGGTGCCCTCGAAGTGGTCCCGCATGACGTCGGCCACGTCTTTCACGCTGATTTTCTTGCGCGGATACACGAACAGGGGAAAGTCCCCTTCCAGGTTCTCTCCCATCACGTAGTCCAGGTAGGAGTAAGCGTCTCTGGTGACGGCGTTTCCATCCTCGTCATAGAAGGAGAACCAGCCGTTGGTGAGGATGTTGAAGGCGCTCCAGGCGCGGGCGTCGCAGCCGCGGACGGTGCCGAAATCGGCCGGGCAGTAGGCCTTCTTGAAGCTGAACTCGCTGTCGGCCCCATCAAAATAGCCCTTGCGGCGGGCGAAGGAAATCACGTCCGGGGCATACAGGCAGTTGTCCGGGTCGTTGAGGGGGAATTTGCCGATGCGGGCCTGGTTGGCGTGGGCGCAGATGGCCCCGTCCGGCACGCGCATGGCCACCCATACGATGCCCTTGTTCATGTTCACGTTGTTGCGCATGTTCATGCCCTTGCCCACCAGTTCCATGATCCAGGCTTCGTTCTTGTCGGCAATGGAGAAGGTTTCGCCCTCCGAGGCGTAGCCGTACTCGTTGGCCAGCTTTACGATGATGTCAATGGCTTCCCGGGCGGTTTTAGCCCGCTGCAGGGTAATGTAGATGAGGGAGCCGTAGTCTATCCCGCCCTTCTTGTCTTCCAGTTCCGGACGGCCGCCCCAGGTGGTTTCCGTGATAATGAGCTGGTGCTCGTTCATATTACCCACCGTCTGGTAGGTGTGTTCCACCTGGTCTATGTCTCCCAGGTAGCGGTTGGTGTCCCAGTCGTAAATCTTGAGCACTTCCCCCATCTTCCAGTCCTGTGCGGGATGGAAGTACAGTTCGCCGAAGAGGTAGTGCGAATCGGCCGCATAAGACACCAGCACGGAGCCGTCCATGCTGGCGCCACGGGAAACAATTACATTGGTGCAGGTATTTCCCTCCGCGGCCGCCAGCAGGGCAAAGGCGGCGGCAACGGAGGCTTTGAGGAGCGAATTTCTCATCGTTTTTGTGGTTTTTCGATTTATTGCGTAATTTTGTGCTTCGGCATAACTTTGCAAATTTATGAAATTTTATCGTTTAATACATCTTGCGGCCGCCGTATTCCTGTCAATTTTTGCGGGGAAGGCCCAGAACCAGCAGCAGCCGCTCACCCCGGAACAGAAGGAAAAGCAAATGCTGGAAGCCATCGACAAGGAAAAGGAACGGCTCAGGGATTTGCTAAACCTGGAATATTGGCAGGAATTCTATGTGGATTCCATCCTTACGCACGACTATACGGCCCTTACGGAGGAGATAGAGACCATGCAGAAGGCCAAAGTGGAAAACTCGGACCTGTATGTGAGCGTGCAGGACAAGTGGATGCAGCAGATTGTAGACAGCTACAGGAAAATCTTCACGGAGGAACAGTGGCAGAAATACATGAAATCCGGCGGGCAGCGGGCCCAGAGAGACCGTGACAAACGCAGGGAAAAGAAAAAATGACTACCTTTGCAAACTAATTTACAGCCGATATGAAAGAAGCGATTGAAAAAATATTCGCGGAACTCCAGGACCTAAAGGCCACTTCGGCCAAAGAGGCCGAAGAAGTCCGTGTGCGTTTTCTGGGCAAGAAAGGGGAGATTACAGCCCTGATGGAGGAATTCCGTTCCGTGGCGCCCGAACTCAAGCGGGAGTACGGACAGAAGCTCAACGAGCTCAAGAAAGCCGCCACCGCCCGCATCGAGGAGCTGAAGGCCTCGGTGGAAGAGGCCGCCGACGCCGCCCTTCCCAAAGAGGACCTTACCATGCCGGGAGATTCCTTCCCGCTGGGTTCCCGGCATCCTGTTTCCATCGTGCGCCAGCAGATTGTAGACATTTTCCGCAAGTTCGGCTACGACGTGGCGGAAGGCCCGGAAATCGAAGACGACTACCATGTGTTCGAGGCGCTCAACTTCCCGCCCAACCATCCTGCCCGTGAAATGCAGGACACCTTCTTCGTAAGCACCGGCCACCTGAATCCGCTGCTTCTGCGCACCCACACCTCTTCCGTACAGGTGCGCACCATGGAAAAGCAACCCCTGCCCATCCGGGTGGTGTGCCCCGGCCGCGTGTTCCGCAACGAAGCCATATCGGCCCGCGCCCACTGCATCTTCCACCAGGTGGAGGGCCTGTACATAGACAAGGATGTCACGTTTGCGGACCTTAAGCAGGCCATCCTGCTCTTCGCCCGGGAAATGTTCGGCCCGGAGACGGAAATCCGCATGCGCCCCTCTTACTTCCCCTTCACGGAGCCTTCGGCCGAGGTGGACGTAAGCTGCAACATCTGCAAGGGAAAGGGCTGCAACATCTGCAAGGGCACCGGCTGGCTGGAAATCATGGGCTGCGGGATGGTGGATCCCAACGTTCTGGAAGCCAGCGGAATCGATTCCAAGCAGTATACCGGTTTCGCCTTCGGCATGGGTGTGGAGCGCATAGCCATGCTCAAGTGGCAGGTGAACGACCTCCGTCACTATTTCGAGAACGACATGCGTTTCCTCCAGGAGTTCTCCACCGCCACGGAGGTGTAGGATCCGCATGAAAGCGCGCCAGGTTGTCATATTCCTCTTCGGGGTATTCGCCCTGCTGGGCGTGGGCTGGCTGTTTTTTCCGGCCGACGGAGTGCCGGTGGGGCCGGTAACCCTGCGCTTCGCTTCCTATGAGGGGATGCTGCGCGATGCGCGGGAAAAGAAGGTGGACGTGGATTCCGTCCTTCTTGCCGTGGAAAAGCGGTTCCGGATGGAAGCCGACACACTCAATTACTACAAGACCTTTTTCTACGACAATCCAGACCGTATTTACCTTCCGGATGACGATTATACTTTCCTGGATCCGGTTTTCCGGAAGTTGGAAACGGCCTCATGGGCAGAAAAGCCCGTCCGCATCACCCATTACGGGGATTCCCAGATAGAGATGGACCGCATTTCGTCGGAGCTGCGGCAGGCCTTGCAGGAGCGTTTCGGCGGCATGGGCACGGGCATGTTCCCGGCGCTGTCCAATGTGCCGTCGGCCAGCATCTCCAAAAGCGCTTCCGGCGGCTTCGTCCACTTTACCATGTACGGAGACTCCACCACGGTGCGGGCCGGGCACAACCGCTATGGCATTATGGCCCAGGTGGTTCAGCTTACGGGCGGCGGCACGGTCACCCTCCGGGGCACCCGGCAGAAGACGGCCAAGGAACTGGTGCAGTCTTTCTCCAGCGTCTCGGTCCTGTACGGGCGGGAATCGGCCGGATTCTCGGTACGGGCCGTCTCGGACACCCTGAAACCCACTCCCATCGTGGAGAAGGCCGACGGAGGAACCACACTGGTTACCTGGAAGTTCTCGCGCCCGGTGCAGAAGGCCTCCCTAACCTTCCAGGGAAATGCGGAAATTTATGGGATTTCGGCCGACGGCGGCACCGGCGTAGCGGTGGACAATATCCCGCTCCGGGGCTGCTCCGGCACCATTTTCACCCGGATTTCCAAGCAGCTGATGGAGGAGAGTTTCGCCCTGGAAAACACCGGGCTCATCATTCTGCAGTTCGGCGGAAACTATATGCCGGTGGCCAAATCCACCAAGATCATAGCCCAGTACCAGGAGCAGATAGAGAAGCAAATCCGGTACTTCCACGAGGTGGCTCCGGAGGCCCGGATCCTGTTCATCGGCCCGTCCGACATGGGCAAGAGCGTGAACGGACGCATTGTCACCTGGCCCCGCCTGCCGGAGATGGTGGATTCGCTCAAGAACACCGCGCTCCGTAGCGGCGCCGCCTACTGGGACCTCTACCGGATGATGGGCGGGGAGAATTCCATGGGCCAGTGGGTGAAGCACAATCCCGCCTATGCCGGGCCGGACTACATCCACTTCACCCCGGCCGGGGCCGAGAAGGTGGGCGAGACGCTGTCCCGCTCCTTCCTCACGTATTACGATTTCTACCAGCTCCGGAAAACCCTTTCCCAGGAGCGGGTGCAAGCGGTGATGGGCAAATGAAAAAGCTGGTTTTGACGCTCCTGCTGCTGGCCGTGCCCGTGCTCTTTTTCGGAACCCGCCGCCTTCCCCGGTATCCTTTCATCCATGCCGAAAAGAATGTCCTGCAGTTCCCGGGCGGGGAGTCGGAGGATTTCCGGCTTTTCCTCAGGAAACTGGATACGCTGGTGCTCACGGGAAAGGGCGACGTAAGGGTGCTTCATGTGGGCGGTTCGCACGTGCAGGCCGGCACCTGGACCGACCGGCTCAGGAGCAACTTCCTGTCGCTCCGGTACGGAATGGACGGCGGCAGGGGCCTGGTTTTCCCTTTTTCGGCCGCCGGAACCAATACGCCCGTCAGCTACTCTTCGTCCTATACGGGAAACTGGGAAAAAAGCAGCTGCCTGAAGCCGGACTGCGTGCTGGGGCTCACCGGCATGGCCATTACGGCCAATGACACCTCGGCTCGGGCGGTGGTGGACCTGCTGCCCCGGGAACTGCACCTGCACCAGCCGCGCTACACCTTCAACCGGGTGGACGTGCTGGGCTACGGCTCCATGGAGCCCGTGCTGCTCCTGCAGGGGAAAGACACCCTCCGGGGCGTTTCCGGCAACGGTCTCACCCACTTCGACCTTCCTTACTATACAGACTGGGTACAGCTGGCCTTTGCCGGTGGTCCGGGCCGATACACCCTCAAGGGGCTGTACCTGGACAAGCCCAATACCGGCTTCACCCTGGTGGAAAGCGGGGTGAACGGCGCCGCCACCGCCTCCTGGCTCCACTGCGAGGACTGGGAGGAGGACCTGAAGCGGGTGCATCCGGACCTGGTGCTCTTTTCCATCGGCATCAACGACATCCAGGGCGACTTCGATTCGGCCCGTTTCAAGACCAACTACAGGAAGCTCATCGCCATGGTGCGGCGGGTGAATCCGCATTGCGCCATTCTCTTCACCGGCATCAACGACAGTTACCGCCGGCGCTCCGTGAACCCTTACACTCCGGAGGCCGAAGCAGCCTTTGCCGACCTTGCAAGGGAGTACAAGGGCGTTTTCTGGGACATGTTCGGCATCATGGGCGGTACGGGATCCATGGCCGCCTGGCAGGAGGCCGGTCTGGCCCAGAGCGACAAGATTCATTTTACCACCGACGGGTACAGGCTGCTGGGAGACCTTCTTTTCGAAGCCATCATGGATTGTTATAATGCAATGTGATGGCGGAGTTCTGGGGCATCATACGGGACTTTTTCCAGGCGCTGTTCTCCTTTGACCAGGCGCATCCGCTGCTGTTCACCCAGTTCTATTTCTGGGCGTTCTTCGCCCTGGTGTTCGCCGTTTTCTCCTTCTTCCACAGCAAGGTGCTCCTGAGGAACGGCTATCTCTTTGCCTGCTCGCTGTTCTTCTACTACAAAACCAGCGGGGTTTTCCTGGCGCTGCTGGTCTTCGTGATTGTCTATAACTACTTTGCCGCCAAGCGTTTGCATCGGCTTAAAAAAGAAGGATGGCGGGTGGCGCTCACGGCTTTTAGCGTGGTGGTGGACCTGGGCATCCTGGCTTATTTCAAGTATGCGTACTTCCTGGCAGACTTTGTGAACGACCTCTTCGGCCTGTCCATAGAGGTGCACGACGTGCTGGGGGAGCTGCTCAATTCCCTCACGGGGACCAGCCTGTTCCGCGTAGACGCCATCATCCTCCCGGTGGGCATCTCCTTCTTCACGTTCCAGGCGGTGAGCTACATCGTGGATGTGAACCGCCGGAAGATTGCTCCCGTGGAGAACTTCCTGGACTTCGGCTTCTACCTCAGCTTCTTCCCGCAGCTGGTAGCCGGCCCCATCGTGCGGGCCTCGGAGTTCATTTCGCAGCTGCACAAGCCGTACAGCCTTAGCCGCCGCTGGTTCGGAATTGCCATTTTCTGGATCATGAACGGCCTGCTCAAGAAGCTCATCCTGGCCGACTACCTGGCAGTGAACTTCGCCGACCGCGTGTTTGAAAACCCGCTCATGTACAGCGGTTTCGAGAATCTGTCGGCCCTTTTCTGCTATTCCTTGCAGGTGTATGCCGACTTCTCCGGCTACACGGATATAGCCACGGGTGTGGCCCTGCTCATGGGCTTCTACCTGCCCAAGAACTTCGACTCGCCCTATAAGGCCACCAATGTACAGGATTTCTGGCGCCGCTGGCACATTACCCTGTCCCGCTGGCTCAAGGACTATCTGTACATCCCGCTCGGCGGCAACCGGCGCGCCACGCCGGGCACCTACATCATCCTGATTGTCGTGGCGGTGGTGGGGTCGTTCCTCAGCGGAAGCTGGTGGGTGGCGCTGACGGTGGCGGTGGTGTCGGCCCTGGTGGGCCTGCTGGCCTGGCTGCGCCCAGACCGGCGCAAGCTCATCATCGCCAATCTTAACTCCATCAACACCAAGCTCCTGGGCGGTCTCTGGCACGGGGCCTCCTGGAATTTCATGATTTGGGGCGGGCTCAACGGCATCGGCCAGCTCATTTACACTTTCTGGCACAAGTGGACCAAGGGCTTCCAGCTGGCGGTCATTGCCTGCGTGGTGCTGATGGTGACCCTGTTGCGGCATTTCACCGGCGCTCCCGTGTGGAACCTGTTTTTTGTGTGGACGCTGATTATCCTGGCGGGGACGGTGGTGAAATATACCGTCCGGGCCGTCCGGTCCCGCCAGCCTTCTGAAGAAACCTGGCTCTCCCGCGCCTGGGACGTTTTCCAAACCTTCGTTTTCATCACTTTCACCCGCCTGTTCTTCCGCAGCGGCTCCAATCTGGACCCGGCCCTGGCCAATGAGCAGGCCTGGAACACCGCCAAGAACATGGTAAACCAGATTGGCAGCGCCTGGGACCTGTCGCTGGTGCCCGCCATGGCCTGGGAGCACCGCGCCGTGCTGCTGGTCTTTGTCGTGGGCATGATCATCCACTGGCTGCCGGAGCGCTTCAAGCGCCGTTACCGCATTGCCTTCGCCCGCCTTCCGCTCTTTGTGATGGCGCTGGTAGTGGCCGTCATCGTCTTCTTCTTCTTCCAGTTCATCACGGCCGACCTCCAGAGCTTCATCTACTTCCAGTTCTAGCAAATTGCGGCGCCAGGCCAAGCGATTGCGGTAGTTCAAGCGATTGTCGCGGCAGTTCAAGCGATTGCGGTGGTTCTAGCAATTTGTGGCGCAAGGCCGTTCAACGCGGGCTGTTTTGCATCGGCCGGTCTTTTGTGCGTCGAATGGTTTGAAGACATCGGCCATCCAGCCATGGTGTCGAATGGTTTGGAAACATCGGCCGACCTTTTGTGCGTCGAATGGAAATGGCTGATAATCAATTACATCCAGAAAATCGTCTAGTCAAATAATACCAGACGATTTTCCGGAACTTATTCACGTACAATTACTTCCATTCGACGGGCCGATAGCAGGGGCTTCGCAGAGACCGCAATCCCGCCGCCACTCACCGCTTCCGGCGTGCAGCTTTCTTTTGGGCCTCGTCCGAGAATGCCTCTCCAGGGTTCGGCGGCACCTGAATGTACCTTACCTGGGAACGCCTCTCCTGGGTTCGGCGGCACCCTTGCCAAGTGTCTGGACAAATGCTTATATTTGTATCGGAACAAAGACAATGAAAACCATGAATAGATTCCTCTTCTTCAGCGCATTGCTGCTTTCTGCTGTGGCTGTATCGGCGCAAACCACCCAATATCCACAGCCGGACCTGATGTTCAACCTCTGGCCGGACGGTGCGCCCACGGACAACGGGCTTACCGGCGAAGAAAGGGACTATGGCAACCACGTTTCCAATGTAACCAAGCCCACCCTTGCCGTGTATCTGCCGGAAAAGACCAACGGAGTGGCCCTGCTGGTGTGTCCGGGCGGCGGCTATGTGGATGTGTGGGACAAGACGGAAGGGTATTACAATTCCAAGTGGTACACAGACCAGGGCATTGTGTACGCCGTACTCAAATACAGGCTTCCGAACGGGCATTACGAGGTCCCGCTGGAAGACGTGCATGAGGCCATGCGCATCCTTAAGGAGCATGCCGGCGAATACGGCTTCACCAAGCTGGGCATTGCGGGCTGCTCGGCCGGCGGACATCTGGCTGCCACGGCTGCCACGCACTTCACCAAGGCCGAAGAGCGGCCGGACTTCCAGATTCTCTTCTACCCGGTCATTTCCATGGATCCGGCCATAACGCATGGTGGATCGGCCTATTTCCTCCTGGGGCAGAACCCTTCGGAAGAGCTGCGGGAACGGTATTCCAACGAGAAGCAGGTTACCTCCGACACCCCGCCGGCGTTCATCATGGCCAATTCCGACGACGGCCTGGTTCCCTGCGAGAACAGCATCCGCTATTACGAGGCCTTGCGGGCCCACGGCGTATCGGCCGCCCTGCACATCTATCCCACCGGCGGTCACGGTTGGGCCGACCACCTGGACTTCGCCTATCGCGAGGCCTGGATGCGGGATTTGCAAATTTGGCTGGCCAGCCTGGTGGACAATTAGAGGCCCCAGATGGTGTTCCTTCTTCTATTCCCTTGCCGCTTTAGCAAGAAAACGGCGTGGAGGTTATTGTGTTGATTATTAAGAGCTTAAGGGGTGTTCCTATGCATCGGTGGATACACGGGAACATATGCTAAGGCGCTGAGAGAGAGTTGGTTAGCCTCCACCGGACTTAAGCCAGCAGGTTGGTGAGGGCCACGAAGTCCTCTACGGAAAGCTGCTCGGGGCGCTGGGAGAAGACGGGCTGCGAAAGGAAGCTGGCCAGTTGTTCGTCGGACCAGCCGCAGCGGTCGGCCTTGGCCCTGGCCAGGGGTTTGAGCGGGTTCCGCATCATCTTCCGGCGCTGGCCGAAAGCGGTTTTCACCACGGTCTTGAAGAGGGCCTCGTCGCAGCCCAGGGAGGTTCGGCCGTTGCGGGTGAGCCGGATGACGGCGCTTTCCACCTTGGGCGGCGGGGCAAAGCAGCCGGACCCTACGGTGAACAGGTATTCAATGTCGTACCAGGCCTGCAGCAGCACGGAAAGGATGCCGTAGGTCTTGCTGCCGGGCTTTTCGGCCATGCGCTCTGCGACCTCTTTTTGCACCATTCCCACCACTTGCGGAATTTGCTCCTTGTAGTCCAGCACTTTGAAGAAAATCTGGGAGGATATGTTGTAGGGGAAATTGCCGATAATGGCAAACTGCTCCGGAAACAGCTTTTCCAGTTTCAGCTGCAGGAAATCCCCTTCCATGAGCCGCCCCTGCATGCCCTGGAAATGCGTGAGGAGGTAATCTACGCTTTCTGAATCCAGCTCGATGAGCTTCAGGTCGATGTCCTCCCGCTCCAAAAGGTACTGCGTCAGAACTCCCATGCCCGGGCCCACCTCCAAGACGGGGGAATAGGATTCCCCCGACCCCCCTGCGGCCTCAAGGCCCTTTCCGTCTTTCTGCGAAAGACCCGGGCACGGCCGGGCGCCTGCAGACGCCTTCGCTTCGCTCGAGGGCTTTGTCGGGAAAGGTTCCAGTGCGTCCACAATGGCGCGGGCCACCTTCTGGTCGGTAAGAAAATGCTGCCCGAGGGCTTTTTTAGCGCGAACCTCCATGCTGCTACCTGTTAGTTTTCATAAATTTTGCCGTCTCCAGCAGGGGAGGAATGTCATACTTGACGGTGTTGAAAATGCCTTCGGCATCAACCTCTCCATACTCGTGTGACAAAAAAGTTCTCCGTTATGTATTGCAGGCTCATGCTGCAAGCCCTGTAAACCGTCATGCCGTGGAGGCTGGAGACAAAGTCCTCCGGGCTGGTAATATCGGCACTCATTTGTGCCAGAAGTTCCATTTCCTGAATGGCAGCGTCAAGGAGCGTTGTAATGCGTTCTTCAGTCTGTAACATAAATGAGGTCTTTTTGCATGTTCTCAAGAAAACCTTCCCGGAAATGGGATTTGGCCGATACAAGGTCTATTTTACGCCCCAGAACAATTTCCAGTTGCTCGGAAATGGTGTGATATAAAAACAAGGAGGGCTTTTTCAGCGACACCAGAATGTCAACGTCGCTTTGCGGACCTGCCTCGTCCCTGGCAAAACTGCCAAACAAACCGATGCGCTCGATGCCCAAACGGTCCTTGTTGTATAAATAGTAAACTTTCAGGAGGCTTAATACCGTAGCTTTATCCAGATTCATACTGGGACGCTCGTCCACATAAGTGACCACGGAACGATAGCCAAGCGCATCCAAGACCCGGGAAAACGTGTCCGGGCTCCCCAGTTTTCCGCTTTCCATGCGGGAGATTTGGGATTTGCTCATGCCGGAGAGAATGCCAACCTGTTCCTGGGTCATCCCTCTTGCAAGGCGCATGCGTTTTATGTCGGGTGCAATCATATTCCTATTTTTTGCAAAGATAACAAAAGTTTAACAAATATGCAACCTGGTGCGGGAGGTAAAGTCAAGTCTCCAAAAAAATGCTTATCTTTGCAAAATCAACACAACTTTAACCACAATGACTACAGCAACACTCGCATCCGGAAAATACACATTCAGCAACTACCGCACATACCTTGCCGCACTGGCATTCGTCCTTGGCAATATCCTGGTTCCCCAGCTATGCCATCTGATTCCCAGCGGCGGTCTCATTTTCCTGCCCATTTACTTCTTTACGCTCGTCGGGGCGTTTGTATGCGGCTGGAAGGTGGGCCTTCTTACAGCGGTTCTTTCCCCGGTGGTCAACTGCCTGTTGTTCGGCATGCCCCCCATGGCCTCTTTGCCCGCCATCCTTGTGAAATCGCTCACCCTCGTCCTGGCTGTAGCCATCGTATCCCAAAAGATGCGTTTTTCCTTCCTTTCCGTCGTCATTGCCGTCCTCGCTTACCAGATAGTGGGCATGACCGTGGAATTCTTTATGGATTTCAACCTGCTTCACGCCCTCCAGGATATCCGCATCGGCTGGCCCGGCATCCTCATCCAGATGGTGGGAGGATACCTGGTCATCAAAGCCCTGCAGCGCTCATGAAAGGGCTGCTGGACTGGTCCCTCATCCCGCAAAGCCTGTATGCTCAGGATGTTGCCGAAATAGTCGGCGACTGTCTCCGTCGTCACGGACCGGAGGAATGGCGTGCGGTGGTCCTGACCAATGAGATTCACGGCCATCTGGGCATTTATTCCACGCTGGGGGCCAAAATGGGCATCCTGGCCCGGGAGTTGTTTGAGGCGCAGGGCCTCGAAGGCGACATTTCCGTGTTGTCCTTTGCCGGAAGCGTCCCTCCCGTAAGCTGTCTCAACGACGGGCTGCAGGTAAGTACCGGCGCCTCCATGGGACACGGCTTTTTTGCCGTCAGTTCCGGCAGGGAAGCCAGTTCTGCCAAGGCTCGGTTCACCTGCCGCGATGTCACCCTTGACATCTCACTCAAACCCGCATTCGAGGAGTCCATCCGCTCTGACATCCGGCAGGGTGTGGCCTTGTATGGCCACGGGCCCCGCTATTGGGATTATATCCGGAGCATGGCCTTGAAGTATTGGCTGGAATGGGACAGGCGGCAGATTTATGCCGTGTCCGCAAATAAAATGTAAGATTAATCCGGTTTTTTTGCTAATTTCGTAGATTGTTACAATGCAATAGACAAAAAGAGCATAAACTATGTACAGAACACACACTTGCGGGGAGCTCCGCATTGAAAACGTTGGGCAGCAGGTGACCCTGGCCGGCTGGGTGCAGAAGGCCCGCAAACTGGGCGGCATGACCTTCATCGACCTTCGGGACCGTTACGGCATTACGCAGCTGGTGGTGGAGGCCGATGCCCCTGCCGCCCTGGTGGAAACCGCCACCTCCCTGGGCCGGGAATTCGTGATCCAGGTTACCGGGGAAGTGGTGGAACGCCAGGCCAAGAATCCCAAGATGCCAACCGGCGACATCGAAATAAAAGTATCGGCCATCAACATCCTGAACAAGAGCGTAACGCCGCCCTTCACCATCGAGGAAGAGAGCGACGGGGGCGAAGACCTCCGGGCCAAGTACCGCTACCTGGACCTTAGGCGCGGACCGCTGCAGCGCGCACTGACTTTAAGGCACCGCGTGGCCCACGAGGTTCGGAACTACCTGGACGCCAACGGTTTCATGGAAATTGAAACCCCGTACCTCATCAAGAGCACCCCGGAAGGCGCCCGCGACTTCGTGGTGCCCTCCCGCATGAACCCCGGCCAGTTCTACGCCCTGCCGCAGAGCCCCCAGACCTTCAAGCAGCTGCTGATGGTGGCCGGCTACGACCGCTACTTCCAGATTGTCCGCTGCTTCCGCGACGAGGACCTTCGGGCCGACCGCCAGCCGGAATTCACCCAGATAGACTGCGAGATGTCCTTCGTGGAGCAGGAAGACGTCCTGAATACCTTCGAGGGCATGATGCGCACCCTGTTCAAGAACGTGCTGGACGTAGACATCCCCAACCCGCTGCCGCGCATGAGCTGGTACGACGCCATGGACAATTACGGCTCCGACAAGCCGGACGTGCGCTTCGGCATGACCATCCATGAGCTCACGGAAGTGGCCAAGGGCAAGGGCTTCGGCGTGCTGGACGACGCAGCTTACATCGGCGCCATCTGCGTGCCCGGCGCCGCGGAGTACACCCGCAAGCAGATAGACGAGCTCACCGAATGGGTAAAGCGCCCGCAGGTGGGTGCCAAAGGCCTCATCTACATCCGCGTAAATGCCGACGGCTCCTTCAAGAGCTCCATCGACAAATTCTACGGGGCCGATGACCTGGCCCGCATGGCCGCTGCGGCCGAAGCCAAGCCAGGCGACCTGATGCTGGTGATGAGCGGTCCCGCCAAACGCAAGGTGCAAACCATGCTGGGCGTGCTGCGCCTGGAAATGGGCGGCCGCCTGGGCCTTCGGAATCCCAAGGAGTTCGCCCCGCTCTGGATAGTGGACTTCCCGCTCCTGGAGTGGGACGATGAAACCCAGCGTTTCTACGCCATGCACCACCCCTTCACCGCTCCCAAGCCGGAGCACGAGAAGTGGTTCTACAGCAACAAGAAGGAAGACCTGGAGCGCGTGTGCGCCAATGCCTACGACTTCGTGCTAAACGGCAACGAGCTGGGCGGCGGTTCCATCCGTATCCACAATGCCGACATGCAGAAGCGCATGTTCGAGGTCCTGGGCATCGGCCCCGAGGAAGCGGAGTACAAGTTCGGCTTCATTATCAATGCCTTCAAGTTCGGCGCCCCGCCCCATGGCGGCCTGGCCTTCGGCTTCGACCGGGTGTGCGCCCTCATGGGCGGGCAGGACACCATCCGCGACTACATCGCCTTCCCCAAGAACAACCAGGGCCGCGACGTAATGATCGATTCCCCGTCCGCCATAGACCAGGAGCAGCTGGACGAGCTGCAGATAGCCCTGCGTCCCCAGACCCCCAGTGCGCCCACTGTCCCGAAAAATGGGACTTCAGGCGCAAAATAAGGGGCAAAATGCTCCCTCCGTCCCGGATTTTGGGACATTAAGCACACAAAAGCATGATAACAGTACAGCATTCATACGATCTGTCGGCACGGAACACGTTCAGGATGAGGGTTCGGTGCGCATGCTTTGTGGAGGTGACGGAGGAGGCCGATCTGGCGGCCCTGGACTGGGCTGCCCTGCCTCAACCGGTGCTGGTAATGGGCGGCGGCTCCAACCTGCTCTTTACCAAGGACTTCCCCGGAACATTGCTCCACTACGGTGGCAAAGCACTCTCCGGCGGAACTCCGTTCGCTACGCTCACTCCGGCCCCTCCCACCGCTGACGCGGCGGGCCCCTCCCCCTACCCATGTCCGGGGGTGGACATGTCCGCCGGAGAGTGCTTTGTCACCTTGCCCGCCGGGACGGTCTTCGACGACTTCTGCGCCTGGGCGGCCTCCAAAGGCCTCTGGGGTCCGGAAAACCTCTCGCTCATTCCGGGCGAGGTAGGGGCATCGGCCGTACAGAACATAGGCGCCTATGGCGTAGAGGCCAAGGACATCATAGAAAGCATCCGGGCCTATGACCGGGAAGCGGCTGAATTTGTGCAGATTAACCCGGCCGATTGCGCCTACGGTTACCGCACATCCCGCTTCAAGGCCGAATGGAAAGGCCGGTACATCATCACCGCCGTCACCTACCGGCTCAGCCGCACTCCCCAGCCCAAACTGGACTACGGCGGCATCCGCAAGGCGCTGGAAACCAGCGGGAAGGCGGTACCCTCTGAAAACCAAGTCCCTCCCATAGCCGAGGGCGATGGGGCCCTCCCACTCATGTGCCGTGGGCGGCGACAGTTTTCAGAGGGTACCGCCTTCCCGCCGGGCCCTATGGACATCCGGGAGGCCATCATCGGCATTCGGCGGCAAAAACTGCCGGATCCGGCCGAGGTGGGCAGCGCCGGGAGTTTTTTCTGCAATCCGGTCATTTCCCGCGAGCACTTTGCCCGCATCGTGGCCACGGCCCGGGCCGACAACGGTCCGGACTACGAGGTGCCGCACTACGAGGTGGGCGAGAACATCAAGGTGCCGGCCGCCTGGATGATCGACCAGTGCGGTTTCAAGGGTGTCCGCTGCGGCGGTGCCCAGGTGTACCCTAAGCAGCCCCTGGTGATCGTGAACGAAAGCGGCTGCGCCACCCCGGAAGAGATCATCGGCCTGGAACAGCAGATTATTCAAACGATTGAACTCAAATACGGTATCACCCTTCATCCCGAGGTAGAACATGTCTAAATTTATCATCGAAGGCGGGCACAAGCTGTCTGGTTCCATCACTCCGCAGGGGGCAAAGAACGAGGCTCTGGAAGTTATCAGCGCAGCTCTGCTGACCAGTGAACCAGTCACCATTTCCAACATCCCGGAAATCCTGGATGTGAAGAACTTGATTTCCCTGTTGCAGGCAATGGGCGTGAAGGTGACGCGTCTGGCCAGGGGGATGTACACTTTCCAGGCCGACGAGGTGGACACTGCCTATATAGAGACGGAAGAATTCGTGCAGAAGTGCGCCAAACTCCGCGGCAGCGTGATGGTGGTGGGGCCGCTCCTGAGCCGTTTCGGCCATGCCTGGTTTGCCAAGCCCGGCGGGGACAAGATTGGCCGGAGGCGGGTGGACACCCACCTGGACGGCATGGTAAAACTGGGAGCGAAGATGGACTACGATGCTTCCCGCCGCGCTTTCCACCTTACGCAGGAAGGCCGGCTGGTGGGCCGGTACATGCTGCTGGAAGAGGCCTCCGTCACCGGTACGGCCAACATTGTGATGGCCGCCGTGCTGGCAAAAGGCACCACAACCATCTACAACGCGGCCTGCGAACCTTACCTGCAGCAGCTTTGCAAGATGCTCAACCGGATGGGCGCCTTCATCGACGGCGTGGGCTCCAATCTCCTCCGTGTGCACGGTGTGGAGAAACTGCATGGCACCCTGCACAAAATTCTGCCGGACATGATTGAGGTGGGCTCTTTCATCGGCATGGCCGCCATCTGTCAAAGTTCCATCACCATCAAGGACGTGTCGTATTACGACCTGGGCATTATTCCGGACGCTTTCCGACGGCTGGGAATCAAGCTGGAGCAGCGCGGGGACGACATTTTTGTCCCGGAGCAGGACTGCTACGAAATAGATTCCTTCCTGGACGGTTCCATCATGACCCTTGCCGACGCCCCCTGGCCGGGCCTCACTCCGGACCTGCTGTCTGTGATGCTGGTGGTGGCCACCCAGTGCAAGGGCAGCGTGCTCATCCACCAGAAGATGTTCGAAAGCCGCCTGTTCTTCGTAGACCGGCTCATCGACATGGGCGCCCAGATTATCCTCTGTGACCCGCACCGGGCCGTTGTCATCGGCCACGACCATCGCATTTCCCTCAAGGCGGCGCACCTTGTGAGCCCGGATATCCGCGCCGGCATTGCCATGCTGCTGGCTGCCATGAGCGCCCGCGGCACCTCCACCATCGACAACATCGAGCAGATAGACCGCGGTTACGAGAACATCGAAGGCCGTCTGAACGCCATCGGTGCCCATATCACCCGCGCCTGATATGGACTATAGCAAGTTTTTTTCGGCCGATGTGCCGTCGTTCCTGCGCAGCCCCGTCCGGGAAATTTTCCGGAAGGTGGACTTGAATGCCATCTGCTCTTTTGCCGGCGGGTATCCTGCGGCCGTCACTTTCCCGGTGGAGGACATCAAGCGACTGAGCGGCGAGGTGCTGGAAAAGTATGGCACCAAAGCTTTGCAATACGGTGCAACCCAGGGGGTTCCGGAGCTTCGTGAGGCCATTGCCCGGCGGTATGGCGTGCCCGTGAGCCAGGTGCAGATTACCACTTCGTCCCAGCAGGGAATAGACGTGTGCACGCGTGTGCTGGCAGATCCCGGCGACATCATCCTGGCCGATAACCCCGTCTACCTGGGCGCCCTCCAAAGCTTCCGCGCCTACAGGGCGCAGGTTCTGCCGATAGAGGCTTATCTTGCAGCAGAGACAGGCATAGTCTCTGAAAACCAAGTCCCTCCCATCTCCGATGGGTCCCTCCCACTCATGTGCCGTGGGCGGCGACAGTTTTCAGAGGCTATGCCTGTCTCTGCGAAGGTCAAGTTCATCTATGTGATTCCGGATTTCAACAACCCTTCCGGCGAAACGATGACCCTTGCGCAGCGGGAAGAACTTGTGCGGGTGGCCCGGGAGCTGGACTGCCTGATTGTGGAGGACAGCCCGTACCGGGAGCTCCGCTATTCCGGCAATTCCGTCAAGAGCGTCCGGGAACTGGCTCCGGAGCGCACGCTGCAGCTGGGCAGCTTCTCCAAAATTTTTGCCCCTGGCTTCCGCTTGGGGTGGATTATTGGTCCGGAGCCCTTGCTGGAGCAGATTTACGTGTGCAAGCAGTGCCTGGACCTGTGCCCGCCGGTGTTCGACCAGTATATGGCCGCGGAATTCATGGGCTCCGGTGCGCTGGATGCCAATTTGCAGAAAACCATCGTGGAATACCGCCATCGGCGCAATCTCATGGTTTCGCTCCTGGAAAAATACATGCCCGATGGCGTGAGGTGGACCTACCCCGAGGGCGGGCTTTTCCTTTGGCTTACCCTGCCGGAAACCATTGATACCGTGGCCCTTTACGACGAAGCCCTGGCTCGGGGCGTTGCCTATGTGGCCGGATCCTTCTTCTATACCGACGGCAGCCACCGCAACACCATGCGCCTGAATTTCTCCTTCATTGCCGAGGAAAAGATGGAGCCCGGCATCCGGCTCCTTGCCGATATCCTCCGTGCGCACCTTTAACCCCTTCGTACTGGCCGGGATTTCCGCCATGGCCCTGGATTCGCGTGGAGCTAATGCGCTAATTAGTAGATTGTTACGTAAAATGACCCGGGCGGTTTTACCCCGGGTCGTTTTGCATAATCGGCCGATAATCAATCGTTTCCGCCCACGCTAAAGTCAAACTGGACCTGGCCTTACCAGGCTATTTTGATGTTACGGCATTTCTGCTTATCTTTGAATCGGCATAAAAATCCCCACCATGATCAATCCTATCTATTCCCCTTCGGCCACCCGTTACCAGAGCGGGATCCGTTACCGCCGATGCGGCCAAAGCGGCATCCGCATTCCGGAAATCGCCCTGGGCCTCTGGCACAACTTCGGCGATGTAAACCCCCTGGCCCGCTCCTTCGAGATGGCCCATTACGCCTTCGACCACGGCATCGTGCACTTCGACCTGGCCAACAACTACGGCCCTTCTTACGGATCGGCCGAGGAAACCTTCGGCCAGATTATGAAAAAATCTTTCGCACCCTACAGGCACGAACTGTTCATTTCCACCAAGGCAGGCTATGACATGTGGCCGGGGCCGTACGGGGAATGGGGCTCCCGGAAATACCTCTTCAACAGCCTGGACCAGAGCCTGAAACGGATGAACCTGGATTATGTGGACCTTTTCTACAGCCATCGCTTCGACCCGGAAACGCCCCTGGAGGAGACGCTGCAGGCGCTGGTGGATATCGTGAAGATGGGAAAGGCGCTGTATGTGGGCATTTCCAATTACCCGGCCGACAAAGCCCGCATTGCCTATCAGTATCTGAAGGAGCGGGACGTTCCCTGCCTTTTGCATCAATGCCGATACAACCTGCTGGACCGGGAGCCCGAAGAGACCGGAATCCTGGCCGATGCCCGGGAGAACGGCGTGGGCTTCATCGCTTATTCTCCTCTGGCCCAGGGACTTCTCACCGGCCGTTACCTGAACGGTATCCCGGCCGACTCCCGCATGGCCCAGGAGCGCTTCCTGAAGTCCTCCGTGCTCACTCCGCAGCTGCTGGAAAGCCTGCAGGAGCTGAACAGGATTGCACAGCGCCGCGGCCAGACCCTGGCCGAGATGGCCCTGGCCTGGTGCCTGAAAGACCATCTTGTAACCAGTGTGATTGTGGGAACCAGTTCCGTGGCGCAGCTGGAAGACAACTTCCACGCCCTGGAAAATACGGCTTTCACCCCAGAAGAACTAAGCGAGATAGAAGCCTGCCTGGTCAGATGACGCCCAGGCATTCGGCCGGGCCCGTGAGATAAACTTCCCGGAACCCTTCTCCGGCCGATTGGAACGCTACGGAAAGCCAGTCTCCCCGTCGGCACTGGAGCCGGTATGCTCTGTCATTCCCGGCTGCTCCTGGAATTCCCGCATAGCAAGCGGCCAGGGCGCTGGCGGTGAGCCCCGTTCCGCAGGCCAGGGTTTCCCCCTCCACGCCCTTCTCGAAGGTGCGTACGTGCAGCCCGTCCGGAGCCGCCTGCACAAAATTGGCGTTGGTGCCTTCCGGGGCAAAACGCTTGTCCCAACGCAGTGCAGGGCCTTCTTTCTCCATGTCAATGGCGTTCACGTCGGGTACGAACTTCACGAAATGCCGGGTGCCCGTGTTCAGGAAGAAGCCGTCTTGCATTGGCTCGATGCCTTTCACGTCTATCATCTTTAGCCGCACTATCCACTTGTCATCCTGAGCGCCGATGGGGGGCCTTTCCAGAATCTCCGCCGTGTGCCAGCCGTCCGGAGCCCGGAAACGGTAAATCCGGCCGTCGGAGGGCCGGATGCCCAGCCTGTCGGCAAAAGCCACAATGCACCGGCCTCCGTTGCCGCACATCATGCCGCCGGAACCGTCCGGGTTGTAGAATTCCATGGCAAAATCGGCCTCCGGGTCCTCGTCCAGAATCATCAGCCCGTCGGTGTGGTGCCCTTTGCACAGCGCGCCGATGCGCCCCGCTTCTCTGTAAGCGGAGACATCGGCCTTCCGGCCATCCAGCACCACGAAATTATTCCCGGCCCCGGTGAACAGGTACAACTTTTCCATACAGACTGCAAAGATAGGAAAAAAAGGGAAATAAGGTGCTTGTGGAGGCTATTCCGCGACGGCCTGGGCCATGAGGTTTTCCAGCTCCTCCCTATCCATCTTTCCGTCGATGGCGATAAAGGCGGTTTCGCTATTTTCCTTGGCCAGCATCACCAGGGAAGTGACTGTCTTTTCGTCACCTACGGTGTAGATGCGGGCCACCTCGCCGCTCTCCTTGGCCTCCATCAGCAGTTCGTATTTTCCCTTGTCGATGAACTTGCGGACATCGGCATAGAGCTTTTCTCCGATTTTGGTGTCCGTGGCGTTGATTACATAGAAACCGGACATGGATTTGATGATGGAAGCAAAGTTGATGTCTTTATCCTGGAACTCCACATCAGGGATTTTTCCAATCATGCGGAACATGGCGGGGGAGATGTATACGGCCTCCACGCCGTCCAGGTCGGAGTACTTGTTGTAAAGGTCCCGCCCATTCTGGGCGAAGGCTGCCACGCTGAGGGCAAGTAAAACTAATACAATATATAACTTTTTCATTTCCAATAACTTATTTTATCCAAAGAGGCTTTTGATTCTGCTATTTTATCGGCCCCTTCCTGCAAGGTTTCGCCGATTCTCTCCAATGCTTTCTCCGCTGCAGCATAGGCCATGTAGGGGTCTTTGAACGTGTCGCGGGGTTCGCGGGCACCCAGGGCTCCGGCCACTCCTGCCCCGATGAGCAGGGCTGCCGCTGCGGCTATCTGCCAGGCCCTTTCCGGCTGCTTCAGTTTCACGTTCAGCTGTTCCGGCACAGGAATGCTTGGGTCCCGGCCAATCCGTTCCAGGTCCTTCGGGCCGAGCTTTTTGATTTCATCGAGGGTTTTCATACCATTCTTTCAATTTTTTCCGTGCCAGGCTCACCTGGACCCGGATGTTAAGGCCGCTGAGGCCGGTCCGCTGCATGAGTTCGCCGATCTTGTCCAGACGCAGCCTGCCGCGGGTGCAGATAAGCGTTCCGTCGCTGCTGTACAGGACGCAGTCCCTTATCGTTTCCCCCTCATCCATGCCGTAAATGCGCATGACATCGGCCTTGTCCTTGACTTCCATGATCAATTCCATTCCCTTCAGGATGCTGTCCATCTTCTTGCAGAACTGCTTTTTAAGGCGGGATTCCAGGCCCTCGAAATCTACGACGGTAATCCGGCGGATACCGTTGAAAGAGGCAAGGGCGGCGCGTTCTTCCTGGTCCAGATCGCCCCCCAGGGAGGCGGCCATTCTAAGGAGGCTCATTCCGATCGGCCCCATTGAAACCACTTCGAAGCCGTCGTTTCCGCGGTACTCGTTCACCAGCGTTTCCACTTTTCCGGCCCAGGCATGGCCAAAGGTGCCAAACACGATTAATAAGGTCAATAATGCTTTTTTCATACTCGTTTCAAGCGCTTGCAACTATAAGACGCAGTTCCGGGCCGATTGTTAAAAAAACCTTGCCGAAGATAGGATTTTGCGTAAAAGTAGTGAAAATGTTTCATATCTTTGTAATTCCGGAAATAATTTCAGTTGGTTATGAAAGAGCAATTCTTAAAAGGCTGCGGGACGGCCATGTTCACGCCGTTCAAAGGCGGAAAAGTAGATGTGGAAGCCCTTGCGGCAACAACCCGCAGGCAGGTGGAAGCCGGCGTGGATTTTCTGGTGCCCCTGGGAACCACAGGAGAAACGCCCACGCTCTCTGACGAAGAGAAACTCCTGGTATACAATACGGTACGGGCCCACGCGGGCGGTACGCCGGTAGTTGTGGGCGTAGGGTCCAACAATGTTTCCGGCACCCTGGCCAACATGGAACTGCTTAAGGAGGCCGATGCCTTCCTGGTGGTGGTCCCCTTCTACAACAAACCGCCGCAGCGGGGCGTCTACGCCTATTTCAAGGCCATTGCATCGGCCACGGAAAAGCCCGTGATCCTGTACAATGTGCCGGGCCGCACCGGCGCCAACTGCGAGGCCGATACCACCCTGGCCCTGGCCCGGGACGTGCCCAATATCGTGGCCGTGAAGGAAGCTTCCGGCAAGCTGGAGCAGATCCGAACCATCCTGGCCCGGCGGCCGGACGGCTTCTCGGTGCTCTCCGGCAACGACGACGACACGCTTTCCATCATGAAGGACGGCGGTGCCGACGGAGTGATTTCCGTGGCTTCCAACGTCTGCCCCAAGGAAATGGCCGATTTTATCCACGCTGCGGCTGCAGAGAACTGGCAGGTGGCGGAAGAGCTGGAGCGGAGGCTCCATCCGCTTTTTGAAGCGCTCTTCATTGAACCCAATCCCATCCCTGGAAAAGCCGCCATGGCGCAGCTGGGGCTCATGGAAAATGAATTCCGGCTTCCGCTGGTGCCCGCTCTGGCCCAGACGGAAACCCTGATACACAACACTATGGCAGAACTATGGAAGAAATGACATTACAGAGATTCAACGAGGTGATGGATGCCCTGGAGCGGGGCGAGGTGCGCGTCGCAGAGAAGGTGGACGGCGAGTGGAAGGTGAATGCCTGGGTAAAGGAAGTGATCCTGGCCGGCTTCCGGCTGGGCGCCATGGCCGATATGTCCGAGGGGCCGTTCCCCTTCTTTGACAAGGACACGTACCCGGTTCGGCGCTTCTCCCTCTCCGACGGCGTGCGTATCGTTCCGGGCGGGTCCAGCATCCGCCGCGGGGCCTACCTGGCTCCCGGAAGCATCGTGATGCCGCCTGCCTATGTGAACGTGGGCGCCTACGTGGGCGAGGGCACCATGGTGGACAGCCATGTGACCATCGGCTCGTGTGCCCAGGTGGGGCGGAACATCCATATATCGGCCTCCACCCAGATAGGGGGCGTGCTGGAACCGGCGGGTGCCCTGCCCACCATCATTGAAGATGGCGCTTTCGTGGGGGGCAACTGCGGCATTTACGAAGGAACCATCGTGGAGGAAGGCGCCGTGATAGCCTCAGGCGTTATCATCACTTCCTCCACGGCCATTTTCGACGCCACCACCGGGGACTTTATCCGTCGCAATGCCGATGGCCGCATCGTGGTGCCCCGCGGCGCCGTGGTGGTAAGCGGCTCCAAGCCCATCGTCCGGGACGGAAAGCCGCTGGAGAGCGGGGTGCACCTGTATTGCCCCGTCATCGTGAAGTACCGCGACGAAAAAACCGCCGGCAGCGTGCACCTGGAAGACCTGCTGCGCTAAGTCAGGGTTTTCGTCCACGAAAAACGCGGGAAATCATGGACGAACCGTGAGGTTGTTTGAAAATGTATACAATATAAAGATATGAAAGTTGCTGTTGTGGGCGCCACCGGACTGGTGGGTTCCAAGATGATGGAAGTGCTGGAAGAACGGGGGTTCCCGGTCTCGGAGCTGTTGCCGGTGGCATCGGCCCGGTCCTGGGGGAAGAAAGTGACCTTCAAGGGCCGGGAATGGACGGTGATGAGTGCCGACGAAGCCATCGCCAGAAAGCCGGTGCTGGCGCTTTTCAGTGCCGGCGGTTCCGCTTCGGCCGAATTGGTCCCCAAATTTGCCGACGTCGGCTGCTATGTGGTGGACAATTCCTCCTACTGGCGCATGGATCCGTCTGTTCCCCTGGTGGTTCCGGAAATCAATGCCGATGTCCTTACGCCCGAAGCCCATATCATTGCCAACCCCAACTGCTCCACCATCCAGATGGTGCTGCCGCTGGCCCCCTTGCATAAGGCCTATGGCATCAAGCGCATCGTGGTGAGCACCTACCAGAGCGTCACCGGCGCCGGCCAGCGGGGCCTCGAGCAATTGGAGGCGGAACGCGCCGGCGGCTCCGGGAGCAAATTCCCGCATCCCATCGACCTGAACGTGTTGCCGCAGATAGACTCCTTCCTCCCCGACGGCTACACCAAGGAAGAGATGAAGATGGTGAACGAGACCCGGAAAATCCTGCGGGACGCGTCCATTGCCGTAAGCGCCACTGCGGTGCGCGTACCGGTGAAGGGCGGCCATTCAGAGAGCGTGAACCTGGAATTTTGCAAGCCTTACGACCTGGAGGAGGCCCGTCGCCTGATGGCCGATATGCCCGGGGTGGTGCTGCAGGACAACCCCTCCGAGAACCTGTATCCCATGCCGCTGTACGCCTGGGGCAAGGACGAAGTGTTTGTGGGCCGAATCCGCCGGGACCCCTCCGTGGAGAACGGCCTGAACCTGTGGTGTGTTTCGGACAATCTGCGCAAGGGCGCGGCCACCAACGCCGTACAGATAGCCCAGGTGCTCCTGGCCAACGGCTGGCTGGTGGGCTAGCGCCTGTCATTCTGAGCGTAGCGAAGAATCTAACGTAGCGAAGAATCTTATGAACTGGCAGTTTTTTAAAGAACTTTTGGAGATGGATTCCACTTCCGGACGGGAGCGGGAAGTGGCCCGGTGGCTGCTCACACAAGTGGAGGCCCCGGTCGTGGAGCCGATGGAGGTGGGCGACGGCACCTTGAACCTTTTCCTCAAATGGGGTACCCCCAAGGTGGTCTTCTGCACGCACATTGACACGGTTCCGCCCTACATTCCGCCGCAGTTTCCGGAGGGGTGTCCCCTCAAAATAACCGGCCGGGGAAGCTGCGATGCCAAGGGGCAGCTGTTCGCGCTGTACACGGCCTGCAAGGAGCTGGAAGCAGGCGGGTTCACGGACTTCGGGCTGTTGCTGCTCTCCGGGGAAGAAACCGGCAGCTGGGGCGCCAAGGCCTTCTCCAAAACCGGCTTCCGGGCGCCGTTCCTGATTATCGGCGAGCCCACCGAGAACAAGATGGTATCGGCCTCCAAGGGAACCAAGTCCTACGACCTCCGGTTCAGCGGCGAGGCTTTCCATTCCGGCTATCCGCAGTATGGCGTAAGTGCCGTGGACCTCTTCAATCAGTTCTATAATACGCTTAAGGCCAAGGACTTCGGCCTGGATCCCGAACTTGGGGAGACCACCTGGAACGTGGGTCTTCTGCACAGCGACAACGCTCAGAACATCCTTTCCCCGGAACTCACCTGCCGCCTGTACTTCCGCACCACCTTCGTTTCCCACCAGGCGGTACAGGACTGGATGGCCGATCCAACCATCCCCGCCCGGACTGGTGACCTCACGGTTACGCCCAACGGTGTGGGGGACGAACCGGCTCATTACATGACGCTTCCGGGCTTCCCGTCCGGCCCCGTGGCTTTCGGCAGCGATGCTCCGCACCTGACGGGCTTCGGCCACAAAATCATCTGCGGCCCCGGTTCCATCCGCGTTGCGCACCGCCCGGACGAACACGTGCTGGTGCGCGACCTGGAAACCGCCGTGGAGCAGTACGTCCGCATGTACCACGCCCTGATGGTGGAGGATAAACGCCTCTAAATCTGTCACTTACGGGGTGGTCCCATGCACAAAAACAAGCACAGGCACTATACTTAGAGAATTGATTATTAACCACTTAACCTCCACAAGAATGATAAAGGTAATCGTCAGTGGCTACGGGAAAATGGGCCACATGGTAGAAGCAGAGCTCAAACGCAGAGGCATCCCCCTGGTTGCGGCCAGCGAGGACATCACCGCCACAGACCCGGCGGTGGCCAAGGAGTGCGTGTGCATAGATTTCACTACGCCGGACGCCTTCCGGGCCAATTACCCATTCATAGCCAAGCACTTCCGGGCGGCGGTAGTGGGCACTACGGGCTGGAACGATATCCGGGCCGATGTCTTCCGCGCTTTTGAGGAAGCCGGCACCCCGCTCATCTACGCATCCAACTTCTCGCTGGGAGTGAACGCCCTGTTCGTGGCGGTGAAAAAGGCCTCGGCCCTGCTGAAGGGTGCGGGCTATACGCCGGAGATTGAGGAAATTCACCACATCCACAAGCTGGACGCTCCTTCGGGGACGGCCAAAACCCTGGGTGCCATCCTGGAGAAATCGCTGGCCGAAAAGCCGGAAATTACGTCCATAAGGGAGGGGGAAGTGCCAGGTATCCATACGGTTACGTTGGAGTCGGCCTGTGACAAACTTACGCTGCGGCACGAGGCTTTCTCCCGCGAAGGCTTTGCAAAAGGTGCCGTGGTAGCCGCCACCCTCACGGAAGGCCTGCAAGGGGTGCACGAATTTGGAGACTTGCTGTAGGCGCCTTACCTTAAAATGTCTCCCAGAATGCTTGAGGCGGCTTCGCGGGCGCCTTCGCCGGGGCCCTGGATTACCAGGGGATAGGGGTGGAAGGCGCTGCGCACGATGATGGCGTTCTCCGTTCCGCGCAGGTGATAGGCCGGGTGTACCGGCGCCACGTTCTTAAGGCCGATACCGGCCCGGTAGCCATCCTCCGTCTTTTCCAGCGACGCCACGTAGCGGCGGCGGAAGCCTTGGGCCTCGGCCTCCCGCGCCGCCTGGGCAAAGGCGGGTTCGGCTGCCTCCAGGCCTTCGTAGAAGCGCTCCAGCGGAATGTCGAAAAGCGCCGCCGGAATGACCGGCTGCACCTGCACGTCGGCTTCCTCCAGGCGCACCCCGGCCTCGCGGGCCAGGATGAGCAGCTTCCTGAGGGCGTCCCGGCCGCCCAGGTCCAGCCTGGGGTCGGGTTCCGTGAGCCCCGCATTCTGCGCCTTGCGTACCAGCGAGGCGAAACTTTCCCCGCCGGGGCGGTAGTCGCCCAGAATCTGGTTCAGCGTGCAGGACACCACGGCCTCGATGGAGAGGATCTCGTCGCAGCTGTTGGTGCCGCGGGAGATGGATTCCAGGATGGGCAGGGAGGCGCCCACGGTGGTTTCGTAGCGGAAGAAAGCCCCGTTTTCCCGGGCCGCTGCATGGAGCGCGGCGTAGGTGACATAAGGCACGGCGATGGAACGCCGGTTGGAGGAGACCACGTTGAGTCCGGCGGCAAAAAGCTGCGGGTAGCGCTGGTAAAGGGTTTCGCTGTTGGTGCAGTCTACAAAGACGGAACCCTTGGGGGCGCGCTTGCACACGGCATCTATGTAATCTCCTTCCTGTGAAGGAGTTCCGGGATGGCCGGACAGGTCGATGGAATGCAGGCGGGAATTGGCAAGCCCCACTATCCGGAGCGCTTTCCCGGTCCTTTGGGCCACCGTGTGGGCGCTTTCCCCCACCATCCGGACCAGCTCCCGGCCAACCGCGCCGTATCCGGCGATGAACAGCGGAACCTCCGCCACGGGAAGCTGCTCGAAGAAAGCCCGGTGCAGGGCCCTGAGGGCGGGAATTTCCACCGCCGGACGGACGGTAAGGAGCAGGTCTCCCCCTTCTTCCCAAAGGCGCAGCGGGGCGATTCCGGCGGCACCGAGGGCCGCTTCGGCCTGCTTGAGCGCGCCGCTCCCCACCAGACAGATTTCCACGACGCTGCCGCTGGGACGCGAGGCCAAACCCACAGTACGGCTTTCCCTGGCCTTGGCCGATATAACCGTCTTGCCGCTCTCGGGGGCGAAAGTGTTCAGGATTTCTATGGCGATGCCCGCCTCCATGGCCGGGGCCACTGTGGGAGGATAAAGCACCTTGGCGCCACGGGTGGCCATTGCGAGGGCGCTTTCATAACTCATTTCCGGGATGGTCCGGGCCCGGGGGACCTGCCGGGGATTGGCCGTCATGATGCCGGGGACGTCCGTCCAGATCTGGAGGGAATCGGCCCGGAGGGCGGCTGCGTAAAGGGCGGCGCTGTAGTCCGACCCGCCGCGGCCCAGGGTACCCACCCCGCCTTCCGGCGTGCCGCAGATGAAGCCGGGCGCCACAAAGACGTCTGCTTTGGCATCGGCCACGGCTTCCGCGATGTTGCGGTAGGTGAGGGCGGTATCTCCCTTGACAATGAGCCTGCGCGAGTCCAGCCACCGGGTCCGGTACCCTTCCGTTTCCAACTTGGCGGCCAGGATGGTGGTGGAGAAGATTTCCCCGTAGGTGACTTTCACAGGGTCCGGCGCCTGCATCATTTCCTCGAACAAGGCGTCGGTGCGCTCCAGCATGCTTCTTTGTTCCGTACCTGTGAAAAGCCGCCGGACTATGTCCCCGTGCCGCTTGCGGAGAGGCTCCAGGCCTTCCGTGTTCCCCTCCGCTATCTGCAGAAGGGTGTCTGTGCAGCCGCTGATGGCCGAACTCACCAGCACCACACGGCCCTTGGCGAGCTCCCGGCCCATCAGGTCCAGCACCCGGGACATATTGGTTGCGGATGCCACTGAAGATCCGCCGAATTTCAGTACGCGATACATAGCAGTGCAAAGTTAGCAATTAATTGCAAATTTGATTATCTTTGCAATCTATGACAAACACTTTTAAAACACGACAATAGACATGAAAGAACTGAAAGGAACCAAAACCGAAAAAAACCTCCAGGAGGCTTTTGCCGGTGAATCCCAGGCCCGCAACAAGTACACCTACTTTGCTTCCAAGGCCCGGAAGGAAGGCTATGTGCAAATAGCCAAGATTTTTGAAGAAACGGCCGGCAACGAGAAGGAGCATGCCGAAATCTGGTTCAAATATCTCTGCGGCGGAGAAATCCCCACGACGGCCCAGAACCTGCAGGCCGCTGCCGAAGGAGAGAATTATGAATGGACGGACATGTACGACCGCATGGCCCAGGAAGCCGACGAGGAAGGCTTCAAGGAGATTGCCGCCAAGTTCCGCATGGTGGGCGCCATCGAGAAAGAGCACGAGGCCCGCTACCGCAAACTGCTGGACAACGTGCAGAAGGAACTAGTGTTCTCCCGCGACGGGGACTGCATCTGGCAGTGCTCCAACTGCGGCCACATTGTGGTGGGCAAGAAGGCTCCCAAGATTTGCCCCGTATGCGCCCATCCCCAGAGCTATTTTGAGTTGAAGGCGGAGAACTATTAGTGGTTCATTTGCTGGGCATATTCGGCTTCCTGAGCTTCGGTTGGGCAGATGTGCTGGACATCCTCATGGTGGCCGGCATCATCTATTTCCTCATCCGGAGCATCCGGGGAGACGGCACGGTGCTCAACATCGTTCTGGTGCTGACGGTTCTGCTGTTACTCCAGGCGGTGGTGAGCGCCTTGAATATGCGCATGATGACGGCCTTGCTCAACGCCCTGCTGGATGTAGGTATCCTGGCCGTCATCATCATTTTCCAGCCGGAAATCCGGCATTTGCTCAACCGGCTTGCCGTCACTTCCGGCCTTGCCAAGCGGGCGGGAGACCTGTTCAACCGCCTGCTGGGCGTCAAGGAGGAGAAACTGGAGTCCCGCTCGGTGGTGGAGCTCTCGGAGGCGGTGCGCGCCATGGCGGCCGAACATACCGGAGCGCTGATAGTCTTGCAGAAAAAGACCTCCCTGGACGAATACATAGCCACCGGAGACCGTTTCGACGCGGAAATCAACCGTCGCCTGGTCATGAACATCTTTTTCAAGAATTCCCCGCTGCACGACGGAGCCATGATTATCCGGGGCAACCGCATCCTGGCCGCCCGCTGCCAGCTTCCCATGACGGACCGTACGGATATACCCGCCCATTACGGCATGCGCCACCGGGCCGCCATCGGCCTTAGTGAGAATTCCGACGCCGATGTAGTGGTGGTGTCCGAGGAAACCGGTAACATCTCTTTTGTGCGCGACGGAAACATCCAGACCGTGAAAGACCTGAAGGAACTCCGCACCCTGGTGGGGGGCTCCATGAACCAGGACAAGGAGGTGCAGGAATGACGGACGCGAGACTGGAGGCAAAACTGGGATTCGACAAAGTGCGGCTGGCCATCCAGGACCGCTGTTCCACGGATTATGCCGCCGCCAGGGTGGAGGGGGAGGAATTCTGCACCGACGGGGCCGAAATCCACCGTCGGCACCTGCTTGCCGACGAAATGCGGCTTATCCTCATGTTCGAGGACAGTTTCCCCACCAGCGGGTACATAGACGCCCTTCCGTTCCTGGAACCCATCGGCAGGAATGCCTCCATCGACCTGCTTTCCCTCGGGAAGCTCCGCACGCTGCTGGATACGCTCCGGCGGGCGCTGAACTTTTTCCATTCCATCAAGGAGGGCATCTATCCCAACCTGCAGCATATAGCTTCGGGGATATCGGCCCCCCAGGAGGTCCAGCGCAGGATAGATTCCATCCTGGACCGGCACGGAGAAATGAAGGACACGGCTTCGGACGCGCTGTACTCCATCCGGCGCAGCATCAAGGACAAGGAAATCAACATTTCCAAACGGATGAACGCCATTCTCCGGCAAGCCCGGCAGGAAGGGCTGGCCGACGCCGACGCCAGCGTGGTGATCCGGGACGGGAAAATGCTCATACCGGTATCGTCGGCCAGGAAACGGCAGTTCCAGGGCTTCGTGTACGACGAATCGGCCACCGGAAAGACCACTTTCATGCAACCGGCCGAGATTGTGGCGCTGGAAAACGAGATTTCGGAGCTGCATTTTGCCGAAACCCGGGAAATGGCCCGCATCCTGCACGAGTTCTCGGAGTTCCTTCGCCCGTTTGTGCCGGAACTGATGGAAGGAGCAATTTTTGTGGGCGAACTGGACTTCAACATGGCCAAGGCCCATGTGGCGCTGGACTTCATTGCGGGAATGCCGCTGCTCTCGGAAAACGGGGAGCTGAGCCTTCGCAAGGCCCGTCATCCGCTGCTGGAAAGGAGCCTCCGCCGGGAGAAGAAGTCCATTGTCCCGCTCACTGTGTCCCTTACGCCGGAAAAGCGGATTCTGCTCATCTCCGGCCCCAATGCGGGCGGCAAGAGCGTGTGCCTGAAGACGGTGGGCCTTTTGCAGTACATGTTCCAGTGGGGGATGCTCATCCCTACTTCAGAAACATCGGAACTGCCTGTTTTCGAGCGAATTATGGTGTCTATAGGAGACGACCAGTCGCTGGAGAACGACCTCTCTACCTACAGCTCTTTCCTCGCCGACATGAAGCAGCTCCTGCAGGTGGCCGACGGAAAGACGCTGGTGCTCATAGACGAGTTCGGCTCCGGGACGGAACCGGCCGCCGGCGGGGCCATTGCCGAAGCCATCCTGGCGGAACTGGACCGGCGGGGGGCTTACGGGGTGATTACCACGCACTACACCAACCTTAAGCTGTACGCCTCCGGGGCGGAAACGGGCGTGGTGAACGGTGCCATGCAGTTCGATGCTGCCACGGTAACGCCGCTCTTCCAGCTGGAAACGGGGCTGCCGGGCTCTTCCTTCGCCTTCGAGCTGGCCCGGAAGATGGGGCTGCCGGAAACCCTGGTGCACGACGCGGAGGAGCGGGCCGGGGAGCAGTATGTGGGCATCGAGCGGAACCTCCGGAAAATTGCCCGGAACCGCCGGGCCCTGGACGAGAAGCTTACCCGCATCCGGGCCACGGACAAAACCCTGGACACCCTTACAGACCGCTACCAGAAGGAGCTGGAAGACATCCAGGACATGCGCCGGGACATTCTGGACGAGGCCCGGAAAGAGGCCGAAAAGATTGTCCGGGACGCCAATCGGCAGGTAGAGAACACCATCCGCACCATCCGCGAGTCCCAGGCCGACAAGCAGCAGACAAAGGAGGCCCGCGAAGAGTTGCAGGGCTTCCTGGGCGCCCTGGCCGACAGCCGCCGTTCCCGGGACGAATACATCGACAAGAAACTCCAGACCGTAAAGGACCGCAAGGAACGGGAGCAACAGCGGAAAAAGCGCCGCGGGTCGTCGGAAGAGGTCCGGCAGATGGAGGCCCAGGAGGCGGAAGCCCGCAAGCTGCAGGCGTTCCGGGAAGCTCCTATGAAGGTGGGAGAGAAAGTGCGGGTGAAAGACAACGGCATGGTGGGGGAGGTGTCCAAGGTCTCCACCAAGGCCGTCTCCGTGATTGTGGGCAACATTACCACCAAACTGCCCCTGGACAGGGTGGAGCGCATTACCTCCAACGAGTTCAAGGCGGCTTCCAAGCCTGTTCAGAACCGCCCGAGGGCTGTTTACGACACAGGATTGCAGGAGCGCAAGGCGGCCTTCAAGATGGAGCTGGACGTCCGGGGCGAGCGGGTGAACGACGCCCTGGAGATTGTAATGCGATATATAGACGATGCCATTATGCTGAACGTGGGTTCGGTGCGGATTTTGCATGGAAAAGGCACTGGCGCCCTGCACGAAGAAATACAGAAGTACGTGCGCACGGTGCCCGGCGTTGCGTCCGTGGCAGACGAGCAAGTCCAGTTCGGCGGCTCAGGCGTAACGGTTGTGAAATTTGACTGAACCTAATATTGTTGTACTAGACCACACCTATTAACTACATGAATGTACTAAGAACCAGTAAACTAGGAGAATTGGGAGAACAGATGGCGTGTGATTTCCTGGAAACCAGGGGACATCAGATACTGGACCGGAACTGGAGGGGGGGACATCTGGAAATAGACATTGTATCGGAAGCGGCCGATGGCCTGCACTTCGTGGAAGTGAAAGCGCGGAAGGCCCCTGTAACCACATCCATCGACGACCAAGTAAACACCCTTAAGCAGAAGAGGATCTCTGCCGCTGCCCTTAAATACTTGAACAGCAACAAGAACCTGGAAGGCCGGGAAGTCTTTTTCGACGTCGTGTCCGTAATGTTCAAAGATTCGGAGACTTTCGTCCGTTACTTTCCCCAGGCCTGGATTCCCATGTATACTTAAGTTTTCATTATGGCTTTTCACCGTTATTGCGTCATAATGGCCGACGGAACGGGGTCCCCCTTCCAGCTCAAGGTCACCTATGAGCGCTTCATGCGTGTTGTCCCGGAGGACCATATCCTGATTGTAACGCTGTCCCGTTTTGCGGAGGAGGCCCGGAAGGTGCTTCCGGATCTTTCCCCGGACAATCTGCTGCTGGAGCCTTTCCCGCGGGGGACGGCCCCCTGCATGGCTTTTGCCTCCTACACGCTCCGCCGCCGGGACCCGGAGGCCGTAATCATCGCCTCCCCGTGCGACTCGGTGATCCGGGACGAGGATCTGTTTGCGAAAACCGTCCTGGAAGCCTGTGAGTATGTGGAGAAAAACGACGTGCTGATGACCCTCGGCATTGTTCCCCGAAGCCCGGAAGTGAGTTTTGGCTACATCCAGGTGCGGGAGGGCAAGAACGCCTATAACCTGGCAGGCCCCCTGAAGGTGAAAACTTTCACGGAAAAGCCTCCGCGGGAGCTTGCCGAAGTTTTTGTCCGTACCGGGGAGTTCTTCTGGAACAGCGGCGTGTTCATCTGGCGGGCCTCCACCATCTGCGCAGAGATGGAACGCTATATTCCGCAGGTGACGGAACTTTTCAAGGGCTGGGAAACCCAGCTGGAGAATCCTGCCTTCCTGGAGGCTGCCTATGCCGAATGTCCCCGCATGTCGCTGGACTACGGTGTGATGGAGCATACGGACCGCGCCTGGCTGTATCCCGGTCGTTTCGGCTGGGCCGACATAGACCGCTTGTAGGCTGTTTCCCGTTCGCGCCACGGCCCGCTTCGGGCACCAACCGTCGCAGGTCCGGCGGTAAAGTGTCGCAGGTCTGCGTTTTTCCGTCCACCTGCGACGGAAAAGTGCCATTCAGCGTCTGTGGCGTCGCAGGTCGGCCGTTTTTTGCAGACCTGCGACGTTCCGTGCGTTCACATGCGACGTTCCGCGTTCTCACCCGAAAACGGGGATGCCAGATCGCCATTATTTGGATTTGTCACAGTTTGTATATATATTTGCAAAAAGTATATATATGGAGATGATAACTGCGCCACACAGAAAACTGATAGACATAAAACCGGCGGTCTTTGAGGGTTTGTCCCGGGAGGCGGCCCGGCAGGGGGTTTCTCTTAAGCGATACATTGAAGATTTGCTGGAGCAGGCATGCCCCAAGCCCTCCGTGGAGGTAAGTCCCAAGATTCTCCGGCTTATAGGATCGGCCAAACCTTCCAAAGGGCAGATAGAGGACATAGACGATGACCGGCTTCAATACCTGCTCTCGAAATGAAAGTCTTTCTGGATACCAATATCATTTTGGACTTGTTGCTGGAAAGGGAAGGCTATGAAGACGCGGCAAAGATTCTTCAGCTACAGGAAGAGGGGAAACTGACCACCTGCGTTTCCATACTCACAATAATCAATGTCGCCTATGTCTATAAAAAGACGGTAGGACAGCGTATGGCTGTGGTGAACCTGAAATACCTGTCGGCTTTAATGGAAGTCTTGCCGATGGATGGCACTATGCTTCAGCAGGCTATATACATGGAAGGACCCGATTTCGAGGACCTTTTGCAGGCGGTCTGTGCGGCAGTGGCGGGGTGTGATTATATCGTTACGCGTAATGAAAAGGATTTTGTGAAAGCTTCGGGCCTGCTTTTGGAGCAGGTGACATTCCCTCCGGTAATGACACCTGCAGATTTCCTTCAGCAGGCGGCCATTCTTGAGCGGACGTAGACCCTCTGGCCTGGCGGTAAGATGCTTTTACGTATGGGGTGTCGCAGGTCCGGCGGGGGTCCGTCGCAGGTCCGGCGGTAAAGTGTCGCAGGTCTGCGTTTTTCCCGTTCACCTGCGACGGAAAAGTGCCATTCAGCGTCTGTGGCGTCGCAGGTCGGCCGTTTTTTGCAGACCTGCGACGTTCCGTGCGTTCACATGCGACGGTGGGCCGCAAGTGCCACACCCTGTGAAAAAGCCTGTTGATAACTTCCGGAAGTTTTGGAATTTCAATAAATTAATTGTATCTTTGCGGTCCGCGAAAGTAGGCGAACCGCTTTATTTTTGCGCTAAAGTATTAATAAACAATTAATTAACAAACACCAATGCCTGGTTTAATTGGAAAGAAAGTCGGAATGATTTCCGTCTTCGGTGCCGACGGGAAGAATATCCCGTGCACCGTCGTTGAGGCTGGTCCGTGTGTTGTCACGCAGGTTCGTACCGTGGAAACCGATGGGTACTCCGCAGTTCAGCTTGCCTATGACGAAAAGAAAGAGAAACGCACCAGCGCGGCCCTGAAGGGCCATTTCGAAAAGGCAGGGACTACTCCCAAGAAGAAGCTCGTGGAATTCCCCATGGACTTTGCGGGAGAGCTCAAGCTTGGAGACACCGTCACCGTGGCCGATGTTTTCACAGACATCAAGTTCGTGGACGTTGTCGGTACTTCTAAAGGTAAGGGTTTCCAGGGCGTCGTGAAGCGTCATGGATTCGCCGGTGTCGGCGGTGAAACCCACGGTCAGCACAACAGGCTCCGTCACCCTGGTTCCATGGGTGCATCCTCCTGGCCGTCCCGCGTTTTCCCGGGTATGCGCATGGCTGGCCACATGGGCAACGAGCGCGTAAAGGTCTTCAATCTGGAAGTCCTCAAGATTATCCCGGAGAACAACCTTATCGTTGTCAAGGGTTCCGTCCCCGGAGCCAAGGGTTCTTACTTAATTCTGGAGGCTTAATTATGGAATTGTCTGTATATAAGATTGACGGAACTGAATCCGGAAAGAAAGTCGTCCTGGACGAAAAGGTGTTCGGCGTAGAGCCCAACGACCATGTGATTTACCTGGACGTTCTCCAGTATCTGGCCGCCCAGCGTCAGGGTACCGCCCGTACCAAAGACCGCAGCGAGGTTGCCTACAGCACCAAGAAACTCGGCCGCCAGAAGGGCGGTGGCGGTGCACGCCACGGTTCCCTCAAGGCCGGTATCTTCGTAGGCGGTGGCAACGTGTTCGGCCCCAAGCCGCGCGACTATCGTTTCAAACTGAACAAGAAGGTGAAGCAGCTCGCCCGCGTCAGCGCCCTTTCCTATAAGGCCGCCGAGAACAAGATCGTGCTTGTGGAACCTTTCGCCATGGAAGCTCCCAAGACCAAGGAACTGCTCACCATCCTGTCCAACATCAAGGCTGGCGACCGCAAGGTCCTCATGGTTCTCCCGGAGAACTCCAACAATATCTTCCTGTCATCCCGCAACCTTCAGAATGTGAAGGTCATCACCGTTGACGAGATCAATACCTACGCCATTATGAACGCCCATTCCCTCGTGCTTGTGGACGGCGTGCAGGATATCCTCGCAGCAAGAGTAAAGTAAAGGAGAAAAAGAAATGGGAATTTTACTTAAGCCAATCGTAACCGAGAAAATGACGGCTCAGGGCGAAAAGCTGAACCGTTACGGTTTCATCGTGGACCGCAAGGCCAACAAGCTTCAGATCAAAGCCGCTGTGGAGCAGATGTACGGCGTATCTGTTGCCGATGTGAACACCATGAACTATCATGGCAAACGCAAGCAGCGCTATACCAAGTCCGGTCTCCTTCGTGGTCGCACGAACCACTTCAAGAAGGCCTATGTCACCCTTGCCGGTGAGGACAAGATCGATTTCTATGCTAATATCTAAGAGGAGGACGTGAATTATGGCAATCAAGAAGTACAAACCCGTAACTCCTGGCCAGCGCAACAAGGCCATCAGTTCGTTCGAGGAAATTACTGCCAAGAAGCCGTACAAACCGCTCCTTGTTCCTCTTAAATCTACCGGCGGCCGCAACAATACCGGCCAGCTTACCGTGCGCTACCGTGGCGGCGGCCACAAGAGAATGTACCGTCTGGTGGACTTTGTCCGCAACCGTGACGAATACAAGGCCACCGTGCTCACCATCGAGTACGATCCCAACCGCAGCGCCCGCATCGCCCTCATCGAATACGAAGACGGCAAGAAGAGCTACATCCTCGCCCCCAACGGCCTCCAGGTAGGCCAGGTGGTGGAGTCCGGCGCCAACGCCGCTCCGGATATGGGCAACTGCCTTCCGCTGTCCGCCATCCCCGTGGGTACTCTCGTGCACGCCATCGAGCTCCGTCCCGGCCAGGGTGCCGTAATGGCCCGTTCCGCCGGCACTTACGCCCAGCTCGCCGCCCGCGAAGGCAACTACGCCATCCTTCGTCTGCCCTCCGGTGAAACCCGCATGGTTCCTGTAGCCTGCCGCGCCACCGTTGGTACAGTGTCCAATCCCGACCACAATCTGGAATCCTACGGCAAGGCCGGCCGCACCCGTCACCTGGGTCGCCGCCCGCACAACCGTGGTGTTGTCATGAACCCGCACGATCACCCGATGGGTGGTGGTGAAGGTCGTGCTTCCGGTGGACATCCGCGTTCCCGCAAGGGTCTGCCTGCAAAGGGCTACAAGACCCGCAACCCGAAGGCCGTGTCCAACAAGTTCATCATTGAAAGAAGAAAGAAATAACGGAATAACAAAGTTCAGATTATGAGTCGTTCACTTAAAAAAGGACCGTATATCCAGGAAGCCCTGGAGAACAGAATTCTTGCTATGAATGACGGTAGCAAGAAGAAAGAGGTTGTCAAGACTTGGTCCCGTGCCAGCATGATTTCCCCTGACTTTGTGGGTCACACCATCGCAGTCCATAACGGCAACAAGTTCATTCCGGTTTATGTCACTGAGAACATGGTTGGTCACAAGCTCGGAGAATTCGCTCCCACGAGAACTTTCAGAGGCCACGCAGGCAACAATAAGAAATAATGTTTAAAGGATTGACATTATGGGAAAGAGAAAAAGACTGATGGCCGAGCGCCTGAAAGAGACCAAGAAGCAGACCGCTATCGCAAAGCTTAACGATGTTCCTACCTCTCCGCAGAAGATGCGTCTGGTTGCCGATACAGTTCGTGGCCAGGAGGTAAACCACGCCCTGGACCTTCTCCACTATTCCAAGAGAGAAGCTTCCGTGCGTCTGGAGAAACTCCTCAAGAGCGCCATCGCCAACTGGGAAGCCAAGAACCCGGAGCAGGCCAAGGAGCTGGAGAGTGGCAACGTGTTTGTGAAAACCATCATGGTGGACGAGGGTCGCACCCTCAAGCGCATCCGCCCGTGCCCTCAGGGCCGCGCCGGCCGGATCCGCAAGCGTTCCAACCACGTCACCATTGTTCTTGACGTCAAAAAAGCAGTGGAGGAATAAACTATGGGACAGAAAACTAATCCTATCAGCAACCGTATCGGTATCACCCGTGGTTGGGACTCCAACTGGGTAGGCGGCAACTACGCCGAGAAAATCGCCGAGGACTACGAAATCCGTAAATACCTGGGCAGCCGTCTGGCCAAGGCCAGCCTGTCCCGCATCATCATCGAGCGCACGCTTAAGCTCATCACCGTTACCATTCACGCCGCCCGTCCGGGTGTCATCATCGGCAAAGGTGGCCAGGAAGTGGACAAACTGAAGGAAGAGCTCAAGAAAGTGACCAAGAAGGATGTCCAGATCAACATCTTCGAGGTCAAGCGTCCGGAGGTGGACGCCACCATCGTGGCCGACAGCATCGCCCGTCAGATCGAGGGCCGCGTAAGCTATCGTCGCGCCATCAAGATGGCCATCGCCACCGCCATGCGCGTGGGTGCCGAAGGTATCAAGGTCCAGATCAGCGGCCGTGTAGGCGGCGCCGAAATGGCCCGTTCCGAGATGTTCAAGGAAGGCCGCACCCCGCTGCACACCTTCCGTGCCGATATCGACTATGCCCTGGCCGTGGCCAACACCAAGGTGGGCACCCTGGGTATCAAGGTATGGATCTGCAACGGTGAGAAGTATGGCAAGCAGGACCTCTCCCCGAACGCCGGTTTCGCAGCCAATTCGGCTGCTCCGGGCGCCGGTCGCCGGGAAGGCGGCAGGGACCGTGGAGACCGCGGAGGCCGCGGAGGCCGTGGTGGCCGTCGTGGCGAAGGCCGCGGTGAAGGCCGCGGAGAGCGCCGATAAGCCAGAAAGCGAACCTTATGGGAAGGGCGGCCGGAAACACCGGTCGCCCTTTTTAGGAATAACAGATAGTTTTTCGTAATTTTGCGGCTTGGAAATCAATAATCGTACATGTATATGAAACACAATGCCATTTTGCTGCTTGCGGCCCTTACCCTGCTTGCAGCCTGCAAACCCGGTGAGACCACCATCAAGGGCAGCTACCCCTCTGCGGACAATGCCCCCGAAACGGTCGACATCATGGTAGGAAACAATCCGGACATCTTTGTGGACGTGGTGAACGGCCAGTTCGAGGCCAAGATCCCCACGGACGTTGCGGTCCTTTCCTATATCATCTCCGAAAACCAGCCTCTCATGTTCATTGCCGACGGAAGCACCCTCACCGTGGATTTTGTGGAAAAGACCGTGTCTTCTTCCGACAAAAACGGTGTTAACAGCCGGCTGAACGCCCATAACGAGTGGGAACAGCAGTTCATGAAAGACTTCCGGGCCAAGATGGAAGGCCTTTCCGAAGAGGAACAGGAGGAGTGCTCGAAAGAGGCCATGGAAACCTACAACACCTATCTCCGGCAGCTGGTCAAGGACAACCCGGACAATGTGCTGGGTGTGATGGGTATCGACTATCTGGAGACGGAAGACCCGAAGGAGAAGCTGGACCTGCTCAACAGCCTGTCGGCCAACATGAGGGAGCAACCTACTGTGGCGGCCCTGATTGAGTCGCTGGAGAGCGGCCTGGCAACCGTCGAGGGAGAGATGTTCAAGGATTTCACCGTGGTGCAGGATCCGGACAATGCGGAGGAGTCCACGGTAAAGCTCTCCGACTATGTTGGAAAGGGCAAATTCATCATCCTTGACTTCTGGGCCTCCTGGTGCGAACCCTGCAAGGAAGAAGCCCCTTATCTCCGGGCGGTTTACGAGAAATACAAGGGAGACCGCTTCGACATGGTGAGCGTCGCCATCAATGACATCCCCATGGACACTGCCGTGACAGCCAAGGAGCTCGGCATCACCTGGAACCAGATTGTGAACGCCCGGGAAGAAGTTGCCATGCTCTACGGTATCCAGTACATTCCGCACATCATCCTCTTCGGCCCGGACGGGACCATCCTCAAGCGCAACCTGCGCGGGGAGGAAATCGATGCCGCGGTGGCGGAAGCCCTTGCCGAATAGATCCTTCGGCCTTTGGCCTCAGGATGACAGTCAAAGAGAAAATAGCGCTGTTTCCCCATTCCCCCGGCGTGTACAGGTATTACGACGCCGAGGGAAAGGTGATTTATGTGGGGAAGGCCAAGGACCTGCACAAGCGGGTGGCGCAGTATTTTGTGCCGCCGGAGCGCCTGAACACCAAAACCCGCATCCTGGTAAGCAAGATTGCCGACGCCCAGTTCTCCGTGGTGGACTCCGAGGCCGATGCCCTGCTGCTGGAAAACAACCTCATCAAGCAGTACAAGCCCAAGTACAACATCCTCCTGAAGGACTCCAAGACCTATCCCTGGATTTGCGTGACGGGAGGGGACTTTCCCAAAGTCTTCATCACCCGCCGGGTGGAAAAGGGGAAGGGAAACCGCTACTTCGGCCCTTACAGCAGCGTCATGCACGCCCGGAACCTGGTGGATTTCTTCGGGGAGATGTATCCCCTGCGCACCTGCAACCTCAAGATTACGTCGGAGGCCATCCTGCGCCATAAGTTCCGTCCGTGCCTGAATTTCCATATCGGCCGGTGCAAAGCGCCCTGCGTGGGCGGCATTTCCAAGGAGGAATACGGCGCCAACATCGAGGAAATCGTGCATATCTTAAGCGGAAGGGGCGGAGAGGTCATCCGGCATTACAAGCAAGGCATGTCCGAGGCCGCCGAACGCCTGGATTTCGAGGAAGCCCAGCGGCTGAAGGAAAAGATGCAGTCCCTGGAGAAGCATTACGCCAAGAGCATCATCACCTCAGCCGCCGATACCGACGCCGATGTCTTCTCCCTGGTCTTCGACATGAACGAGGCCTATGGCAATTTCCTCCGCATCCGGAGCGGGGCCATCGTGCAGTCGCTGAACCTGGCTTTCCGGAGCCAGATAGAGGAAGACCGCGCCACCATGCTCGCCACTTTCATCGGCGAGATAGAAGACAAGTTCGGGAAATTATCGGCCGAAGTCATTGTGCCTTTCCTCCCGGACGTGGAAATAGAGGGGGTTACGTTCCGGATTCCCCAACGGGGGGACAAGCTGGCCCTGCTGGACCTTAGTGCCAAGAACGCCAAGGAGTTCCACTTCAATTCCATCAAGCAGCGGGAGCACACGGACCCGGACGCCTGGCGCATGAGCGTGATGGAAGACCTCCGGAAGGCCCTGGGAATGAAGGAACTGCCCCGGCACATGGAATGCTTCGACAATTCCAACATCCAGGGCACCAATCCGGTGGCCTCCTGCGTGGTGTTCCGCGACGCGCAGCCCTCCAAGAAAGACTACAGGCGCTTCAAGATCAAAACCGTGATCGGCGCCAACGACTACGCCTCCATGAAGGAGGTGGTGAACCGCCGCTATTCCCGGATGCTGGCCGAAGCTCCGGAGGACCTTCCGCAACTCATCGTGATAGACGGCGGAAAGGGGCAGCTGGAGTTCGCCCACCAGGCCCTGGCCGAACTGGGCATCCTGGACCGGGTGACGGTGGTGGGCCTGGCCAAGCGGCTGGAAGAAGTCATCCGGGTAGGGGATCCCTATCCGCTTTTCATCGACCGGAACTCTCAGGCGCTGAAGGTATTGCAGCAAATCCGCGACGAGGCGCACCGCTTCGGCATCACCTTCCACCGGAACCTTCGTTCCAAGGCGGCCATCCAGAGCGCCCTCAGGGAAATCAAGGGCGTGGGCGAGAAAACCGAGCAGCGCCTTCTGCTGCATTACGGCTCCGTGGCCCGGATAGCTTCGGCCCCGCTGGAAGAGCTTTCCGCCTTGGTGGGGGCCGATCTGGCTATCAGGATTCACGATTATTTGAATACATGACAGAGAAACAGTTCAATAAGTATTTCAATGCCTTCATCCTGATTGGGATGACGGTAGTCACGGTGGTGGTTACCGCCATAAAGCTGCAGAATGCGCCTTCCGGAGAGTCCTTGTGGCTGTTGGTTACGGCTTTTGGCTCGCTCATGGGCGTTCTGGCCACCGTCAGTTCGGCCAACGGGTGGATCATCACCTTCCTCTTCGGCTTCCTGGATGTGGCCATTTACGGCATCTCCTGCTGGATCAACTGGCGGAACGGCGGATCGGGCCTGGGAAACAGCCTGCTGCATTTCCTCTATTTCGTGCCGATGCAGCTGGTGGGTTTCCTGCAATGGAAGCGCAGGGGGGCCAAGGGGGAATCGCAGGTGAAGGCGCGGCGGCTGACACCCGCCATGCGCTGGGCCTGGCTGGGGATTGCCCTGGCCGCTACGGCCGTCCTCTATGTGGTGCTGCTTCGCTTCGACCGCAGCGCCGCGGAAGGATTCCTGCGGGTGGCCGTGCTGTTGGACGTGGTCCCTTTGGTTTGCAATGTCATAGGCCAGCTGCTCATGTCTACGGCCTATATGGAACAGTGGGTGTTCTGGATAGCGGTGAACATTACCTCAATAGGCATGTGGCTTTTCTCCGACGCGGCTTTTGCGCCGGTCTATATAGTCAAATACTGTTTTTATCTGGTGAATGCGTTTAACGGTCTCCGGATTTGGTATAATCTGAGCCGTCCGCAGACAGTCCCGGAACAGGAGTAAAGCAGGGGGGAAACGGAGGTTTTTTTCTTTATTTAAAAAATTATTATTAACTTTGCGCACTTATTGCTTGGAACAAAATTTGAAAAAACGTTATAAACTTTAAACCGATCTTAATTATGACTAAGGAAGAAATCGTAAAGCAAGTCAAGAATATCATTGTTGACAAGCTTGGCGTAGAGGAGTCTGCAGTTACCGAATCTGCCAGTTTCACCAATGACCTCGGCGCCGATTCCCTGGACACCGTAGAGCTTCTTATGGAGTTCGAGCGCGTGTTTGGCATCAAGATTCCCGATGAGGAAACCAGCGGTATCGCCACTGTGGGCGACGCCATCGCCAAAGTTGCAGAGAAGGTTGGAGAGTAAATCTCCTTCCCGCTCTACAATGGGCTTATAAAAATCCCCGGTCAGAAAGCCGGGGTTTTTTTTAGTCTTTGGGGAGGGCGAAGGTAACCCGGAAGTAAGGCTTGTCCTCCGCGGTCGGCCCATAGAGCCTGGCGCAGTAATAGCGGTCTTTGTCCAGGGTGGAATTGTAGCTGTACTGCTGCTGGTTCTGCAGGGCCATCATCTGGGCCAGCATCATGTAATTGTAATAATTGGAATAGGAGCTTCCGTAACCGTAGCTGCTGCCGTATCCGTACCCGCTATAGCCGTATCCGCCGCCATACAGGCTGTTGTAGTACATGGCGTACATAAGCTGCTGGTAGTAGGAATTGTCTACACTGCTGGCTTCGGCCACTTTTTCCGTATAAATGGCGAGCAGCCAGATATCGGCATCCGTTTCTGTATCCAGGTCCGTGCGGTCCAGCAGTTCCTGGAGATGATAGGTGATGTCCGGGGAATAGACCATGTTGGAACGGTCTATGTCGCCCTGGTCTTCCGAACTGATGCTGGCGTCCGTGAGCCCCGCGAAGGTGACGGTCTTGTTGCCGTCGCTGTCTTCTACGTTGGTTCTTACCGTAGGGCTGAGGATGGAGGGGAAGTACTTCATGTCTTCGTAGTTCTCCGGCATCTCGAAGGGCAGGACGACGGTCCCCTTCACGATGATGGCTTTCTCCGGATTCCCGCCTATCTCCACGATGGCGGAAAGGGTTTTCTCCTGCAGTTCGCTGGCCCGGATAACCGGCTTAAGCCCGCCGCCGCCTTCTACCAGAATCTCGTCCGTGGCGGCATGGTCCACAGTGGAATGGGTGGAGCGGTTAAAGGCGTACTGGTAGAATTTTTCCGAGTTGTTCACGCTTTCCGCCTCATCCAGGAAGTCCGGTTCTCCGGGCAGGATGATGAAGGTGGAGTCTTTCTGTACGCCGTCCCAGGTGGAGTTCACCTTCAGGAGCCCCACGTTGTCGTTCCGGTAATACTGGCTGCTTGCCACCGACAGGGAAGAGAGTTCGAACAGGTTGATTCTGCCGCCGTTTCCGGCAGGTATGTCGGTGCGGATATGGATGCCGGGGACTTTCTTGACGAAGTCTTCGTACAGGTTCACTTCTTCCTCCGACTCGCGGTCCCGCAGCACGGGTCCGAGGGAGGCGAGGGCGTCCACGTACTTCTGGGCGTATTCCTGGGTGAAGTAGAACTTGAGGGGGCCGGCACCGTTGATAACCGGCAGACCATCCGTGACAAGCTGGTCTGTATGAGGAATTTCCCGCGTGGTTTTACGGTCTGTGAAATCGCTGACCGGCTCTGTGAGTTCCGTTACGTAGATGTTCTGTAGGATGGAGGCCTGGCTGTCGTCGGCACAAGATACGGTGTCTATGGCGAAGTACAGGGAGAAGCTGACCGCCTTCGGGTTGGTCCCGAGGTCCAGGGTGTCCAGGGCCGGGATGAGCGAGAAGGCGCTTTCCCGGGTGGTGAGGCCGAAGACGTCGTCCCGGATGGCGCCGATGGTGACATGGGAATCCGAGAAGCCGGAAAGATCGGCCGACGACTTCAGCTGGATGTCTTCCAGTTCGAATTCTACCGTGTAGGTATTGAACAGGCGGCTATAGTCCACCAGTTCCTGTCCCAGGGATTGGTCCACTTCCGTGCAGGCGCCAGAAAGAAGGGCTGCGGCTGCAACCAGACAGGGTATCAGAGGGGTTTTCTTCATTTCAGCAGGTTGTCGTAAAAAGCGTTGTAGCTGTCCATGTAGCTTCCGTCGGCATAGGCGTCCGCCTGATAGGGGAGCAGGGGGACACCCAGTCCTTTGCACCAGGAAAGCAGTTCGGGAGCCACTCCTTCCCCGCCTATGATGATTCCGTCGGCATACTGTGCGGCTAATTTAGCAAGTTCCATGCCGCCGGCATTCTGGGGGAGGTTCACGTCTTCCGGCTTGATGCTGCCGAACAGGATGGTTTTCTCGAACCCGGGAGAGAGGGGGGTGTCCGGGGTGTCGTCGAACAGGGACAGCACCACCTTGGAGCCGGAGAAGATAGGGTCGTCTTTATACGCCTTCTTCAGGTACAGGGGCAGCACGTGGGAAATCCAGCCGGAGCAGTGGATGATATCCGGGGCCCAGCGCAGTTTCTTCACGGTTTCCAGCACGCCGCGGGCGAAGAAAATGGCGCGTTCCCCATTGTCGGCAAAGAAGTTGCCCGACTCGTCGCGGTAAATTTGCTTGCGCCGGAAATAGTCTTCGTTGTCTATGAAATACACCTGGATGCGGGCCGATGTAATGGAGGCCACTTTGATGACCAGCGGACGGTCTACGTCGCCGATGATGATGTTCATCCCGGAGAGACGGATAACCTCGTGCAGCTGGTTTTTCCGCTCGTTGATGCAGCCGTACCGGGGCATGAAGGCCCGGATCTCTTTCCGGCGCTCCTGGATACCCTGCGGCAACTCCCGGCACAGCTTGGCGACAGGCGTCTCCGGAAGGTACGGATACATTTCCGAATTTACGAAAAGAATCTTGGCGGAATCTCCCATGTTACTATATTTTAACTTACAAAGTTAAGAATTTTTTTTGACTTTTTCTGCCGTTTCTGTAACTTTGGGGCGAATTTAGGTGAGCTATGCCCTCCCAACGCCGGAATACAACCCTCACGCGCCGCCTGGTCAGCGCTTGGATATCCACCGTCATCAGCTTGTCGATGGTGCTGCTGCTGGTGGGAATCGGCGCCTTGCTGCTCATCAACGCCCGGGCCGTGTCGGACTATTTCAAGGAGAACGTCCAGGTGTCCGTGCTGCTGAAGGAGCAGGTCCAGGAAGACGAAGCCCGGGAGTACGAGCACGAACTGGCCGGCGTTCCCGGCGTACGTTCCACCACCTTCATTTCCCGGGAACAGGGTGTGGAGGAGATGTCCCGGATGCTGGGGAGGGATTTCCTGGATGTGTTCGAACAGGCTCCGGTGCCCATTTCCATCGACGTGAACCTGGAGGCCGCCTATGTCTCTTCGGACAGCCTGGAGGTGATGAAAACCCGGCTGGGCCGTTCCCCTCTTGTAGAGGAGGTGGTGTATCAGACTTCGCTGGTGGATGCCCTGAACCAGAACCTGCAGAAGATTTCCCTGGCGCTCGCCATCATGGTGGGGCTGCTGCTCTTCATCTCCTTCGTCCTCATTGCCAATACCGTGCGGCTGGATCTTTTTTCCCGCCGATTCTCCATCCATACCATGCATCTGGTGGGGGCCACCCGCGCCTTCATCCGGGCTCCCTTCGTGTGGCGGGCCGTGCTGCAGGGGCTTTTCGCCTCGCTGGTGGCCATCCTGCTGCTGGTGGGCGGGCTGTTCATCCTTCGGAACGAGTTCGTCCAGATGTTCGAGATTTTCTCCATGGAGTCCCTGCTCAAGGTGATGGGGATCATGGTGCTTTCCGGCGTGGGCATCTGCGCCCTGAGTACATTCTTTGTGGTGAACCATCTGGTCGGCTACGGCCGGGACGATGTTTATAGTATTTGATTATGGCAAAAACTCCCGTTAACAACCAAGATAAAATGGCCACATCGGCCAAGGGAATCAAAATGATGATTGCAGGCCTGCTGGTGATGGTGGCCGGCTTCCTGCTGCTCTCCGGCGGCGGGTCCGACGACCCTAACTATTTCAACTGGGCCATGTTCGACTGGAGGCGCCTGGTGGCGGCCCCCATTGTGATTGTGGCCGGAATCGTGGTGGAGGTGATAGCCATCATGGGCAATTTCAAAGGGAAGGAGGAGTAGATTATGGAATGGTGGCAGGCTATCCTTCTGGGTATTGTCCAGGGGCTTACGGAATTCTTGCCCGTTTCCAGCTCCGGGCACCTGATGATTTTCAAGGAGCTGCTGGGGGTTTCCGGGGAGGGCTTCCTGGACTTTACGGTAACGGTGCACCTGGCTACGGTGATTGCCACCATCGTAGTGTTCTGGGGTGCCATCTGGGGGCTTCTCAAGGGCCTTTTCAAGTTCAAGTATAACGACGAGACGGACTATATCTGCAAAATCCTGGTTTCCCTGATTCCGGTGGCCCTGGTGGGTTTCCTGCTCAAGGACCAGGTGGACGCCCTTTTCAGCGGGGAACTCTGGCAGGTGGGCTGCGGGCTCATAATCACGGCCTGTCTGCTGCTCATTTCCGACAACGTGGGCAAGCGGATCAAGGCCCCCGTGGCCAAGGACCAGCGGAACGGCATTTCCTACTGGCAGGCTTTTACTGTAGGTCTAGCCCAGGCGTTTGCCGTTATCCCGGGCGTGTCCAGGAGCGGCAGCACCATCGCCACGGGCCTTCTCACCGGCGTAAAGCGGGAGGCCATTGCGCAGTTCTCGTTCCTGATGGTGCTCATTCCCATCATCGGCGAACAGGGCCTGGACCTGATCAAGGCGGTCGGCGGGAGCGAAATTGGCGGCGGAGTGGGCCTGTTGCCCCTTGTGCTGGGTTTTGTAGCGGCCTTTGTCAGCGGCCTTTTCGCCTGCAAGGTGATGATTGCCATCGTGAAGAAGGCCAAGCTCACCTGGTTCGCTCTCTACTGCCTCGTAGTGGCCATCCTCATCTTCATCCTTTCGTAGTTTGGACCGCACGCTCACATATTTCGTCTCCGATGTCCATCTGGGGCTCCAGGTGGCCGATGCCGATGCGCGGGAAGCCCGTTTCGTGGCCTTTCTCCGGGGCATTCCGGCGGAGCAGACAGAGGCGCTTTACCTGCTGGGGGACATCTGGGACTTCTGGTACGAGTACCGGGATGTGGTTCCCAAGGGCTATGTGCGTGTTTTTGCCGCCCTGCAGGTACTGATGGACGCCGGCGTGAAAGTGTACTTTTTCCAGGGAAACCACGACGTGTGGAGCTACCGCTATTTCGAGGAGCTGGGCATGGTGCGGCTGCAACAGCCCTTCCGGGTGCAGATAGGCGGGCGGTGGTTCTGCCTTGGGCACGGAGACGGCCTGGGGCCCGGAAACCGGGGATACAAGTTCCTTAAGTGGGTTTTCCACAACCGCGTGCTGCAGGTGTTGTTCTCCTCCCTGCACCCCTGGTTTGCGTTCCGGCTGGGAAACGGCTGGAGCCGGAGTTCCCGTCTGGGAAAGAACATCGCCTATGAGTTCAAAGGGGAGGAGGAGCCGCTGTACAAGTTCTGTGCGGCTTATCCGGAACCGGTAGACTATTTCATCTTCGGGCATTACCACTGCCGCGGCGTAGACATGCCGGTGGGAAAGGCCAGGCTGCTGATGCTCAGCGACTGGATTTCTTCTTCCAATTGGATGGTGTACGACCGGGACGCCGGCCTTACTGTGGTTTACAAATAGATGTCCGGAACCTTCACTTCCGGCGGATTCTCCCAGAAAATGGACCAGTAGAGGTCCCTGTAGTGGCCTTCGTCCCAGATTTTGATAAGGTCTTCTATGTCCTTGTCTTCCCCTGCCGCGTCATAGCCGTCCTTCAGGTTGTTGTCGAAAAGGCGCGCCACTCCCTGCCAGAAGCCTGCGGTGATGCCGCTCTTGTAGTTCTTGATGATGTCGTAGGGGGATTCCCCGGTTTCCCGGGCTATCAGCTTGATCAGGAGGGCTCCCTGCTGGATGGACATGCCCCGCATGGAGCCTTCGAAGTCCTTGAACAGCTGTTTCTGCACATCGGCGATGTAGCGCTCCCGCTTTACCCTGCCCAGGTGGTCGGCTTCCACGGTGCTGTCTACCCGGGCCACCAGATGTCCGGCGGCAACCGCATAGGGATACACCCGGCCGAAGCGCCAGACCAGTTTATAGTAGTCCCGCCAGTTTTTGTCGTTCTGCTTGCCCTGGGCGAAGATCCAGATGGGCTCCAGGATATCCAAGAAGGTGGTGTCCCCCTTTTCGTCCACCTGGAAATGCAGGTAGCCGGAACCTCCGCTGCCGTTACCTTCGTCCACCCTTATCAGGGCCGCCTGTTCCCGCTGCTGCCGGGCGCGCTCCATGGCGCGGCGGATATGGTTCTGCGCTCCCGCCTGGGAAGGCAGGAGCAGGAGCAGCAGCAACACTATATGTAGGGCACGTTTCACGGATGCAAAGGTAATGCTTTGCAAATACTTTACCAAAACGGATTCTTAGCTTCGCTCAGAATGGCAGACAGTGTGAATTTAC
>FLNX01003618.1_pt1 | contig 52753 bp, 47 predicted proteins | sample 1140341 | NCBI WGS metagenome assembly FLNX01 (sample SAMEA3878208, study PRJEB12797) | bioreactor metagenome | biome: Moose rumen | place: Sweden | collected 2011-10
CCCGAGGTGAACGCCCCGCAGGCCCGCTGGAGCGACTCGGTGTATGTCGGCGACTTGGACAGCGGAGAGTCTGCCGAGGTGCCGGCAGCGGCGACGGCAGCCGTCGCGTCAGGCACAGGACGGGCAGCCACAGCGACGGCCACGGCGGCGACAGAGGCCACGGTGCCGGACGACGACGTGGCGCACGTGCCACGCAAGCAAGAGATGCGGGAGTGACCCCGGCACTCACCAAACGCTTATATGTGTGCCATTGTGGTCTCGACGAGGGCTACACGTCTGCCGCCTGCCGCTATCACGGTCTGGTAGAGCGCCGAGGTGCGGCCGTGTTTGATGGCTTCGCATTCGGCGACGAGGGTGTCGCAACCTATGACAGGGGCTAGGTAGTGTATTGTGGCGTCGAGGCTTACCCATGTCAGCGGTATGCCCTCCGCCACGGCATCGCTGTTGGCGGCGGCAGCGGCCGCGAAGTCGGCCAGCGTGAAGAGTACGCCCCCCATGACGGCGCCGCGCGCGTTGAGGTGACGTGGGCCGATGTGAAGCTCGCACACCGAGCAGTGCTCGCCGACGTCTTTCAGTTCGATGCCGGTGGTCTGTGTGGCGTAGCTGTCGTCGGCAAAGACAGCCTTGGACAGTGTCGTGAGGTCGTTATGTTGCATTTTCCTTATTGTAGGCGTTGTGTCTTTCGTAGGTGTTAAGGGGTGCGGGTGTGTCAGAAGGTGTATGACAGTCCGAAGGTGACGAGGCGGTGGAAGGTGCCTTTGTTGGAACGGAAGATACGGTAGGTGCCGGAGCCGTTCTCCTTGGTGACGCTGAGCATCGAGTTCTGCCATCGTCCTTCGAGGGCGAGGTGGACGCCGAAGCGGTACCGTGCGGTGAAGGTCAGCGGCAGCCAGTCGACGCCGCAGAAGTTGTCGGTCGAAGGCTGGTCGAGTTCGCCGCTGTTGGTCACCTTGGCACGTACCAGCACGCCGGGCGCCACGCCTGCGGCGAGGCGCAGCCGCTCGTCCAGCATGTTGTAGCTCATCATCATCGCCACCTCGACATAGTCGGCGGATATGCGGCGGTTGTATTCGCTGATATACGACCCTTTCTGGGTGTAGGCCAGCTCCACCACGGGGCGCCATCCGCCGCCGATGTCCCACGAGGTGCCTATGCCTGCACGCAGGCCGGGGTGGTTGTAGCGTCCGGCGTCGTCGCCGTCGAGCTGTCCCATGTTGAGGCCTGCGAAGAGGCAGGCGTCGAAGCGGTTCTGTGCGTGGCTGCCCGAGATGACAGCCAGCAGCAGTGTCGCCAATATTGCAATCTTCAGTCTCATATCGTTTATTCTTGTTTTCTCGTCATTCATGCATTACCTGTCAGTCGTTTCCGCAGGCTGTCGGCGCCGGAGAAGACGATGCCTTCCATGCCTAGTGCGGTGGCGGCGGCTACGTTGTCGGGGTTGTCGTCGACGAAGATGCAGTCGTCGGCAGCCAGCCGGTAGCGGTCGAGCAACACACGGAACAGCCTGGCGTCGGGCTTGACAAGGTGCTCGGCGCCGCTGACCACATAGCGGTCGATGAGCTGTAGTATGGGGAACATGCGCCGTGCCTCGGGGAAGGTCTCCATGCTCCAGTTGGTCAGGCCGTACACGTCCGTCATGGTCTTCAGCTCTTCGACGAGGGCGTACATCCCCGGCATCTCGCCGGTGAGCATCTCGCGCCAGTGGGAGCGGTAGAGGGCGATGGCGTCGCTGTATTCGGGGTGACGTCGCTGCAACTCGTCGATACAGCGGTCCTGGCTCTCGCCGCTGTCGATGCGCAGACGCCAACGGTTGTCGGCGACATGTCGAAGGAACCACCACGCACGTGCTTCGTCGCCGAAATGCTCCGTGTAGATTTTCTCTGGCTCCCAGCGTACCAGTACGTTGCCGAAGTCGAATATCACGTTTTTCATGTATCCCTTTTTTTGCATCTATAACGACGGGGGCATAAAAATATTGTATGCCACATTCTTTGCTTTTTTCCCTCCAGGCATGGCAGGCAAGCCTGCCATGCACCCGACACCCGTAACAGAGGGATAAATTTTAGAGGTTGTCTTTGCGATATATACAAAAAAGTTGTATCTTTGCCAGATGAAATGGATTGTGAAAAACACACCTACTGATATGAATATGAGAAGAATACTTGTTTTTTTAACACTCTGTGGCGCCATGACGCTGTCGTCATGTGCCGACATGATGGAACTGGCTGTCGACCTCAGCGCGTTGGATGACGAGCCTGAAAACACCTCGAAGCAGGTCGACGAGCCGCCCATACCGCGCAACGTGATACTCATCGTCGGCGACGGCATGGGCGTGCCGCAGGTGTACGCCTCGGTGGTGGCCGAACGTGAGAACAACTCGGCGTTTCTGCGCTTTCCCTACAGTGGCTTCTCGCGCACCTATTCGCTCAACAAATATCGCACAGACTCTGCCGCCGGCGGCACCGCGCTGACCACAGGCAAGAAGGTGGACAACTACCATGTCAACTGGGCTCCTGACTCGACGCGTCACCGCACCATATTCGACGATGCCGTGGCCGTCGGCATGAGCACAGGCTTCGTGGTCACCTCCAGTGTGCTCGACGCCACGCCGGCCTCCACCTACGGCCATGCGCCTTACCGTAAGATGTTCGACACGTTGAGCCTCCAAATGGCACAGTGCGACCACACGGTGATGATAGGCGGCGGACGTAAGTATTTCTTCCCGCAGAACCGTAAGGATGGCTACGCCCCGCTCGACACGCTGCGCCGTCGTGGCTATACGGTCACCTACGACTACGACAGTACCTTGGCCTTTGCCGGCGACAAGCTGGTGTCGCTCCTCTACGAGGGCGACCCGCTGACGGCGCCGTCGCGCGGCGACGTGCTGCGCCAGACAGCCGTCAAGGCTATTTCGATGCTGGACCGCAACCCCAAGGGGTTCGCCATGATGATAGAAGGGTCGCAGATAGACTGGGCTTGCCACAACAACGACTCGGCCTATATGCGTGCCGAGCTGGCCGACTTCGAGCTGATGCTGCATGCCGTGCTCGACTTTGCCGAGCGTGACGGGCAGACCCTCGTCGTCGTCACTGCCGACCACGAGACCGGTGGGCTCACGCTGCCTGACGGCGACATCGGGAAAGGACTCAACACGCCGCGCTACCTCTGGGGCAGCCACACCGGCTGCATGGTGCCTGTCTTCGCCTACGGCCCCGGTGCCGAATACTTCAGCGGCATACACGAGAACACCGACATACCGACCATAATACGTTGGCTGTTGAATATCTGAGGCCGTGATCAAGTTCTGCGTACGTCTGGTGCAGCGTTGGCTGCCCGAGCCTTTCATCTTTGCCATCGTCCTCACCTTTGTGGCGGCGCTGATAGCCATGCCTGTATGTCACCAGACGCCCCTCGAGGTGGTCTGGAACTGGGGTGGGGGAGTGTGGAACCTGCTCGCCTTCGCCATGCAGATGGCGTTGGTGCTGGTGTGCGGCTCTGTGCTGGCAGCGGCACCGGCGGTAAGCCGCGGCATCGAGGCGTTGGCACGTGTGCCCAAGACGCCTGTGGCGGCGATAGCCCTCGTCACCGTGGTGTCGGCACTGGCGTGCTGGCTCAACTGGGGCTTCGGACTCATCGTGGGTGTCATCTTCGCCAAGGCTGTCGCACGTCAGCTGCATGGCGTCGACTACCGTCTGCTCATCGCCTCGGCATACAGCGGCTTCGTGGTGTGGCATGCCGGCCTTTCGGGTTCCATACCGCTCACTATGGCTACGCCGGGCGAGGCCCTCGCCAAGGCCACCAACGGCGCACTGACAGCCCCCGTGCCGGTCGGCCAGACCATCCTTGCACCTTACAACCTGGTCATGGTGCTGCTCGTCATCGTCGGCATCACCGTGGCCAACATGCTGATGCACCCCAAGCAGGGCGCCGTCACTGTAGACCCGTCGCTGCTGTCGGACGAGACGGACACGTCGGGCTGGTCTGGCCTGCCCGACAACACTACGCCTGCACAACGTCTGGAACACAGTCATGTGCTGTCGTGGCTCATCGCACTGATGTTCGTCGCCTTCCTGGTGGTGCGGCTCGGCTTCCGCGGCGGCTCGCTCGACTTGGGGGCGGTGATTATGATATTCCTGGCCCTGGGCCTGCTGCTGCACGGCACCCCCGTGGCCTATGTCCGTGCCTTCGGCAAGGCGGCCTCCGGCGCCAGCGGCATCATACTGCAGTTTCCGTTCTACGCCGGTATCATGGGCATCATCACCGGTGTCGGTGCCAGCGGCATCTGTATGGGCACCGTGTTGGCCGACGCCTGCATACGCATCTCCACACCCGTCACGTATCCTTTGCTGACGTTCCTCTGCGCGGCGGTGCTCAACCTGTTTGTGCCGTCGGGTGGCGGACATTGGGCCATACAGGCACCCATCATGTTCACCGCCGGCGCCGACCTGGGCGTCGACCCCGGCCTTACGGGCATCGCCATAGCCTGGGGCGACGCGTGGACCAACCTCATCCAGCCCTTCTGGGCTCTGCCGGCACTGGCCATAGCACGTCTCAGCGCCAAGGACATCATGGGCTTCTGCCTTATCGACCTGCTTGTCAGCGGCGTGGTCATCTGCGCCGGCCTGCTGGTGTGGGCTATGTGAAATGTGCGAAGTATTTACAATTCCGAGAAACAAAGACAACAAGGATGTTCGAGAACATTATCAGACATTATCCTGATTTCCCGAAGCCGGGAATCGATTTTATCGATGTGCTGCCCTTTATGCACGACCGCGACGCCTTCCGCCAGGCTGTCGCAGAGATAGGACGCCTGTGTACTGCCCACAATGTGGCCACCGTCGAGGCTCGCGGCTTCCTTTTTGCCGCGCCGCTGCTGACAGCTGCCGACCATGTGCATACTGTCGTCCCCATACGCAAGAAAGGCAAGCTGCCTTACAACGAGGGCGACCTCGTCAAGGTGCAGATAGAGAAGGAATACGGTAGCGACGAGGTATACTACCGTCGCAGCGACCTGACGGCCTGCACCGTCAGCGGCGACAGCATCGAGTTGACACTGTTCGACGACCTGCTGGCCACAGGCGGCACGGCAATGGGTATTGCACAGTCGCTCGTAGGCCAGGTGGTCGACGGCCGTCGTGTCGTCATCAAGGAGTTTGTGTTCCTGGTCGAGTTGCCTGCCTTGCGCGGACGCGAGGTGCTGGAGCGCATCGCTCCGGTGCACAGCCTCATGTCGCTCGAAGGTGTCGAGTAGAGAGGTTGCCTACAGCAGGTCCAGGCATTTTTCTATAGGTATGCCCAGGCAGAGGTCTTCCTGGTCGAGGTTGCGCTCGATGAGGCTGCTGACCACTGTCATGGCTGTGCGTGTGCTCTCGCGCAGGGCTTCCCCGTTCATCAGGTGTCCGATGAGCACCGCCGAGAATATGTCGCCGGTGCCATGGAAGGCTTTGGGTATCTCGTCGTAGTCGATGCGGAAGTAGCGTCCCTCGGAGTGGTGCTGTGCCACGCCGTCGACGTGCTCGTCGCTGCGGCGTCCGATGACGCAGCAGTGTCCGTCGACGCGGGCGCTGGTGACGAGCACCGACCGTGCACCCAGGGCGACGAGGCCGTCGAGCAGGACGACGGCCTCGTCCCACGTAAGCCCTTCGGCCCTATAGTCGAGTCCGGCAAGGTAGCATGCCTCGGTGTAGTTAGGGATGGTGAGGTCGGCCACACTGACCATGTCGCGCATCAGCTCGACCTGCCGTGTGCCTATGCCGTTGTAGAGACGGCCGCTGTCGCCCATGACAGGGTCGACGAACACGGTGGTGCCCTCGCTATGCAGCTGACGGCAGTAGCCTGACACCAGCGCAGCTTGCTCCTCGCTGAACATCAGTCCGGTGCATACCGCATCGAAGCGGAATCCAAGCCGCCGCCATACGGGGATGGCACCACGCATATACTCGGTGGTGTCCATGATGTTGAACTGGCCATAGTCGAGCGTGTTGCTGACAAGAGCCGTGGGCATGTTGAAGACGGAGTGTCCGAGATAGGTCAGTATGGGCTGCATGGCGGCAAACCCAACGTGGCTGTAGCCTACAACGTCGTTGACAAGGAGTATCTGTTTCATCTAGAAGAGTTTCACTATTACAATTACCAGCAGCACTGTGCCGTAGGCCACCTTGGCCAGCGAGCCTGTCATGATGCCTACAAACGAGCCCCATGCGGCGCGCAGCGACGGACGCAGCTCGTGTTGCTTGATGTATTCGCCCACCAGTGCGCCTACGAAGGGCCAGAAAAAGACACCCACCAGCCCCGTGGGTCCGAACGGCAGCCCCACGACGGCCAGCAGCAGCCCTATGGTGCAGCCCCACACGCCGTATTTCGAGCCACCGCACTGACGTGTGGTGAGGATGGGTATGACGTAGTCGAGCACCATCAGCACCACGCCGACCACGGCCGACCATACCAGCATCGGGGTGCTGATGTCGACGCCGCCCAGGCGTGCCAGCAGCAGACCGGCCCATGCCACCGGCACGGCGGGCGGGACGGGTGTGAAGGTGGCCACGATGCCTGTCAGCAGGCATACGAAGGCAAGGACAATCAGTAATGTGTTCATATCTTTTTAGAGTTAAGGCGACAGTATTCTTCGAACAGTGTACGCAGGCGCGCTTCGTCGCGGATGAGGGTGCGCAGCTCGGCCAGCGGGGCGGCGTTGGGCGAGGGGTCGAGCCACAGCTTGATATATCCGCCTTCGGCGTACTTCTCGTGCAGGTGGTCGAGGGTGCGCTGCCAGTGTCCCTCGCGGTCGAGGTCGGGGTAGTGTGTCAGTCCATATTCCACGGTGCGGCGCACTATCGTCTCGGGCTCCACGTCGCGGTCGGCTTCGGCCACCACGCAGCCCAGCTCCGACCTTGGCGGTGTGGCGCGTGAGGCCCTATGGTCCTCGGCGGCCTGCGCTATCTGTTCCACCTCGTCGTTGGAGAACCATTGGTGCAGGGCGTTGCAGCGCCGTATGATGCGGCCGCTCTCGGTGTGGTGATGCTCGCGTCCGGCAACAAGGCCCAGGTCGTGCATCGCAGCGGCGACATAGGCCAGGGGGCCTGGTGCGAGTTGCATGGCACGGGCCATCACACGGCGGGCGTGGCTGCGGCTGTGGGCAGCGTCGAAGCTGTCGTACTGTGGCAGCACCTCGTGCTCTACCCATCCCCGCAGGTCGGACGGCACGCTGTCCCAGCGCCACCATTCGTAGGCCAGTCGTGGTGAGCCGTCGGCCATATAGACGGTACCGCTGAGCACAAAGCCTTCGGCGTCGAGTATGCGTCGCATAGGCAGGTTGTCCTCGTGCGTGTCGGCACGCAGGTAGGGCCGGTTGGCCTTGGCATAGGCAAACGCCGTGGCGGCGATGCCCTGCACCTCGGCCGTCTTGGCCAGACGATGCAGCGTGGCATATGGACTGTCAGCGTCGATCCAACGGCCGTGGTCGATGCGGTTGTAGGTGGGCTCGTCGCCGTCGACAAGGGCAAAGGTGCCGACAGGAAACGACAGGTGCTGTATGATATAGGAGGCGTGGCGGCGTATGTCGTCGGTCACGTCGTCGCGCGTGGGGTAGCCGGTCCATTGCACGGTGTTGCCTCCCGCCCGCATCAGCGAACGCGAGTGGTCGTACATGGCCATTATCTGCGGTATGTCGCCCTCGTTGGCGTGACGTGTTGTATAGTTTTGTTGCATGTCTTATTTAACGCGTGTTGATTGAAAATATTGTGAGTGTAGATTCAACATCGAACTGCAAATATTTTCCCCATGATAAATATTTTTTTGTATTTTGTAGCATGCTTGATTACTCTTCAGAACGACAATGTCATGTATAATAGTATGTTGTGTTATTTTGGTTTTTATGGCGACCGCAAAAGTGAGAACAATAACAAATAAGACTTATAATTATGAAAAAGACCGTTTTATTACTTGTTATGTTGGCCATTGGCCTTGGTGCGGCAGCACAGGATACCTTAAGCGGCTACTATTTAACGAACAACTATTTTTATTATCCATACCGGCCAGTCAGTAGCGACAGCCTGTACTTGGAGCTCGGTTATGAAGGTGGACCTTTCATGAAGGGCGAGACTGCAAAAGTCTTTTACACCGCCGACAGCATCTGCATTATAGGTATTGCAGCCGCGCTCCACGACTACGGCGCAGATCGTGGTTCGTTTGTGAATTCCATTTACATCGACACCACATATGAAACCTCGATAGAGTACCTTCGCATCTACGAGACTCGTTGGGATACGCTGGTGGCACTCCGCGAAGCTCCCATACACATGCGGCACACCCCTGTGTCGTATTATATCGATTTCGGGCCGGAAAACTGGGAGGTCCATCACAGTAGTAACCCGCGCCTCGAAGCCGTATACGAATGCATGTTCGAACCAATTACGGTGTGCGACACGTTCCTTGCCGGACGTTCGTGGTACCTCAACGAACTGGTTTCAGTCCCAGGGGTGTCTCATCAGATGCAGCTGGCACCGGAAATATTACTGTGCCACCTCTATTCTAACGGTGTCAAACCCGGTTTGATGCCATTTCAAACGACAGTGCATAGTACGTGGTCCAGTATCTCTCATGTAGTAACAACTACACACCCTGCTTGTTTTGACCTCTTATTCCCAATCATCGGTGTTCCTGATACGAACATAGACCCCGGAGACACGAACGATGTGGGCATTGCAAGGCACGACCTGGCATGGCGCTACACTACAGTGCATCCCAACCCGGCCGTGGGCTCGGCGCGTGTCACGTCCAGCTTCGGGCTCGCCCTTATCGAGGCCTACACCACCGATGGTGTCCTTGTCCACCGTCAGCAAGCCGACGGCTTGGCCGCCACACTCGATGTCTCAACATGGCCCTCGGGCACCTACATGCTCCGCATCGACACCGGCGTCGGCACGGTGACAAAGAAGCTCGTCGTCAGGCGGTAGCTTAAAAAAACACATTTTTTTTGATTTTTGTCCGTGCTACGTCGTTTTTTATTTGTATCTTTGCAAAGTTTTAGCGTCAATTAACATAAACCAATATTATGACACAAACAGGTATTAAAACATTGAGAGACAGCGCTGCAATGCGCTGGACGGCGTTGTTGCTGCTGGCATTGGCCATGTTCTGCAGCTATGTATTCATGGACATTCTGTCGCCCATCAAGGACCTGATGGAGTCCACCCGTGGGTGGAACAGTGCCACCTTCGGACGTGAAGAAGGTGCCGAGGTGTTCCTCAACGTCTACGTCTTCTTCCTCATCTTCGCTGGTATCATCCTCGACAAGATGGGTGTGCGTTTCACGGCGGTGCTCTCCGGAGCGGTGATGCTCATCGGCGGCGCCATCAAGTTCTACGCCGTCAGCGACATGTTCGTCGGCACCAGCCTTGAGCATTGGTTCAGCACCCACCTCAACTGGAACGGTGAGTTGCCCGTCATCGGCAGCATACTGCCCTTCGCCTCCACCATGCCTGCATCGGCCAAGCTGGCTGCTTGCGGCTTCATGCTGTTCGGATGCGGCTGCGAGATGGCCGGCATCACGGTGAGCCGTGGCATCGTCAAGTGGTTCAAAGGTCGCGAGACAGCCCTGGCCATGGGCTCCGAAATGGCTCTGGCCCGTCTCGGTGTGGCCACCTGCATGATCTTCTCGCCCTACTTCGCCAAGCTCGGCAGCGAGGTACATGTCTCCAACTCTGTCGCCTTCGGCGTCGTGCTGCTCTGCATCGCACTTATCATGTTCGTCGTCTACTTCTTCATGGACAAGAAACTCGACGCTCAGACCGGCGAGGCCGAGGAGAAGGACGACCCCTTCAAGTTCAGCGATCTGGGCAAGATATTCACCAGCTGGGGTTTCTGGCTGGTCGCTATGCTCTGTGTGCTCTATTACAGCGCCATATTCCCCTTCCAGAAGTATGCCGTCAACATGCTTCAGTGCAACCTCGACCTTACCGAAGCTTCGGCCGACACCTTCTGGGGCGGCAGTTCGGTGACCATCGTGCAGTACATCATCATGCTTGTTGTAGCTGTGTGCGCCTTCGCCAGCAACTTCTCGAAGAAGAAGAACATGAAGTACGGCCTTATGGCTCTGGCTGTGGTGGCCCTGGTGGTCTATTGCTACATGGGCTTTATGCGCGGCACCGCTGAGACCATCTTCGCTGTGTTCCCGCTGCTGGCTGTGGCCATCACCCCCATTCTCGGCAACTATGTCGACCATAAGGGCAAGGCTGCCTCCATGCTGATGCTCGGCTCGGTGCTGCTGGTTGTCTGCCACCTCACCTTCGCCTTCATCCTGCCCAGCGTATCCAATTCTTCTGCCGTAGGCGGCGTCGTCGTGGCCTACATCACCATCCTGGTGCTCGGCGCCTCGTTCTCGCTGGTGCCCGCTGCCCTCTGGCCTTCGGTGCCCAAGCTGGTCGACGAGAAGGTGCTCGGCACCGCTTATGCAGCCATCTTCTGGATACAGAATATCGGCCTCGGCTTGTTCCCCACCTTGATAGGCAACGTGCTCGAGAGCTCCAACTCGAAGAATGCCGCTGTTATCGCGGCCAAGATGGCCATCGAGTCTGGCGAGGAAGGTGTGCTGGTGCCCTACGACTACAAGTGGGCCCTGGTCATGCTGGCCGCCCTCGGCATCGCCGCACTCCTCATCTCGGTCTACCTGAAGGCTGTCGACAAGAAGAAGGGCTACGGCCTCGAGGAGCCCAACATCAAGTAAGAGACGCATCCTGACTGCCGTGGACGACAAGCATCTCTATAGCAACTTCGACTACGACTCGGCGCTCTCGGTGGCGCCGGGGGTACAGCAGCCGCAGCAGGTAGGCGGAGACTACCTGGAGCGCATGCGAGCCCGTCGTGGCAAAGAACCTACGGTGGAGGAGCTTGTCGCAGGAATACTCCACGGCGACCGTACACTTCTCTCGCGGGCCATCACCCTTGTGGAGAGTTCGCTCTTTGCCCACCGGCAACGGGCACAGCAGGTCATCGAGCGTTGTCTGCCATACAGTGGCAAGAGCATACGACTCGGTATCACCGGTGTGCCCGGTGCCGGCAAGAGCACCCTTATCGAGACCCTCGGCAAGATGCTCACTGCCCACGGTCACAAGGTGGCGGTGCTGGCCATCGACCCGTCGAGCGAACGCTCCAAGGGCTCCATACTCGGCGACAAGACCCGTATGGAGGAACTCTCGGTCGACCCCAACGCCTTCATACGTCCCAGCCCCTCGGCAGGGTCGCTCGGCGGCGTAGCCCGCAAGACGCGCGAGATAATCACCCTCTGCGAGGCTGCCGGCTTCGACGTCGTCATTGTCGAGACCGTCGGCGTAGGTCAGAGCGAGGTGGCCGCCCACTCGATGGTCGACTTCTTCCTGTTGCTCCAGCTGGCCAACACCGGCGACGAGCTGCAGGGCATCAAACGCGGCATCATGGAGATGGCCGACATGATTGCCATCAACAAGTGCGAGCTCGACAAGCAGCGCTCCGAGCTGTCGGCCGCACAGTTCCGCAACGCGCTGCACCTGTTTCCTATGCCTGAAAGCGGCTGGACTGTCAGGGTTACGCTCTGCTCGGCCTACACCAAGGAGGGCGTGGCTGAACTGTGGAACGCTGTGATGGAATATGTCACATTCACCAAGCAGAACGGCTACTTCTACCACAAACGGCAGCAGCAGAGCCTGCGCATAATGACCGAGACACTCGAGAGCGGGCTGCGAGAGCGGTTCTACAGCGCTCCCGGCATGGAGGAACGTATCGAGGCCCTCAAGCAGGAGATACTGGAAAACAAGATCACACCCTACGCTGCTGCCGACAGCCTGCTGGCATGATATACCTCCACGTACCTTTCTGCCACCGCAAGTGCACCTACTGTGCCTTCTATTCCAAGCCTTTACATGACGGTGACGCCGTCGGACGGTATGTCGATGCGCTTCTCGACGAGATGGAGCGTCGACGTGGCGAACTGGCACATCCGGTTCGTACGGTCTATTTTGGTGGCGGCACGCCGTCGTTGCTGTCGACGGACCGTTTGGGACGTATTGTCGAAGCCTTGCGTCGCTGTTTCGACCTGTCCCGGCTTGAGGAGGTCACCATCGAGTGCAATCCCGAAGACCTCACTCCGGACTTTGTCGACGCGCTGTGGTCGATGCACTTTTTCAACCGCTTGAGCATCGGTATACAGAGTCTCGACGATGCGATGCTGCGCCTCATCGGTCGACGGCATACCGCCGCACAGGCACTCGACGCTGTCAGGCTTGTCCACAGTGTCGGCTTCCGTAACATCAGCGTCGACTTCATCTACGGCCTTCCGTCGTCCGGTCCTAGTCCATCGGCTGTCGGGCTTGACATGCACGCCTTCGACTTCTCTCTTGTCACCCACGTCTCGGCCTATGCCCTCACTGTCGAGCAGGGCACGGCCTTGGCCGCACAGGTGGGGCAGGGTAGGGTGGCGATGCCCGATGAGGACGAGGTGGTGCGTCAGTACCATGTGTTGCACGACATGCTGGAGGCAGAAGGCTTCTGCCAGTATGAGGTGAGCAACTATGCCCGTCAGGGGTTCGTGTCGCGCCACAACAGCCGCTATTGGGACCGCACACCCTACCTGGGCCTCGGCCCCGGCGCCCACAGCTTCGCCCTTCCTGCCGCCGGCTCTTCTGCCGCCGGCGGGACGCGCCGGTGGAACAACCCCGACGGCACCGTGGGCGAAGAGCATCTCACCGAGGCCGACGCCGTGAACGAGCTGCTGATGACTGCGCTCCGTACAACACGTGGCCTTCCTCTCGCCGCTGTGCCCGAAAGGTACAGAAAAAGGCTGCACCTTGCGATGCAGCCTTATGTCGATTGCGGTTGGATGGCGACAGACAACGACGTGTGGCGTCCGACGGCAGAAGGTCTCCTGCATGCCGACGGCATCGCCGCCGCACTATTCGTCGCCTGACGTCTCGTCGTCGGGGGCGTACTCGTCCTGTATCGGCGGCTCGGGATAGATGTTGTCGCGGATGATGTAGCCCTTGTAGGTCTCTTTGATTTGCTGAAGGAAGGCGTATGCTTCAAGGCGCGTGCGGAAGTCACCCACTTTCACCTTGAAGTTGGGTTCGTCGAAGACGATGTAGGCCTGTACGGTGGGATAGTCGGTCAGGAAGTTGTCGCGCAGGTTGAAGGCGCTGGTCTTCGAGTTGGCGCCCGAGAAAGAGGCTATCTGCACACGGTAGCCGGGTATGGTCTTCACTCGCTGGTTCAGCTCCACATGACGTTCCACCATCTGTGTGGCAGCCACATCGCCGACGATGTGCAGCTGTCCGGCTGCGGTGATGTGCATGAGCATGGCTGCAAGAGCCACGAATAACGGTTTGGCAAGAGTGGTTCTCATGTGTTATTTGCTGTTGGCAAGCACCGAGCGCGGACGCACGGTAAGCACCGGTATCTTCGACTCGGTGATCATCTGCTGGGCATAGGTGCCGAGGAAGAGGCTGTTCAGCTGGCGCTCCTGCTCGGTCATGATGGCTATCATGTCGGCATGAACGCTCTCGGCATACTCCAGCGTGGTGACGGTGACGTTCTTCTCCACCTCCAGGTATTTGGTCTCGAAGTCGATGTTCTGACTCTCAAGGTGACGTTCCACCATCTTGACGTAGTTGTTCACGGTGCGGCGTATGTCCTCGATGCTCGAAGTGTAGAGCCCCAGCAGGTGTATCTTCGAGCCGAAGGTGCGGGCAAACATGGCCGCCTCGGCCACTTTCTGTCGGGTGTCGTCGCTGCTGTCGATAGGCACTACTATGTTCTCGAGAGCCTTGTTGAAGTTGAAGTCCTCGCGGATGATCAACACGGGCGACGGCGACAGCTCGATGGTGCGATAGCTGTTGCGCCCCAGCATGCTGCGTTTCATGCCGCTCATGCCGTGTGTGCCGACCACCACCAACAGGGCGTTGTCCTCCTTGGCCTGCGCGGCTAGCTGCTCGGCAGGGTTGCCCTCGCGGATGACATACTCCAGACGGATGCCTTCGAGCAGGTGCGCCACGCCGGCGTTGCGCTGCTCTATCTCGGCACGTATCGGAGTCTCGTCCTCTTTCTTCTCCTTGACGTACACCAGACGTATGTCGCTCTTGGTGCGGTTGGCGATGTTGATGGCCAGATCGACGGCGTATGCCGAGCCCGACGAGAAGTCGAAACCTACAACAACTTTGTTCATATCGGTTTGTTTTTTTGTGTCTATTTCGGGTACAAAAGTACACTATTTTTTTATACTGGCAAAATTTTTTTTGCACGGTGTTGTCTACGGTGTCGCTCCTTTGGCTGTGCTGTATATGTGTATGTGCTGTTAATTGTTGGATATTCAGCGTGTTGTGTATTTTTATCGGTGCAATGTAATAAAAATCAACGTGGTGCGTTATTATATCGTATTGTATTTGGAAAAAACATTATGTCGTCGTTGAAAAAACTGATGTCCGATTCCGTTATCTACGGGTTGAGCAGCATCGTCGGCAGGTTCCTTAACTACCTGCTGGTTCCGGTATACACCTACCATATCAGCGCCGCTTCGGGAGGCTATGGCGTGGTGACCAACATCTATGCCTACACTGCCTTGCTGCTTGTGATACTCACCTTCGGGATGGAGACCACCTTCTTCTACTACTCTAATCGCGAGGGTTCCGACAGGCGGCAGGTGTTCAGCACGGCATTGGGCGCTGTCGGCACCGTGTCGGCACTGTTCGTGCTGCTTGTGCTGACGTTCATAGGACCTGTCAGTACGGCGATGGGCTATGCCGACCATCCGGAATACCTGCGTGTGATGGCCGTCGTGGTGGCGCTGGATGCTTTTCAGGCTATCCTCTTCGCCCGTCTGCGGCAGGAGGGCAAGGCGTGGAAGTTTTTTGCGCTGAAGATGGCTTTCATTGTCATCACCGTGTTGCTGACGCTGTTTGTCTTCATGGTGGCACCCCACTGGAGGCATCTGCCGTGGATGCGCTGGTACCACGAGGCCGACCAGGTGGGATACATCTTCTTTATCAACCTGTTCTGCACGGCCGTGGTCACCTTCGGCTTTGCTCGTGAACTCAAGGACTTCCGCTTCTCTTCTTTCAATGCGACGCTGCTGAAGAAGATGCTCGGCTACGCCTGGCCGCTGTTGCTGTTCGGCATAGTGGGTATCTTCAACCAGGTTGCCGACAAGATACTGCTGCCCTGGCTGTTGCCTGGCGACGAGGGACGTGTGCAGCTCGGCATCTACGGGGCCTGTGTCAAGATTGCCATGCTGATGGCCCTTATCACCCAGGCCTTCCGCTATGCCTACGAGCCTTTCGTGTTCGGCGGCCAGCACGACAAGGACAGCAAGGACACGCAGGCCTTGGCCACCAAGTATTTCGTCATGTTCACCATGCTGGCGTTCCTGGCGGTGATGTGCTATATAGACCTGTTCCGCTACTTCGTCAGCCCCGACTATTGGGAGGCGCTGCCGGCTGTGCCTATCGTGATGATGGCCGAGGTGCTGATGGGCATCTACTTCAACCTGTCGTTCTGGTACAAGCTCAGCGGACAGACGTGGTGGGGGGCTGTGATGAGCACCATCGGATGCGTCGTGCTGGTGTCGGTCAACGTCGCCTTTGTGCCACGCATAGGCTACATGGCTTGCGCCTGGGGCGGACTGGCAGGCTATGGCGTGTGTGTGCTGCTGAGCTATTTCATCGGACAGCGCAAGAACCCCGTGCCTTATCCTGTCTGGACAATACTGGGCTATATGCTTCTCGCCGTGGTGCTCTACATGCTATGTGCCGCGTTCCGGCCCAAGGCCCTGGGGTGGAGCCTTGTCTGGGGCACGCTGTTCCTGCTTCTGTATGTGGCTGTTGTGCTCTGGAACGAACGCGCCCATATACGTCCACTTGTCAAAAGGTTGAGAGCCAAATGAAAAAAACGATATATGAAACGTAAAGCAATAGTGATGCTGCTGGCGCTGCTCTCGTTTGGCGCCACGGCATGCCACAAGACATGTGTCTGCACCGCTTTCAACGGTGTGGAACATACCTATACAGCCGAGGAGGTCGAAGAGCGAGGTGGCAACTGCTCTAACCTTATCATGCAGGCGAACACGCGTCTATATTCTTATTGCCGATGGGATTGACACTCGACAGTGCAGTGTGCAACGCCTGTCCGCGACGCTGTGGCGTGCCGCGGGGCAGGGGCTTCTGTGGGTCGCAGCCTCGGGTGGCCTCGGTGTGCGTCCACCGTGGCGAGGAACCTCCGCTCAACCCTATTGTCAACATCTTCTTCACAGGGTGTAACCTGCAGTGCATCTACTGCCAGAACTGGCAGATAAGCCGGTCGCGTGACGCATCCGGGCGGTACGGCCTGACGGACAGCTCCGCCATGTCGGTCGACGCCATCGTCGACGATGTGTGCCGCCAGCATGCCGTCCTGGGTGGCGGCGACACATTCTTGCTGGGCTTTGTCACCGCTGCCCACTGTCCGGCTGTCGTGCCCGCTGTCGTCGAGGCTCTACGAAGGCGAGGCTTGCAACCTACGGTGGTGTACAACAGCAGTGGCTACGAGAGCGTCGACACGCTGCGTTCGCTCGAAGGCCTCGTCGACATATACCTGCCCGACTTGAAATATAAGGATCCGGCTCTCGCGGACGCCTATAGCCATGCACCCGACTATCCCGAGGTGGCCGAAGCCGCTATCATGGAGATGCAGCGTCAGGTCGGTGCCTCGCTCAAGGTGGACGACGACGGCATGGCCTATCGCGGCATGCTGGTGCGACATCTCGTGCTGCCGGGGGCTCTCGACAACACACGCCGCTGCTTGCAGTGGCTCGCCGACACTATGCCACCCTCTGTTGCCCTCTCGGTCATGGCTCAGTATTTCCCGCCACGCCCAGGCCTGCCAGCTCCTCTCGACCGCACTCTTCTCGCCGACGAGTACGACGAGGCTCTCCGCATCGTCGACACGTTGGGCTTCTTCAACGTCTATACCCAACAGCTCGACGCCCGCGACAACTACAGGCCCGACTTCTCCCGTCAAGGACACCCCTTCGAAAAATAATGTCTACTATCGCCTGATAAAGTTTGTAACCTTACATACTAATAGCATGAAACACCACTTCACACTCGACGCGCCTGCTATCGATTTTTCCGACGTCGCTTTCCTCTCGTTCCTGTCGGCGATGCCCGACTATGTGCTGGCCGACGACCTCAACCACCTATACGACCTTGACCTATACCGCACCGACGATGCCGATTTGGGCGACATCTCGTTGCCGATATATGTATACCGCGACATGTTGCGTCACCTCGACTACTTCCTCGTGGCGTTGAGTCCGGCTGCCGAAGGGTTCCTCTTGCTGCTGTGCGGCTCCTCGTGCCACGAGGTGGCTGCCGATATTGAACGCGAGTTCTCCACCACGGCCGACATGCCGCATACGGCCGACATGCATGCTATGCGTCGCTACAACATATTCCAGCGTTACCAGAGCGCCTTCACGCCGGTCAGTATCGTCAGCTTCTCCGACTCCGAGCTCGACGAAGCATCGGCGGCAGGACACCGTACCCTTAAAGGTCGCGCCGCCTTGGCCGATCTTTTCGCACGCATACTCGACGTTATCGACATACGCCGCCTGAATTGAAAACACTAATAAGGAGACAGGAACTAAGGAGTTTCAATTTTCATTTTTCATTTTTCAAAGATGGAACTTACTATACTGATATGTTTTGCAGCCTATACGGCCCTGCTTTTTTTCGTCATGTGGCTCACGGGGCGCCGAGGTGCCAGTGGCAACGAGGCTTTCTTCCGTGGCGGTCGCCGCTCGCCGTGGCCAGTGGTAGCCTATGGCATGATCGGCGCCTCGCTTAGCGGTGTGACGTTCATGTCGGTGCCGGGCGGTGTCTATAGCGGCGCATGGACATATATGCCGCTGGTGTTCGGGTACGTGCTTGGCTATGCAGTGATCGCACTGGTTCTGCTGCCACTCTACTACCGTCTGGGGCTCACCTCGATATATACCTACCTCGATCAGCGCTTCGGTGCCCGCAGCGAGAAGACCGGCGCTTTGTTCTTTATCATCAGCCGTCTGCTTGGCTCGGCACTCAGGATGTACCTCGTCGTCTTCGTGCTGTACGAGTTTGTGTTCCGGGCCTGGGGCATTCCTTTCTGGGTGCCGGCGGTGGTCTTCATCGTCATCATTTTGCTCTACACCTTCCGTGGCGGCATCAAGACGGTGGTGTGGACCGACACGTTGCAGACCACCTTCCTGCTGGCCGCTGCTGCGGCTACGGTGGTGGCTATACTCAACAGTCTGGATATGAGCCTGCCGGAACTGCTGCGCATCTCGTCCGACGAGGGTTACACCCGTATGTTCGACACCGACCCGTCGGCACCTAAATTTTGGTTGAAACAGGTCGTCGCCGGCATGTTCATCACAATAACCATGACAGGCCTTGACCAGGATATGATGCAAAAAAACCTTACGTGCAAGACCTTGCGCGACGCACAGAAGAACGTGATGACCTCTAGCCTGCTCTTCATTGTGGTCAACATGCTCTTCCTATGTCTCGGTGCTGCACTGCTGGCCTACGCCTCGCAGACGGGGTTCCAGCTGCCTGTCGGCGACGACGGCGCGGTGGTGCCTGACAAGATATTCCCGTCGGTGGCTTTCTCGCTCAACGGCTTCACCGCCGTATGTTTTGTCCTCGGCATGGTGGCCGCAGGCTACAGCAGCGCCGACGGCACGCTGACGGCCCTCACCACCACCTTCTGCTACGACTTCCTGGGCTTCAGCAAATCTCAGAGCTCTCAGAGCTCTCGGAGTTCTCAGAGTTCTCGGAGTTCTCAGAGTTCTCGGAGCTCTCGGAGTTCTCAGAAAAGCCAAACCACCATCCGCCGCTTGGTACACGTGGGCTTTGCACTGCTTTACCTGTTGGTTATCATTGCCTTCCGACCTTTCCACAACCAGTCGCTCATCGACACGCTCTTCGACGTTGCGGGCTTCACCTACGGTCCGCTGCTGGGTCTCTACGCCTATGGCCTCTTCACACGCCGTCCGGCGCGCGACGGATGGGTGCCGGTCATCGCTGTCGTTGCACCGGTGCTGTGCTATGTGTTGAAAGCCAACTCGTTCGGATGGTTTGGGTATCATTTCGGATTCGAGATACTGCTCGTCAACGGACTGCTGACGTTCCTGCTGCTATGGCTCAGCTCACTTCATAAACACAAACGAATAATATGAATTTCTTTACCACGATACTTGGCAGCGGCGCTGCCCTGCCCACCGGCAACCGGCGTTGTGCCGCACAGGTCCTCAACATCAACGGTTTCAAGATGTTGGTCGACTGTGCCGAGGGCACGCAAGACCGCATCCGTCACAACCGTCTCAAGTTGCAAAGCATAGGCACTATCGTCATCTCGCATCTGCATGGCGATCACTTCTTCGGCTTGCCGGGGCTGCTCTCCACCATGCACCTCTGTGGCCGCACAGAGCCTGTTACCGTCGTCGCTCCACGTGGTGCACGGCAGGTGGTGGAGACGACGTTCGAGCTGACGGGCAACCATATCGACTATCCCGTCGACTGGGTCGAGATGGATTTTGACGATGGCATGCAGCGTGTGTTCAGCAACATCCGTTGCACTGTCGATGCTTTCCCGTTGGTACACTCGGTGCCGACATACGGCTTCCGTGTCACCGAGGTGCCTCGTGGCACATCCGAACCGCGTGTCTATGCCTACTGCTGCGACACGGCATATACCGAAGCCATCCTGCCTCATATCGCCGGTGCAGACCTGCTGTGTCTGGAATGCACCTTCGCCAACGAGCAGGCCGACCTCGCCGCCACACGCCTTCACCTCACTGCCGGACAGGCTGGACGTCTGGCCTCCTTGGCCGGTGTGCGTCAGCTGTTGCTGACTCATGTCTCGGCACGCTACAAGGAACCCGACCTGCTGTTGGCACAGGCATCCGCCGAGTTCGAAAACTGCATTGTCGCAGCCGACGGAATGCGCGTGGATGTCAGCCGCAATAGGGTATTTCGATGTTGATGGGAACATCTGAAAATACTAAAAACACGAATAACCTTTTAGTGGTTTGGGGTATTTCGATGTTAGATGTTGGCAGATAAGTCGGTGCTGCAACATGCTGAAAACTAGCGAAGGTGCGTCTTTGCTGCAAAAAAACTTTTGCCATATCAGAAAAAAGTAGTACTTTTGCACCCGCTTTTGCTGAAAAAAGCACCTGTTGGAGAGATGCCGGAGTGGTCGATCGGGGCGGTCTCGAAAACCGTTGACCAGCTTGCTGGTCCCAGGGTTCGAATCCCTGTCTCTCCGCAAAAAGAAACAACTTCGGGAAGGAGAAAGCTTGCTTTCGCAGTTCCGAAGTTGTTTCTTTCTGCAAAGGACTCCCTGCCGAAGGACCCGGAATCTGTCACCCCCCAGAGTGTTGAAAAAAAAGTTTTGCCATGTCGGTGGGGTTTTGTATCTTTGCTGACTGCTTCGTGGCATGCTTTTTGCTATAATGAGTTGTGTCACAGCATGAATTAAGATAATAGTATAGAAAAAATAATACCGACAAATGGCAAACATACTGACCCAGCTGTTCGGCAACAAGAGCCAGCGCGACTTGAGGGTGGTAAAACCCTTCCTCGATGCCACACTGGCCGTGTATCCGACAATAGCCAAGCTGGACAACGACCAGCTTCGTGACAAGACGACCCAATTCAAACAGAAGATAGCCGCCGCCATCGACACCGAGGAGAATGAGCTCGCCCAGTTGCGCAAACGTATCGAGGACGAGTACGACATGCCTGTCGATGAGAAAGAAAGCCTCTACCGCCGCATCGACGAGCTGGAGAAGCAGAGCTACGACAAGACGCAGAAGGTGCTCGACGACATACTGCCCGAGGCTTTTGCCGTGGTCAAGGAGACTGCACGACGCTTTGCCGAGAACGACACTGTTGTGGTTACGGCCACCGACCACGACCGCGACCTGGCGGCCACACACGCCTCCATCACCATCGATGGCGACAAGGCCATCTATCGGAACCACTGGATGGCTGGCGGCAATGAGATAACATGGGACATGGTGCACTACGACGTGCAGATCATCGGCGGCGTGGTGCTGCACAGCGGCAAGATTGCCGAGATGGCCACCGGCGAGGGCAAGACCCTCGTGGCTACGCTGCCTGTCTACCTCAACGCACTGCCCGGCAAGGGTGTCCATGTGGTCACGGTGAACGACTATCTGGCCAAGCGCGACTCCGAGTGGATGGGCATGCTCTTCGAGTTTCACGGACTGACGGTGGACTGTATAGACAAGTGGGAACCCCACAGCGACGAGCGCAAACGGGCCTACAACAGCGACATCACCTACGGCACCAACAACGAGTTCGGCTTCGATTACCTGCGCGACAACATGAGCCGCAACCCGGAGGAACTGGTGCAGCGCGGACATAACTATGCTATCGTCGACGAGGTGGACTCGGTGCTTATCGACGATGCACGTACGCCGCTCATCATCAGCGGACCCACGGGCAAGGACGACGACGAGCAGGAGTTCTATCGCTTCAAGCCGACAATAGAGAAGCTGTACAACGCCCAGCGTCAGCTGGTCACCACCATACTGGCCGACGCCAAGAAGGGCATCGCCGAAAACCCCAACCCCAAGCCCGAGGACGAGTGTGCCAAGCAGCTGCTTCGCGCCTACCGCGGCTTGCCAAAGAACAACGCCCTTATCAAATACCTCTCCGAGAGCGGCATCAAGAGCATACTGCTCAAGACGGAGAACTTCTACATGCAGGAGCAGAACAAATATATGCACATCATCGACGACGAGCTCTACTTCGTCATCGACGAGAAAAACCGACAGGTGGAGCTGACGGACAAGGGCATGGAGTTCCTAACAGCACTGGGCGAAGACCCCAACTTCTACCAGTTGCCTGACATCGGCAGCGCTATCGCCGAGGTGGATGGCAATGATGCACTCAACGCCGAGGAGAAGGCTGCGGCCAAGGACAAGATATACAACGACTTCGCCATACAGAGCGAACGTGTGCACACCGTCGACCAGCTGCTTAAGGCTTACACCCTCTTCGTCCGCGATGTAGACTATATCCTCACCGAGGACAACCAGGTGAAAATCGTCGACGAGCAGACGGGCCGTATCATGGAGGGGCGTCGTTGGAGCGACGGACTGCACCAGGCTGTCGAGGCAAAGGAGAACGCCAAGGTGGAGGCCGCGACACAGACCTATGCCACCATCACGTTGCAGAACTACTTCCGCATGTACAAGAAGCTGGCCGGCATGACAGGTACCGCCTCGACAGAGGCCGGCGAGTTCTGGAACATCTACAAGCTCGACGTCGTAGAGATACCCACCAACAAGCCTGTCGCCCGCAACGACATGGACGACATGATATACAAGACCAAGCGCGAGAAGTTCAAGGCTGTCATCGACGAGGTGGAGCGCCTTGTCGGTGAGGGGCGCCCCGTGCTGGTGGGTACCACCAGCGTCGAGACGTCGGAGCTGCTGTCGAAGATGCTCAAGATGAAACGTATCCCCCACAATGTCCTCAACGCCAAGCTGCACCAGAAGGAGGCCGACATTGTGGCGCAAGCCGGCGAACCCGGACGTGTCACCATAGCCACCAACATGGCAGGTCGTGGTACCGACATCAAGCTCAAGGGTGACGTGCGCGAGAAAGGCGGCCTGGCCATCATCGGCACCGAGCGCCACGAGAGCCGCCGTGTGGACCGTCAGCTGCGCGGCCGTGCAGGACGTCAGGGCGACCCGGGCTCCAGTCTATTCTTTGTGTCGCTCGAAGACGACCTGATGCGTCTGTTCGGCAGCGAACGTATAGCCCAGGTTATGGACCGTATGGGTCTGCAGGAGGGTGAGGTTATCCAGCACTCGATGATAACCAAACAGATCGAACGTGCCCAAAAGAAGGTCGAGGAGAACAACTTCGGCATGCGCAAGCGCCTGCTCGAATATGACGATGTGATGAACAACCAGCGTACCGTCATCTACAACAAGCGCCGCAACGCCCTCTACGGCGACCGTCTCTCGATCGACATCAGCAACATGTTCTACGACACATGCGAGCTGCTCTACACCGAGGGTAGCGACTGGGACGACTTCAAGCTTGAGGTCATCAAGGTCTTCGCCCACGAGGTGCCGATGACGGAGCGTGAGTTCCTGTCGTTGCATCGCAAAGATGCCATCCAGATGCTCTACGACCAGTGCTTCAGTGCCTACCGCGAGCGTATGCAGCGCCTCTGCGAGACGGCATGGCCTTTCATCAAGAACATCGCCGAGAATACCCGCTATGTCAACGTCGCCTTCCCCATCACCGACGGCAAGAAGACACTCAACTGTGTGGTGCCGGTGAAGAAGGCTTACGACACACATGGCCGCGAGCTGCAGCTCTGCATCGAGAAGGGTATCACCCTTGCTATTATCGACGACCAGTGGAAGGAGCACTTGCGACAGCTCGACGAACTGCGTCAGAGCGTGCAGAACGCCGCTTACGAACAGAAGGATCCCTTGCTGATCTACAAGTTCGAGTCGTTCAAGCTCTTTGAACAGATGCTGCTCAACATCAACCGCGAGATTACCAGCTTCCTCAGCCGTGCCACGTTGCCGTTGCCCGACGAGAACCAGGTGCACGAGGCCCGTCAGCCACAGGCTCCTCAAAAAGGTCTGCGTGCAGGTCGCCAGAACGACTTCGACCGTGCTGCTGCGCAACAGCGTCAGGCCATCGACCAGAGCGGACAGCAGCCGCAGAAGGTCATGCCGGTGCATGTCGAGAAGAAGGTTGGCCGCAACGACCCCTGCCCCTGTGGCAGTGGCAAGAAGTACAAGAACTGTCACGGTCGCGACGCAGAATAAAAGACTATAAGGTATAAGGGAGCGAGATGAGCAACATTACAAACTCATAAAAGAGTGGGAGGTGAGTGCTCCTGGACACTCCCATCATGGGTAAAAAAAATAGCATGTATTGCAAAAAAATTTGCACAGGTTAAAATAATTTCGTTACTTTGCACCATAAACATAAAATCAATTTATTAACCAACATCTTTAAAATCCAACAATTATGAAAAAAGTATTTCGCTTCTTCGCCCTTGCGGCAATCGTGTGCGGCATGACAATGGCCGTTTCGTGTGGTAAGGATGACGGCGAGGACGGTGGCACCACCGGCGGCAACACCGAGAACCTGCCTACCACCCTCGACGAGAACTTCAACAATGGCCTTCCCAGCACATGGACTGCTATTGATGCTGATGGTGACGGTTACAACTGGACTCCTTTCTCGAATTCTTGGTGGTCTCAGAATTCAGGACAAACTCCTTTTGGTACTGATGATAGCGACTGCATGGTATCCGCTTCGTTTATCAATGGTATTGAGGCTCTTAATACCGATAACTATCTTGTGATGCCGAAACTGTACATCAATGATGGTGCCAAACTGACCTACAAGATTGCAAGCTATCAGGCTCAATATGCCGATAGTTACTCTGTTGTGGCCGGCACGCTGGAAAACGGAACTTTCACCATCACTTCTACTCTTTTCTCTGATGTGGCCAACAGCGGTATCGCTGATGGTGATGGCCTTGTTGAGAAAACCGTTGACCTGAGCGTACTCAAAGACCAGAGTGTCTATATCGCTTTCCGTCACAACTGCACGGACTGCTATTGGCTCGTCCTCGACGATGTCAAGGTTCAGTAATACGTAACGGATAATAAACAAAAAGAGAGGCATCCCGTCGGGATGCCTCTCTTTTTGTTTATGTCTGTCGCTTGGACGGGGAGGTGCTATTCGGCGTTGATGTATTTGCCGTCGACCTCCCAGTTGACTACCTTGCTCTCTTTCTCTTTCTTCCACCAAAGGAAACCTCCCATCTTGGCGATATAGGCCTGGTAGGTCATCTTGCCGCGCATCTTGCGCACCCACACCTCGCGAACGGAGTACTTGGGGAAGAGGTGTGCGACGGTGTCGGTGATGGCTTTGGGATAGTACTCGCGGTCTACGTAGTAGTGCGTCTCGGTGCCACGGTTCGAGAATACCATGGCCTGACGGCTCTTCTCGGCGTCGAGGTAGATGGCCTTATAGGTCAGCGAGTCCATCTGGTACCACTCTACGTTGGTGGCGTCTTTCACCTGACGTTGGAAGTCTTTCACATAACTGACTTTGACGTCTTTTTCGGCTACGGCTTTGCCTTTTTGGGCAAACATGGCGCCCTGCATCAGCATCAGAGCGGCGGCGAACATCAGTATCTTTTTCATATTCTGTGTTTTATTTTACTTTTGCATAATTGTGTTTCAACTTGCAAATATACACCTTTTTTCTATATGGAGTTATTTTTTTTCCAAGGCGTTGTTTATAGTGTTTCTATAAACAAGAAATGAGGTGTTTGATGACCTGCTCGCCGTCGCGTATAGTCTGCATGGCCCAGTGTAGCTTGAGGTCGAGCTGCTGCTCATCGTCGAGCTGCCAAGCTATCTCCGACGAGGCGCGCATGCGCTCTGTGAGACAGAACAGCGACAGCGCTGCGCAAACGGAGATGTTGAAGCTCTCGGTGAAGCCGTACATGGGTATCTTGACATAGGCGTCGGCGCCGGCGATGGCCTCGTCGGTGAGTCCCGTCAGCTCGGTGCCGAAAACAAGGGCTGTGGGTTGCGAGATGTCGAGGTCGGTGATCATCTGGTCGTTCTCGTGGGGTAGTGTGGCCACGATACGATAGCCTTTGGAATGCAGGTGACGGTATGCGTCGGCGATGGTTGCATGGCGGTAGTAGTCGACCCACTTCGAGCTGCCGACGGCCACGTCGCCTGCAGGGTTGAAGCGGTTCTGTCGCTCGACGACGTGGATGTCCTGCACCCCGAAACAGTCGCATGAGCGCAGCACTGCCGCGGCGTTGTGGCTCTGGTATATGTCTTCCAATACAACAGCGATATGACGGGTGCGCAGCGGTGCCAGCCGGTCGAAGAGGGTCCTCCGCTCGGGACTGATGAATTGCGTTGCGGCCTCGTATAGTTCGGATTTCCTGGCACCGGCGAGGCTGTCGAACGGTGTCGGCTGGTTTGGGATACGTTCTGGCATTGTTTATTTTTTTTTGCAAAAGTACGAATAATTTTTGTAACTTTGCACCCTGAATTTTTAAAACAGGATACATTAAAAACGATACAATTCTCTAACTGTCATTATGTTAGTAGGATACGAAGCAAACAATGCACTGCGCAACGGCCATGAAATCGGCGAGTTCTGCCGTGATTTGATATCCCGTCTGGCATCCGGACGTGTCAACACCTACAGGGCGCTCCTTTTTTCGAAGCGTGTAAAGGGGGCTTACAAAGGCTATTATTCGGGCTATACCAACGTCAGCACCTATGTGCCTACGGGATCCTCGAAGTTGATGCCGTCGTTGTGGATGCGCTATTCGCTCAACCCGTGGCTCAAGGCAGAGAAGGTTAAGGTGTTCCACGGCCTGAACGAGGAGTTGCCGTATGGCATCGGACGAGACATCAAGACGGTCATCACGTGCTACGGCCTGGACGGTCATCAGCGGACCTCGGCCTCCGACGGACTGATGTGGAAACGTCGCATGAAATATTCGTTCAACGCGGCCGACGTCATTGTGGCCGTCAGCGAGGATGTCAAGCAGCAGCTTGTGGATGCAGCTGTCCCTGCGGGCAAGATTGTCGTCATAGCTTCGCCAGACGGCAATCCATTTGGGCTTACTGACAAGATGGTAGAGCAATATTTCCAGCTGTACCAACGTCTGGCTGGCGAGGAGATGCAATAGCCGCCCTGGAGCAGAGTGGGCTTGCTCGCAATGCTGCGATGCAGCCGGTGTCGCGCTGAAGCGAGCGTAAGGTGACAAATAAAAACTACAACAACAGAAACAACAATCATGAGAAAACTAGCGGTGGTGGCTTTTGGTGGCAACGCCTTGTTGCGCAGCGGCCAAAAAGGCACCTATGAAGAACAGATACAGAATGTGGAAGCCACTTGCGAGAGCCTCTGTGCGCTGCTGGAACGTGGCTACAACGTGGTCATCGGCCACGGCAACGGCCCCCAGGTGGGCAACGTCATGTTGCAGCACGAGGCCGGCAAGACCCTGGGTGTGCAAGCAATGCCTATGGACTTCTGCGTTGCCGAGACGCAAGGCTCTATCGCATACCTGATCGAGATGGGGCTGCGCAACGTGATGGCACGTCACGACATGCAGCGCGACGTGGTGACTATCGTCACCCAGGTGGCTGTCAACAAGCTGGACCCCATGTTCCAGAACCCCACCAAGCCTGTCGGCCCCTACTACACCAAGGAGCAGGCTGACCGACTGGCTGCCGAGACCGGAGCCGTATACCGCGAAGACCCCAAGGGCAACGGCTGGCGCAAGGTGGTGGCATCGCCCAAACCCACACGCATCAACAACATCAAGATTGTCAAGAAGCTGGCCGTCGCTGGCAACATCGTCGTCACAGTGGGTGGCGGTGGCATACCCGTGGTCGAGGAGAGCGACTATGTGCGCGGCGTAGAGGCTGTCATCGACAAGGACCTTGCCAGTGCACTCTGCGCTGTGGAGATCGGTGCCGACGAGTTCTACATCCTCACCGACGTACCGAAGGTCTATATCAACTTCCGCAAGGACAACGAGCGTGCCTTGGACACCATCACCGTTGCCCAGGCCAAGCAGTACCTCGCAGAGGGCCAGTTTGCCGAAGGCAGCATGGCTCCCAAGGTGCGCGCCGCCATCATGTTCGTGGAGCACGGCGGCAAGGAGTGCATCATCACCGAGGCGGGTCAACTGGACAACCCCAACTGCGGAACGCGCATCGTGAGATAAATTATTACTTCTGGCCGCTTGGCGGCAGAGATCTTGTAAATCATTGCTTGCACAGTCAAAAACAAGATAACACATTAACAGGTAAACAAGTTAACACAATCATTATAATTAAAAAACATGGCTTACAATCTTAGAAACCGCAATTTCCTGAAGATTTTAGACTTCAGCCCCAAAGAACTGAACTATCTGCTCGACCTGGCCCGCGACCTTAAGCGCGCCAAGTATGCCGGCACCGAGCAGCCGCACCTGAAGGGCAAGAACATCGCCCTCATATTCGAGAAGACCTCGACGCGTACACGCTGCGCTTTCGAGGTCGGTGCCAAAGACCAGGGTGCGCATGTGACCTACCTGGGTCCCACCGGCAGTCAGATCGGCGTAAAGGAGAGCATGAAGGACACCGCCCGCGTGCTGGGTCGCATGTTCGACGGCATCGAGTACCGTGGCTTCGACCAGGCCACCGTCGAGGAGCTGGCACAGTATGCCGGCGTACCCGTGTGGAACGGCCTCACCGCCGAGGCACATCCCACGCAGATACTGGCAGACTTCCTCACCATCCAGGAGCATACCGACAAGCCCCTCAATCAGGTGAAGTTCGCCTATATCGGCGATGCCCGCTACAACATGGGCAACAGCCTGATGGTGGGTGGTGTGAAGATGGGTATGGACATCCGCATTATCGCCCCCAAGAAACTACAGCCCGCCAAGGAGCTTGTCAAGAAGTGCCAGGAGATCGCCAAGGAGACCGGCGCCAAGCTTACCGTCACCGACGACGTGGAGAAGGGCGTGAAGGGTCTCGACTTCATCTACACCGACATCTGGGTCAGCATGGGCGAGCCCGACAGCGTGTGGAAAGAGCGCATCAAGATGCTGATGCCCTACCAGGTCAACGCCGAGCTGATGAAGAAGACCGGCAACCCGAAGTGCAAGTTCATGCATTGCCTGCCTTCCTATCACAACCTCGAGACCAAGGCCGGTCGCGACGTGTATGAGAAGTTCGGTCTCGACGGCATCGAGGTGACCGAGGAGGTCTTCGAGAGCGAGAACAGCATCGTCTTCGACGAGGCCGAGAACCGTATGCATACCATCAAGGCCGTCATGGTGGCCACTTTGGGAGACTGACATGTGGTTTACAAATCTGTTTACAGGTAGTGGAGTGGCCAGCACAGTGTTGATGCTGGCCATCTCCATCTTTGCAGGAATGCTGCTCGGCAAACTCAAGGTGCGTGGCATCACCCTCGGCATCACGTGGGTGCTCTTCGTCGGCATAGCGTTGAGTGCATGTGGCGTGTCGCTAAACCACGACATGCTGCATATCGTCAAGGAGTTCGGCCTGATATTCTTTGTCACTGCCGTTGGTATGCAGGTGGGACCGGGCTTCTTCCGTTCTTTCAAGAAAGGGGGGCTCGCGCTCAATCTTGCAGCCACGGTCAACGTCTTTCTCGGTGTCGGCATCGCGGTGCTTATTGCCAGACTTGCCAATCAGGAGCTCGCCGACATGGCAGGTGTCTACACAGGGGCGATAACCAACACCCCCGGCCTCTCGGCGGCACAGCAAGCAGTGGGCGACTTGAATATTGATGGCGGTGCCGAACGGCTCGCTGCGGGCTATGCCGTGGCCTACCCGTTGGCTGTGGTTGGCATGATAGTGTGCTGCATCCTCTTGCGTCCGATATGCCGTATCGACCTCGACAAAGAGCCTGTCACCGACGATACGTCGATGGTGGTTGCCGCAAAACAATCCACGACGGCAACGCAGCGAAACAAGATCAACCTTGTGCCGATATTTGTGTTTGTCGCACTCGGCATCGTCCTGGGCTCCATCCCCATACCGGTTGGCATGAAGGCTCCTGTCAAACTGGGCCTCGCGGGAGGACCTCTGGTGGTGTCGCTCGTCGGCAGCTGGCTGGGTGTCAAGAAAGGCTGGTTCACGACAGAATATACCGACAGTCATGGTGTCGGGATGCTGCGCGAGGTGGGCATAGCACTTTTCCTTGCCGGTGTGGGTCTCGGTGCGGGCGGCGATTTCGTTACGACCATCAAAGTGCATTATATGTGGGTCGTCTACGGTGTTATCATAACCATGGTGCCGCCGCTCATAGTGGGTTTTTTCTGCCGTAAGGTGCTAAAGACAAACTACTACACCTTGATGGGCATGATCGGCGGCATGCATACAGACCCGCCGACGCTGGCCTTCGCCAACACCATAGCCCCCGAAGGGTGCAAACTGGCCAATACCGGCTACGCTACCGTATACCCCTTGACGATGTTTCTGCGTATCTTTACCGCACAGCTGCTGGTACTCCTTGCATGAAACGGAACGCTTTGGTGTATTTTCGTCGGCTATTCAATTTTTTTTCGTATTTTTGCATCATCGTTGTCAGAAAATATAAAGGAATATGTACGAATATCTGAAGACAGAAGAGCGTGGGGCGGTGGCGTTGATGACCATCTCGGCTCCCAAGAGCCTCAACGCGCTCAACACGGACATCCTTAAAGAGATGGACGATTACCTGACCAACTTCGATTGCCAGAAGTACCGCTGCCTTGTCGTCACCGGCGACGGTGAGAAGAGCTTCGTGGCCGGTGCCGACATCAGCGAGATGGCCACCCTCGACAACATGCAGGGCCAGGCTTTCGGTGCACACGGTGCCGCCGTGTTCCGCAAGCTCGAGACGCTGCCAGTGCCCGTCATTGCCGCTGTGGGAGGCTTCGCACTCGGCGGCGGCTGCGAACTGGCTATGGCCTGTGATATACGCATCTGCTCCGACAATGCCCGCTTCGGTCAGCCTGAAGTGGGGCTGGGCATCATACCGGGTTTCAGTGGCACGGTGCGACTGGCGCGACTGGTGGGCATGGGTATGGCCAAACAGCTCATCTACACCGGCAAGGCCATCAAGGCAGACGAAGCCCTGCGCATAGGGTTGGTCAACGCCGTAGTGCCGCAGGCAGAACTGATGGACAAGGCTATGGAGCTGGCCAACCAGATTGCCGCCAACGCCCCCCTGGCCGTCAAGGCCGCAAAGCTGTGCATCAACGCCGAGTGGGACATGGATGCCGACGAGGCTATCCGTCACGAGAGCGGCGTCTTCGGACGCTGCTTCGCCACCGACGACCAGAAGAACGGCATGCGTGCCTTCCTTGAGAAAGGAAAATGCGAATTTCAGGGGAGATAGCCCTATAGTTCCTATAGCTTCTATAGCTTCTATAGTTCCTATAGCTTCTATAGTTCCTATAGCTTCTATAGTTCCTATAGCTTCTATAGCTTCTATAGTTCCTATAGCTTCTATAAGCCCCTATAAATCCTATAAGTCCAATTAGCCACAAAAGCAACAATCAATCAATAAAAACAACAACATTATGAAAATCTGTGTTATTGGAACCGGCACTATGGCCAAAGGCATCGTGAAAGCCTTTGCCGCCCAGATGCCCGTCGTCATGAAGAGCCGCACCCAGGCCAGCCTCGACAAGGCTATGGCCTCCATCGCCAAAGGCTATGGCAAGCTCGTAGAGAAAGGCAAGATGACCCAGGAGGCCGTCGATGCCCTGCTGAAGAACATCAGCACCACCACCGACTATGCCACCTTCGCCGACGCCGACCTCGTCATCGAGGCCGCCGTCGAGGAGATGCAGCTCAAGAAGGATGTCTTCACACAGCTTGACGGCATCTGCAAGCCGGAGACTATCTTCGCCACCAACAGCAGCTCGCTGTCCATCACCGAGATTGCCGCTTGCACCAAGCGTCCGGCACAGTTTATCGGCATGCACTTCTTCAACCCCGCCGACCGCATGGCCCTCGTCGAGGTTATCCGCGGACAGCTGACCAGCGACGAGGTGACCAAGTGTGTCGTCGACCTCGCCACCTCCATCGGCAAGCAGCCCGTCGAGGTGAAAGAAGCCCCCGGTTTCGTGGTGAACCGCATCCTCATCCCCATGATCAACGAGGCTGTGGGCATATTGGCCGACGGCATCGCCAGCGCCGAGGATATCGACAAGTGCATGCAGCTCGGTGCCAACCACCCCATGGGTCCCTTGGCCTTGGCCGACCTCATCGGCAACGACGTCAACCTGGCCATCATGGAGGTGCTATACAAGGAGTTCGGCGACCCGAAGTACCGTCCTCACCCCCTGCTGCGCAAGATGGTACGTGCCGGTCTGCTGGGCCGCAAAACCGGCGAAGGCTTCTATAAATATTGATTCGCGACAAGGAGTTACTTAAGGAGATAGGAGTTAAGGGGTTGTCGTTTTGTTCTCTGGGAGTTAAGACAAGTGCAACTTGTCGCTGTTATAGAACAAAATCAATGCCTTGACTCCTTAACTCCTTTCTTATAGAAGTGTCCATGATTCGTTAATGTGTTGATGCGTTAACGTGTTAGTCGCTTTCGCAGCCCGACTCACGAATTTACGAATCCTCGCATTTACACTGTTTTTTTTCATAACTATACAATAATATCTGTGTTTCGGCGTTACTGTGAAAATTAACAAAAAACGAGATATGATAGCAAAAGAACTACTCAATCCCCGGAGCATCGTTGTGTGCGGTGCTTCGTCTGATGTACATAAACCTGGCGGCAAGGCTCTTAAGAACCTGTTGGAGAGCCCCTTCAAAGGACAGGTCTACGCCGTGAACCCCAAGGAGGCCGAGGTGCAGGGCGTGAAGTGCTACGCCAAGGTGGATGACCTGCCGCAGGTAGACTGTGCCATCATCTGCATCGCTGCCAAGTTCTGTGCCCAGACGGTCGAGGTGCTGGCCAAGGAGAAGGGCACCAAGGGCTTCGTGATTATCAGCGCCGGCTTCAGCGAGGAGAACGCCGAAGGAGCCGCCATCGAGAAGCATATCGTCGACACCATCAACTCCGTAGGCGGTTCGCTGATAGGCCCCAACTGCACCGGCTTCCTGAATGTGAACTATGCAGGCTGCTTCGACACTCCCATACCGCCGCTCGACCCGAAGGGCGTCGACTTCATCACGGGTAGTGGTGCCACTGCCGTGTTCATCAAGGAATACGGCATGAGCAACGGCTTGAAGTTCAACAGCGTCTGGGCTGTTGGAAACTGTGCTCAAGTGGGTATAGAGGATGTGTTGGAACACCTCGACGAGACTTTCGATCCCGAGAAGTCGAGCCGCGTCATCATGCTCTACATGGAGAAAATCGGCGACCCGCAGCGGTTGCTTAAATATAGCCGCAGCCTTATCAACAAAGGATGCCACATCGCCGCCATCAAGAGCGGCGGCAGCGCTGCCGGCAGCCGCGCCGCCAGCAGCCACACAGGAGCCCTGGCCACCAACGACGCCGCCGTAGACGCACTGTTCCGCAAGGCTGGCATAGTGCGCTGCCAGAACCGCCAGGAGCTGACCACCGTGTGCGCCGTCTTCATGTACCCCGAGCTGAAAGGCAAACGGTGCGCTGTCATCACCCACGCCGGCGGTCCCGCCGTAATGCTGACCGACGTGCTGAGCAACGGCGGCATGGAGGTGCCCTCGCTCAAGGAGCATCCCGCCAGCCCCGCACTGCTTGCGAAACTCTTCGCCGGTTCCTCCGTGGGCAACCCTATCGATTTCCTTGCCACCGGCACCGCCCAGCAGCTGGGCGAGATACTCGACACCGTCGAGAACGAATACACCGACATCGACTTCTCGGTGGTCATCTTCGGCTCGCCCGGACTTTTCAGCAACCGCGAGGTGTATAAGCTGCTCGACGAGAAGATGCGCACCTGCAAGAAACCCATCTTCCCCGTACTGCCTTCGATTATCAACGTGAAGGACGAGATAGAGGAGTTCATCGCCATGGGCAACATCAACTTCCCCGAAGAGTGTGTGCTGGGCAACGCCCTGTGCAAGGTGTACAACACGCCCAAGCCGCAGCCGGAGCATGTGGAGTTGCCGCAGGTCGATGTGGCGCGCATACGTCGCACCGTGGAGCGCTGCAAAGATGGATATATGGAGATTGCCGACTACAACGAGTTGCTCGATGCTGCCGGTATCAGTCGCAAGAAGAGCGTGGAGGTGAGCAAGAAAGAAGACGCTCTCGCTTTCGCCAAGGAGGTTGGATGTTCGAAGGATGTACCGCTGGTGATGAAGGTGGTAGGCCCGCTGCACAAGAGCGATGTGGGAGGCGTGACGCTCGGCGTGAAGGACCTCGACACTGTGGCCCGCGAGTTCGACAGGCTCATCGTCATCCCCGAGACATATGCTGTGGAGATGTACCCGATGCTCGACGGCACCGACGTATATATCGGTGCTATCCGCGACCCGAAGTTCGGACACCAGATTTTCTTCGGTCTTGGCGGCATCTTCATCGAGGTGCTCAAGGACGTGCAGAGCGCCCTCGCACCTATCACCGCTGCCGAAGCCAAGGAGATGCTCACCAAGCTCAAAGGTTACAAGATACTGCAAGGTGTGCGTGGACAGGAGGGTGTCAACATCGACCTCTACGCCGACCAGGTGGCACGTGTCAGCGCCCTGGTGCAGGCCGCTCCTGAAATAGTCGAGATGGACCTTAACCCGCTGCTTGGCAACCCGCGCTATGTCACCGCTGTGGATGCACGCATACGTATCGAGAAACAGTGAAAAGAAGAAATAACAACCCTATAACATTTTTATTAATAACAAAAATCAAACAAGATGAAAAAGATTTTCGCATTCGTAGCAGCCACCGTGCTGTTCGCAGGACTGGCCAGCGCCCAGTTGGGAATCCATGTGGGTTATGCCCCGCAGACCTACAAAACCACCTTCAGCTATAGTGGCTTTGAAGGCCACGACACCACCAGCATGACTGGTTTCTTCGTCGGTGTCGACTACAACTATAACATCAGCGGCGACCTTGGCGTCTGCATCGGTATTCAGGGTCGTTACAACACTCACAGCGAGGAAACCACCGTATTATCTGTCACAACCAAGTCGGCTTCCAACCAGATGATTCTTGATGTGCCCATCCTCTTCAACTATGGCCTCAACCTGACCGATGACATCAGGCTCACCGTCTTTGCAGGTCCCACCTTCAACTATGCTTTGAACGGTAAGACCACCATCACGGTTGGTAGTAACGAGACCGAGAGCGACTGGTACGACGACAACAGCGACCTCAACAGGTTCGATGTTGCCGGCACCCTCGGTGTCAACCTTACCTTCAACGGTATCCGTCTGTTCGGTGGCTACAACATGGGTCTCATGAACCTCAGCAGCGACGACAACACCACCATGAAGGGCAGCAACTGGTTTATCGGCGTTGGATACAACCTCTGATAAAAAAATTGTCCAGAATCGATGCAGGAGCGCGGGCGCAGGCCCGCGCTCCTGTTGTGTTATGTGGTAAAATTTTTCTTTGGTAAATGACTGAAACACAAAGCGGATATAGGTGTTCGTGGCTGTGGTTGCAAAAAAAATTTGGCCAGTTTGCAAAATGTTCGTACTTTTGCAATCGATTTCGAGGGGTTGGAAACCGTGTTGCTGTAGACATGATAAAGATGGCGTCGTAGCTCAGTTGGTAGAGCGAAGGACTGAAAATCCTTGCGTCACTGGTTCAAATCCAGTCGATGCCACAAAAGAAGAGAGGTAACCGCAAGGTTGCCTCTCTTTGCGTTGTTGTTTTCTCGTTATGGCGGTTTGGCATTGCAAAGTGTCACTGTCTTTTTTTCTTCTCGTTGCTGTTTGTTTTTGGAGCAAGGAACAGTTGGTCAATTGCCAGCCATACTACTCCGATGGTGATGGCAGCGTCGGCCACGTTGAAGATGGCGTTGAAGAACTCGAAGTGTCTGCCGCCGACGAACGGCATCCACTGAGGCCAGTCGAATTCGAACAGCGGAAAATAGAACATATCCACCACACGTCCCTGCATGAAGTTGCCGTAGCCTCCACCGGCGGGGAAGAGTGTGGCGACGGAATAATAGCTCTCGCTGAAGATGAGACCATAGAAACAGCTGTCGATGAGGTTGCCCAAGGCGCCGGCCACGATGAGTGTCAGGCAGTAGATGAGCGAGCGGCGTCCGTCATTGCGGATCAGGCGTGAGATAATCCATACTATCAGTATCGAGGCTGCCAGGCGTACTGTCGTCAGCAGCAGCTTGCCCGCTGTGCCGCCGAAGGATATGCCGAAGGCGAAGCCCATATTTTCGATAAAGTGGATATGGAACCAGTCGAGGATATGGATATCTTCGCCGATTTGCATGTTGGTTTTTACCAGTATCTTTACCAGCTGGTCTATTATCAGTATAGCAGTGGCGACTATGGCCACAGTGCGTGTTGTCTTTGCTTTATTGTTGTCCATTGCGGTTGTTGATTTCTTGCATAAGTTCGTCGTACCACTCGGCGCCGAAGCGTCGTGTCAGCGGCTCTTTCAGGTGGATATACAGCGGGTCGCCTTTGCCGCAGGCGCAGCGGCATATTTCCCAGCGGTGGTAGTTGACGGCAGTGAACTCGCCGTAGTCTTCGACACGGATAGGGTAGAGGTGGCAGCTGACGGGCTTGTAGAGGTGCTGCAGGGCGCACAGTGCCGTGCCGTCGGGAGCGATGGTGGAGAAGGCGCAGGCGCCGCCGTGGATGAGGGGTGTGCCCAGGTCGCCGTCGGCGTCGCGCACGGCCACGCCCTGTTCGTCGACAGCCTGGCGTCCCTCGTGCGAGAGCAACGGGAGCACCGAGGGCAGCACGGCTTCGAGCGCGGCCACCTCGCTTTCCAGCAGCGGTGCACCGCTGTCGCCCTCGATGCAGCATGCCCCGTGGCAGCTTCCGAGGTCGCAGCTGAAACGGCAGTCGGCCACGTCGTCGCTCACTATGGTGTTCTTTACTATCAGCATTGTGTCAGTGTTTCAATCATCTTGTCGGCCAGCACGGCGGCCAGCTTGTATTTCGATTGGGCGGTCCATCCCGCCACATGGGGTGTCAGCACGGTGAGTGGCGACGATTTCAGGTATTCCAGTGCCGGTGGTGTGACGCCGGTTGCCAGCCCGTCGGCCTGCATGTCCTCGTATTCCAGCACGTCGAGAGCCGCCCCCAGCACCTTGCCAGCCTCCAAGCCGCGTACCAGTGCCTCGGTGTCCACCACGGCGCCGCGCGAGGTGTTGACCAGATAGAACGGCTTCGACATGGCGGCTATGAAGGCGTCGTCGAGGTAGTGGTGCGTCTCGTCGGTCAGCGGCACATGAAAGCTGACCACGTCGGACTCCTGCTGGAGGGTCTCGAGGGAGACTCTTTCTATATGATATGGATTTTCAAGATTATCTAGAGAATCTAGATATTTATCATAGAACATCACCCTGCAACCGAAGCCGGCCAGCCTTTTGGCGAAGGCGCCACCCATATTGCCCATGCCGACGATGCCCACGGTGAGGTAGCCCAGCTCGTGGCCGCGGTTGGCCTCGCGGCGCCACTGGCCGTGGCGCACTTCGGCATCGGCGCGGGCGATGTTGTCGAGCAGGGCCAGCAGCAGCCCCACGGTGTGCTCGCCCACGGCGTCGCGGTTGCCCTCGGGACTGTTCACGCAGTGCACCCCATGCCGTTCGGCATACTCCACGTCGATGGTTTCCATGCCGGCGCCCACACGTCCGATGCAGCGCAACGTCGGCACCGCGTCGATGAAGGCGCGGTCGATAAGCACCTTGCTGCGCACCACCAGGGCATCACAGCCTTGTGCGGCGCGAACGAGCGACTCGTAGTCGTGGTCGGGCTCGACGCTGACCTCGAAGCCGGCCTCATGCAGGCGTTCGGCCAGCACATGGTGCGTGTTGTCGGAGATCAGAATCTTGACCATCGATATTGGAGTTGTTGTTTATAGACCGACTGTACCCCGAATATACCTATGCCGCCGCTGATGTTGCTGTGTATCTGTACCGGTTCGGAGAAGAAGTTGAGCAGCTCGTCGTCGTCGTAGGCTTCGACCGTCTGATTGTACAAGTAAAGGTCGCGCGTGAGCGACGATACCTCAAGCACAACAGATTGGTGGATTTCATACTCCACATACTCATATCCGTCATCCTTATGGGCATAGTACCAATCGTAGTCATAGTAGCCATGGAGATTGTCAATTTTTATCGTGTGGCGCTGTCCATTGATATTGGCGTCTGAAAAGAGCAACCTGGTGCCGTAGTAAGTCGCAGTGGCGTCGGGGTCTTCGGGATCGATAATGTTGTCTAGGTCGGTGTTGTTTATGAGCAGATAGTCGGTACACGAGTAAAATCCATACCTGCCGTCACTGATATTAGTGTCGCGATATGTTTCGGTAGCCGTGGAGTCGTAATGTATGGCAACGATGGTGTCGGTAATGCGCACACGGACACTGTAATAGTCGTCGGTCGTGCCATTGTCGACCAAGGTGAAGCGCAATGAGCCATAATAGCTGTCTGCCGTGTCTATCACAACGTTCTCTACCGTCGGCATGTTGGGCACCGTGGCGGTGGCGGTGGCCGTCTCGTGGCCGGGTACCTCGACACTCAGGGTCAGTTCCTCGCCGGGCTGTGGCTGGTGAGAGAAGGTGTAGACGTTGCCCTCGCGGGTAGCCGACAGCTGCACGCCGTTCACGCCGAGGGTGGCGGTGGCATTGGTTACCTTGGGGAAGTAGTCCTCGCCGTCGCGCACGTAGAAGGTGCCATAGACGGGGCGGCTGAGCGAGAGCGTGACGGAGACGTTTTCGTCGGCATCGTTGTCCGATTTGACTACCACCTTTTGCTGCTGGTCCTCGATGTCGATGTCTATCCGCTTCTCGCAGGCAACCATTAAGCCAATCAAGCCTATTAAACCTATGATATATCTCCTTTTCATAAAAAATGTCTATTGTTTTAACTTCTTGATTTCTAGAACTTGTATATGTATGAAATCGAAGGCAGTATCGGGAACAGCGACCGTTGCATCAGCACGGTGTTGTACTGTGTGCCTTGTCCGTCGTCGCGTTCTACTGTTTGAGGGTAGATGATGAATGGGTTCTGTCGGTTGTAGAGGTTGTAGATGCTGATGTTCCACGTGCGCACGCCATGGCGCTTCTGCTTGTGGAAGTTGACGCTGACGTCCATGCGGTGGTAGGCCGGCAGGCGGAAGTTGTTGCGGCTTTCGACGAAGTCGAGGCTGTTCCAGTAGCTGTTGCCACCGCCGTCAATTCTCTGCATGGCGAGGGTGGCGGTGTTGCCGGTGCTGTAGACCCATGTGACGCCGCAGTCGAAGCGGTCGTTCTTCTTATACTGCAGAGCGAGGCTGATGTCGTGGATGCGGTCGTACTTGGCAGGGAAAGGGTCGCCGCCGTTGAGTTCTTCGCCGGGGCGGTCGAAGAGGCGCATCGTGCGGCTCCAGGTGTAGCCGAACCAGCCGGTGATGTTGCCGACGCTCTTCTGCGCCAGGAACTCGAGGCCATAGGCCCAGCCGCGACCGCTGCAGACCATGTCCTCCCAGCCCACGCTGCTACCGAGGAAGGTGCTGCCGGGCTTGTATTCCAGCAGGTTGTTCATCCACTTATAGTAGCCCTCGATGCTGAAGTCGACGGTGTTCTTCCACGTGTAGAAGATGCCGGCGGACACCTGGTGGCTGTTCATGGGTTCGATGCGGCTGGTGACTGGCACCCAGAGGTCGGTGGGCAGCGAGATGTTGCTGTTGCTCAGCAGGTGCATGTACTGCGTCATGTAGCTGTAGCCCGCCTTCAGCGAGAGGTCGTCGGTCAGCAGGAGGCGGCCGCTGAGGCGCGGTTGCAGCGAGGGGTAGAAGCTGCTGTCGACGGCGAAGCCCGTCAGCGCCACTCCGGCGTTGACCTTCAGGGCGTCGGTGATGCTCCAGTCATCCTCGATGTAGGCCGTCAGCTCGTTGGCACGCACACGGCTTTCGCCGAAGGTGGTGTCGATGTTCATCTCGCCGGTGTATTGCACGCGGGCCGACTGCACCTGCGGCACGAAGGTGTGGTGCGTCAGCACGCCGCCGAACTTCACCGCATGGTCGGGCGAGGGTGCATAGTCGAAGTCGACCCGTGCCGCGATGTCGTTGATGCCGCTGTTGATGCCCATCTCCACTTCGTCGGTGTAGCGCTGGCCATACTGAAGGTAGCTGTCTTCCATGCCGAGCTTGAGCTGCTGGCGGTAGCGTGTGTAGGAGCCTGTGACGTTCATGAAGAGCTTCTGGTTGAGCTCGTAGTTCCAGCGCACGGCGGTGGCCAGGTTGCCCCATCGCCAGTTGAGCTTCATGTACTCCTTCTCGTCGTAGTAGTAGTTATCTTCTATCTTCACGCGCATGTAGGCCTCGTCGTCGCCACTGTACCACGTGGCGTAGAGGCGCGAGCGGTCGCTGAACTTGTGCGACACCTTCAGGTTGAGGTCGTAGAAGTAGTAGCCTGCCGAGAGGCCGTTGAGGTCGGGCTCGCTGGCGGCAGCTATCATCAGCAGCGGTTGCAGCAGCAGGTCGCCATAGGTGCGGCGCAGGCTGGCACTCAGTGTGGTGCGTTCTTTGATGATGGGTCCTTCGATGTTTACCTTGGCCGACATGATGCCTATCGAGCCGCCGCCGTGCCACTCCTTGTCGTTGCCGTTGTTGGTGTTTATGTCGAGCACACTCGACACACGCCCCGAAAAGCGTGCAGGGAAGGAGCCTTTGTAGAGGGTCACGTTCTTGATGGCGTCGCCGTTGAATGCAGAGAAGAAGCCACCCATGTGGTTGACGTTGTAGAGGGGTATGCCGTCGAGCTGGAACAGGTTTTGGTCGGGACCGCCGCCGCGGACGTAGATGCCGCTCATGCCCTCGGTGCCGCTCTGCACGCCCGGCAGCAGCTGTATGGCTTTCAGCACGTCGGTCTCGCCGAAGATAACGGGCACCAGCTTCAGCTGCTCCACGGGCACCTCGATGGCGCTCATCTGGCTCATTTTGGGGCTTCCGATGCGGTCGGCAACAATCTGTATCTCGTCGAGCTGCACCGACGGACGCAGGGCTATGTTGAGCTGACTGTTCTGACTGAGGTCGACACTGATGGTCTGAGGAGAATAGCCTACGTAGCTGATGCGTAGGCCCGCCGAGGTGGCGCCGCGCAGCGTCAGGGTGTAGCGTCCGTAGGCGTTGGTGACGGTGCCTTTGCCGCTTGCCGTGTCGAGCACGGTGGCGCCGATGAGCGTCTCGCCTGTGGCCGCATCGGTCACGGTGCCGCTCACCGTCTGCCCAACGGCAGCGACAGCCCACAGCATCAGTAATGGTAGAAGTAATGTCTGTTTCATCGAGTTATGAATATGTAAATTAGAGGATGGGAATGCGTTAATTTGTGAATGTGTAAATTCGTGAGTCGGGCTGCGCAAGCGATTGACAGATTAACATATTCATGCATTAATGCAATTAATTCTTGATGGCGTCGTTTTCTTCATCGAAATAGTCTTTTTCCAGTTCCTGCAGTCGGCGGCTCTTGCGTGGACGCCGGTGCTCTTTGATGGTCTCACCGGCCACAATGCCTGTCGGCACCGCTATTATCGAGTAGCCGAGCAGCATGATGATGACCGAGAGGAATCGTCCGGCCACGGTGACAGGTACCACGTCGCCGTAGCCCACGGTGGTGATGGTGACGACAGCCCAGTAGATGCCAGTCAGTACACTGTCGAAGGCGGGGTTCTTGTCGCCCTCGAAGCTGTACATCATGGTGCCCAGGATGATGGCGGCGACGAATACGAAGAGCATGAAGATGACGATCTTGATGGCACTGGAGCGCAGTGCCGACATCAGGTTGTATGCCTCGTTTTGGAAACGTTCCATGTGGAAGATGCGGAAGATGCGCATCACGCGCAACAGGCGCAGTACGGTGAGGGCCTGTGTGGCAGGGAACAGCAGGCTGAGGTAGGCAGGGAAGATGCTCAGGAAGTCGATGATACCCCAGAACGAGAGGACGTATTTCCATGGTCTTTTGAGGCAGTAGACGCGCAGGTAGTATTCGAAGGTGAAGATGATGGTGAAGCCCCACTCCAAAGCCTTGAACACCCAATAGCCGAGGCTGCGTGTGGCGCCGTGGGTCATGGTCGAGGTGGTACCCGTCAGGCTGTCGATAAGGAGCAGCACGATGTTGGCTATGATGAGTACCAGAAGCCAGATGTCGAATTTCTTGCCTGCGGGGGTGTCGCTGAGGAAGATGATTTGGAATATTTCTTTCTTCTTGATGCCGCGGTACTTCTTCGGGAGTAGCCATTCGAAGAGTATCTTGTGCATCACGCGGCCTATGAAATCGATCATGTTGCGCCCGAGGCGGCGCCATTCAAACCGGTCGAACCACTGGCAGACGCGCTGCCAGAGGTCAGTTATGCTGTCCTTGAGATTCATAGTACAAAGAGTTTTCGTTGTCGGGACGGAACACGTCGAGTGCAGCTTGCATAAGGTCGTCAGGCGTCACCTTGCGGTACTCGAGGGGCTCGCGGTTGATAAGGTCGGTGTCGCCCATCCATGTGTAGTGGCATAGCGCCAGGGCACGGTCGGCAGCGCGGTACTGGCTGTAGAGGTAGGTGTTCTCGTATTTGTTCTGCACTTTTGTGAGCTCGTAGTCGTCAATATGTTCTGTCGTCAGGCGCATTGCCTCAGCACGCAGAGCGTCCATGCCTTCGCCGACGTCGACGCCTGGCGACAGGGTGCCGCTGAGCACCAGCAGCCCGGGGTCTTTCTCGCCACTGATACAGGCGTCGGCTTCGCTCATCAGGCCGCTTTCCATCACCAGGTGGCGATGCAAGCGGCTCGACTTGCCGTTGGCAAGCACATCGGTCAGCAGGTCACAGGCACGGAACAACGGACTTCCGAAGCCACACATGTGCCAAGCAAGGTAGACCTTGGAGGAGGGTACCGCACGGCTGACGTGCAGCTCGCGTGCGGCACGTTGCACAGGCTCGGGCTCGGGCTGTGCGGGTTTGGGACATGGCGTGTTGCCGCAGGCATTGTGTCCCACCTCTCTCAAGCCCGACCGCTCAAACTCGTCTGCCACCATGCGCAGCTGCTCGTCGTGGCTTACGGGTGCGGCAATGGCGAGGATGGCGTTGGAGGGACGGTAATGGCGGCTGTGGAAGGCATTGACATCGTCGAGTGTGGCTTCGCCGACGTGTCGTATGTCGGCACCGATAGTGGGCCAACGGTAGGGGTGCACTTTGTAGCAAAGCGGTCGCAGCAACAGCCATACGTCTCCGTATGGCTGGTTCATGTAGCGCTGGTGATATTCCTCGGTGACGACACGTTGCTGCACTTCGAGTGCATGTTGTGTGATGTCGAGGTTCGCCATCCTGTCGGCCTCAAGGGCTATCGCTGTGGCAAGGGCCCCCGCCGGCAGTGTGATGTAGTAGTCGGTGTAGTCGCAGTTGGTGAAAGCGTTGCTGTCGCCCCCCAACGAACTGACCACAGTGTCGAAGTGGGGCACCCTCGTTGTCCCACCGAACATCAGGTGCTCGAAAAGGTGGGCAAAACCCGTGCGCGACGGGTCTTCGTTGCGTGAGCCGACACCGTACAGCACGTTGACGGTGGCCATAGGAGTGTCCCACGTCTCGTGTGTCAGCACGGTCAACCCATTGTCCAGTATATGTTTGCGGTATTCTACCATCCGAAGCGTTTAAAGTTGCAAAGATACAAATTAAAATCGACATCACTGTATAAAAAATAAAATCAACTTTATTTTTGCCATGTCGGCTATTTTGTTTATCTTTGCATTTTTAAAAATACATGGAATAATGGACACAATAATCATTTTAGACTTTGGTTCTCAATATACTCAGCTTATTGCACGCAAAATACGCGAGGCGAATGTGTATTGTGAAATACATCCGTATGACAAGATACCGGCGCTTACGCCCGACGTGAAGGGTGTTGTGTTCTCGGGCAGTCCATACAGCTGCAATTCTGCTGACGCACCGGTGCCCGACCTTGCGGGCATCAAGGGACGGCTGCCGCTGCTCGCCGTGTGCTATGGTGCACAGTATCTGGCCAAATGGGGCGGCGGACGTGTGCAGCAGAGCAAGATACGCGAATACGGCCGAGCCAACCTGAGTTTTATCGACGATTCCAACCCGCTGATGAAGGGTATCGCCACGGGCAGCCAGGTGTGGATGAGTCATGGCGACACCATCGAGGTGTTGCCCCGGGGCTACCGCACCATCTGCTCGACGGCCAACGTCGAGTATGCCGGATACCAGATCGAGGGCGAGCCGACCTACGCCATACAGTTCCATCCCGAGGTGCACCATTCTGTCGACGGCGTGCAGCTGTTGCGCAACTTTGTGGTCGATATTTGTGGCTGCCGGCAGGACTGGACGCCCGAGAGCTTCATCGAGACCACTGTCGCCGAGCTGCGTGCCAAGGTGGGGAGCGACAAGGTGGTGCTCGGCCTCAGCGGAGGCGTGGACAGCACCGTGGCCGCCGTGCTGCTCAACAGGGCCATAGGGCACCAGCTGCACTGCATCTTTGTCGACAATGGACTGCTGCGCAAGAACGAGTTCGAGGGTGTGTTGGAGTCTTATCGCGACATGGGACTCAACGTCAAGGGTGTCGATGCCAAGGAGCGTTTCTACCGTGTGCTGGCGGGAGTCACCGACCCGGAAAAGAAACGCAAGGGTATCGGCAAGACGTTCATCGACGTGTTCGACGCCGAAGCCAAGCAGATTGCTGACGCCAAGTGGCTCGGACAGGGGACGATATATCCCGATGTTATCGAGAGCTCGAGCGTCAAAGGTCCCAGCCAAACCATCAAGAGCCACCACAATGTGGGAGGCCTGCCCGACTATATGAAGCTGCAGCTTGTCGAGCCGCTGCGCAGTCTTTTCAAAGACGAGGTGCGCCGTGTGGGACGCCAGCTCGGCATCAAGGACGACCTTATAGGCCGTCATCCTTTTCCGGGGCCGGGTCTCGCCATCCGCATCCTCGGCGAGGTGACACCGGAGAAGGTGCGCATACTGCAGGAGGTGGACCATATCTTTGTGCAAGGCTTGCGCGACGCTGGCTTGTACGACAAGGTGTGGCAGGCAGGAGCCATGCTGCTGCCGGTGCAAAGCGTGGGCGTCATGGGTGACGAACGTACCTACGAGAGCGTCGTGGCTCTGCGTGCCGTGGAGAGCGTCGACGGGATGACGGCCGACTGGAGTCATCTGCCCTACGACTTCCTGGCCCGCATATCGAACGAGATTATAAACCGTGTGCGCGGTGTCAACCGTGTGGTCTACGACATCAGCTCGAAGCCGCCGGCAACAATCGAATGGGAATGAGATGAGGGTTCAGGGTTCAGGGTTCAAGGTTCAGGGTTCAAGGTTAATTTTAGGTTTATGATGATACACCGGATAATGAAACTGTTGTATGGAAGAGGCTGGAAAACGGCTGTTCTGCTGGCTATTTTCAATTTCCAATTTCCAACTTTCAATTTGAATGCACAAGCTCCGGGCACCACGCCTGTCGAGGTCAGCCACGAGACGCAGATGCTGCACGGGCGCAAGTACTACATACACATCGTCAAGACCGGACAGACGGTCTACTCCATAGCCCGTGCCTACAAGGTGGAGAGCTATGACGCCGTGACGCATGTCGACATACACTTCCTGCATGCCGGCGACACTGTGTGGCTGCCCGTGCGAGGCCAGTTCAGCGAGGCCGCTCGCGAACTGGAGCACTCTGCCGAGCCGACACCGGTCGCCAAGCCGACACCGGCCGCCAGCGGCGAACCGAAGGCCGAACGTGTCAGGCCACAGCCGGTGCGCAAGGTGGGCAAGGCTGTCAAGGTGGCCCTGATGATGCCGCTCCACCTCGACCAGATTGCACAGGTCTCGACATCGAAATTCGACGTCGAGCAGCGAGGCAAGAAGGTGTACCGCCAGTTCGAGTTTATCGAGTTCTACGAGGGCATCCTGTTGGCATTGGAACAGCTGGAGCAACAGGGTGTCGGCGTCGAGCTTAACGTGATCGACCTCTCGGGCAACGACGCTGACGCTGTCGAACGGGCTTTTGCCAGCCACAACGTGGGTCAGAGCGACGTGCTGGTGGCATTGTTGTTCCGCGATGCTTTCGACCGTGCAGCACAGCTGGCACAGCAGGCCGGCATCTATATCGTCAACCCGATGGCTACGCGTAGCGACATCTGCGCCGAGAACCCCTATGTGGTCAAGCTGCAGCCTTCGCTAGAAGGTCAGGTCGCCCTGATGCTCAAAAACATGAAGGCCGAACGTCCCGACGCCCATCTCTATATCATACACAGTGGCGGCGAGGGCGACCGCGCCTTGCGCGAAGAGTTCAAGCGACAACTCGACGAGCGTAAGGATATAAAATACACAATGTTCAATTGGAGCCAAAGCGCCAAGCTGGCCTCCACGCTCAAGGCGACACCCGCATGCAACGTGGTCAGCGTCTATAGCGGCAAGAGCGACCAGATGCGTATGCACGTCGGCACCCTGCTCAACAGGCTCAGCGCCTTCAAGACCAACACACCAACGCTGTATACTCTCGCCGACTGGACTGTCGAATACTCCGACATCGACTTTGCACAGCTACAGCTGCTGGGCTATCACACCTACACCACCTCGTGGGATATGACCAATGCGACACACTCCGACTTCCTTCAGATGTGGCGCGAACGCTATGCCACCGAACCTGTCACGCCGTTGGCAGCCGTCGGCTACGACCTCGCGGTGTATGTCGTGGGCGCTCTTGCCCACAAGGGGGCCACCTTCTGGCAGAACACGGCACAGGTGGCTCCAAAGGGACTGCTGCACCCGCTGCATCTCGTACGTAGCGGCGCAGGTCTCGAGAACGACAGGGCTCAGCTCTACAGGATGGACAACCTTCGCTTTGTGCCCGCAACACTGAAATGAAAACCTCAGACGATGGACTACCAACAGACTGTCAACAAGGAATTCCGCCTCACGGGACCAGGCCTCCACACCGGACGTACGGTCACCGTGACGGTCAAGCCTGCTCCCGAAAACTTCGGCATTGCCTTCCGGCGTATCGACCACACCAACATCGTCACCCAGCATGCCCTTGCCGACAGGGTGGGGGGGACGGCGCGAGGCACCACGCTGGGCAGCGGACGCAACGCCATAGCCACCATCGAACATCTTATGTCGGCGCTGCATGGCATGTGCATAGACAATGTGCTTGTCGAGCTCGATGGCGGTGAGGTGCCGATACTCGACGGCTCTTCGCGTCCGTGGATGCTACAGCTTGCGCGTGTCGGCGTGCGCCGCCAGTCTGCCGAACGGCGTATGGTGATGTTCAAGGAACATCTGCATTTCGAGTTCGACAAGACGGGCTCGGTGTTCGACATCGAACCCGACGACCACTTCTCGGTGCATTGCGAGATCGATTTCGCCAATTCGGTCATAGGCCACCAGGCAGCCGAGATGAACGCCCTGTCGGAATATGCCGCCAGCATAGCCCCTTGCCGTACCTTCGTGTTCCTCCACGAGGTGGAACCGTTGCTGCACCTCAACCTCATCAAGGGTGGCTCGCTCGACAACGCACTCGTCTTCGTCAACAAAAACCTGACTTCGGCACAGCTCAAGCGGCTGGCAAAGACATTCAAGAAGGATGTCTCCCAGTTCAAGGTGCACGACGGTGTACTCAACACCACCGATATCTACTTCCCCAACGAGCCTGCCCGCCACAAGCTGCTCGACTTTGTGGGCGACATACGCCTTGTCGGACCGATGCTGGGCGGCAGGTTCCGCATCTACAAACCAGGACACAAGGCCAACAACGCCTTCGCCCGCTATTTGATGGACTATATCGACAAAAATAGTTTAGAGTTTAGAGTTTAGAGTTTAGAGCAGTTTCGAAGTCTCTCCCTTTAGGGGGAGATTTAGAGGAGGCTCCTAAAAAAAATCAACATAATGACACTATACGACCTTCACCCCAATGCCAAGATTGGCCAGGATGTCACTATTTCCAACTTCACGACAATATGCGACGATGTCGAGATAGGCGACGGTACATGGATAGGTCCCAACGTGACCATCTTCCCCGGTGCCCGAATCGGCAAAAGCTGCAGGATCTTCCCCGGTGCAGTCATCGCAGCGGTGCCACAGGACCTCAAGTTCGCCGGCGAGTACACTACCGTCGAGATAGGCGACGGCAACGTGATACGCGAATGCTGCACCATCAACCGTGGCACTGCCGCCAGCGGCAAGACGGTCATCGGCAACGGCAACCTGCTGATGGCCTATGTGCATATAGCCCACGACTGTGTGGTGGGCGACAACTGTGTGCTGGCCAACAACGCGACATTGGCCGGGCATATCATCCTTGGCGACTATGTGATTCTTGGCGGCAAGACGGCCTGCCTGCAGTTCATACACATCGGTTCGCATGTCATCACGCAAGGCGGTGCCTTGGTGGACAAGGATATACCGCCGTTTGTCAAGGCCGCACGCTATCCAATACAATATTGCGGTGTCAATTCGCTGGGACTCCAGCGTCGCGGCTTCTCGCGCGAGAGCATCAACAACATAGCCGACATCTACCGCTACATCTTTCTCAAGGGTCTCACCATCACCGAGGCCGTGGAACAGGTCAAGGAACGCTATGGCAGTACCGACGAGGGCAAGCAGGTTCTGGCCTTCATCGGCAGCGCCCAGACGGGTCTTTTGAGTGGATACAGGTTTGCTAAAAAAGGCGAGTGAAGCCGCTCGCCTTTTATAATTCGTTAATGTGTTAATTCGTTAATGTGTTAGTCGCTTGCGCAGCCTGACTCACGAATTCACAAATTAACAAATTAACGCATTCAAAAGTACAGTTCGTTTAGTGTCCTCGCCGTCACCCGCACGCTGCCGACGTCCGATTGGGGGTCGGCGGGCACCAGCCGTGTGGTCAGCTTTTCGCCTGCACGGAGGTCGACAAAGTTGCGTGTGAAATGGCCGTCGACGTGCGGCTCGGTGTCGAGGTACAGGTCGTAGATGTCGCTCTCGGCCTTTACCGTGACCACCAGCGTGCCGTCGCTCTCCCAGGCTTGTTGTATTCTGTATTTCGGGTCGGGATATTGTCGGTCTTTGGGGTACAGGGCATAGTACTGTGCCCAGCGTTCCATGTCGGCATCGGCGTCGAAGAGGGCCTGTGCACGGTAGTGCAGCGCTTTCCAGTTGCCGTAGTAGTCGATGGAACTCCACGAGGCTACCGGCCAGCAGTCGTTCAGCTGCCAGTAGAGGGTGCCCATACAGTGGGGCTGTTGCTTGATATGCTGCCAGATGCCGTAGCCTACACCCCAAGCCTGCAGCAGCTGGCTTACGTAGACGAAGTCCTCCAGATTCAGGCTTTTGCTGTCGAAGCCGTAGTAGCGCTGCATGGCTTTGTCGATTATCTCCAGCCCGCGGCCGTGCTTCTGGTGGCTTCTCAACGTGGGTGAGCCGACATCCAGCTGGTCGGACGGGCAGAACTGGCGTATGCTGCTCATCATAGGGTAGCTCTGGAAGCCGTATTCGCTCATGAAACGGCCTGTCTTCCCGGCATATACTTCGAACGGCAGCTCGCCCCACCAGACACCCCAGTAGTGACTGTCGCCGTGGGTGACGCATTCGGGGTGCCCCCAGCCGTAGAGCGGCGAGGTGGTGATGTAGGGGCGCTGCAAGGGGTCGCAGTCGCGCACGGCCTGGGCGAGGATGCTGGATGTACTTGAGTTACCAAATGTGCTGGAATAACCAAAGATAGTGTCCATAGCTTTCTCCAACCTCTGGCGCTGCTCTGGTGTCCAGTTGTACTGGCTCTGCCAGCCCCAGTCTTCCCAGCCGTTCTTCACCTCGTTGTTGCCGCACCACAGCACCACGCAGGGGTGGCGTGCGATGCGCGTCACCTGCTGGCGCACCTCAGAGCGGATGTTGTTCAGCATCTCGTCGTTGTCGGGGTATGGGGAGCCTGCAAACATGAAGTCCTGCCATACCATGATGCCCAGTGAGTCGCAGAGGTCGTAGAAGTAGTCGTGCTCGTAGATGCCGCCGCCCCATACGCGCAGCATGTTAAAGCCGGCTTCTTTGGCCGAAGTGAGCAGATAGCGGTAGCGGGCACGGTTGGCGCTGTCGAGTACCGGGAAGGAATGCACCGGTATCCAGTTGGCCCCTTTGACGAAGATGGGCTTGCCGTCGCGGTAGAAGGTGAAGCTCTGGCCGATGCTGTCTACCTCCTGCCTTAAGGTCACGGGGCATACCAGGTTTTCCTGGGTTTCCTGGTATTCAGGTTTCTTGTTGGTTATATACACTGGTTTCCATATGCCGCAGGTCTGCAGCCGTGGCCCCCAGTCCCATCCGGGCTGGTATGGGGCCATGCGTGTGAAGGCACGTCGCTCGGGGAGGGTGATGCCGTAGCGGGCTTCTTTGAGGTATATGCCGCGCGACCAGTCGTTGTGCTCCAGTGGTAGGAACGTGACGGAGATATGCACGCTGTCGCCTGAAGGAGCCTCCTCTAAATCTCCCCCTAAAGGAGCCTCCTCTAAATCTCCCCCTAAAGGGAGAGACTTGGAAAGCCCCCCTCTCATCCCCTCTGAAGGGTGGAAGACTATGACGTTCTCGGTGAACATGTCGTCGAAGAAGTGTTGGCTCTGCCAACAGCCGTCGCTGACAGCAACCTCGCAGGGACCGGCCAGACCTTCGAGTACCAGCCAAAGGCTGTCGCCTTTCGGCAGGCTCTTGCGCGCCACGACGGTGCGGTACACCCACTGGCGCTCGTCGTAGACCCACTGCACCGAGTCTTCGTTGGTGCCGTAGTAGGGGTCGGGAATCAGTCTGCTCGCCATCAGGTCGGTATGGATAAAACTTGGTACCGTGGCGGGGTACCACCGATTGTGCCACGCAAACTGCCAGTCGGTCAGCTCCACGCGGTCGGGACTTTTACACGAAGAAAATGCCAGCATTGCTCCGAGGAACAGTGCCGGCATTACGGTAGATGTTGCTATACGTCTCATTGTACTATGAGTTTGCGGGCAACACGCCGGTCGCCCGCGTCGAACACCACGGTGTAGGCACCTGCGGCGAGGCGGCTGGCATTGATGGTGTATACGATGGTGCCGGAGGCCTGCATCGTGCCGGTATACACCGTGCGGCCGCTCTGGTCGACGATGGTGACGGTGCAGCTCTCGCCACCCTGGATGTACATCTGTGCCTTGTCGGTGGCCGGGTTGGGGAAGAACTGGCCGAAGCGCTGCTCGGCATCGACGCTTTCAATGCCCACCGGCGGGTTGTCGCACTCGCCCAGGTAGAAGCTGAAGTAGCCGCCACCATGAGCCGTCATCGGCTTGGTGATGGTTTTGCCGGCGTTGCTAGTGGCACTGATGTAATATTCCACAAGGCTGAAGTCGCCTGTCTGCTGGCCGGCGGTGGGTATCTCGCAGGTGTATTCGCCACCGGCACAGTTGGGACCGTGTACCATCGGCACACTGTGCCAGGCTCCGCTGTCGATGCGGTATTTGAGTGTCACCTCGGCGATGCCGTCGACGTTCGTGACAAGAGCCTTCAGGTTGGCGTTCTGCGTGGCAAAGACGTCGCCCGTGTTGCCATGCAGCGGCTGGTGCAGTATACGGACAGGATGCTCGGCAGGTATCTGCTTGGTGATGCAGTGGATGGCACCGCCCGAACCGTCGAACCCGCGCACGTCGACACAGTAGATGGTATAGCCCGGATAGGCTTTCTTCACCTCCTCTATGTTGGCACGGTCCCATGTAGCAGTGGGCATGCCGTCGCTGCCGACAGTAGAGAAGCAGGGCTGGATGATAAGGTCGTTGACGAAGGTGTGGTTCGAGTAGGTGCGGGTGTACTGGTTGTTGTACTGCTGCTGGCTGGCGAAGTTGCCACCGTTGTTGGTCGACGGGAAGGGTATGGAACGGCTGCGGTAGCCCTCGCCGAAGTAGCTCTCATAGCTGCACAGCGAGTCCATGTTTCTGTTCCCCACACCATAGTCGTACCAGTTGCTGTATGTGGCAGGCATCTTGCTGAAGACGAACATGTTCTCGTCCACCATGTCGGCGTAGAGGTCCACGTGGCCGGTGCCGCCGTCGAAGCGGAAAGTAGGCAGGATGTAGGTGGCGCGGGTGCCGATGAGCGAGGCGAGGCTGTCCCTGACCATGTCGGCCGACAGGGTGTCCTTGACGGAATAGGCTATTGTGGAAGGGTCCGAGCCATCCCATGTCAGCTGGCCGTAGGTGTCGTTGTTGTTGCTGTAGATGGCGTCGCTGGACAACACCATGCCGGCACCGTCGACAAGACAGTTGCCGCCTTCCCATTCTATCATGGTGGTGAAGTTAGGCAGGCCGAACTGGCGTTCGATGTACACCGGCAAAGAGTCGTCGAGGGCACGCCCCGGATAGTACTCGAAGTCGAGCATGCCCACCGTGTCGCCCTCGCCGTAGTAGAAGCAGATGGGGCCACAGTCGCGGTACCAGAACGAGTTGCCCGGGGCTTCGAGGAAGCGCACGTTGTTGTGGCGCAACCCCAGGCTTTGCAGTCGTGTCAGCACCGCCGCAGTGTCGGCAAAGCTCTCCACACGCACCCATGCCTGCGCTCCGCCCTGCTGTATGGCGTCCATCAGGTAGAAGCTGACGCGGCTGAAGGTCGAGGTGGTGTCCATCACCGCACGGTATGGTCCCACACCGCACTGCTGCCACCCGCTCGACGTGTACTGGTAGTAGTCGGCATAGCCTGTCACCAGTGGGTCTGCCGCCCAGTAGTCAGAACCTTGGCTCTCCGCAGGCTCATAGTCATAATAGGGTGTCACCACCACAGCCTGCAGCTCCTCCCATTCGCCGGGAAACCACCACGACGTGTTCGGCATGCCGCTGACACTCTTGGCAGAGGCCTTTGTGTCGACAGCCTGCGGTATGCCGCTCCGCAGGTGACGCTGCGAGGCGTCTCGCTGTCCTATCGTCTGGCGCCATTGGAGTTTCATCTCGTCGGTGGGACGCAGCCCCTGCGCGGTTGCACCGAAAGCCAAAGCAATAGCCGCCACCGATAATAATATCTTTTTCATAATTCAATAACTTACTATATACACTAAACTGATTTTTATCTTTCT
>FLNX01000077.1_pt1 | contig 52751 bp, 71 predicted proteins | sample 1140341 | NCBI WGS metagenome assembly FLNX01 (sample SAMEA3878208, study PRJEB12797) | bioreactor metagenome | biome: Moose rumen | place: Sweden | collected 2011-10
TTCTTTCGCTGATGTCCTCAACTATGGTTATTGCTACTGTAATGACGCGTCCAGTGTTCGTGGCGTTCGTCCCGCTGCCCTTATCTATTAATCAGTAATCCGACTGACTTTATGTCAGGCGGTTTTACTGATGACATTATCGTATTTTGTGATAGCTTTTATCTATCCTACCGCTTGCCGGTAGTCGCGTTATATCAGATTTTCGGAGGTTAAACTTTGTCAAAGAAAAACGATAAACTTGAAGCTCTCAGAGACGCTATTATTATACGCAAGAAAATAACAAACGTTTTGCGCGTCTTGGCTCTTCAGGCTCAAAAGCAAATCGAATCTCTTGAAGACAATACCTTGCAGGCAAAACCTGACGAAGACTTGAGAAATGAACGCTTTAACTTGTGGCTCATCAAAGAAGAATGTCACACAGTTGCAACTCACAGCAATAATCTCACGAGCAATTTGAGAATGGCTAACACAATTTATCCAGACTCAAAACTTCCTACTTTCATCACCGAGCTAAATGAGCGTCGGGTCTGTATGGATAGGGCGTTGGGAGCGTGCAATGTGCTACAGGACGAGCTGCAATATATCGCTGAAGCTGTGTATGCTGACAAGAATAAATTCACAGCTTTAACTCTTGAGATCGAAGCGTTGTTCAACAAGATAAAAGCTATAAGGCAAGCTGATAATCGTTTTTGGAGACAATCCGAAAATGTTAATCAAAAAGTTTAGGGTGTCCCTTGTGGTCGTTTCGGCGGCTTATTTCGCTAATGTCAACAACAATGGTAATTGCAACTATAATAACGCGTCCAATGTTAATGGCGTTCGTCCCGATTCACTTTCTGCACATTTTGGTCTCGTTACCGCGTGCAGATTAAGGGAAGGAAGGGGCATCCTTTCAGGCGTAACAGTCTGATAAATACCAACCGCCACAGTTCCAGATACGTCTGATGAGCTTATAGGGCGGTTTTCACTTTCATCATCATGATTTTCACTGACGCTAATGTGATTTACGAAGCTATGCACAAGGCAATCAAGAGTACTGACAGAGATCGTTACGTGCGACAACTCTACGAAGTGAATCATTTGCTGTATACGGCCATGCTGCAAAAATCTATGCAAGATGGAATTTATGAACCCACCGAAGGCCACAAGTTCATTCTCAAGGAGCGTGGCAAGACTCGTTATGTTACGAATAACTGCATGACCGACAAAGTAGTTAATCATATGGTTTGCGACGAGATTCTGACTCCAATGCTCAAGAAATATTTAATTCATGACAACGGAGCTTCACAGAAAAGCAAGGGAGTCAGCTTTCATCGTAGACGTTTTGAACAACATTTGCGTGATTATTTCAGAGTTCACGGCGACAACAACGGATTTATACTACTCGGGGATTTCTCTGGGTATTACGCAAATATTAGGCACGATAAAATTTCAGAGGTTTTGGCGCATTTCTTCAGACGTTCGGAGATTGAGCGAGAAGACTTAGTGGCGGCGTGGAAGATTCTGTGTGGCATATTTAAAACTTTTCGGATCGACGTTAGTAGATTCTCGGACGAAGAGATTCAGGCTATGTATACCAACAAAGTTGACGCTATGATGAATTTCGGCGTTGATACACTCACAGGAGAAAAATTTCTGAACAAGGGAGTAGACATTGGCAACCAGACTTCACAAAATATCGGCGTTGTATTTCCATTCAGGCTGGATAACTTCGCTAAAATTGTGCAAGGCATTCACGGCTACGGAAGATACACCGATGATTTCTATGCAATCGAATCAAGCCGCGAAAAATTGCTGACGCTCTTGGACGGATTACGGGCTATAGCTAAAGATTTCGGCATCATTATTAACGAACGCAAAACCAGAATTGTAAAACTCTCTAGCTTTTACCGGCATTTACAGAACGGGTACAGTCTCACAGCTTCGGGCAGATTAATTTGCAAGATTAACACAAAGTCAATTACACGTGAGCGCAGAAAACTCAAGGCCTACAAGCGACTACTTGACGCAAAACGAATCACATACAGCGAGATTGAAAATATCTTCAAGAGCTGGATCGGCAGTAACTACAAACGAATGTCGAGACGGCAAATTTTCAACATGAGCGAACTTTATCTCGAATTATTCAGGAGACGGCCTAAATGGAAGAAAGGACACTCACGGATACAGTGGCTCATGAAACATAACCCAATCTAACAGTAACAGGAGGACTAATTTATGTTCACAGTAAGACTTTCAGACGGCTCTCTGCTCGAGGGCTTAACTCTCAATGGTAACAACTTCATCAGTAAGAATGAAGTAACAGAATCAACGTTTGCAGGCAAGCTTGCACGTGTAGCTATCACTGGCGACGCTGACAAAGACGAAGCTGGATTAATCGGCGAACACACCAACATGGTACTTGTCCAGGTCAAGAAGTATGGTGATGAATGGTGGTTCGTATTACGCGATATGACAGCACAGGAACTTCGCGACTTAAAGACGGACGCGAGATTAAGTTATATTGAAATGATCACGGAGGAATAATCATGAGCGCAAAATTTGAAGACATCAAGAAATACTACGATTACGGCATGTGGACGGAGCAGCAAGTTCGTGTTGCGGTTGCAAAGAACTGGATCACGGCAGAAGAGTTCAAGCTCATAACAGGGCACGGACTTTTAGGTGAGTAGTTATTAAGGGCTTCCTTCGGGGAGCTCTTTTTGTTATGGAGGTGCGAATTATGTTTGACAAGTTGAAAGCGTTTGCTCTTGAGCAAGTACTCTGGGCTGAGAAGAATTTTAAGGGTAAATCAGGAGCTGAGAAGAAAGCCGCCGTTGTTAAGAAATTGGACGATCTAATAACTTTACCCGCGTATCTTGAGTGGGCGGACGATATTCTTATTTCGTATTTGGTCGACTCCGTGTGTGAAAAACTCAATATGCTTGAAGGACACAATTTTGGCGACACAGAAATTAGCAAACAGGAGCAGGAAGAAATTGTTAAAGATTTAGAGATACTGGAGGCGGAATAATGGACGCTCAGGGAAAATTTGATCGCGCTATTGCATTCTCTCTCAAATGGGAAGGCGGCAGAAATTTCAATATTGTCAATGGTAAACCAGTCATTAAAGGGTATGCAAAGGCTGACGCGGGCGGCGCTACTGCTTACGGCATAACATGGGCAACTCTCAAAACTGCTCACAAGCAAGGGATCGTTGCGCATGATGATATTTGCAAATTAACTCTTGATGAAGCGAAATTAATCTATAAAGCGAATTACTGGGAAAAATACAAATGGCATGAATTAGAGTGGCCAGTGTGTCTGTGTTGCTTAGATTGTTGCATTAATCACGGTGGCTTCGCTTCGATTCTTCAGCGTGCGGCTATCGACTGTGGGCAATCTGTGGTAGTTGATGGCAAGTTCGGGCCGAAAACGTTCGCAGCTCTCAAAGCATGTGCTCCGAAATCGCTGGCTAAAGCTATCTATGAACAACGCAAGAAGTATTATTACAAGATCGTCGCTAATAAGCCGAGTCAGAATGTTTATCTTAAAGGTTGGTTAAGGCGTGCTGATGAAATGGCTAAGGAGTCGGGCGTGTTATGAATGATAATATCTTTAATTCTATATTCGCAGCGATAGGGGCTTCAGTCTGCTATTTCATCGGGGAGGTCAATGGCTTGATTCACGCGCTTATAGCGTTCGCAATTATTGATTACATCACAGGCATGTTTAAGAGCGGCAAGAAGAAAGAATTATCGTCCCGAATAGGTTTCGAGGGAATTAAGCGTAAAGTCACAATGTTCTTGCTTGTCGGTGTAGCGAATATCATAGACAAGGAATTATTAAGTGGGCTGATTGGTAGCTCTGAACTTTTGCGCGACCTAGTAATCTGGTTTTATCTTGCCAACGAGGGCTTGAGCATTCTTGAGAACGCCGTAGCGATTGGGCTGCCAGTGCCGGAGATCATGAAGAACAAGTTATTGGAGTTTAGAAACGCACATGATGGGACAAAAAGAATTGAGGATCGAGACCAAGAAAATCAGTGAATTAAAATTCGCTGAATACAATCCACGGAAAGAAAGCAAGATAAGCCCTTGCTAGAAATTGGAATTAGAGCAAATATACAGCCAAATTTTACAAGGGGGTTATCATCATGAAGAATCCGGAACTCATGACAGAAAACGGAAGCCCGGAAAACTTAGCAATATTATTCACGAAAGATAATTGTACAGTGATCGCCATTCAGGACGCAACCGAAGAGAGCATCACAGGGGCAGATCTTGCAGACAAACTTAACAAGCTACGCCTATTGAGCAAATTCTACCTTGACCGCGAAACAGTCGATTATGCACGTCTTGTGACAGTTGACTGCTTCGGAGTTAAGCATTATCTCAAAGCATGGAAATAATCTTACTGCACGGGTTAAGCTCATGATTTAGCCTGTGCAATTAATCCCTTCAACTCCCTAACTTCATCAATCAAAATTTTCAAGCACTCCAAAATTTCCTCATCAACATTTTTCTGCGTTGATTCATTCTGGAGTTCCATAGCTTTGTTTTCCTTCGCCAATTTCTCTGCTTTACGGCGTGCCCATATGACCGCGAACCCTTGAGGAGCTTTCTTGAAATTTTCGGCCGTCTTTCGAGGTATCAGCCACCTATGTCCGATTCGTTGTGCACCGTCCAGTTTTCCTTGTCTACATAATAATGACACTGAATCTCTCTTGTACTTCATTATGACCGCGGCTTGTTCAATCGTTACGTATTCGCTTAAATCCATTTCTCTTATTCTCACTCCTGAATTATTTTCTTAACATTTTACCATAAAAATATAAATATACTGGGGCTTGACTTAGTGGGACGCAAGATTTAATATAGAAAGGTTGATAATGCTAAATAACTACCCTAAATTATCCCCGAAAAATTCATTAATATTCTTGCAAAAAGTTTTTATAAATATACTTGACTTCACGCGTTTTAGAGTTAATATACAACCATCAAGCGGAAACGCAGTAATAATCATAAAGGAGAAAGAAAAATGGTAGAAATTAAATCATATGACAGCATCAGAAGCCGCAAGGAAATCAAAGACAACGGAAATCTCGTAGTATTTTCGGCATACAAAGCAGCAAAACGCGCGGGCAATGAATTACTTGACATCAACGAATTTATCAAGGGCAAGGACATTCAAGACGTAATCGCGGTATTCCTCGGCCACGGGATCAGAAAATTCTCAATCTCATACACGGGCACAGGACTTCTCGAAATGCTTGCAAACTTCGACAAAAACGCCGTGATCATTTCGGGCATGACAACAATTAAAAGCGGGGAAAGAGACTTTGAGACCGACGAAGAAGAAACAAAGCCAGCACTTATGATGAAAATAGCGTAATATCACGTAACTTTCGCGGGAGGCTTCGGGCCTCTTTTTTGTTGTCTACTTGTACTTGGGAAAATACTTGACTTTATGAAAATTTTATGTCATTTACATATTTATGCAATCTATTTATGAATTTATTGATAATATCTCTAAATCGACTATAAGTCAAGTCCGCGAGCTAGCATACAAGCCAAAATATTTAAGCGTATTTCTTATAAAAATATGCTTGACTTCATGGTTATTAGAGTTAATATACACTCATCAAACGAAAACGCAGTAATTACAAGGAAGGAGATATTAAAATGGTAGTAAGCAGTAAAGTTAAGGAACAGATTTTGGCGGTACGTGATACGGGGCTTGTGAACATGTTCGACGTAAACGGGGTTCAGCGTGTGGCATTCGAGAATGATTACTACGAGCTGGTTTGTTTCATTGAGGAGAACAAGAAAGACTACGTAAAATTTATTCTGAACGGTGGAAGAGAGTAGGGGAGGAAATCCCCTAAATATTTTTCCAGAAAAATTTTATTAATATACTTGACTTCACGTGAATCAGAGTTAATATACGACCATAAACAAAGAAATACAGTAATTACAACGAAGGAGATAACATTATGAAAGAAAAAACAGCAGCACAAATCGCAAACATGAAAAAACAGACAATCGGCGTAGAGATCGAAATGAACGGCATCACCCGCAATCAAGCCGCCCAAGTAGCAGCAGCATTCTTCGGGACAAACAGAAGTAAATACACCGGACAACAAAATGGTTATATGACCTGGAGCGCATGGGACAATCAAGGCCGCGAATGGAAATTCCAGAGAGATACAAGCATTCACGGACGTGATGATGAAAAATGCGAACTCGTTACCCCGATTCTTCGCTACGATGACATCGAAACACTTCAGGCACTCCTCAGAGTTTTACGAAAATGCGGAGCTAAATCAAGCCCATCAAGAGGTTGCGGAGTTCATATTCACGTCGGACTTAAAAGCGAAGCCGCGGATCACACTGCCAAGACTCTCACAAACCTTGCAAACATTATGGCAGCTCATGAGGAACAAATCGGTCGCGCTATAAAAATCTCCGAACGCAGAACAGAAACTTACTGCAGAACGGTCAATCCCGAATTTATCAGGCGACTTAATACCAGCAAACCGCAGACAATGGAAGAACTTGCGAATGTATGGTACGAGAGCAACAACGCAAGCTACGGACGTGATACTCACTATAACCCAAGCCGCTACCACATGCTCAACCTACACGCCTGCTTCACAAAGGGTACAATCGAGTTCAGATTATTCCAATTCGACGAACCCCACGGAGACAGTAGAGGCGGAATCCATTGCGGACAACTTAAAGCTTACATTCAACTTTGCCTCGCCATGAGTCAGTTAGCCAAAAATTTGACCCGCGCAAGCACCAAGCCACAGCAGATCGAGAATGAAAAGTACGCTTTCAGGTGCTGGATGCTAAGATTAGGTTTTATCGGAGAAGAATTTAAGACAGCAAGAACACTCCTTTTAAGGAATGTCAACGGGAACGGAGCATGGAGGAGATAACATGAAAATTTATAAAGTCGCAGTGATGGAGGTCTACCGAAAGGTAGTCTCCGTCCAAGCCAATAACGAACGAGAGGCCCACCAGAGAGCTTGGGACGCTTGGAACAATACAGAAATTATTCTTGATCTCAATGATTTTGAGGGCGCGGAAATGTCAGTGCTTGATGAAGGGAACGAGACCGAACAGCCCGGGAAAAATTTTCTTGAAGCACTTGACTACGACGGAGAATTTGACAAGGGAAAGGGTACGGCTAAAGCATGAGTGAGAAATATTATCTTGCATACGGCAGTAATCTTTCACGGGAGCAAATGGCCTTCAGGACTCCTGACGCTGAAATTGTCGGCACAGCTATGCTCAAAGGGTGGCGGTTGTTATTCCGTCAATATGCGACCATCAAGAAATCCGCTAAGTACAACACGCCAGTGCTTGTCTGGAAAATTTCGGCCAACGACGAGAAGAGACTTGATCGTTATGAGGGCTTCCCAAAATTCTACGTCAAGAAAAATTTGACGGTCAATGTTACGGGACTTGATGGGAATGATTTAGGCGAGTTAAAAGCTATGGTGTATATCATGAGTGCCGAGGCTATGAAAATGCGTACACCACATTCGACCCCAAGCAGTCAATACTACTCAATACTTCACGACGGCTATAATGATTTTGGATTCGATAAGGAAATTTTGAAGGAGGCCCTTATGGAAAATTTCAAGCCTATTAATTAATAAATTAGTTGCGATTTATGCGTGTCTTTCAGCGGCTTCCCATTCACGAGAGGCCGCTTTTTCTATGCACTGATTCGGACAAGCTCTCCGAAATATTCATTAGCAACGTCAAGCCAACTATTCACGACAGGTTCAGGCTCTGGAATATTCACACCAGCTTCAAGCCACATTTCAAAGAAATCTCTCTTGACTTCCTCAAGTGTTGCCATTGCTTCTTCGTATGTATCCTCGTGAGCATTGACGGCCATTCCGCCCAAAACAGGAATATACACGAACACTCCGCCCCCCTCGTCCTCGGACAATTTCTCAACGCTGACTTCATACGGCAATGACATATAATAATTTAAATCCTTCATAGCTCATTCTCCTTCCCGCGCAAAAATTCCAGAAATTCTATTGCTCCCAAAATCAAATCCAAGTAGCGTTTAACGACCATTCCAGACTTACGATTACTTCCATGAGTTACAGCTATAGCAAAATCTCCCATAGGCCCAATATTCGCACTCTTGAGCAATTTTCCAGCATTAGGTTTCTTGGCAAGCTTTGCAAAGAGTTCATGACTGCATACCCATTCTCTTTTGCGTATACATGTGAAACCGTAGTAATCCAGCACAAGCTGTACATTCTGCCATGTGTCCTCTTTGAGCCTCCGGGGTGACCGCCAACTATCTACGATTTTCTGGACTCGTTCGTCTTTGCTCATGAGTTACAATTTTGACGCTGTTACGTTAAACTCAACCACAAAAATATCTCCGGCCTGAATGCCATACTTCTTAGCTATTGCACGCGTAGCCTTCAAAACTTTATTCTTGCGTACACCTTCCTGATATTCTGCGCGGTCTGACGCGTTCTTAATGCCCTTGCCAAAATCTAGTGAACTCTTCGCGGCTTCGTCTTGCGCTTTGCGTAACTCTTCAACAATAGCTTTCTGTTGTGCAGTGGTCAATTTGTCCAACACGTCGGGAGTCTGTTCGTTCTTCCAGATTTCTTCGATCTCTTCGCTCAATAAGAATCCGTTAGCTTTCAATTTCTCGTCAATATCTTCGTCTGACTCGTTCGGATCAATCAGCACAGCTCCACCAGAATTTGACGAGGACTCCGGCTGAACCCACCCCGCGGCAATCATTCCGAATAACGCCACACCATTAACAGGCTGCTTATCAAGGTCACGTGTACTTTTTGTCGCTGTGTCAATGTAATCAACAAGCATACTAGCGTACTTCTTCAAATCGTCCATGCTGTAAATTGTCAAGTCCAGTTTGCTCTTCATCCAGAAATTTGCAAGCCAATCACCGCATGTTGCTAACTTATTCGCCTGTGATGCCTTCTTCCACTGTGCCACGGTAGAGTTATGAAGATTACCACCCTCATACCATTCTTTCGCGTTTGCAGATACACACGCAACAAACAACAACATTACAAGCACAAAAATTCCGGCTACCTTCTTCATTGCTGTTGCCTCCTTAAGCCTGCTTTTCACGTCTGAACACTAGCATATTGAATAGGAGTGGCGGTTCTTTCCCTGTCGATAAACACCCTGGAGCTTGTGATACCGTCATGCTTTCCAACGAATAAAACTCCCAACCGTCAATAGCCTCTGCATTGATAATGTTTGCGTAAGACGCTATTGCTGTTGATGACTCCGCAGCCGATTTTACTACTAACTCCTTTGGCCCTGAAACACATTTATACTCATAATTCGCCATATTACATAATACCTCCTTAAATTTTTATGGCCAATCCTCACCGCCATCAGGATAATGACATCTGAGTAAACGATTTATGCCTTTCAATACTCCTTTACACACACCGTATTTCTGTACGCTCAACAACATATATTCTGAACATGTAGGCGTAAACCTACAACGCGCATGTAAGGGGGTATCTATTGCCTGATATTTATGAATAAACCAAATTAAAATACGCTGCATTTAATTTATACGCCAGCAGAAGCAGGCACAGCCCAACGTGCTGCTCTCATACTTTTAGCAAAATTATAACCGTCTGGCGTTGCTGGAATAAAGAAACGTTCACTGCCGTCTTCATATATAAACATAGGTGTACTCTTTATTAATTCCCGTACAAATGACATATTAGCTTCATTAGTATTAGAGGCTTGTGTACCAACATCTACTTTGACAGCATTAACAGGCGGAGTTTTCTCTATGAGAGTACCATTTTCATCTGTTTCACCTGAAAGATACGCCACGGTAGTATTCAATGTCGTAGCAAGACTATCTAATTTATTAGCGTCAGGAACTTGTTTACCCTGTTCCCATCTCCTTATCGTATTCACATGAACTTCGATTTTATCAGCTAAGGTTTCTTGGGACATTCTTGACAATTCTCTTTGTTTCTTCAATCGACTTCCTTCAAACATTGATTTCATCTCCTTAATTTGATAATATAACAATTTTTGTTGCTTTTTTCCAGACAAATTTTGCCCGCTTTATCTAACAATTTTGCTCTATTACACTTGACTACAACCAAATTTTGTTGTAATATTAAACTCAATTTTAGGAGGTGAAATAATTGCATATTCGAGAATTACGTAAAAAACGGAACTTATCACAAGCCGAATTGGCTGAAAAACTAGAAGTTCACGAGAATACCATCAGACGATGGGAAACGGGAAAATTCGAACCACGCATGAATGACATACAGAATTTATGTAAGGTTCTCGAGTGTACAGAAGACGAACTCCTCTATGGCCCAAAAGGCGGCAAAATCAGAATCACATTAACTTACGATTGGAGCAAATACGAGAAAGGAGAAATTGATATGACAGGAAATGCCTTCGATCTGAACTTAGGCAAAATCGGAACAATAGGACTTCACGGCGCAGGCGACTTTACAAGTTTACAGGACATTGATGAGTTTTTAGCACGTGCAAAAGAACAATTAGTCGCAGCCTTTGAAGCTCAGGTTAAGCGCGGAGCTATTCAGCCTCAAGCAGCAGTGTAAGAGATAACGTGATGAAGGACTTAACTAGCATCAGAAAAATATCGGTCGAGCAAGATTCAGTCAAAGTCAACAGTTTACTTGACAGCGGCTGGCTTCTTCTAAGCATTAGCAACGTGGAAGGTTATCCCTTGTTCGTACTTGGACTGGACGATTTTTACAGCTCTATGGAAAGTGTGTGCGGCTATGAAGGCACGTACTAGCAACATTTTATCAATGGCGCAAATACGAAAATACCCCTCGCTCTCACGAAGGATATTTAACTATCGTACCCGATTTATGGTACAATCTAATTGTTTCATATTTAAAATTTAAAAGTTAGGAGTAATTATAGCATGAAATCGCAAAACGCAAACGAAACCGCAACAAACAACAACAGCAAAATCAACTACTCGCAGGAATTATTCGACCAGATGTACACAGCTCTCGCATGGAGCGTTGAAATGTTACGTGCCACGGAATACGCACTATTCGAAAAAGGCTTCAAGCCTGATGAGATTCACACGGTCGTTGAGCGCATTGACTCTCTGCTTGCAAAGGTCGAGGGCAAACAGGAGAACGCAAATGTTTAAGCGAACACCGGGCAAGTGGACATGGTGCTTATCACCGACCAAGGGACAAACAGGAATTTACGTTGAAGTTGAGGGGGACGAGAAAACCCCCTTGGCTCCCACCATGGGAGATTTACAGCTCACAGCCTACGCTCCCGCAATGAATGAACTGCTCTGGCATACGCTTGACGATCTCAATCACATAACTTTTCTAGTTCCCTCAGAAAAAATCGTGGGAATTACGGAAATTTACGACAACATCGGCAAACTACTCGCGGCTATAAACGTCACTCCCCCTGAAGGGATTTCGGCTGAAATAGTTAGTGAGGTAAAACAATTTTATACGGAGGCTTAACAATGGCAAAGAAGGAAAAACAGGAACTAGCGCAGGAATTTGAAAACCTGAATCAGGAACTCATAAAACTCGTGAACGAGGAAAACCGACTCAAGGATTTAGAGGACGATTACGACTATGAGGACGAAGAATTGGACTTGGACGAAGAATTTCCACCAGATGAACCATTCGCAGTAGTTGACCAACGCGGAATCGATTACGAACACATCGAAGAGGACGATAGATATATTCTCGTTGATAATGACATTATATTAAGCCGCCTCAACCCAATCTCTAAACTTGCTTACATAGCAATAGGCAGCCATATGAAAAACGACATTCACGCACTCAACTTTCAGCAACTGGCAAAAAACGTAAGTACGTCAGAACAAATAGCTTACGATGCACTTGATGCTCTGCTTATGTACCTCGAAGTTGATCAGGTGTACTTACCCGACTCATGGCAAAAAGCAATGGACGCAGCTAAACAGCTTTTGGACAGCACAGACAAGGAGGCGTTGAGCGATGTTAAATGACACAACGTGGGGCAAATGGTCGGCAATTGAAAATGGAGTGATTAGTGCTGAGGAACTGTCATCGAATGCAAGGGGAGTTTACAGCACACTCTGTACATTCGCTACACCGACAAAGCGTTATTGCTGGCCAAAGGTAGCAACTGTAGCTGCACGCATGAAAAGGTCAGTCAGGACAGTTCAACGCGGACTAAGAGAACTTGAAGCTGCCCATAGGATTGAGACAAAACGCAGAGTTAAAATCAAGGGTATGCGCCTGACCGTATATTATTTGCTCGGGGACGAGGGCAAAAAATCATACCAGAACGACCAGCAAAACGACGAGGAAGAGGGACTCCTAGAGCTTCCCTTTTACCCCTTCGATGACATGCCCGTAATCGCAGATGTAGACCAAGTTGTCACCACAAACATGACAGATTTGTCACCCAAGGAAGTAGACTCAGAGAATAAAACATATATTCCTAAAGGGGAGTCGATCCCGTCACAAGATTCTCAAAAGCCTGTGAAAGAGAACGACGTAGTGAGTCACAAAAATCAAGAACAACATGACTCTGACCAGCTCCAAAAAACCAAGCTAGACAAAGCTCAAGTTTCTGGAAAACCTTTTGAGGCTCAGACAAACTTTACTGCCGATGATGCTCCTTATGCTATGAGGGCAACCGCAGAATTGTTCCTGATTAAGACTGGTCGCGCGGTTCTGACCAATAATGACATTTCCGCCCTGCGTGAGCTCGCCACCCGCCACACGCCTGCCCGCGTGCAAAGTGAGATATACACCCAGCTGAAAAAGTTCGCCGCCCGCCGCCAGCCTATCAGCGAGCTTAATTTCCCGTATATTGCCTCCGTGTTACGCAAACAGCCGGCCACGTTCAAGCCGTTCAGCCGGAGAGACAACAAGACGCCCGAGGAATTAGCCGCCATCAAGGAGGCCTGCCGCGACCTAATGCCCGAACCTACACCGAAGCTTACGGAAGCCGAAGCCATTGCCATGATGGAGCGAACCGACGCTTTGCTGAGAGAAATGGGGGAGCTTTGATCATGAACGCAAATATCGACGCAATCGTGGATAAAATCGGCTCAATGTCAGGGCATGATGTAACGTTGCATTCACAAGAAGTCCTAGATCGAATCGCATATTACAAGGCCAAAGAAGCTAGTGAGAAGGGCGCAGCTCTTAGCTATCTCCGAGCGAAATTCCCCGGTGTTCCTGACAGCGTATTCACTGACAGCGATTCTTTCAGGGCACATGACATCATGGAAGCTTGCAAGATTGAGGCAATCTGCGACAACTGCAACGGCGGAAAATGCGAACTTCCAGATCGAGTCAGACAGCGTAACAGCAGACCGTTTGTGAGCCTTGAAGAGGATTTTAGGGGCGAGAAATTTTTAATCATTCGTTGGACAAATGAGTTACCATGCAGATTTAACCCTTTGACGGGAGATTTTGGGCGCATGTTCAGAAAGAGCGGACTCACGAAATTTCAGGTACAGCAGACTTTCAAGAACTTTGAGGTCGATAAAAATACGCTGGATTTGTTGAACGCTAGGGAAAAAGCTGCACAGGCTGCTCGTGAAGGCTCATGCTTGATAATTGCTGGCAAGGCTGGCACAGGGAAAACTCACTTGGCTGTTGCTATAGCTATATTCGCGATGAAACAAGGCAAGCAGGCTATATTCCGTGTGGTGTCCGAAATGCTGAATGAGATCTGGGAGGCCATAGCGACTAACGGCGATTTCTTCGGGTTAATGCGGACGTTCAAGGAGGCTGAATGCTTGGTACTTGATGACTTCGGCAAGGAAAATATCACGAATGCCCGAATTAGCTACTTGCACGAGATTGTTGACTATCGCTACAGGCACGGTTTACAGACAATCGTAACGACCAACGCCAAAAGCCCTGAAGAGTTAAGCCACTGGAGCAACGCTGAATTTATCACACCGATAATCTCAAGGCTTGAGGAGCAAGGGGAATGGATCACAATAACCAACGCCGACGACTTCAGGAGCAAGAAAGGCAAGGTGAGTAGCCATGGCAAATAATCAAACTATGCCCAATAACTTACAGGCCGAACGAGCTGTGATCGGAGCGTGTTTGTTATCAGGCGATGAACTAGGCCGCATTTCCGAAAGTTTGAAGCCCGAGGATTTCTACGACGCTAACAACAAAGTCGCGTATGAAATTTGCCTTGACATGTACTTAGCTAACAAACCGATCGACATAGTAACTTTCCAGAATGAGGCCACGAATAAAAACGTTTTTGAGCGTTTAGGGGGACAGCCTTTTATCGCGGAGTTAATAAGCGACGTAACTGTAACGGCTAATTCAGCTTATCATGCTGGACTTGTGAAGAGCGCGGCATTGCGTAGGCGTTTGATTGAGGCAAGCAACAAAATCACGGCACTTGCTTTGAAAAACGATAGCGAGGACTCCGAAATTTTGACCGAGGCGGAGAAATTTTTACTGGACGCTTCGAACGAGAAAGAATCATCAGGCCCAATTAGTCTACAAACCGCAACCCCTTTAGCCGTCAAGAAGATCGAGGACTTGAAGTCAGGCGTGCGCAAGAATATCGGGCTTAAATCGAATTTCATAGACCTGGCAAAATATATTCCGACATTCAGGCCCGGCACTCTGAACATAATCGCGGCTCGTCCATCAATGGGGAAAACTGCATTAGCTCTAAACATTGCACAGTTTGGCGGAGATAGTGAGGAGAATAAACCCGTGCTGTTCTTCAGTCTCGAAATGTCAGCAGAGGACTTGATTAACCGTATGCTATCAGCGCAGAGTCTTAGCATGGGTGAAGGCGTAAAACTTTCCCACATGATTTCAGGCTCACTTTCTGATTACGAGTTTTACACGGTACAAAGGGCAGGCGAAAAACTTCAATCACGCAATATTTATATCTACGACACTTCGGAATTAACAGCCATGGACTTTCGGACAAGGTGCAGACGCTTCAAAATGCGACACCCTGATTTATCGCTGATTATCGTTGATTACTTGCAGTTGATGAATGCAGGCACAAAACGTTCAGACAATCGCCAGTACGAAGTCGCAGAAATTTCGCGTGTGATGAAGTCCGTAGCTGTTGAGCTTCAATGCCCTGTAATAGCCTTGTCGCAATTATCCCGTGAGACCGAGAAACGAACCGAGAAAAAACCCCAGCTTGCAGACTTACGAGACTCCGGAGCGATCGAACAGGACGCTGACACCGTGATTTTATTATTCCGTGAAGATTACTACAGCGACAACGAGAACAACGACATCATGGACAGCAAAGCAGACTTACGCATAGCCAAGAACCGCAATGGAACTACAGGCACGTGCAAGTTAGTATTTCAGCGAGAATTTACGAGGTTTACGAACTATGCTAGTGAACAATGAGATATTTGCGCAGGTCAAAAGTGCGGTTGATATAGCTGACGTAATCGGTGAACGTGTGAAGCTCAAGAAGGCAAGCCGCGGCTACGTTGGATTATGCCCATTTCATCAGGAGGATACACCGTCATTTCATGTTTACACGGATACACAGAGTTATTTCTGTTTTGGCTGTAATAAGGCTGGAGACGTGTATACGTTCCTGATGGAGTATGAGCATATTGAATTTCGTGAGGCGTTGGAGATTTTGGCAGGATACGCTGGCATAGAGTTGCCAAAGTACGAGAAACAACAAGGCGGAAAAACTGATCGCGAGATTCTTAACCTCACACAAAAATTCTACGAGGACAATTTACGGAGTAACGTCGGTGTAGTAGCTCGTGCATACATGGAAAGACGGAAGCTTGATAGCTCTGATATTTCGCGGTTTTCGCTTGGTTATAGTTTGAACGCGTGGGACTCGCTAGTGTTGTATTTGCGTCAGCATGGTATCAGCGATAAACAAATGTTTGATTTAGGCTTGGCATCACAAGGGAAGTACGGGCTCTATGATAAATTCCGCGGTCGGTTAATGTTCCCGATTCGTAACGTAGCTGGCAATGTTATAGCTTTTGGCGGGCGATTAATCGATGGCGACGGGGCGAAGTACCTTAACAGCTCTGAAAGCACCGTGTTTAACAAAGGCAAGAACTTGTATTTACTGGACAGGGCTAGAAATTCGATCCGTGAGAAGAAGCGCGTGATTTTGGTCGAAGGTTACATGGACGCAATAAGACTTCACAAGTGTGGCTTCACTGAGACTGTTGCGTCATTGGGTACGTCGTTGACCGTTGAACAAGCTAAGCTGCTGTCTAAGTATGCTGACAAGTGCTATATCTGTTACGACAGTGATTCAGCCGGACAAAGCGCGACCATGAGAGGCATGTACATTTTGGCAGAAAATGGCCTTGACGTTCACGTGATAAATCTCCCCGAAGGTAAAGACCCCGATGAATTTTTGAGCAACAATTCGCCGGAAAAGTTTGAGCAGTCAATCAAAAATGCGACTCCTTTAGTGCTCCAACACATAAATATTTTGAGACCGGCATTAAATGACTCTGCGACCCGTAAAGCTGCGATGAATGAACTGTTTACAAGCTTATTGCGATTACGAACTGGCGAAGTATTACAGTACACTGCAAATTTATGTGAAATTACTGGTGCGCCACCCAGTAAGATTAAGGAATTTTTCTGGCAACGTCAAAAACAACTTCCCGAAGCTTCAAGACAGAGTAACGACGAATTTAGAAATTCGGAAAAATTATGCGAGGCTGGATTATGTTCGTTATTGCGTCATTATTCAGAGTGCAGGTTAATGTTGTGCCGCAAGCCTATGAATGACCTAATGAAATTATTTAAGAATCCTACGGCGCAACTTGTTGTAGATGCTCTCTTAACGAGTAATCCAGAGGAACAAGTTCATTTATGGACATCAATAGGGGACTTAGAGCCAATAGCGTTAATTGCGCGCGGTGATGAATATTGTGCTCGCATGAATGAGAAGACTGCGCGAGAAAAATTGATTGTGATTTACAACGTGCTTGTCAGGCGAGATATTCAATGTCGTATCAGGGGAATAATGGCGAAGATGCAGAAATTGCAGGCTACTACGGAGGAACTTATGGAGCTTACAACTTTGAAGACGCGGCTTTCGCAAATGGTGAGTGCTTCATGAATAAATTCAATCACAATTTCAATAACGCTTGCGCACGGTTCAGCTTCTGGAATGCCGTAGTTTGCTATTTATTCGGCTTTGAGAAATTTCTGAATGAGCAGGACATATTGACGAGTGAAGACAAAGTGTCATTAAGGAAAATTCATGAGCGTTTGTACGAATGCAATGAAGAATCCAAGGCACGCCAAGAAATTTATCGCGACAAGATGAATTTGCTAATAGGAGGCAAACTATGAATTTATTGAGTGATGCAATAGACGGAATGAAGCGCGTAGAGAGAGTCTTCATAGTTGGGAAGCATTACAACATTGCCGAAGCCACAAGGCGTAATACAGCTAAGGGAGAACATACTCTGATAGGTACGACTTGGAATAATGAATTAATTTTTGAGTATCAGGGCAAGAGAGGAATGCATCATTGCTTCAGGTCAGTGCTTGGTGGCTGGTCAAGGACGTACACGGACTATCAGCTTGTAGACAAGAAAATTCAGGAGGTGTGAATTAATGGAACTATTAACGACGCGGGAATTTAACGGGATAGCGTTACAGTGCTATAGCGACGGAGAGAATCAAGAGGATTTTTGGGCGACGCGTGAGCAGATCGGGCAATTGTTAGGCTACTCAAATCCCGGAATTTCGATTGGGAATATACACAACCGTAACAAGGAGCGTTTAGACAAATATTCGAGGGTTAATCAAATTGATTTACCCTTTGGCGGAGTGCAGGCTGTAACGGTGTATAACTTCAAAGGCTTGTTAGAAATTTGCCGTTATTCGAATCAACCGAGGGCGAACGCTGTTATAGATTTCCTGTGGGAGGTTGCAGACGAGATTCGCCAGAAAGGTCTGTATCTCTCACCACAGGCTAAAGAAAATTTCATTAGTAACCCTGATTTTATCATTAAGTTGTGTGAGGAGATCAAGGCCGAACGTGCAAAGTCATCAGAGCTTCAAACACAGAACAATGTATTGGCGGCACAAGTTGAATCCGATAAACCCAAGGTAGCTTTTGCGGACGCAGTTGACTCCAGCAAGACCAGCATACTCATAGGAAGTCTAGCAAAGTTACTGTGTCAGAACGGCATCAAGATCGGGCCAATAAAATTATTTGCATGGTTGCGTGAACATGGTTATCTCATTAGTTGTAGGGGCGAACGCTGGAATCTTCCAAAGCAGATATACGTTGACCGCGGGATATTCGACTTGAAGATGACACTGATACAAAACTCTGACGGCACAACGAAAATAACTCACACGACGAAAGTAACAGGTAAAGGCCAGATTTACTTCATAGATGGCTTTGTGAGTGGAAAGTTCAAAATTTAGAGGAGGTTAAATAATGTCAAAGTTTACACCAGGGCCATGGAGATTATTACCGCCTGCTTTTCCCCATGCTCCGTACACTATTCAAACGACAGGTGAGACTATTGCAAGTGTAGACAGTGAAGCCAACGCACGACTAATCGCGGCCGCGCCAGAGATGTATGCAATACTAGGGGAAGTTATCAATGCTCCTGATTTTGGTTATGGTTTAGGATTCTATTTTTGTCATCGCGTTCTATATTTGCTACGCGAGATTGACGGGGAGGAAGACAATGGCCAAGGCTAAACCACTCGATCGGCTCGAGCTCACACGGCGCAAGATGGCTTTTCGCGAAATGATGAAGCACGCTCAAGACGTCCCCGCAGCACCAGGCGTACTCGAACACCCTGAGCCCGAATTTGATGGCATACACTGTCTTGTCTGTGGAAGCACTGACCTTGTACGTTGGGAAAGCTGCTATCGCTGTAAGCACTGCGGTTGGAGTAAGTGTTAGGAGGTGAGTGAATGTATAGCTCTCGTAATTTTTGGAAGTGTTTAGATCGTGTGAGTAATCTTGTGGAATTGTTAATCATGTGTCACCCGCAAGGTTTTGGGGTATTACTAGGAGATGTAGCAGTTCCGACATCACGAGAGGTTCACGAAATGATGAACGCAGGCCGAGTGAGAATGCCTGATGATTTTAAGCCATCAACTCGTAATAATGAGACCGAAGCTGAACGCATAGTGTACGATCGTGAATATTTTGACGAGTCCGTGAGAATGGCCGATGGTTGGGGACATATAAATTACGTTTCACGTGAGTTCAAGAATGCTGAATCGCGTATGTGGTCAATCGTAATGGATCATGTCAGGTTTGTAACGAACTCTTCGTCGCGCTATATGTCAAAGCTAGGTTATGTGGCAGCAAGATACAGTGTTTCGCCACGAACTGTTACGAAATATCGCAAGGAGTTTCCTCAAAAACTGGCTGAAGCGATTCTGTTACCTGCGACGGAGTACGATAATTTTTACCTGTTGCCGGGCTAAATTAAAGCCTATGAAAAATTTTATTTTTCTGCCATAATTCGTTACCAATAAGATTTATAAAGAAATGTCACATAACGAATTGTGGCATATTTATTTTAAGGAGGGGAGATTTACATGGCATATGTATCTTCATTTATGTATTGTGAAAGTTTACAGTCGCAACAAAGTCCTGATGGAAAATTGCAGCCTCAGCTTATGACTCCTTTGTCTGCTCTTACTCCTGTAGCTATTCCTGGCAATTTTTCGTTTGCTATATTATGCGGGATCGCTGGATTTGATGTTGATAAGGACCACACTGTGAAGTTTGATTTCGTTGCGTCTGATGGAAAGGTAACGACAATAACTAACGTTCGTATGACTGTATCTGACATGACGGCAGATGGGAAAAATATCAAGCTTGCCCAAATTGGTGTAGAAATAAGAAATTTCATATTTATGGCAGACGGTACTTATACCACAAAGGTGTTTTTTGACGGGGAACTCATAGGCGAATACAAAGTACCAGTGAGAGTGAGCAAGCCCTTATGATGATTGAAGAAACATTAACCATCATACGAACATACAACGCTCAAACCTTGAAGAATTTTGTTGTGCTATGTGTTGTATCTTCGCAAGTATGTATATCTGCTATAAGTTATCCGCATTCTGTAGATAATGATTTGTATGTTGTGCCTGACAATATTAGAAGCATTGATGAACGTGTCATATTTGAAGGCACTGAACGCCCTGCTAACTCAAATATCACCTTGTTTTTCTCGGATTCATTACAACGCAATCTTGACAAACTAGAACGTTTTTCTTTGTTTCAGGAAAATTGGAATGGATATGGAGCAAAACCGTTTTCAAAGACTTTACTGAGCAGAGCTGAAAATTTAATCCGAGGCTTATCAAAGCAACCAGAACTTTTTCCTACTGCTGATGATTCGATACAAATGGAATATGATAAAGAAGGAGGTGGTTACTTGGAAATACAGATAACTGATGATGATTCATACGACGTATTCGTAATGGAGAACGAGGACTCAGAAGGAGAGAATTTTCGTATAGAAGCTGATGTCAAATTTGTCAATGAGCAGGTGAAAAAATTTTATGCTTCCTAATAATTTCTGTGATAACGAAAAACTATACAGAGCGGTATTACCATCGGAGGAATTTTGGAAAGCCGATGGTAGTCTCTCCAGTGCTGCTTTTAGGGACAGAAGGGGACTATCTGTAGATCGAGGCTATTATAGACCGGATCATGAAGTAGTGGAAAATATGTTGCAAAGGCTGAAGGGAGATATAGTTTCAGTAACGGTCAAAGATTGCAATAATGTACAGGCATTAGTTTTGTACAAACCTTCACGCGAGAACATATACCATTCCGAAATACATTCTAATAATACAAGGATTTTGTTGACAGATTCACAGAGAAAACGACTTGCAATTTCCGCGAAAATTTTAAAGTAATTTGTTCATTGCCGGGCTAAAAATCGCAATACCATTTTAATAACAGTCTTAACGTACGTTGTAATTCTGAAAATGTGATAAATTATTATCATTGCGGATGTGCGTAACGAAATATCGAAGTTGCGTTAACTGTTTTATTCTTTCTTCGAGGGTGTCCTTAACGGGCACTCTTTTTCAATATTGACAATAAATTTCTTAGGGGTGGAAGAGTGGAGAAGCTGCAAATAGAATATATATCGCCGTCAGAATTAATCCCATACGAGAATAACCCGCGTATACACACGGAATCACAAATAGATAAGTTAGTCGCAAGCATACAGGAGAACGGAATTTTACTACCTGTGCTTGTTGACGTGAATAATTTGATAATCGCCGGTCATGCTGTAGTGAGTGCGTGCTTGAAGTTGGAGTTTTCGGAAATTCCATGCGTGAGAGCCTCACACTTAACGGAATCACAAGTTAAAGCATACATTCTTGCTGATAACCGACTAGCCGAGGATTCGACGTGGGACAAAGGCAAGCTCAAGACGGAAATGTTAAAGCTACGGGACGAATACGGGCTTGCGCTTGAGAATACAGGTTTTGAGAAGCGAGAAATTTTACGCCTAAGAATGGACGTAGCAGACACACCCAAGGACGAGGACGCAATCCCAACCGACGAAGCTAGGAACGTTGTATCACGGATTGGCGACGTGTGGATTTTGGGAGATCATAGATTAATTTGCGGGAGCTGCACTGATAAAGATATAGTCGAAAAAGTTTTAGCTGGCACGAAGCCTCATTTAATGGTAACTGACCCGCCATATGGAGTTAATTACGATCCTGAATGGCGAAATATACTCAACGACAAAGACTCCGCGAGAACGGGTCGAGTATTGAACGATGACAAAGACGACTGGCGCGACGCATGGAAATTATTTCCTGGTTATGTTGCTTATGTGTGGCACGCTTCGTTGCATTGTAGGTCAGTTGCTGACAGTTTAGAGTCCGTTGGGTTCGTGTTACGTAATCAGATAATTTGGGTTAAGCCTCATTTTGCGTTATCACGTGGCGAATATCACTGGCAGCACGAACCTTGTTGGTACGCTGTACGCGAGGATAATTCAGAATGCCCGGAAATCGCAGACTATTGTGAAGGGCACGAAATGTGTTCGTACGGAATCCGTAAAAATCAGAAGAGCCACTGGCAAGGAAGCCGCAGCGAGTCTACGGTTTGGGAAATAGGGTTTCAGGACCAAGACACACAAACTACGCACGGGACACAAAAACCAGTTGAATGTATGCGCAGGCCGATGCTAAATAATTCTGAACCCAACGAGATAATTTATGAACCATTCTGCGGAAGTGGCACAGCGATAATCGCTGCTGAATCATGCAGGAGGCGTTGTTTTGCGGTTGAGCTTAACCCCGAATACGTGGATATGGCCGTGAGACGTTGGCAGAAATTCACGGATCGTTCAGCAATTTTAGAGGGAGACGGAAAAACTTTTGATGAGATAACGGCGTTGCGAGGTGAGACTGATGAGTGATTCAAGAAATCAAGGTTTATATCCTAAAGAGACCATAGCGAATTTATTGAACATTTCGGAGCGACGAATTGAACAGCTATCTAAGCAGAAAATTATTCCGAAAGCTGGCCGCGGAGTTTATGACCTTGGGCCGACCGTACAAGCGTACGTGAGATATTTACAGGGAATTTGCAACGGCTCAATCCGTAGCGATGAACCTTCCGACCTTGACAAGCGATTACTTGAAGCGAAAGTTTTGGAGCGTGAGTCCAAGGCGAGACAGGCGAAATATCGTGCTGACAAAATGGAACGAGATATAAAGGAGAGGGATTTACGCAAGGCAATTCGTGAAATTCCGAATAGATTAGGGTCAGACTTATCGCTTATCTTGAGACATAGGCTTGAAAGCATCATAGATGAAATTCTGAATGGCAGTGAGGAGTTGTGAAGCGGAAAGTCAACAAGACCACACAGCCGATCCGCAGCCCATCAGACCGTGAAGCAATATCAAGTTATTTCTGGAATAGAAATTTGAGGGATTACGCGTTCTTTCAGTTCGGAATAGCGACAGGCCGGAGAATTTCTGACTTAGTGCGCCTGAATGTACGTGACGTAGCTTTCATAGATCGCAAAGGACGATTGACGATAGTTGAACGCTTGAAGATTCAAGAGAAGAAGACGGGGAAATTCATTGACTTAATGCTGCATCCGTCAGCGCGTAGGGCATTGAGCAAATACATACGTCAACGCAGAAAACAAGCTCCCTCAATCGGTGCAGTACTGAATGAACCGTTATTCAAGTCACGCAAACAAGGACGAGACGGTCAATATCGTATTCGAGAACAGCAGGCTTGGCGAGTGTTGAACAATGCTGCGCGGGCATGTGGTTTAACGTACAAGATCGGTACACATTCGTTGCGTAAGACTTTCGGCTACATTTTATACACCAGCGGCACGAACATAGAACTTATACAGAAATTTTTGAATCACTCAAGCCCGGCTATAACGCTTGCATACATAGGAATAACGCAAGATGACATGGACGAGGCGATTTTGAGCATGGATATTTAGGAGATAATCATGACAAAGTTTAATTTGACCACAGAAGAGACACAGGACTTAAAGCAGGATTTATTAGCGTTTGTGAAACGAGTTGCAAGTTCAGAGGAGTATGACCCTGACAGAATACGAATCTTGCCGAACATTGTGAGCTTGTTGTTAGACGGGTCGCCATTGTTTGAGGAACTTCCGAGTGGCGATATTGTTGCCTGATTCTATTCGTCGGCGAATTTTGGCGATTTGGTAGGTAAGCGTGAATCTGTGAAGCCGGTGTTAATCATTGATTAGTTCACAAAAATGAATGCTAGAGTTTTCCCTTTTTTCGCATTCAAAATTTTTGAGGGGCTTGACAAGATAAAACCCGATGACGACAAAGAAAAAAGGTACTGGGACGCTATTTTTGCCTTGCGCTCAGCCCGTTGAGCCCGAGATTTTTTTAGCGACAGAAATTTTCAGCTTGCAGGGGTTCAATTTGCTAACCATGCCGACTTATGTTCAACCTCTGCAAAACTAGGTAAATCACGCAGGAGGCAGAGAATTTTATCATGAATCCAAGGAAAAATAGGAAGAATTATTACGCCGAAGAAGTTTCAGCGATAGAGGCAGCAGAATTTTTGAGGCTCCCAGAACGTACTTTCTACAAGCTCGTTGAAGATGGCGTTATCCCTAAAATTGAAGATGGCGTGTACGTTTTGGGCGATGTTGTTCATGCTTACTGGCGTAGTCAGATGGGCAAGAAAGGACTCATGATAGCAAAAACTCGTTTGACGAATGCCGAAGCCGAACTACGAGAGCTTGAACTTGCGGAACAGCGCGGAGACGTAATCAGAAAATCTGCAATTAGTATGGCGTGGGGAGAGAATGTCATTAACTGTAAATCAAAGTTGCTGTCAATACCCACGAAAATTGCTCCGGAGCTTGTAGGGCAAGATTCACGAACTATTCAGCAGAAATTGAAGGGTGTAATTTACGAGGCGTTAAAAGAATTAGCAGACTATGACCAACAACAATTCCAGAGACCAGAAAAATAATTTGTGGCTTCCCCCGCCTGACCTGACCGTATCAGAATGGGCTGACGAATTTCGCAGAATCCCTCCGGAGGCATCAGCAGAGCCTGGCGCGTGGAGAACTTCTCGTGCCGAATATCAGCGTGAGATCATGAACGCAGTTTCCGATCCGTTGATAGAGCGTGTTGTAGTCATGACTGCTGCACAAGTAGGCAAGACTGAAATTTTGCTTAACGTTATCGGTTACTTCATTGACCAAGAGCCAAGCCCGATTTTAGTTCTCAATCCTACGTTGAACATGGGGCAGAGCTTTTCCAAGGACAGGTTAGCTCCTATGATTCGCGACACGCCAGTATTACAGGGAAAAGTCAAAGACCCGCGCAGTCGTGATTCTGGAAATACGTTGATGCACAAGAAATTCACTGGAGGGCACATAACGATAGCCGCGACAAATTCTCCTGTGTCATTAGCAGCAAGGCCGATTAGAGTTTTGCTTTGTGATGAGGTTGACCGCTACCCACCATCATCAGGCAAGGAAGGCGACCCCTTAACGCTTGCGATAAAACGTACACAAAATTTCTGGAATCGCCGTATCTTAATGGTGAGTACACCGACTCTTTTGCAAAGTTCGAACATATACAAAGAATTTCTGTTGAGCAGTCAGGAAGAATGGTGTGTGCCATGCCCGACTTGTGGAGAATATCAGCCGTATTCTTGGGAACAGGTGTTATACAAGGACTTGCCCGAACCTGTCATGAAATGCGTTAAGTGCGGAGCTATTCACAATGAAGTTGAATGGAAAGCTGGACAAGAGCGCGGGAAATGGATAATCGGTAATCCTGAAGTAACAAAGATTCGTGGTTTTCACATGAATGCTTTTGCGTCACCTTGGGCTACGTGGCGAGAATTAATTGAGGATTATCAACGGGCATTCAAGAGCGGCGAAGAGGCTATTAAGGGTTGGTGGAATACAGTTCTCGGACTTCCTTATGAGAATACTAGTGGCGCGATTGAAGTTGAAGCTCTTGAATCTCACAGGGAAAAATACGACGCTGAATTACCTGACGGCGTATTAGTCTTAACATGCGGCATAGATACACAGGACGACCGACTTGAATGTGAGGTTGTTGGCTGGGGCATTGGCTATGAGAGCTGGGGAATTGAATACAGAATCTTTTACGGCGACCCAGGGCAAAATGACATATGGCAGGCGTTAGATGACTTTCTCTCGAAAACGTGGACTTATGCGAACGGTGATAAGCTAGGGCTTTCATGCGTGTGTATTGATAGCGCGGGACATTTTACTGACGAGGTTTATAAATTCTGCAAGCCAAGAGTCAGGCGAAATATTTTCCCGATTGTGGGCCGTGGACGTGAAGGAATGCCATCAGTGAGCAAACCTACTAGGAATAATCGCAGGCACGTAACACTTTTCACACTAGGGGTAACGACGATTAAGGGCGTATTGTTTTCACGTTTGAAGGTCGAGAATCGAGGAGCAGGATTTTGTCACTTCCCGTTGGACGCTAAGAATGGTCACCGCGGTTATGATTCGGTCTACTTCAAGGGTTTGTTGTCTGAACGTATGGAAGTTAAACGAGTTCGCGGGCGAGATACGATAACGTGGGTACCTCGTACTGAAGGGGTTCGCAATGAACCATTAGACACGCGAGTTTATGCGACCGGGGCAATCGAATTATTTAATCCGAATTTTGAGGCACATAAGCGTCGCCGATCGAAGCGTACGGAAAATTTGCCAATGCCCAAGTTAAAGCAGCCAGTTATTCAGGAGAAGCCGCCCGAAGCGAAAACGCCAGATGTCAAGAAAGTTCCTGAAGTCAAGAAAACTGTTACAAGACGCAGCATTTCATCAGTATTTATCAGACGTGGACTAAGAATGTGAATGCTATAATTACCGATAATTCATGATATAAAATTTACATATAGGAGGTTGCCCATGAGTACGCATTTTAGTCGTGAACTTATCGAACAAGTTAATTCACAAATGGTATCAGGACGATTTTCTTCACGCATCATATCGCCGAAAGCTCGTTTTTATGTGGAACGTAAGACAAGACAAGAGATTTCTGATGCTTTATCTCGTGCATGGAGAAAGAATACTGATGAGTGACATTATGGAACATAGACCTTATAGTACTGTCTATAGCCTGCTTGTTCATGGTGAGGATGATTTAGTTGGGCAAATTGCCTACGCCATATACAAGCAACAGAAAATCGAGAAAATTAAACGCTTTACCACTGCGAATGATCGTCCACCGAGTGATATTGATCTTGCGTCATTTATGGAAAATGCCGAGTCGGAAATACAGTTGCGTTTCTATCAAGATCGAGCAGTAAGCATATTGAGAGATTTCCTAGAGCAATCATTCACATCGGAACTTGAAGAAATAAACAAGCAGAATAAATCGGAATATGATGCTAAAGTGAATGAATTATTGGTGAGTTTGCGTCCTAAAGGTTTCATGTACGGAGTCTGGCAGGGAGTTTTTGCTTCATTTCTCTTCTTTGCTGCTGGTATTTTGCTATTACTTGCAACCGGTGGATGGACACGTATTGGACATGCGCTAATACAACTAGCCCAATAACATTTCATTAATGTTTTCGTAGCTCCCATTAAGGGAGCTTTTTTTGTGGGTAAATTTAGATGACAAGGACAACGATTAAAGAACGAATACACATAGCTGAATCCCGTTTGGAGTTATACATCAATGCAGAATCGGCGATTTTGTCGGGACAATCTTACGAGGTTGAAGGGCTGAAATTGACCCGTGCCAATCTCAGTGACGTTCAGGCAATGATAGCAAAGTTACAGACCGAACTATCAGCCTTGGAAGCTAGGTTAAACAATAGAGCGAGATTCAGAATAATGCGTCCGGGGTGGTGATTATGTGAGCAAGAAACACAAGAATAAAATTAGCGTTAAGAACTCCGGCTACTCTCATTACGGGGCAAGTAGACTTAAACCGACCGTATCAGGCTGGAATGCAAGTTCAAAATCTCCCCACGAAGATATTTCTGACAACCTAGAATTATTACGCGAACGTTCACGCGATTTATATGCTGGCGGTGGGCCTCTTGGGCGTGGAGCGATCGACAGGGTAGTCTTAAATTCTGTAGGGCCGGGCTTGACTCTCAACTGCAGAATCCCCGCAGAAGTCTTAGGTTTATCTGAGGAGGAGGCCGAAGAGTGGGAACACAACACGGAGCGCGAATTTGCATTTTGGGCCGAAAGTAAGGACTGCGATATTACACGAAGCTTGAACTTTTACGAACTGCAAAATCTTGCTTTCAAGTCGGTATTATTGAATGGTGACGCACTCGTAATGTTGCCTATGAGACACACAAAAAATTTCCTCTACGATTTACGAGTTTCATTAATTGAGGGCGACAGATTACGAACCCCACCTATTAAAAGTTTTGGTGCGTTGATTGATGAGGGCGTTGAATTTGATTCTGATGGCAAGCCAATTGCTTATCACATAACGAATCGACACCCTTATAGCGAAATTACAAGTCAGCCAATGTTGAAGTATATTCGAGTCCCTGCCTTTGGATCAGCAACAGGGCGCAGAAATGTTTTACACCTTTTGCCACGTGAACGAATCGGACAACATAGGGGTGTGCCGTTTTTAGCTCCAGTGATTGAGACACTTAAACAGTTAGGACGATATTCTGACGCTGAATTAATGGCGGCTGTAATCGGTGGCATATTCGCGATTTTCTTCACACATAACGCTGACGATGAAAGTATATCTGACATGCTTGGGGAAGAATCATTGGCGGACGCTCTGGAAATGCAGAAAGAGCAAGAGTCGAAAATTGAAGAGTGGAAAGCCGACATCATGAACACTGACCCTAAACGCGATATGTTTGGCTCGATCGGAATTTTGCCCGACGGATTTAAGCCTGCATCAATTTCTCCTGCACGGCCTAATTCAGCTTTTGACGCGTTCGTAACGTCATTAGTTCGTCAAGTCGGCAGCGCGTTGGGAGTTCCTGCCGAGGTTTTATTTCTGAATTTTGAGAGTTCATATTCAGCTTCACGAGGCGCATTGCTTGAGGCATGGAAATTATTTAACTATTGGCGTAAATGGTGGATTGATAATTTCTGTCAGCCTATTTATGAAGAGTGGTTGCAGGAGGCTGTACTCAAAGGTCGTGTGTCTGCTCCGGGATTTTTTGATGATCCCATGATTCGTTATGCGTATTCGTGGGCTGATTGGACAGGTCCGAGTCAGGGACAACTTGACCCCGTGAAGGAAGTAAAAGCGGCTGTATTGCGTGTGGAAAATGGCTTCAGTACTCGTCAACGTGAGACAGCAGAATTAACCGGCGGCGATTGGGATCTGAATCACCGTCAACGAATCAAGGAAGAAACTATGCGACGTGAGGCCGGATTTACAAGTACACCCGGCGATGAAATAAAGGAGAGTGACGGCGAAAGTGTGGAAGGTAACAAATCAGAGTGATACCGAAGCAGAAGTTTTGCTATACGACGTAATTGCAGATTTCGACAGCGAACAATGGGGTTACGTCTCTGCTAAAAGTGTTATCAACAAAATCAAGGCACTAGGGAAAATCGAGAATATCACGTTAAGAATCAACAGCTACGGCGGTGACGTGTTTCAGGCTCAGGCAATGTACAACTATCTGAAGTCACACCCTGCGACGGTAACTGTACGTGTAGACGGTTTAGCGGCGAGTGCTGCAAGCATGGTAGCAATGGCTGGCGACAAAATCATTATGCCCGAAAATTCTTTGATGATGATTCACAACCCTGCTGGGGGAGTCGTCGGAGAAGCTAAGGACATGAGGGACACAGCGGACGTTTTGGACAAGATACGAGATTTAATCGTAGGAGCTTACGCCGCAAAAACAGGTCAACCCCGCGATAAGTTAATCGATATGATGGACAACGAGACCTGGCTGACTGCAAACGAAGCGTATGACCTGAAATTCTGCGATGAAGTTGCGGAAGCTGTTGAAATTGCTGCGATGGCAAATAAGGGCGCAATAATTTATAGCAATGGTTTCGGTTTCGCTCGTGCAGACGAATCTTTGTGCGGGAAGATGCCTAAACACTTTGTGAATTTCAACCCTAAGCCAAAATCTAAGGAGGATAAAAGCGAAATGGATATTAAGAATGTAGCAGAATTAGAAAACGCGTACCCTGATTTCGTGAATGAGATTAGGAATGCTGCGGTGAATACAGAACGCAAGAGACTCAAAGCTCTTGACGATCTTAACGCTCCCGGGCGTGAATCAATAATTGCGAAGGCCAAATACGAAGAGCCTAAAGACGCAAGAGATATAGCACTTGAACTTTTGCAGGCAGACAAGGTAACAGGACGCATGAATGCTTTACACAATGACGCAAGTGCAATCAATGGAGCTTTATCGCCACAAATTACCCCGAATGCTAACACAGAAAGAGAAGTCGCGATGAGTTTAGTACTTAACGAAATGAACAGAATGAGAGGGATTCACTAATGGCCGATAAGACTCAAGTCGAATTTCAATTAGTAAATAACAATGAGGTTGTTGTTCCACCCCCTGATGAACTAATCGCTGGCAATAAGGGAGCTGTAGATATTGACCTGATAAAAATTGCCTCTGCTGGAACGTTCAAACGAGGCACACTGTTAATGGCTGGCGCTGATGGTTATGTAGCGTCAACGCAGGCTGGATTATCAACGGCTTCGAACATGTGTATTCTTTGCGACGACATAACTATTGGCGAGAGCGAATTTGCAGAAGTTCCCGCGTATTTCGGAGGGGATTTCAACGATGCGCGAGTCATTTTGCCTTTTGAGGGTGAAGACGATGACCATGAAGCACTTATCGAGGCTATCAGAGAGACGTTACGAGTACACAAAATTTTCTTGAGGCATATACACGAATAGGAGAGTGAAAGCATGAGAGATTATTACGAGCCGAAATTTTTAGCGGGAGTCATTAAGAAAGCACCACCGCTTAGGACGTTTTTCAAGAACAGATTTTTCACGAATCACGTGATGTTCCCAAACGAGAAAGTCAGCTTTGAGTGTTACGAGAGCCGTCGGAGGTTAGCACCGTACGTTAATCCTAGGTTGGGTTCAGAGACAATAGCCCGCGACGAATATTCGCTCAAAACTTATTCAACACCGTATATTGCCCCTAACAGAATTATCACGAATGACACGTTGACACAAAAACTTCTTGGTGAAGCTGAATGGAACTCTGACATTACGCCAGACGAGAGAGCTGCGAAAATTGCTGCTGAAGATATTATGTATTTGCAGGACTTGATCACACGCCGAGAAGAATATATGTGTGCTCGTGTCAAGCAGGACGGGAAATTAATAATCAAAGGCGTTGGCGTTAATGAGGTCGTTGATTATGGCTTTGAGAATGTGGCAGTTGTTGACGCGTCGGACAGGTGGACAGAAAATTTCGATATATGCGAACAATTGTCTGATATTGTTATCGAGATGAGCAAGGACGGCGTTAATCCTGATATGGCAATTTTGGGGCGTGATGCTGTGGCAATGCTCCTACGTAACAAGAAATTCAAGGAACAATTAGACAACCGACGTGTGTTTATGGGCGAAATCAAGCCTGCTGAACTAGAAAGCGGAGTACATTATATCGGGCGCATGATCGTTCCAGGGGCTTCGTTGGATATTCTTATGTACAATGAATGGTATCGCGACGAGGAAGACAAGGACGAACAAGGCATTCCGAAGCTAAAGCCGCTTGTTGACCCTGAAACGGTAATTCTACAATCGAGTAGCGAGCAAAATTCGATCCTTTATGGAGCAGTTACGCAGATTGACAAGAAGACCGAGAACTTTGTGACGAGAATTGGCGAGTACATTCCGCGCACATGGATTACTGAAAACCCGTCGCAGAAATTCATCGAGATAGCTTCACGCCCGTTGCCTATGCCTCATGACTTGAAGAGCTGGTATGTGTTGAAGGGTGTTGTAACGGGGGCGGTGTAAATGCACGTGTTAAGACATGGTAAATTTATTTCCGGTTCACGAATATATAGGGCAGGCGATGTTCTTCCTGACACAGCAGGAGCGCAGGAACTTGTTAAGAGATGTTTGGCGGAAGCAATTGAGGATACTTCGGGCAAAAAATCTAAGTCTCCAAAAAAGCCAGAATCAGCAAATACAACTCCAACTTCAGAAAATGTTGCAGGCAATCCATGATATTTATTCGCGAAGGAGAACATTTCTTGATTTTCTAGCACATGATCTTGAAGACAACGCAGTATGGTTCAATAATTCCGAGTTCGCACGCTACCATGATATAGACGGCCGTAAAACCCTTTCAATCTTAACATCAAACACACGTACACAAGCTATAAACGTAAACTTAGCAGACCATAACGACCCCGTAGGCTTGAGCAAAAGTCGAGCGGTTCTATATTGTCGGGCACAAGAAATTGAAGGTGTATTTGCCGCTGAACAGTCATTGAGAGTTGACGGGAGATTGTACACGGTCGCGGAGGCTAGCTTGATTCAAGATCAAGTCTGGCGGGTTGTATTGGAGGCGAATAATTAATGTCAGCTGAATATAATTCGATAAATGCTGGCCTAGGTTTTGTGAATATTTCTCTCGATACGATGTCATTGAACGTTGCCAAGGAATTTGTGGGGAAGTCGCGCGACAGAATCACCAAAGCGATTTCATTAGCCGTTAATCGTTCGTTGGAATCGTACAAGACTACGAGCTTACGAGAGACGGCAGCAAAATATTTTATTAAGCAGAAGGATATTCGCGAGGCATTAACCGTTAAGAAATCTTATGGTGGCTCTTACGCGGGTGCAGTTATTGCGAGAGGACATCGTCAACCACTGACAGCCTACAATATTTCGCCGCGTAATAAGAATACGAAGATGGGCGAGCTTTTAGGAGCAGTTAAGAAGGCGGGCGGCTTGAAACATGGAAAAACGTTCACGCTTGTTAATGGTCATGCGTTAATGTTTGATTATCATCGAAAACGTTGGTCACGAATCACAAGTCCATCAGTTCCCCAACTTATGAAGAATAAAGACACCATGGCCGAAGCAGAGAAGAAAGCACGAGAAACTTTTGAAAAACGTTTAAGCCATGAAGTCGAGAGAGCGTTGAAATTGACACCATGATTTACAAGCCATACATGAGAGTTGCCACTGGTTTATGGGCACTGGATAAAGGAGTCAAAATGATTGAGCTAAATTTACTTGACGCGTTAGTTTCACGGTTTACAAGCTTGTTCAAGGATTACGAATTACCATCAAAATCAGGCGCATTGCAAACGGTCAAAATTTTCCCGCAATATCTCCCTCAACCTTCAGGCGCGACAGTAAAACCAAAATCTGACAAACAGCGCATAGTTCCTCAAGGATATACAGCTACGGATATTGAGAGTAATTTACCCTGCGTAATTGTGAAATTGGGGGACGTTACGGACAAGGAAGAGGGAGCACTGGATCAGGCGCGTGCAGCCGTTCAAATAATTGTTGGCATTTATGACGGCGTTTATGACGAAGAGAAACAAGCATACGTTGAGGCTAAAGACTGTCAGGGTTATCGCGATGTGTACAACATTCTTGATAAAGTCAGGCAGGATTTATTGACGATGCCCGCACGGATTCTTGAAGGACGATACAGACTCGATATGCCACTGACGAGCGGATTAACACAAGAGCAGGACTGGCCGTATTTCTTAGGATACATGAATACGGTATGGGAAATTGCGCGGCCGTTGATGCCAAATAATTACGATTATTAGGAGTTGAAAAGATGAACGAAGATACGAGAGTAGTTTACGCAGGCCCAAATGTTTTATCGTTAGGTTTGCAAGCGTCTCAGGTGTTCGTGGACGGATTACCCCCGAATGTCGAAGACGCAATAAATAAAATCCCCGAAGTGAAAGCCTTGATAGTCCCTATCGACTCATTATGGGAAGTCAGAGCCAAGGTAAAGCGGAACGGTTCATACGAGTCAAAACTCTATGAGACCATACACACAAAAGCAGCTGCATTAGCTGTCAAGAAAAGGAAGTGAGATAAATGGCATTTAGGCATGGAATATTTACACAGGAAGTTCCTACTTCATTAATATCCCCGACACAAGGGGAGTCAGGTTTACCTGTGATTGTTGGTACTGCTCCAATACATTTGGCTGACCCGTCAAACGTCAATAGGCCGCAGTTATGCTATTCATATGCTGAAGCGGTGAAATTGTTCGGATTTAGCAAGGATTTTGAGAAATATACGTTATGTGAGTTCATTTACTCGCAGTTCGCATTATATGGCATGAGTCCATGTGTGTTAATCAACGTGTTAGACCCAAGCAAGCATAAAGAATTAACGATCGCAAAGAAATTCACAATTACATCAGGCGAAATTAATCTAGGAACGGGGATTCTCGAGGCAGGCTTTGAAGCTGCGAATAGCGACTCTGATGTTGATGATGAAGTCGGCGACGATGACGAAGTAGTTAGCAGGGTTGTTTACGTTAAGGATACGGATTACTCATTGGCTTACGATGACGATGGCAATATGATTTTCAGCGTGATACCTACAGGGGCACTTGCGAATCAAGCTGAAGTTTACCTGACATACACAAAGCTGAAGCCCGAAAGCGTGAGCGCGTCTGACGTAATCGGTGGCGTGAATGCTGTAACAGGGAAATACACAGGGCTTGAACTAGTTAATCAGGTGTTCCCGAAATTCAGGCTCATTCCCGGATTAATCGGTGCTCCAAAGTTCAGCGAATTGCCCGAAGTTGCTGCGGTAATGGTTGCCAAAGCTGAGAACGTCAACGGAATTTTCACGGCACAAGCAGTTGTTGATATTCCTAGCGATTCAACGGGGGCGGACGTTTACTCTAAAGTGACTGAATGGAAAAATCGCAACAATTACACCGATGAACATATGATAGCTTGCTGGCCCAAAATCAAATTAGGCGACGATGTCTATCATTTATCGACTCAGTTAATTGGCCTCATTAACAGCGTAGACAATGGAAATGGTGACGTGCCTTATCAATCTCCTAGCAATAATGCGTTGCAGATGAATGCTTGTGTTAATTCTGCGGGTGAAGAGATTAATTTAGGCTGGGAGGAAGCTAACTATTTGAACGGTCAGGGAATTGTTGTACCGTTGAATTTCATAGGCGGCTGGAAAGCGTGGGGTAACAGGACGGCTATATATCCTGCTAGTACCGACGTGAAGGACAGTTTTATTCCTGTGCGCAGAATGTTTGATTGGATTCGCAACGACTTCATAACTATGTTCTGGCAAGAAGTAGACGCGAATATGACGCCGCGATTAATTAGGACTATCGTGAATAGCTACAACATGAGATTAAACGGGCTACAGAATCTTGGTGCTATTTTGGGTGGACGAGTTGAATTTTTGTCGAGCGAGAATCCTACTACGGATTTATTAGACGGAATTTTGCGCTTCCATATTTTCTTTAGCCCAGCTCCCCCGGCGGAACAAATTATCGGCATAGTTGAGTTTGACCCGGACTATATGCAGACGTTGTTTGCTGCTGCAGCGTAAGGAGTGTGACTGTTAATGAGTTTAATTCCAGAAAAAGGTCTACAGTTTAAGGTATACCTGAATAGAACTGATGTACTCGGTGTGGCGGAAGGAAATTTTCCTAACATTGAGATCACAACGTCGGAAGTAAAAGGCGCGGGCTTGGCAGGCAGTATAGATTCTCCCGGTGTTGGTCAGATTGGGCCAATGACGGTCAGTTTGACGTGGCGTTCTATCACGAAGAATATCACAAAATTGCTTAATCCTAATGCTCACACAATCGAAATGCACGCAGATCATCAAGAGTTTAATTCCAGCTTAGGAATAATCGAACATACTCATATCTACGTGTTCATGAAGGGCAGAACGAAAAACGCAAATTTAGGGAATCTTGTAATTAATGACGCAACAGGTACACAGACCGAAATCGAAGTCTATTACTTGAAGGTTGAAATCAACGAGAGTGAAGTTGTCGAGATCGATAAACCGAACTACATATACAAGATTCACGGAGTCGATTACCTTGCTGAAGTTAGGGAAAATTTAGGAATGTAATCAGGAGACAAGAGAATGATAATTAAGTTACGTAAACCGATAAAATGGAATAATGAAGAAGTTAGCGAGCTTGATTTACAACTGGAAAATTTGAAGCCCGACGATTTAATTGACGCTGAAGAGGAGATTATGAAAGACAAGCGAATTGCTGTCGTAATGGATTCTTCACGTGATTATTGTATTAGGCTTGCGGCGCGAGCTTTGAAGATGCCCGTAGAAACGTTAAAGCAGTTGGAAATTCGCGACTTCCGAGTAGTTGTGGACAAGGTATTAAGTTTTTTACTCGATACGGACTCTACGACGAGCGAAGAAGTAGAAACCCCGGCGACCAACCCCGAAATATCCTCAGAAGATTAGCAGTGAGATTAGCCCGTGCAGATACGGGTACACCGATTCGTGAATGGTTACAAATGCCCATACGAGAATTAAGCGAATGGGTTGACATTATCAGCGACGAATCAGAGAAGTTGAAACAGGAAATTAAGAAAGGCAGGTGATTCCCTAATGGCTAAAGCAGTCGAGATAAGTTTTGCTATAGGTGCGGCATTGACTGGCGGATTCGGTCAAGCATTCAGCAAAGCCGGGCAAGCAATGACCCAGTTACAGCAGCGTTCGTCGAGTTTACAGAAAGCTTCAGGACAAGTCGAAAGCTATCAGAAGTTGCAGGAGTCTATTTCGCAAAATCAGGCAGCTATGATTTCAGCACGTGAACAGGCTAAGGCTCTTGAAACGCAAATGTACAACTCTGGTGCAAGGACAATCGAACTGCAAAATCAATACAGGGGATCACAAGCCGCCGTTGAGAGTTTGAGTGCTACCCTTGGGCGTAACAGAGAAGCTTACAGGGCAGCGCAATCTAACGTTCAGGAACTGGAAAGCCGGATAAAAAGCTCTAAAGCTCCTACCGCTGAACTTCAAAAGCAATATGCACGGGCACAGGAAGACGCACGAAGATTAGGCGAGGCAGTTAAAAAAGGTGCTGTAGAATTAAAACAAGCCCAAAGTGATACAAAACGCTTAAAGTCTGAAATGCAGACATCGGCCACGCAAACTAAGACAATGACAAGCGAGTGGGACAAGCTTAATTCGCAAGCCGATAAACTTCAAAGCGGTCTTAATCGTGACAGTGAGGCTCTTGCAAAAATGCGAACAGAATTATCAGCAGCAGGAGTTGACACGAACAATTTAGCGGCGTCGCAACAGCGTTTAACCGAACAATCCCAGAAAGTTTCAGCAGCTCAAGAGAAGCTAGCAAAATCACGGGCGGCCTTCGCAGCTACGAAAGAGAAACTATCGTTTAGCAATATCAAGGGCGATCTAATCACAGCGGCTGGTGCTGGAATGAGTCTAATGGCTCCTACGATGAAAGCAGCGGACTTTGAGCAGCAAATGGCAAGGATCAATGCTGTATCATTTTCGGGGGCAGGCAGGGACAAAGTACAAGACGCTAAGGAATTTGAGGCGTTACGCAAACAGGCTTTACAACTTGGAGCTGATACACAATTTTCAGCGGTACAGGCGGCACAATCACAGGAAAATTTAGCTCGAGCAGGTTTCAAGACCAACGAAATAATTTCAGCTATGCCCGGATTACTCGATATGGCTGCGGCTGAAGGAATGGACTTGGCAACCGGTGCTGACATTATGGCGAGTGCGTTGCGAGGTTTTGGGCTTGAGGCTGATAACGCTAATCGAATCAGTAACGTACTTGCACAAACAAGCGCAGCCAGTAATTCTAGTATCGCAGGATTAGGCGAGTCGTTAAAGTATGTTGCTCCATTAGCTTCGGGGTTAGGGATTTCGATCGAAGAGACAAACGCTATGCTCGGAAAGATGGCGGACGCTGGTATCAAAGGTTCACAAGGTGGTACGGCGTTGAGGGCAGCTCTTACACGATTGAGCAAAGAACCCAAGGCTGTCGAGAAAGAGTTCAAGAAGTTGGGAATATCCGCACGCGATTCAGCAGGTAATTTGCGCGAAATGCCCGACTTAATGAAAACCTTAAATGCTAAAATCGGCAATATGGGTTCAGCAGACCAGATGAAGATTCTAAGCAATATTTTCGGAGGTGAAGCGGCCTCTGGAATGTTAGCAATAATGAAATCTTCGGTTGATGGTTCGTTGCAGGAATTGACCAGACTAAACCGTGAATCAAGCGGACAGTTGCAAGCCTTGGCTGAACACGCAGCAGTTCCTATTGAAGATTTACGTGCAGGCATGGAAAACAGCGATAAGATAGCGCGTAAGCTAGGAATCTCATTTAGTGATTTAAGCGTGTATACAACCATGTTAGCTAATAGTGGAATCAAGGGAGCTGCCGCCGATAAAGCAATGTCTGAGGCGTTCGAGAAAATTTCCAAGCAGCCTAAGCAAGTTGAGAAAGCATTAAAATCTTATGGAGTTGCTTTAGTTGACAGCAAAGGCAAAATGCGCGATTTTCCAACGATAATTAACGACCTCAATACCTCAATGAAGGACATGAAGCCGCCGGATCAATTAGCAGCTTTAACGAAAATTTTCGGTAAAGAAGGAGCTAAAGCTATTCAGTTGTTCATGCAAGAGTCAGCTAAAGGAACTTACGACGCCTATAATGAAGTTGCAAAAAAAGCCACCGGAGTATCTCAAGAAATGGCCGAAAAGATTCGTAACACTCTCAAAGGTCAAATGACAATTGCAGGATCAGCCGTTGAAGGTTTTATGATTGAAATCGGCAACGTATTATTACCCTATGCCACACAAATTGTGAAAGCGTTTTCTACTATGGTATCGGGCGTTACAAAACTCATGCAGGCTTACCCAGGTTTGACTAAAGTTATTGTCAGTGCTGTAGGAGGTTTTGCTGCATTAAAAGTTGCAATGACTGGCGCAAAGATAGCAGGGCTTGTTATGAAGTTACCTTTTCAGGGACTTGGTGTTGTCCTGAATACGTTGAATGCTAACGCGTTGACAAGTGCAAAAGGTCTGGCAGAAGTAAGCAACAAAGCCGGTATATTCTCGAAGCTCACGGGAAAATTAACGAATGGCGTAAAGGGAATCGGCGGAGCTTTTAAGGCTGTTGGTTCTGGAATCGGTAAAGCATTTTCCGGAATTATGAGCATGGGCAAGAGTTTAATAACTGGATTATTCAGTCCCCTTGGTCTAAAAATTATGCTTATCGGAGGGGCAATAGCGGCACTTGCTGCGGGAGCCTATCTGATTTATAAAAATTGGGACAAGATAAAAGCATGGTGGGATTCATGGACGCTCAAAGATGTGTTCGCACCTGTAACTCAATTTGCTTCTAACATGTGGGCTGGAGTTATGGATAAGTGGGAAAGCCTGAAAGATTGGTGGAACTCATGGACAATCAAGGACGTATTCAGCAGCATATTACCCGAAAATTTCTCATTGCCTGAAATATCGTGGGAGAGTGTATCAGCAGGTTTTGAAACAGCCAAGAATGCTATCGTATCAGGCTGGCAAGACGTTAAAAATGTTTTTACGCTTGATAATCTTTCTAGTACTTGGAACAATCTCGTATCAGGTTGGAGCAGTGCTAAGGAGAAAATTGCGTCGGGCTGGAACTCGTTCAAGGGTATGTTTGACGGAAAATTTGAAGTAGCGTTTTCCGGTGTAGAGGAAGCCGCAAGTAATTTATTGTCAGCATTCGGAGGAGTAGGCAATACAATAACGAGCTTATTCAAGCTGGATTTTTCCGGAGCATGGGACGGATTGACACAGACTTTTGACGCAAGCATGAATCTTATTAAGCAAGGTGCGTCAGGACTGAAAACCCTATTTACGCTGGATTATTCAGGTGTGTTTGATACTCTGACAGCAGGCTGGACACAAGCAAAGGGCATAATCTCTAATGGCTGGAACTCGTTCAAGGGGTTATTTGATGGGAAATTTGAGGTAGCATTCACAGGAATTGAGGAAGCTGCGGGAAATATTCTGTCAACGTTTGGGGGAGTTGGAAAAGCTGTAAAAGGTTTGTTTACTCTCGATTTCTCGACCACGTGGGACGGACTTACGCAGGCTTTTGACTCTACCATGGCGACGCTTTCACCATTAATCACGGGCATAAAAGATTTATTCTCGTTTGATTTTGGCGGAATGTGGGACGGTCTTGTATCAGGTTTCAATGAAGCGTGTTCATTTATCGGTAATGCTTGGGATAAAACAACTAGTGCTATCTCTAACGCATGGAACGGAGCTGTAGATTGGACGGCTAGTTTGTTCGGGTTTGGGCCAAGTGAAGATGAAATTGCGGCTAACGAACAGGCAGCGAATCAGGCTCAATTACAGGCACAGTTAAAGGATATGACTATGCTAAATAAAATGAGTGAAGGTTTTGCCGAAAGAGTTGCTGAAATGTCAGCGGCTTACGAACCGTTTAAGACATCATTAGCAGAAGGTTTTGAGACAATCTACACGACCATGTCGGCTGTAGCTGAAAATATTCGCGGTGTAGTTATTCCTGCTATCACAGAGCTTGTTACCTCATTGAGCAGAGTAGGTACAGAGATACAGGCTATTGCGCAAGCCGCTAATTTGTCAATCAGTGTTAATGGTGGAACTCCGATCGGTGGAACTTCTTCAGGCGGAGGACGTAATAAGAGCGGCGGTGGTTGGTGGGCACATGCTGAAGGCGGAATTTTTTCACAACCTCATTTTGGTGTGGTCGCAGAGGCTGGACGCGAGGCAGTTATCCCGTTAGAGGATTTATCGCGGGGCACGTCTTTGTGGCTTGCTGCTGGGCGTGAACTAGGCTTGCTTTCAGACAACGCAGAGTCCGAACACGTACCGTTATGGAAAGCCGCTAGTGATGATTCAGGATTGTTAGCTCCATCAGTGATTACGAACAACAATAGCACTAGCACAACTGATAATCACGCAAGAATTGCACCAGTGTTTAATTTCACGTTTAACGGCAATTCACAACCCGAGGACAAGCAAAGCATCATGGAAATGTTCCGTGAAGCGTGGGCAGAATTTCAGGCGCAAGAAATGAGGGTGAGTTTTGCATGAGGACATACATAACTGTTCAGGGCGACACGTGGGACTTAATCGCGCTTCGAATGTATCCTGATATAGGCGGCGAAAATCTTATGGATATTTTGTTGGATTACAATCCCGAACACATTCACACGATAATTTTTCCGGCTAATGTAATTCTCAAAGTCCCCGAAATCGCTGAACCTGTTGTGTACAACTTGCCACCATGGAAGCGGTGATTAAATGGACGGACATACAGCGCGTTTTGCGGAAGTACTGCTCACGTATGAGGGCGTTGACATTTCGCGAGATATAGCACCGTACTTAATTTCGTTCACGTACACCGACAACGCAAGCGACAAAGCCGACGATATTTCATTCACTCTGGAAGATAGAAAACGGCTATGGTGTAATGATTGGTTCCCTACAAAAGGCGATAAGGTCAAAGCAAGCATAGTTCTTCATAACTGGGAAGCGGTTGACATGAAACAGTCTTTACCGTGCGGCGCGTTCGAGATAGACCAAGTGGATTGTTCAGGCCCTCCGAATCAAGTCGTGATTAAAGCAATATCAACACTAATTTCAAAGCCTATGCGCTCTGAAAAACACACGAAGGCTTGGGAAAACGTGAAATTTTCTACGATAGCTGGAGACGTCGCGAACAAAAACGGGCTTGAATTTTTCTGGGACTGCTCCGACGATCCTTTATTTGAACGCCGTGATCAGGTTGAGACTTCGGACTTAGAATTTATTTCAGAACTTGGCAAGGATTACGGAATTTCGGTCAAGGTTACGGATACACAGCTTGTATGCTACTCAATCGAAGACTACGAGGCAAAACCTCCGGTCGGTGAATTAATTTTTGGTGACAAGAAAATTTTGCGGTGGAGTTTTTCGAGCAAGGCTACAGGAACTTACAAGGCTGCCACCTTGCAATATCATGACCCTGTGAAGAACAAGACCATCAAAGCCACGGTTAATTCTGACATCAAAGAAGCTAAGGGAAGCGGGCGTGTGCTCATGATTAACCAAAAAGCCGACAGTGTTGACGACGCTAAGAAAATCGCTAAACAACGACTTGATGAAGCGAACAAGAAAGAGATCACGGGCAGCATTTCACTTATGGGTGACTTACGTTATGTTGGCGGAGCTAACGTGAAAATTTCAGGCTTCGGAAGCTTTGACGGTGTATTCACGATTGAGAGTGCTACACATTCTGTAGGCAACGGATATACAACAAGCCTTAAACTTAGTATGGGTAAGGAGTCCAAGAAAGCTAAGAAGTCCAAAAAACGCGCGGCTTCGAAAAAATCCAAGGGAAGTAGTGAACCTATGAACGTTTATATGGGTGAAAGTGTGGTGTTAATTTCTCCAACAAAATGAACAATAATGAAGCATCAGGGGTTAATCGTTTTGGTTACGTGTCAGACTACGACCCCAAGCGGCATATGGCACGAATATATTTTCCAGACAAGGGCGATTTAGTTTCCGACTGGTTGCCCGTAGCGATCCCGAACTCAAAGAAGAATAAAGACGAATGCCACTTAGATATTGGCGAGCATGTATTTTGCTCAATGCTAGGGAGCGGGTTAGAGGCTGGTGTTGTGCTTTGCTCAATCTATGACGACGAGAACAAACCGCCTACAGGTAATCAGGATATACGGACGGTACATTTTGAGGACGGGACGGAAATTTCTTACGATCGCAAAACACACAAACTGACTATAAGTTGCGTAGGAGATATTGAGATTCTGGCTTCGGGCAACATTAGCATAACATCAGGCGGAAATACGACCCACATAGCCGCAAGAATTGACTTAAATTAAGGAGTTACAGAAATGCCATCAATAACAGACGTGATAAACGATAGAGAATTCATGAAAAATCTAGATGCTGTTTGTGCCAATCGTGAAAAAACAGTTTTGCATCTCATTGATAAAGTTAAAGTTCAACTTGCTCAAGCCTACGAGACCATCGAGGAAATTGAAAAATTGTCCCCATACCTAACTCATGACAGTTACTCTTCAGCTTCAGGATATTTAGAGAACGCGTTACGACTTCTCAAAAGAGGACGTGAAAATTTCAAGTTCATTAACCGTAAGCGATTAGTCACAGCTGCCGTAAAAGAATATTTTTCGAGAAAGTTGGAAGAGCACAATGCCAGCAGCAGCTAGATTAGGTGATACATGTTCAGGGCACGAATGTTTTCCGCCGCGATCATGTACTTCAGGAAGTCCAAACGTTTTCGTAAATGGCAAACCGTGGCACAGGCAAGGCGATTCATGGGACGTTCACACGTGCACACACCCAAAAGTACCTCATGGAAGTCACGGAAGTTCTTTAGCGTCAGGAAGTTCTACAGTGTTCGTTAATGGTATGCAGGCCGGAAGAGTCGGCGATCCTGTCGCGTGTGGCTCAAGCGTCGCAAGTGGAAGCGGAAATGTTTTTGCAGGAGGTTAATACATGGCAGTAGGTTCATTAGGAGAAATTGTCTTTGAGGTTTCAGAAGATTACATACGAACATTCAGCGACTTTCAGTTACAGCGAACAGCAAAATACACAGAACATTCTATCGCAGGGCGCAAGGGTTTATTAGAGTTTACGGGCTTTGGAGCGTCTACTGCAAGCCTCAAAATTCGCCTCGACGCAGTTTTAGGAGTTAATCCCCACAAAGAACTCGAAACACTTTGGAAAATGTTCAACGATCACGAAGCTGTTCCGTTTATCCTGAATGGCGAAATTATAGGCGATAACTTATGGGTCATTGAAAGCATTGATGAAAGCTATGACGTTATCGACAATACAGGAGTAATTATTGCACTGGACGTGTCATTAAAGCTCAAAGAGTACATAGAAATTGATGAAGAAGTGAAAAATTAAATGGATATTGATATTTTAGCAACCGACTTAACCAACATAAATTTTGCTCCGTCAACGCTGGAAGAGGAAATTATTCAGAACGTCAAAACCATATGCACAACCCCGAAATATTCTGTGCCTTTGGATCGCGAGTTTGGAGTTGACACTGAAGCACTTGACCGGCCAACCCCAAAAGCTATGGCATTAATACGTGCTGAACTTGTACAGGCCATCAGAAAATATGAACCCCGCTGCAAAGTTAAGCGCGTCGATTTTGACGGAGATATTAACGGAAAATTATCAGTACTAGTAAGGATTTCTATATGAAGAGTGATTTATTCCCCACGTTGGAAGATATTGTCTTTGCCGCAAAAACTCCGGAGGACATTGAACGCGAAATTATAAATACATACGAAAATTTATCAGGACGTACTTTAGCACGAGGCGATCCTATCAGGCTATTTCTTGAAGCTATAATTTTAATCATAATTCATCAACGTAGCTTAATAGATTATTCGGCCAAGCAAAATTTACTGGCATATGCTGAAGGCGACCACCTCGACCATTTAGGCGCATTGCTCGAAGTTGTACGTTTACCGGCCTCAAAGGCTACCACGACTTTATCGTTTACGTTGTCAGAAGCTCAAGAGAACGCTGTTATTATTCCGGAAGGTACACGAGTAACTCCTAACGGCACAATTTTATTTGCAACGACTGAAACACTGGAAATTTCTGCGGGCGAAACCATCGGGCTTGTTTACGCAGATTGTACGGAAGAAGGAGAAATTGGCAACGGATTTTTAGCCGGACAAATTAAGCGATTAGTTGACTCGTTCCCCTATGAAATGAGCGTCCAGAATATAACAGTTAGCCATGACGGTTCAGACATAGAGAACGACGAAAATTTTCGTGAAAGAATCCAGATTGCTACCGAAAGTTTCAGTGTAGCCGGGCCAAGTGGTGCATACAAGTATTACGCAATGTCTGCTCATCAGGATATTATTGACGTAGCAACTAACGAATTTGATGATGTTTATCATGAGGAGACAGCAGGTCGAGTCAATATCTATATCCTAATGAAAGACGGTGAACTACCTAGCGACGAAACTTTGGCAAAAGTCTTAGAGATATGCAACGCTGATGATGTGAGACCATTGACCGATTATGTGACGGTAAATGCGCCGGAGATAATTAATTATGATCTCAAAGTGAAATATTTCATTGACAGGGCAAAAGCTACACAATCAACACAAATTCAGGAAGCTGTAGATAATGCCATCAACGACTGGATAAAATGGGAACGTTCAAAGCTTGGGCGTGACCTTAATCCGTCAGAGTTAAATCGCAGAATTATTAACGCAGGGGCTAAACGAGCAGAGATTATTTCGCCGGAATTTCAGACTCTTGTATACAACACAATAGCTATTCCTTCGACAACGACAATAATTTTCGGAGGACTGGAAGATGGCTAAGGAACTCGAGAAAATTTCACTTGCTGACATAATTCCAAACTCAATAGCTAATGATAAGAATATACAAGCATTGATAGTGGCAATAGACCCGCAATTAAAGGAAGTCTCCAAGAGTATCAAGGAGACTTTTATTATATCGAAACTCGATAGTTTACCCGAAAACGTAATTGATTTATTGGCGTGGCAATGGCATGTGGATTTTTACGAGCCTGCGTTACCTATTGAGACTAAACGGGAGCTTGTGCGCGATTCGATTAAATGGCACAGGAAAAAGGGCACAAAAGCAGCAGTTGAAGACGCGCTAAGAAAGCTAGGTTTTATCCCCACGATTAAAGAATGGTTCGAGCCGGAAATGCAAACAGCTCCTTACACATTCAGCGTCAGGGGATATTACGAGAAAGACCATGTGAACGTAGATTTTCTTGGAGAAAACACGGAAGAAATTTTGCTGCGCGTGATCACTGGAACAATGCCAGCCCGTTCTCGATTGATTAATTTAACAGTTGCGCCGATTCCAATGGACATGAGCAAGCATATTTGCTACTGGGATTTATGCGACTGGGAACACATAGAGATCAAGGATTATGACTGGGGCTTCCTTGAAGTTGTACCGTCTATTGTGGTTGACGCTCGTTCAGAATTTTTTAGGGCGATTAATATTGACAGCGATAAACAAATTCTTGACACGTCAACTTGGGGTGGCATGCCTTATCGGTGGCTGTTGTTAGGTAGAGATTTCAGCAGGGGAATTTTTGCGGAACTCAATCGCAATTACACAACCACATGGAATATTCCTTACGGTTGGGGGCATTTTCCATGGAATGATGCGGAACGTTATTCACGGGAATTTTACGAGATCACACACAGAGATTACGACTTAGATTTTGACATCAAAGACACTTCATTAGGCTCAGTCTATTTCATCGGCTTTGCTGCGAGATTACAGCCTTATTGGGACTTCCGGCCATGGGCAAAGAATATCACGTGGGGACACAACATGGGAATACCACATGTGTTACCGGGGCAACAATCAGACTTTAAAGCAGATGTGCAATGGACACAAGCGGAAGCTCCCCGCGCAAAATGGAGTAAGTATAGAACTTGGGGGAGTGGCAAAAATTGGCGCTACGCTCCTACAGTCGGTGGTATTTGTGAAGGAGGCACTTGGAAATATGAGGAGGACATTGCGTAAATGGCTGTATTAACTTATTCAGCACGAACTATCTTAGCTCAATATATATTATCGAAAAAATTACACTTAGCTATCGGGACAGGCAAAGAGTCTTGGGATACAAAACTCGAACCGCCTGAATATGAAGCTACGAAATTAATTCATGAGGTCGGGCGAAAAGCTTTGACACGCTCATTCTTTGTTATCGAAGATGACCACGGAGAAATTGACATGCCAAACGGACGGAGATTTTCATATTCTGAATCGCCTACGAGATTAATTTATCTGCATTTCATGTTCAACTATGGAGAAGGAATTTCTGTGCCTATTCGTGAAGTGGGTGTGTTTATGAATACACAGGTTAAATCAGGATTACCTGAAACTCAAAGCTACTTCACGCCTGATCAGATTCAGAGTCCTGGCTCTCTTATAGCTCTTGAACATTTAGACACAGCAGACGTATTCACGCCTAATAAGAAAGGCAGCTACGGAACAGTTTTGACAATTTGATGGGAGGTGAGAAAAATTGACCGCAGAAGAACTAAAATCATTGGTTCAATCGACTGAATACTACAACCGTTACGACAAGGCTAATCATTGGGATAATGTTGCGGTGCTTGCGGGACGGCCTATGCAGTCGGCGGAGTTCAACGAGATTCAGAATATCGCGGAGGAAAAAATTCAGGCTATCGGGAATGCTTTATACGAGCATGGCACACTCATTAAGGGCTGCGGAATTTCTTGGAATGCTACAACAAAAACAGCCACTCTTGAAGTTGGACAGATTTTTCTTGATGGGCTTGTGTATGACGTTGAAGCAAAAAGTTTAGTGATTGCCGATCCTGATAACATACAAATTGGCATATGGAAAATTGCAAGCGTGCTGACTGAATATAACGATAATTCACTGGTTGACCCTGCAAAAGGTACGCCGCAATACAAAATGCCAGGTGCTTATCGGGTTGTTGTTAAAACTCAATGGGGCACAAACACAGCAACGTTCAATAATGCAGAATTTCTCCCGATATACGCAATTCATGATGAAAAGTATATTGTGAGAGTAACATTAGCTTATCCCGCATATATGGACGTTATAGCACGCTACGACAGACACGCACACGGAAGCTATATTGTTGAAGGACTTGAAGCCACGGTTGTAAGATCGGTCAATGATATTCAGACTTTCAAAATCTCTGAGGGCCTGGCACATATTGATGGTTACGAGACTAAATTAATTCAAGAAACTTCATTAACCGTTCGGGCTAGACCGGATTTAGCGGAGATTAAGGACGAACCCTATAGCTTTGTTCCTGACTCTTCGGGCAAGATGAAAATTTCCGTGGAGCACACACCGCTTGAAATTGTTTCGCGTGTCAGAGTTACGAAAGAGCGCACGGTAAATTTAACTCATGGCTCAGCGGGCGGCATTGACTCATTGCCGAATGATTCAGTGTTCCAGATTCTCGAAGTAAAGCAAGGCGCATTAATCTTTGTGCAGGATACCGATTTTACAATTAACAACGACGGTCTTGACTGGTCATTGTCTGGTGAAGAACCCACACCGGGCACAATCTATTCAGTAACATATTACTACCGCGCAAATGTTGACCCGGATTCTTACGACAAGGACTCCGTGACTGTCTCAGGTCTATTCGATAATTCGTTAGTCGAGGTTACTTATTCTTACAGAATGCCACGCAAAGATATTATCGTGATGTACCGAGATAGCAAGGTTGATTACGTCCGCGGAGTTTCTGCGAGCGAAAATCCAGTTGCACCTGATACACCCGAAAACGCTATAGCCGTTGCCGAAATCACACAAACATGGAACGGTTTGCCAACAATCACATCGAGAGGGAGGCGGCTTAATTAATGCTTTGGCACGACGATAGAACTATCAACAAAAATTGGCCGTTGCCACACAATGAAAACGATCTCTTTGATGACGTTGAACGCATACGAGATTCTCTGAATGCTATTGACGCAAATATAGCCGCGATTGAGGCCGAAGCTACAACGGTTGAAGACAAACAGGATTTTATCGAGACAAGGCTTGACGTTATAGCGGGAAGTGCTACGGAGGATACGGAGATTCTTGATGCAAGAGTTGACGCAGAGAAAGCCGTACACCCGAATTTAGGCCACAACATCAGGAATATTCACGCTGCATTGTTAAAGGCTGCCGATGATATTGGTGGAATTTTAAGGCAGATTAGTGAACTTGCAGAGGCCAGAATCCAAGGCGATATTAATTTTACAGAAGCTCATGAACGACGCAAGAAAGAATTAGCGCAAGAAGCAGCCACACGAATACTGCAGGACGACGGCCTACAATCTCAATCTGACAACAACGCACAGGCTAACTTGCAAAATGCTCTAACTATAAAGAAGCTGAATGACAATCGCAAAAATGATCTACGCTACGAGGCAGAGCAGCGATCACAGCGTGATGAAATTCTACAAAGCCAGGTTGATGAAAATTCGCAATCAGGGATACAGAATGCGCTCAACATTCATCAAGAGGCAGTGCAACGCCGGGAAGATATTGAATTTGTTCAAGAACAAATCGATAATCTTGATGCAGAAAACGACGACCGCGTCACAGACATTCAACGCCTGAATACAAAGCTAAATGAAGAGACCGATCAACGCACATTAGAAGACTCAAGGTTAGACTCTGTAGTCAAAGCAGAAATCGAAGTCCGTACAAGGCAAGTCGAAACTCTTCACAATCTCAATGAACGCAGGCGCAAGGATATTCAGGAAGAAGCTGAAAAACGTACTGACGCGGATAAATTCATTCAAGAGCAAGTTGATACGGTAGCAGAATCCGAATTACAGACCAGCGCAAATTTGTCTCACGAATCAGATCAGCGGCGCAAGAATTTTTCTCAGCTTAAAAATGAGAACGCTAGACTTGATTTAGAAATATCGCAAGAAGCTAACACTCGAGCGCACCAATTTGCTGATCTTCAGAGTGATTTAGATGATGAGACCACAACGCGTGAAACGGAAATATCAAGGCTTGACGGGGAAATTATTACGGAGTCCGCTGAACGCATTGAAGCTGATGAGAATCTGCAAGCACAAATTCATGATGAGGCGCAAGAACGCTTAAATGTTGCTCGAGGCCTTGCGATACAGGCTAACGATAACGCGACTGCTAACTTACAAAACGCGCTAAATATTATTGAGACCGACAAACGCATTCAGAGAGATTTACGCCATGAGACTGAACAGCGAATTATTCACGATGAGATTCTGCAAGGTCAGATTGACGAGAACTCTAGCGCGGGGCTTCAAAACGCTCTCAATATTCATCACGAAGCAGAACAACGACGTGAAATCGCTGATCGTTTTGACGAGGAAATCGACGAACGCGTAAAGACAGATTTATACCTGTTACAAAAAATCGAAGACGAAGAATATTACCGCGTCAACACTGATGAAAGTTTACAGGAACAAATTAACGCCAACAACGCTGGAAGGATAGAAGGAGACCGGTGCTTACAAAGCCAAGTCGATAACACTTCGTCAGCAGCGTTGCAGAATGCTTTAACAATCCGCAACGAGATCGAACAGCGTAGGCAACTTTTAGCGCGATTAATCGAGGAAAAGCAAGACCGTGAACACGCGATCCAAAACTTGCTGTATGAAATCGGCCAGCTCTATGAAATCCCTTTGCCAGGACTCTATGCTGATTTAGTGACATTACAAAATCAAGCCGACAATAACGCGCAAGCTAATATCTCAAACGCTTTGAGCATTCAGACGGAATCAAATCGAAGACGCGAGAATCTTTCACTGGTTCATGAACGAATCAGCGCGACACACAAGGCTATCGACGAAGAGTTTTCACAGCTATATGCACTTGGAGCGGCTCATCAATCACAGCTTGACGAGTTAGCTAATGCCGTTATGCAAAGCGTGTTCAACTTGCTTAATGAAGTCTCCAGACGCAAGGCAGCAATTAATCAGGAAAAGACCGCGCGAAGCACTCAAGACGAAAGACTCGGGACTCAGATTGATTTAGTTGCTGATGGTGTAATCCAGAATGCGTTTACGCTGAACAAATCAAACGAGAAGCGCAGGCTTGAAGACTTATCAGAGCGTCAATCACGCTACACCGAAGACGAAGGCTTGCAAGAACAAATTAACAAGCTTGCAGAGGCTTGCATGAACAATTTACTCAATAATTCTGCAACACACAAAAAACTTAACGAAATCGAAGACACATTCACCAAAATTTCTACGGGCATTGCTACTAACAACGAAGTCGCTGAAATGCTCAATAACGTTTTCGATGATTAACCTATGGTGTTAATACGTGGTGCGCAACACGTTTTAGCATAAATCAATCTTAATTTTTCGGAGGTAATCCCACTATGGCATATGATCGTACAGATCTCGCTACTGTTGGTCATCTTGAATCATCAGTACGCAAAATTCGCAGTATCTACGACAACAAAATTTCAGCAGTTTTCACACCGAAAGGTTCAGTGGCATTTTCAGGACTTACTTCAGCTCTCTTAGTAGAGGCTAACCTTGGCAACGTCTACAACGTCACCGACGCTTTCACAACCACGGCTGACTTCATTGAGGGCACAGGCAAAAAGCACTCCGCTGGCTCAAACGTTGCTATCATCGAGGCCACACCGACAACTTACAAGTCAACCACTGATACAACTGCACAGGCTGGCAAAACATACTACGCCAATAACAGCGGCACTCTTGCATTCCCCGCTCCTGAAGAGAACGATGACATTTCCGAGGCGGGTTACTATGAAGTTGACGTAGCTGCCACCTACAAATTTGACGTAATGCCCGGCGATTTGTCGAACTATCAGACTCTCGCAGTGCCTACAGCAGCTAATAACGTTGCCTTACTCGACGCTAACGGACAGGTCACAGACAGCACTGTTGCCATAGCCACTAATGCTGAAGTCAACGAAATGCTTAACGCGGCTTTCGCCTAGTCTATAGCTCATTAACCAGAAGGCGGGAGATTTATTCTTCCGTCTTTTGTCTTTTATAGGGGTAAGCTATGACAGGTCTTATTAACGTCGAACAACTAAAATTTTTATCGCAGATCGTAAAGTTATTAACAGATACACTAAGTTCAAGGATAGACGCTCAAGTTACAGCTTCGACCGACACGGACGCAGATTACGCCGCAGAAGTCGTTGACGCTCGTGTTGACGCATGGGCAAACGAGAACGCAAGCCTAGGTGCAAGTATCCGCGAAGGACAAAATAGACTAGCTACAAATTTTGCACTTTTTCAAGAAAGTTTTCAGACACAGCTTGACGAGGTTGCAGAAGCTCAAATTGATTTAGCAACAATCATTCCACGTTTCATAACTCAACGTACACAGGAATTATTAACAGAGGAAGAATCACGCGTTACTGATGATGACAGCTTACAAAACCAAATAGACGCATTAGCTAACGCGATTCTTAATATAACAATCCAAATTTCAGAAATCAGGAGGAACTTAACATAATGGCAGAAGTTGCACATACAGCTTGGTATCGTCAGGGCACGGTATCAGCTACAACAGGAAGCACTAAAATCACTGGCTCTAACACAAAATTCTTGACCGCTGGAATCAATCCGGGAGCAACTTTCAGAATCGACTCGAAACCAGGTTATGCCTACGAAGTCAAAGAAGTTGTCAGTGATACAGAAATCCAATTAATGACAGCGTGGCTTGGGCAGTCGGTCAGCGGAGCAACATATTCAATCGACCGCAATTTCCAGTCAACAATGAACGCAACAATAGCAGCTGGCGTTACCGATTTAGTTGGCAAGTATGAAGCTTATATTGACGCCGACACAGCAACAATTAATGGCAAGAGCGCGTATGAAGTCGCAGTAGATAACGGATATGTAGGAACCGAAGCACAGTGGCTCGCAAGTCTCAAAGCAAGCGCGGAAGATACAGCGTACAGAACAAAATTCGACGCTTTATTCTTCCACAACGCTGGCGCGCATAACTCAATCTATCGTGGCAAAGACCTTGGCACATTCTCTGAAGGCTTATCCGCGGCTATTCGTTCAGGATCATTCTCAGGCACCTACGACGGCACACTTTACGACGTTTACCCCGGTGATTATCTGACATTCTCCAATATCGCATACACCTACAAAGACGAGAACGAAGAGACCCAGAGCGCAACATACAGCGGCACAATGAGAATCGCTGATCTTGATTACTTCTTACGCTGTGGAGATACGGATTTAGGCACACACCACGCCGTCGTTGTTCCAGACGCAAACATGTTCACGCATTGCATGAATGACACTAATACAACCGAGGGCGGCTACGTTAATTCGAAGATGCGTACAGTAGGGCTTAAACGTGCAGAAGCGATCTTCAAAGCTTGCTTTGGAGAAACCCACATACTGTCACACCGCGAATATCTCGTGAACGCTGTAGAGAATGGGCAGCCTTCAGCCGGAGCATGGTTTGATGCTCTAGCATGTGAGCTTATGGACGAGAGAATGGTTTACGGCTCACTGGTTTTTGACAGTGGCGCAAGTGATGGCGCAACAGTTCGTAACAGATACAGCGTTGCAAATTCGCAGCTTGCTTTATTCCGTCATGCAAAACACTTAATTTCAAATAGGCAATATTACTGGCTTAGAAATGTCGTTTCGGCGGCTTATTTCGCTCGTGTC